>Ga0126379_10000148_pt1 | contig 34534 bp, 46 predicted proteins | sample PanSoiMetPlot_24_FD_92640 | JGI IMG/M metagenome (GOLD analysis project Ga0126379, IMG submission 92640) | Tropical forest soil microbial communities from Panama - MetaG Plot_24 | ecosystem: Environmental > Terrestrial > Soil > Tropical forest > Bulk soil | place: Panama | collected 2016-02-17
ATTGGCGCTATGTCCGACTCGTAAAAAGTTGGTCATCGATTGCCGCGCGCTGATCATCGATGCACCGATCACGCGCGTCGATCGGCCGAGCGCGTGCTTGCGTGACGGCTGTCCATACGTGCACGCACTACTGATCGGCGCCCGCCGCTTTCTCCCTGGCCTTGCGGCGCACGGCGATCGTTCTCTCGATCAGTGCGGCATCGTAGCCGAACAATGCGAGCGCGCGTCGCACCTCGTCATCCGGCCACTCGATCCGACGAGGTAGCTTATCGGGACCTTTGCCTTTATCAATCATCGGCTCGCCTCCCTACGATGCGCATGGATGCCGGTACCCGTGACCGTGTGCGGTTGTGGATGGAGGCTCACGGGTACCGGCGGCACGTACGGGTGGGGATTGGCTCTGACCGGTGGCGCCCGAGTCCGACGATTCGCCACTGGTGACACCCACCCGCACGGCTCTGTCGTTGAGCATGGCGATGTACCACCGACCCAAGCGATGACACCATAGGCGACATCCTGACGACATCTGGTGATACACTCGCAACCATGAGTACTCCCACCGCAGCAAAGTTGAGGAACGCTCGCATTGGTCTTGGCTTGAGTCAGGACGAGCTTGCCGCTCTGCTACGCCAGCATGGCGTTCCTAGTGCGAGCAAGAGGCATGTACAACGATTGGAGTCCGGGAAGGTTGCGCCCGGACGCCACTACGTTCGCGCTCTGGCCGCCACACTGGGCGTGACACCCGATGACGTGGGTGCGCCCGTGGTCGAGGATGGTGATGGCGCACGGCACGTCCGCGCATGGGCACCGTTCACACCGCCACCAGAGAGCGAGACGTCTACATCGGACGGACGGCTACCAGGGCTGTGGCTATCGCGCTACCAGTACTGGTCGACTGGACGTCAAGGCTTGTACATCAGTCAGTACCACGTGATCGTGTCGCACGTGGGTCACGCGGTCACCGTTGAGTCAGTGCCGCATGAGGTAGCGCCATGGCTACGGCTTCATCTCGTGGTGGAGGGCAACATCCTGACCGGCACATGGGACGAGCACACTAGCCACAGTGGACACTACCTCGGCGAGCGTCGGTGGGGCGCGCTACAACTCCTCATGACACCATCGCACCGGTACATGTACGGCAAGTGGGTCGGTTGGGGAAGCGGCGAGCGCATCAATTCCGGACCATGGGAGTTGACGTGGATCTCTGCCGACACCTCAGTGGACGCGGTCGAGCCGTACGCCCGAGCATTGGAGGATGAGCCAGCGTGAGAGTGCAGCTCATGGTGACGGTGAAGCTAGACCCGGACATGTGGGTTGCGTGGGCCGGCTCGACGTTGCCGAACGATTCCGTGTCAGCGATCGAGCGCAGTATCCAAGCGGAGATACACCAACACTTGGAACGGCTCGGCGCGTTCAGGGCCACGGAAGCCACGGTGAGCGTTGATCCCACGCCACGACAGACCGAGCCACTCACGGTCATGACGCTGCCCCAGAAGCCACTACGGGACCCTAAACGGGATCGTCGGTAGTCGCGTTCTCCCGTGTGGCGTACACCTCAGCGATCGCTATATCGACCAAACGCGGTTCGAACCAAGCGCGGACGAGGCGTGACCAGCCGTCCGGCGTCAAGTGCGGTTGCACCGCGCCGGTTGCGTACCTCGACAGCGCTTGCTGCGTGCGGATGTCGAGGTAGGCGCACAGTGCCTCTTGTACCGGATGCTTATGACCGCCATGGCGCTCGTGGATGCGTCGGATGACGTCGCACGGGTCGCCTAGGTCTTCCAGGCGCACCAGTCCGTACGTCGGTACCGCAACGTCCAATGTAGGGGGTCCGATGGTGTCGAGCGCGGCCGTGATGAGCAACCAAGCGCCGTTAGCGTGACCGTACAGCGACCGGTACGTCTGCTCATCCGTCATTGGGTCTGTCCAGTCGGTACACCCGATCATCGCCGTATGGCCGCTTGCGCTGCGGATGCACCGTCAACGCACACGTGCAACCGTCTATCGGCGACCATGACGGACACACATCGCGGTAGTCGCTGCGGTGGCCGCACGGCACCAGCACCAACGGCCCAATGCCCTCCACTGCGCCGTTCACCCACCGTCCACACTCGACACACTTCTTGTACGGGTCCGCGAACATCACCATCAGACCGACCCCTGTCCCTGCGTGAAGTCGGGCAGTGCGCGCGTACCGTCGAGACGTCCCCACAAGTGAAGCGCGAACTCGTGGATGTTCACGTGCTCCGCCTTAGGTACGAACACCTGGTACGCGTGCGCGTCGCCGAACACGGCGCGGTGCAACAGTTTCAACTCGTCATAGCTCGGTATCGTCCGGTCGTAGCGGGCGATGGATGCGTGTATCCAGTCGTGGCCGTCATCCTGCGGACCGACACTGACCACAATGGACGCCATCCCATCCTTGCGCATGAACGTGTAGCCGTCCGGCTCGTAGGGTTCAGGTGGCTTCCACTCCGCACGGCCGAGCCGGCGTCGGATCGCTAGGCCATTGAGTGATTGCGGCCCGATCGGTTCACGCCAACCGACACGGCGCCGTAGGTCCGTCACTTTGGGACTAGGACGCATGTGGCCACACTCCGAACGGATGAGTCGCGTCGATGCGACCACGAGCGGCCACCCGCTCGGCCAGCAGTCGCCGGTACAGCTCCACGAGCGCGGCCCGCTGAGACTGCCGTACGTGTAGCGGTAGCTCGGCCAACGCGCGTCCAGTCAGGCCGTACAGATCACCACCATCGAAGCACGCGGCGCAGTCACCACACATCGCCCAGAACGAACCGGAGTTGTCCGGACCATCGACGATCGGCGCGCGCGTGCGATACATCCATTGTGGACCGCTGGCCGAGCGGATGTCACAGCGCATATGAACGCCGGTCAGCACGTACAGCGGTACCGGGTCAGGCTCGTGGTCGGTAGCGACCAGGTAGCCGCACCGGATGTTGGCCACCGTGTGGCGGTACCGGCGTCTGCCGTACCTATCCGCGATCGTATCCAGCGCCGTGCGACGTCGCTGGCAGTACATCGACACTCGTTCCTCATCGCCTGCGTCCATCGTGGACATGACATCACTCCGACTGTTCTGAAAGCGTGTCGAGCACAACTTGATAGTCAACGCATAGCTTGCGCAGGATCCGATACACGCGGGTGGCTCGTAGCTGTGGCGCTAGGAAGTCATAGACGCTCACCTCTCGAGTACGCCGGCGTTCCATTACACCCATCGTCAGGCCATCGCTCAGCATGCCAACCGTCGAGCGGCCGGTTTCCCTGCGTGGGTGAACCGATGGCGACACCTCTCGCAGCTCATCGTCGCTCATGTCGTTGACGTACCACGATTCCACCGACAGCGTGAATCCGGCCCACGTGCGACCCTCCGTGGCCAGCCCAGCGATCGTCAGAGATACGCCTAGAGGATTGGGTACCAGGTGCACCAGCGTCGCCAATGGATCGCCACCCCAAGGGATGCCACCCAACTCATGCAGGTCGAACCCTGGCCGCTCGCGTCGCACGATCATCTGTAGGGCCGGATTGGGACTGTCGTCCGTGGACCAACCGAACCGCCGCCTGGCTTGAGCGTGCGCGCGTTGCGTCACGCGGCTGAGATGGTCTGACTCGCCCATGAGTCACCACGATTCTGTCTAGTGTGGACAGCCGCTCTGACCTCCGTCGGTCAGCAGGTATCTCGGGGAGGCGATCAGAGCGGCTGTCTGAGCTATGCAAGGTCACCGATACGGCTACCGTCTAGGCCTCACCCCCAATCAGCTCATGGGTGGCCTAGGGTCCGGCGCTCCCAACGTGCGCCCCCGGGAGCGCCGGACGTCTCCTAGTTCATACGCCAAGCTGCACTCGCATACACCCATTGGAGGAACGTGGGTGCGCGCTTGCGATGTCCACAATGGATACATGCGATGTAGACGATGAGGAACACTTCCCGGCCATGAGTCGGACAGTCCGTCTCTGTCTGATCGTACTGAAGATCCACTTGAATCAGTGCCTCGCCGCAACTCAAGCACTCCACGTCAGTCGTCGGCAACTCCATAGGGACCCATCCTAGGTGTTAGTCCTATCTGGATAGATGCCGCCGTGATGTCAGACTCCCGGTACCGCTTGCCGTCCGGCGTCGTGACCGCTCTCAGCCAACCCTTGCGACGCCACTTCGCTACCGTGTTGAGCCTCACCCCGAATTGGCGCGCCACTTGGCTCGCGCTCAGCAGTGCGTCACCTTCCCTTGCGTCCGGCTCGCTCACGGGGGGTCCGTCCGTCGCCGGTAGCGCGCTGCACTCAGCGCCCGGACCATGCGTGCGCCGCTACAGTCGCCCAACTGCACGCATCCTAGGATCTGTCCGCACAGTAGTAAGAGGTTGTCACCGCACCGGGGACACGTCTCAATGACCGCCGTCCGGTAATCCCCTATGGACGGTGGAGGGTACACGCGCCTCATTCGGTACCCCACTTGGCGACCATCGGAAACGGTGTCGCGCCACGCTTCCAATGCAAGCGTGTCACGCGGTTACCGGCTACATGGTTGTTCCACGCCAGGATGAACACGGCCAGTTGCTCGTATCGGTGTGGAGCGACAGCGCCGGGGCGACGCACGTTGTTTGCCCAGTCGTGCAACGCTTGCCGCGCGTCGCCGTACTTGAGATCGGCGCCGGTCATCAGACCATGAAGGTACTCCGACACGTACTCTTGGTCCGCTGTGGAGTGACGCAGGATGTAGATGCCAGCGGACACGATCGGCGAGGCAATGCGCAGCTTGTGACCGGACACGCGACCCGAACCAACGACCCGGTCCGCCTCGTGTTGCGCACCCTGGAAACCGTCAGGATCCTCATCGTAGGCCGCGAGAAGCTCGTCATTGTCGGGACGGAACGAGTCCCACATTGCGTAGGGTCGTTTGTGCATCGCCACCATGCGAACGGCGGCGGCCGATCGGTTGGCATTCCTGACACCCGCGATAGAGAACGTGTCGCCCGCCGTGCGGTACGCGCCCCGACCAACGACATGCCGGGTGGCCGGATCCATACCGACGAATACCCAGAAGTGGGCGCCGATACCTGTCTCCACAATCGACCTAAGCCGGTTCCCACCGTCAAGCAGGATGGCATCGGTATCGAACGCGAACGCCTCGTGTGTCAACAGCATGCGTCCCTCGCGGAGTGCACGGGTGACCATCCTCTTTGTCGATACCTTTGGTGGCCGGTTCAGCGTGTCATGGCTGAGCATCTTCTCCGCGAGCGCGGCATCGATGAATCCGCATCGCACGGCCGGCGCCGGATGCTTGGCGAGCAACCAGTCCGCATCGAACCCCTCAACCGCATACTCACCCTGCGCCTTAATCAGTGCGCGCGAGCGTTCCTCGGTGAGCTTGGTACGCCGTCGATTGGTTGCCTCATCTTCAGCGATGGCGCGCTGTCGATCGCGTTCCGCGCGTTCCTCGAAAGCCTTCTCTGCCTCGATGAATCCAAGCTTGGCCAGGCGCGCCGTTACCACGTGCTCAGTGTTGACATCACTTGGCGTCGAATGGATGGTAGTGAATCGGCCGCTCGGCGCGGTGATGCGCCACCCGTCGCCAGCGCGAGTCACAGACCAACCGATGCGTTTCGCTCGAGCGATTACCTCTGACCCGAAAGTCTTCCGTCCGCTCATGGTTCCTTCCCTTCCTTGCGTCGCTCACGACGTCGGAGGCCTTCCAGCCTCAACCACTCTTGTTCGTCGATGCCCGTTACCTCAGCCAACCGTCGAACCACGGCGCTACCCAAAGCGCCATGACGATCGTGGATGATCCTTGAGACGTACTGTCGGCTGATGCCTGCCGTCCGGGCGAACTGTGCGGCGCTTACGTCATTGGCATGTATCCACGCCCGTAGCCGCTCCCCAGGGTTGTGATACTTGGCGATCCGTCACGCTCCCTTCGCAGTGCCTCCCTTCCGTTCCGTCCAACCGCGTAACGTACGTTGGACGCGAAGTGTCGCCGAGCGTAACTCCGATGTGCACAGTTAGACAAGCCTCGTCAGACGTTTTCATGGTTCGTCATTTGGATATGTATGCACGGAGCAACGGCAGCAAGAGATCCAGAGACGTTGTGACGTACCAATCGCCAGCTTTTCCCTTGCCACGGCGCTTGTGGACGACGACGCCGGTAGCGTGCGGACTCCGGCCAACCATGGCGATCATCTCGTCAACCCATGCCGCTAGATCCATTCGTAGATGGTTCTTGACGCTGAAAACCATTGGCAATCCAGCGACATCGCCGGTATCCGTGGCCTGGTGCGATGTCGTACGCGGTCGGTAGACGTTGCCCAGCTCGGCCAGTGCGGCCACTACGGCGGCCTCGGCTACGTAGCCCTTGCGTATCTCGTGGCTCATGAGTGCGCTCCGCAGTACCGACACTCGTGGATGATGTGCGCGCCCCGATGCCCGCACCGGTGCTGCCGGTACGGAGTGGATTCGTCAACCACGAGGCGACTGTCCCGTGATCTCCACGTTGCCTCACACATGGGACCGCGAACGACGTCCGCCAGTGTGTCAACAATGGACACTGCTCGATGCCGCGGTTTGGTCATAGTCCAAGCTCCTCAACGGCGATCGCCGACCACCGCAGGTCACGCACGATGCGCGAGAGCACCTGTAGTGGCATGCCTACGAACGCAAAGCGGTTGTCGGGTAGACGTATCAACGCGACAGCGAGCGCGCGTCCGGTTGAGTCACGGGTCAGGCCAACGCGCTCCACCCGCCCGTCCATGGTGTTCGGTGAGCCAAGCTCCCACCACGGTTGAGTCCATAGATCTTTCGTTACGCGGACCATGGTCGTACTCATCGACGTTCCTCACACTCTTGACAGACCGCATAGGCGTCCGGTCCATAGGCTTTGATCAGGTGGCCGCATCGTGCGCACGGGCCGGCGTCCGGCTGGATTCCCCAACCGCGCAACCACACGTGCTCGCGGCTGACCAGGAAACGGCCCAGGAACACGCGCTTGGTCCACTGCGGGTACTCACCCCGCCGGTACCGCGTTGGTGGCTCTGGAACCTCTACAGAGGCACCAGGGAACGCCGCCGTAACGATGTCGCGAGCGACGCGCATACCGGCCGGACTGAGCGGCCAGTCAGGCACCCAATGATCCATACAACGCCCACGTGTACGTTGGCGCGGCGCTCGCCAGAACGTGAGCGAGCCGCACGTATCGCATGGCACCGCGACCGCCAGCAGTACCGGCTCCACCGTGGCGAGGCTCACCACGTCACCTCGTCCGCGTGGTAGTCAATCGGGTTGTGATCGGCGCACCGGACTACCCACCACGGTTGTCTGTAGCGAGCAACCCCTATACCGGCGAAGTGGCATACCTGGCACTCGAGCGGCAGCGAATCGAGCCACGCGACCAACGTGCCGCCGTCACTGTCCGTTGGCGGTTTGGTTTGCTCACTTGTCGTTTGCTCAATCGTTTGCTCATCCGGCATGTGAGCAAGCAATTGAGCAAACGTCGTTTCCCCAGGTAGAGCACTGTCGAACGTAGTGGTTTGCTCACTTGCTCCGTTCCCGGGAATGGCGAACTGCAAGATCGCTGGATTTGGAATGGACGGCTCTACACCTTTCGTCCCCCCGGACATATCGGTAGATACCAAATTGGAGATCGTTTCACTCTGAGGCTCCCCAGAAGTGAGCAAGTGAGCAAACGATTCTGGCGACGGCAAGTGCCACAACACAGCGTTACGGTCGCTGCCTCTGGCCTTGACCAGTCCGACGTCGGAACGCGCGCGCCGGAGTGAGATCTCCGTGAATCCGTCGATCTTGCCGGCGGCCACGATGTCGGCCCAGAGCATCGGTTCGACGTCGTCGAGCAGCTCGGCCAGCCACTCACCCGCGTAGCGGCGCTCACGGCGCTTGCTGGCCCGTTCCTCGTCCTCGTCCGTGGTGTCCGGCGCTGGCCCGTCTAGAGCCTGCTGAGCGGTCAGCTCGGACGCTCCCAGCCAACGCACGAACGGCACGCCATCGGTGGTGACCTCGATCGCGTAGCGCAAGCTCGGCGGCCTGGCCGACAGGTTCGCCTTGACGCTCGCCAACACCTTGACGTGTGGATCTCTCGGATCCTGCGCCACGAGCAACGTTGCCCGCGCCGCACCGGTAAACGCGATCGATCCACCACCGCGATACAGGGCCTTACCGGCGCCACCCTTGTTCAGGTGGCGAACCGCGATGATGGCCGCACCGGTACGGCTCGCCAACGCTTTCAGCGGGTAGAGCGCGCGCCTCGTGGATGCGTCGTTGTGCGAGTCGACGCGCTCACCGAGGAACGCCGTCAACGGATCGAAGATCACAACGCGCGCACCATGCTCGCGCATGTGGTGTTCGACGATCGGCAGGCCGGTTTCAAACTCGAACGGCAGCTCTGGCGTTGCGCCGTGGTGGATGAGATGGACGTCGATCAGCCGCGCACCGGCGGCCATGAGGCGAGGAACGATCGTGTCTTCCGGATCATCCTCAGCGGACACCATGATGACCGGAGTTGGACCAAAGCCATTCAGTCCGTCCGGCATGACCAGGCCGCTCGACCACCGTGCGGCCAGATCCACCGTCAGCACGCTCTTACCGTCGCCCGGATCGCCCTCCACTATGGACAGCTTGCCTAGCGGGAAGTAGCTCGGCCATGCCCAGTGCACAGATCGCGGCTTGACGTCGGACGCGCGCACGATCCCGATAGGCTCAACCGCCGGTAGCGGCACCAGCTTGTCAAGCTCGTAGCCGTTGGCGAGAAGCTCGCTCACGTCCTTACCAAACCCTGCGTCCACCACCACGGCGGACACGCTGGCCGCCGTCTTGGCGAGCGACTCGGCGACGGCTCGAGCGTGCGCGCGGCCTGGTGCGTCGTTGTCCGCGATCACCACCACGTGGCAATCAACCAACGCCTCTGCGTACTGCGATAGCCACTTGCCCGCACCACCGACATTCGTGGTGGCGAGCAGGCCACGCGCGAGCAACGTATCGACGTCCTTCTCGCCCTCCACGACGTACACCGTTCGGCCGGACGCACGCGCGTGCTGGATTGCGCCTAGCTGATACAGGATCCGTTGCGCCGGATCCGGCAGGCCTGGCCGCGCGCGGAAGGTCTTCGGATTGCTCCACCGCTCGATCGTGTAGAGCACGTTCCCGCGTAGATCGACGTACTCATACCGCGCGGTGCATGTCGGTTGGCCTTTCAGGTCCATCATGCGCAAGCCGAGCGTCTCCACAATGGACGCTGTGTCGCAACCAGCGTGGCACTTGACCACAATCCCGCCGTCACGTCCCTTGTCGACCATGAGCGACGAGACATGATCGTCATGCGCCGGACACCTCGCGCTGTAGCCGCTGGTCTGCGTGCGCACGTTGTCTAGCTTGTCAAGGAAGTCGCCTAGCTCCACGACTACTCCCGTCTATCCAACGTGGACGGATCAGAACGGCGGTTGTTCTGGTTGCGTAGCAGGCGTTGGGCCACCTGTAGCCGGAAACGTAGCGATATCCGGCGCTGTCGTTACCGGTGCCGTCGGACCCGCGAATGCTTGCGGTGGCGGTCCGTCCGGTCGTGGCGGGAACGCATACGGCGCAACCGTTGGCGGTTGTTGCGGAGCTTGCGCGTACGTGGGTTGCTGAAACTGTTGCGGTGGCGGAGGTGCGTAAGGCTGCTGCGGTTGCTGTGGTGGTGCATACGCCGGTGCTCCGTACTGTGGTGGCGGTTGCTGAAACTGAGGTGACGCCGGTACTTGCTGCGCCGGTTGCTGCTGTGGCCTGCTAGCCGCTTGCCAGAACGTAGCTTGTGCTTCCTGGATCACCGCGTCCAAGCGGCCGGGATTGGCCATCGCCCAACGATTTGCGAGATCGCGGCCATAGTCGCCGGCCGCTTCGAAGGTGATCGCTTTGCCGTTCTTCGCGACCCGTGTAACGAGCAGGAATCCGGGCGGCTTGTCTTTCAGTGCACCGGCAAGGTTGCTCGACAGTAGCAACCGATCTTGAATGATCTCGCCGGTACGCGGGCCGGTTAGCATGATCACGGTTCCGCGTGGCGCCGGCTTAGTGCCGTAGCTCGTAGTCCATTGCGGATGCGTGCCGCCAAGTACGAAGATCAGGAAGTGGTTAACGACCTCGTCCCAACTCCACGTTGGCGTCGGTTCAGGATCGCCCCATGAATGCGTCATGATGCCTCCTTAGTCTGTCGAATGTGGATTGCCGATCATCCGCCACACGGGGTGCTCAGGGTTGAGGACGGTCAACGCACCTTCCACCAACCCTCGAAACACCATGCTTTCGGGATCGTTCGGTAGCAGTTCGTTGGTAACTCGCTGGAGTTTCGTTACTGCACCTTTGGTTCGATCGAACGCCGCGAGTCGCATGGCGGTTGTAGGCCGGTTGGTCAGGACATACTCGTTAGCGCGCGTCCTAGCGAGCACGTGCCCAGGAAACAACTCCGGAGCTAGCTTGACCGCCAAGGGCATGACGTCGCCGATCCTGTCGACCTTACTTGGGCTAAAGGCCGCCGGCACTCCCCAAAGCGCGCGAGTAACCTGCCTGAGTCCGATCAGTCGGCCATCACTACGTTCAACCGCACAGAGAATCTCTAGCGCTAGGTCTGTTTCCTCAGTTGTCCAGTGGCGTTTAAGGCTTCGCCGGCTCATGGGACCCTCGCTCACCAACACTGGCGATATGGTCCACTAGGGACACTGCCCAGTCTTTGAGTTGATTGGCCTCGGCCGTGGTATCGCCGACAGGACCGAAGTCGTTAAGCGCCGCCATCAGCGCGGCGTACCGGTGCTCAACGATGGCCCATTGCTCGCTGCGCTCGATGATTGGATCGAGCGGAGTCGACTCGTTAATCTCCTCCAGTGAAGGGATCCGGCCACCCTGGGCAATGATCGCCGCGTCGCGATCGAACGGCGTCAACTTCACGCGCTCGGAGACAGGCGCGTTTATCCTTGCCTGCTCGCGGTCCCACCAAGCGTGCTTTGCCCTCACTGCGTTTGACGCACGTTCATTGCGGAGAACCGCATCGGCCACCAACTCCGGTTGCGCCGCTACGATCTTCGTGATCGTTTCGCGACTCATGCCCTCGGGCGTATCGGCCCATGCCTTTCCGGTCTCTGTTGCGACGAAGTCACGCAGACCGATCTCCGGATTGGCGTCTGCCGCAACCATGCGCGCCAACATCGCAGCATCAACGGGCAGCTTGGCCTCAACGACTGCCATAGCCATACGCGGAGGGATTAAACGAAGTTGATCTCTCTCGAGGGAGATCAACGCGCGACCGGCATTCGCCCGCTTCGAAATGTACTGTAAATTCTGGCTTGTGTATGTGTGCACGGCCTCTTGTGCTGTCGCCAGCGTCTTTCGATCCCCGCGCGGAATCGCGCCAAGAGCCAGCGTCGTTGCCCACCAGGCCGCGCGCCATTCCTTGTCCGCCTTGCCCTTGCGCTGCTCAGCTTGCGCCTCACGCTGGGCAAGCTGTTCGATGCTAGTCACTGTCGACCCTCCTCAGGTCTTATGTGGATAGTTAGTCACTACCTGGACACGCCACCGCGAGGTCAAGCGACCCGGCCCGGTACCACGGACACCAACCGCAGAGATGGTTCGGCGTCGCCGTTGTCGTAGCCGGATCGTGGCTGCGTAACGACTCGAGCCGTTCAACCGCATAGTCCGCGATGTTCTGATCGAGCGGCGCTCGCCATACGTGGAGGTCTCGCAGCTCACCGTCAATCGGCAGATAGACGAGCGCGACAGTCTCGATCGACTCACCTGCGGCCCTGAGCCCTGCGCCATAGATGTGCAATTGAACGATGTGCCGTCGCGGTGGACCGTCATGCCGGATGCGCTTGAGCTTGTCCAATGTGGACGTCTTCCAGTCGACCACGGTTTGCTCGGCACGATCGTAGAGGTCCGCGTGTCCGCTCAGTCCCCGGTAACTCACACCCGTCTCTACGAGGTACCGACCGGACCCGCGATCGATGCGCATGAACTCTTCAGCGAGCTTGAGATGCATCGCCGTGCCAAGTACCGTCCGAAGTGGATCCTTAAGGTTCACCCGTGGGGTACCGGCCAGGCGATACGTAACCTGTCGGTCGCAGTCGCCACCGACTTCCGACGGACCGATGTTCACTTGCACATCACGATCCGTTATGGAAGTTGCAAGTAGCAACATGCGATAACCAACCGCCATGGCATACGCCTCAACGTCGGGTGTGGTGTCGGCATTGCCCGCCGGATCGCCGAAGACATAGCCGCTCATCGCGGCCGCGCCATCGCCCCGCGCAACCGCAAGGCCTCAACCCGGGTGAGCTTGGTAAAGCGCCGGTACATGAACGGTTCCTCAGTGCGGAACCGTTGCGTGTCAACTGTTTCGCGATCGTAGTGACTCGCCTGGATGACCGGCCGGCCGTCGACAGTGCCTAGCGTCGCGTTGTGCACGGCGAGGAAACTCAGCAGGTCAGAGCGAGCTTTCTCACGCCGTTCGTGCGCCTCCTCGACCGCGTTGAGTGCGTCGATGTACCGGTTCAACGCGCTTGCTGCGTCGGGCGTCAACTCAACCGTCGACACCTTGCTATCTGTCACTACGTCGTGCCTCCTTTCCGCTTTCGGACAAAACAAACGGGACCATCAGCCCTGGAAGTTTCAGCTTGATCATGTATGGTGAGCGTCGGAGGAAAGGCACCCCAACGTCCGTCAGCCCGGATCAGTGTGGAGATCACGTGGACAAGCACCGTCGCCAGAGCTACCCAGTCACTCACGCACTTCGAACCTTCGTTCACCAGAACATGGACGAACGCGGATGGAAGATCCGCGACGTCGCGGACGAGTCCGAAGGCGCGTTAAGTACGACCACCGTTCATGCGCTGGTGCGAGGCGAACGGCATTCGATCCAATTCGCATCGCTGGCCGGCCTGGCAAAAGCGTTTGGTGTCAAGCCGAGCAAGCTCATCGAGCTTGTCCAGAATGGACAGCAGTGGATCATGCCGCCAGAGTTTGACGCAATCCCGCCGGAGATTCGGCGCGCCACGGAGCGCTATCTCCGTCTACTGTGGAAGACCGGCGGACTACTACCGGACGGAACCTAGGCCACGCGACGACGACGCTTGCGTACTGCCTGATCGTCCATGACGCGCGCCACGGCGGATGCTTGCTCGTCCGTTAGTCGGACCTTGCTCGGATCCGTCAGCAAGTGCTCGAGACCCGGTAGCGTCGGCTGAACCATCTTCGGCTTGACCGCGTTGTACGCCTCAACGTCCGTGCACCGGATAAGTACCCGGCCCTTGTGAATGAACGCTGCCAGCGTGCCAACCCGGATCATCCGATCCAACGTCGACGTACTCAGCTTCATGATCCGTGCGGCATCCACGCGACCGTAGTAGGCGACCCCAGCGACTTCACACGTTGGCGCATCCTTTGTGGACGCTGCTCGTCCGGCCATCCGCTGTGTTCACCCCCTTTCGTGTTGTGGACGGAACACTACGAGGGTCGCGAGCCACCGCACAAGAGTGCGCCGAACGTTCCACTTGACAACGCAAAGATCTTGTCATATGTCGTCAAACTTCGTCACTGTGCGCACGCTTGGGGATCATGAAACTGGCAGTTGACACCTCGTCCCTAGTGGACGGACGCAATCACGTCTCGCCATAAGCGATCAAGGTTCGGCACGCCTCGTCAGATCGACAAACATCGCTTGCGCGGCCGACCACACCAATCGGACACCAGAGCGCGCGCTTTCGTCACGGAAGCATCGATAAAGACTCATGGACTTGATCGGCAATACCGCGTGCGTCATCCGCGATACCGGACCAAACGGAAGAGCGGCGCGTCTGCCTGGTAGCGAGAGCGCCGCTTGGTAAAGTGCTCACGGTTCGTCAGATCTTGGTAACCGTCCGTGATGTGGCAAACGTCATGCGACCGTTCGCCTACGTGCACATAGACAGACCAACGCAAGCGTGGGACGGTTGACGTGTTCCGTTCGTTCCGACCTGAGGGAGAACAGAAGTGAGCAGCACAGACCCTGGCGCACGTTGCATCGGTACGCGCGTCGTTGATGGCCAGCGCCGTCGTTGTACCGCCAGTCCGGTTCCAGGCGAACCGCTGTGTATGGACTGCCTACCCACCCGTTGCGCGCAGCATCGCGCCTACGAACCGGACAACTGTCCGCTGTGCGGTACCGCTGCAAACCTCGCTGGTGGTGCCGAGTGACCGCCCCGATCGTTCTCGCGTTGCCTCGTGGCATCCCCACCACGATGCCGAAAGATCCCTACCCGAACGTCAAGCCTGATCTCAACGCGAGCCACGACATGACCTCGTGGGTTGTCGAGAGCTTCCCGAACCTCGCGGCGCTCGTAGCGACGCTGCGCGCTCGCAACACTGACCCTGCCTACGCAGACGCGCCGGTACTCGATGCCTACGCGCGGTTGTCGAAGGATCCGGAAGGTAAGTGGGAAGCAGTCGACCGTCAGCTAGAGATCATTCTCACGAACATGATCGCTATGGGTTACCGGTTGGCTGAGATCCTGTGTGACAACAATGAGTCTGCGTGGGCGAAGCGACGCAACCGACCGGCGTTCAACCGCTTCTTGGCTCGCGTGCTCGGCGGCATGGTGAACGGCGCGTTCGTGTACGACGTCGACCGTCTCATGAGGCAACCATGGGACTTGGAAATGATCCTGCATATGGGATCGTGCCAACTCGCATCACGTGAGGCGATCTACAATCTGTCCAATATGGAGCATCAGCTTTTCCTCCGTATCCGTATCCTCATCGCTGCCTACGAGAGTGACGTCAAGAGCAAGCGGGAGCGCGATAAGAACGCACGCCGCCGCGCGGACGGTTTCACCGATGGCCGTATCTGTTTCGGCCATGCCTTCGCCCCGACCGACGATACCGAGCTAGCAGCCAAGCAAGCGGCCATGCTCCCGACCGAGCGTGACGCGGTTGCGTGGGGTATCCAAGCGATCGTTGATGGGTCCGTGTGGCGCCAAGTGGCGAACGAGTGGAACGCGCGCGACATCCTCTCTCGTGGTGGCTACCGGTGGAACGCACTCAAGGTGCGCAACATCCTGACCCTTCCCCGGCACGCTGGCCTGATCGTCCACAAAGGAGAGAAGCCGGTAGCGTTCCACCCGAGCGAGGTGACTCCCATCGTCAGCGTCGAACTATGGGAGCTTTTCCAAGCGCGTCTCAATGCGCGGAAGACCAACGGCCGGCCACGCGGTGACTACCTGCTCTCAGGATTCCTGCACTGTCCCTGTCGCTCGCTGGCCGGAGAGTCCGGCGTCACCACGTCGATGCGAGCCAACGCCGGTAGCGGTCGCGCGGCGCACATCTACGCCTACCGGTGCACTCCGGCGGCATGCAACGGCAACTACCTACGCGCGGACGTTGCTGAACGGCTGGTGCGTGACCTCGTGGTGTCTGTGCTGTCGCAAGCGGACCATCCGGAGCGCATCGCCGAACGGCGAGGCTTGCTCGGCCAGATCGGAACCGAGCTAGCAACACTCCAGTCCGACATGGACGAACTGACCCAACGGCGCTACTCGCCGGACGCTCTGCTCAGGGTGTCGCCTGATGCGTACACGCGCGCCATGGCCGCCATGAACGCGCGCATGGCCGAGCTTGAGGCTGAGCGGCGTGACCTCATCGGCGACGGCGCGAGCGAGCCGGTACCGACGTACACAGCGAACGATGCCGCCCGTACGTGGGATACCGGTACGGACACTGACCGGCGCCGGATGATCAAATCGGCCGCGCCGAACGGGTTCATCGTCCGGCCGTTCATGGGTACCCCGCGCACTCGACAGACCCTGGAGAACTGCGCGGACCGCATCGCCCGGATAGGTGACGAGTAACCGAGTAGTCTCGTCCGTCCGTGGCTATGGTCACGGGCGGACGTTCCCAACCACACCAACCACGAGAGGATCACGTACCACAATGGACACTCTGCCCCCAGTGCCCAACGCCGTTGTCACTCCTACCCGTGTACCGTTCTACCGGTACAAGATCGGTGGCCTAGCCCTTTGGGCGTGGGTTGCCATCGTTGGCGGATTCATTGGCTTTATGGTGATAGCCATACTCGGCACGTCCCCCGGTCCGATCGGCGGTAGCCGCTCATCGCTGAGCGCAGACGTCGGTATCCGATGCTCTGGCCCGGACGTACTTGGCGGCGTAACGGCGCACTTGCGCATCACAAACTCGTCAAGCCGCACCCGTAGCTACTGGGTTGATGTGGCGTTCTATGACTCGAGTGGCGCACGGGTCGGTACGACGTCGGACTACGTGAGCAGCGTCGGACCCGGCCAGACCGTTGCCGAAGACGCCACGACATGGATTGGTAGTCAGCAGATGAGTTGGTGCAAGATCACCCGTGTGAGCTAACCCGCTAGGACGCGCTGAGCGCCGTTCGCCCCCTTCCCTAGGGCGAGCGGCGCTCAGACGTTTGTGGAGCCTCTCAGACCGGTTTACGGTGCCATCACGCGCGACCCTGCCGCCACTCGGTTCCGTCCCAGTAGCGCTCAGCACCGTCATCGAGCGTTACGTACTGACCAGCCGTCCACGCGGTTGTTGGGTTGGCTACCGGCATCTTCTCCGGTTGCATGCTATTCGGGTGATACGCACCGGGAGGATTCCACGTGCCGTCAGAGTTGGCGGCCGTTGCCCACTGCGGTACCGACGTGACGTAGCCGAAGTGATCCGGGGATGCGTACTGGCGAGGTTCGGCTTCTTGAGCGTCCGCCGTGCCGGCGCCGAACACCAGGTGTTGTGGATCTGGACTGAACGTCATTTGCTGTCCACCGTTACGCGGATGCGCGCTCTCTGTCGTCTGCTGACTCATGGCCGTTGGTCTCCCTCACTCGATTGCGCTGATCGCGGTGGGTTCATGGCGAGCGCTATGCGGGTGAGTGCATCGGCCACCCGTTCCCACGCGATGACTTCCCGCTGCATCAGTTCGTCATCCTGCTCTGACTCGGCCGCGCGTGGTGGCGACGGTACGCGCGCGTTGACCTGCGTCTGTAGTCGTAGTGACCAGGCCATGAGTGCGGCCACCACCACCACGAGCACAGCAACGACTGTCCACAGTGCACTAGCTGTCGTCATGCGTTGATCCTCTCCGTTGACTACTGAACCGTGCGCGGTTGGTCAGGCACGTCGAGCAACTCCGCTACCGGCGCGCCGGTTCCGCCGATGACGTACCCACGCTGAGCGAACGCGAGGTATAGCGCGGCCGCGCCAACGACCGGCATGGCACCCACCACGGGGATACCGGTCAACGTGGAACCGGCTGTCTCCGTCAGATCGACACTCGCGATTGCAGCAAACTGAATGTCCACCATGGCGTACGCGCTACCGGCGCCGGTGGGGTAGGTGTCGAGCGTCCCAACCACGTTGGCAATGAAGGTGAGCGATGCGGCCACCACGGGCGGCGTTGGCGAGCGCGCTACGTACGCCGTGCCGTTGATGCCATAGCTTACGGTGTAGTCGCCTGCCGGTATGACGATCGGCGCTGCGGGAAGAGTGACAAACCAGCCGGACGCCGGCTCTGATGCAGAGTTGAGGGTTCCCAATCGGTTACCGCTCGCGTCCCACAGACTCAACTTGTGCGTTGTCGCGGTATCGCCGCTCGCCTTGTACAGCCATACCGCCGTGATGGAGCCGGAACGAGTGGCGTGAAACTTGACACCTAGCTCGCCGGTACCGGTAGCCGTACCGGCTGATGGTGCGATGCCGCCAAAGATCGATTCGTTCACAGCGGTTCGGATGGCGGCCACCGTCATGACGTAGCCGCTCACTGCGTGAGGATCGGCGAGTGAGCGCGCGATCGCGGTGTAGGCGGCTAGCTGGGCTGCGTCCGTACTCATTGGACGGCTCGCTCGATGTTCGCGGTGGGATCGAACGCGAGGATGTTCAGCGACCAGCCAGCCGTAACCGACAACGGGATGGTGGCACCGGATACGCGGCCGACAGCAATGCTCCCGTTGCGGCCCACCACGTTCACGACGTCACCCGCCTCCACGCCGTAGATGGGTGTGGTTGACACCTTGAGCGTGCGCGCTTGGCTCACCGTACCGGCGAGTACGGCGTCCGCTCGCGCGTTGGCCTGGGCGTCGTTGGTGATGTTCTCGCCAACCGCTTCCACGCTGGCCCGGCCGAACGGCCCGCCCGCCGCTACGGCTGCATTCGCTGTGTACTCCCGAGCGATGCGCGTCGGTACGCTCGAGCCGGGCGGAGTGTAGTTGACGTAGGCAACGTTGTAGATGGCCGCGCGCGTGACGCTCGTCTGCACCTCCTCGAGATTGCCGGTATCGCCTGGCGTGAGTGTGAAGTCAACCGGACTTGTCGCGGTAGGCATGAGGCGAGCACGGTACACATAGGACGCATCCACCGGCATGTCCATTACCCACGAGCCAAACGTCTTCAGGGTGTCGCGTACGGCGTCAGAGCGTGTTCCCTTGTGCTGCACGCGGGTAGTAGACAACGTGGTTGGTAGTACGGTGCGGTCAAACACGTCCGTGTGTGCCCACCACGGCGGTATGCCACCCGTGGGTGCGAGCAGGAGGCTATTGAGGAAGTCGCGAATGACTGCCCCTTGCGCTAGCTCGGCTTGCCACAACCAGGCCAGCCCGTAGTCGTTGAGCATGATCCCGGCATCGCTCCCGTCAACGGTGATGGCCAACGCCAACGGATCAACGGTGAGCGTCTGTATCCGGTAGTACCCAAGCGGCACGCGGAACGTAGTAAGGTCGGTCCGGGTGATCTCATGGAAGAGGCGCACCCAACCACCCAATGTAGACAGTCCTTGGTCGAGCGGCGAGGTGCCGTCGTCGTTGCGACCCATACAGCGAAACGAGCACGTGCGTCCCGGGAACACTGAGAGATCATTGATCGTCACCGAGCCCTGCGACCCATCCACCAGCAACGGCAACCACGTGCTACCGGCCGGAGCGCGAAACTCCGCGATCGTTTTCACCGTGTGGGTGAGTCTCTCCACGGTGCGGACGTCGGGCACAGAGACGATCATCAGTACTTCGCTACCAGCGCCGCGCTCAGCGTGCAGTTGCCACCACGAGCCCGGATGGCCGTGGCTGAGTTGACTTTCACCCCGAGCGACCAACCGGCGGACAGGAACGCAACGAACGGGAGCGTCGTGCCCTGGCCGATGAAGTTGGTCGGCTGACGCAACATCACGTAACCCAAGTGCATGACTTGGCCGTTGAGGTAGAGTCCGGCCGATCCCCAATCGCCATCACTAAACTCGATGTGCGTATGTACGACGTAGATACCGCGCACCGGTACGAGGAAGAGCGTGCCGCTTACGGTCCACGCGCCCACGTTGGTCATGACATTGTTGAACGTGACGTCATGCAGGCCGGTCGACACGGCATCGGCGGTCATCTGTGCGTGCAGCGCCACAGCCGGCAAAGCCGCCGCGTCGATAGCCGTCTCTACGTCTTGAGCGAGCGTCTGTATCTGCGTGATGTCCGCAGGGTCCGCGAGTGCGGGGTAACGGAGATTGTACTTAGGGGTAGCGCCCACTGTGGACAGTCCTTTCTACAGCCGTACCGCTGTGGCGACGCCAAGCCAGTTGGCGTACTTGGCTTTCACGTTCGCCCACGTGTCATAGGGATCGAAGACAACATCGATGCAGTACGTGATGTTGCCGCCGTTACCGGCGGGACAGGTGTCGAGAGTGCTGGTCAATACGTTCTGGACGAAGCTCAGCGCCGGAGAGACGTCGGTTGGGGTCGCGGTGAAGTACTGGAATTTCGTGTTGTTGCATCCCCACGACACCGTGTAGTCACCCACCGGCGCGCGTACCGGTGTCGTGAGTGGGATCGCTCGCCACCCCGAGCCTGTCTCACCCGTGGTTGTCGCGGTGGCGAGCCGTACGCCGGCCGAATTCCATAGATTGAACTTGTGCGTGGTCGCGGTATCGCCGACCGGCTTGTACCACATGAAGCTGTTGACGAACCCAGGCGAGTTGACGTGAAACTTGAGCCCTAGCTCAAACGTGCCCGTGGTGTTACCAGTAGGGTTCGCCGCTTGGCCGAACAGAGACTCTGTCGCTGGCTCGCCCGCCTTGAGCGGTATGCCGTCGAGGATGTTTTGCCATGTCGGACTAGCGATGCGCTGAATGGTCTCGTTCGGGTCGGCTACCTCGATGTAGTCCAGGTCCAGCGTCCACTTGTCGCGGTGACCCCAGCGGGTGAACGAGGCATTGCCAACGGCCATCATGCACGGTGCCCACATCTTCGATGCGCACAACGTGAGCAGCAACGGCCGTCCACTTGAAAGCAAGTACTCAAGCTGGTAGCGATCGGTGGCCGACAACACCAGCAACCGCACCGTGCCGCGCCTACCCTCGCGGACGTCGTAGACGACCAGGGGTAGCTTGCGCCCCGACACGGCATAGACGTGCTCACGTACTTGCAGACTCTCAGTGTTCGTCGTCACCACGATGACGCGCCGGGACAGCGTCGGTTGGATGGGATCACGGAGCCATGCCTCGTCCGGCGTGGTGGCGATGCTTGCGCGTGGGTAGCTCGGATCGTTGGCGGTAGCGGAGAACGGAGCCATGACGTACGTGACTGTCTCGCCGATCGGTGGCCGGTAATCCTCGCCGTAGCCGGCGCCACCAGGTTGATGCCACGTGTCCGACGGGTAGCCGTTGATGGCGACCAACTGACCGCCGTCGGATGCGACGCGCTTGATCGTGGTACCGGCAACGCCGGCACTGACGATAAACCGGACATAGCCGGTTTCGAATGGGTACTGGAGCGTCAACGTTGTCATATCGCCAACACCCGCACCGGTGCTTGGATCGCCGCGCTGGTGGCAGCATCCACAACGGACACACCGATCAACTCCGCGAGCTTGTCACTCTGGACGTAGACGTTGACCGCTGTAGAGGGTGCGGAGTTACCGCCAACGCGCGGTGGCGCCACGTTGTCCTGACGCGGTCCGACGAATGGCACGCTAGGCGAAATGTTGTTCAGTCCACGTTGGACGTTACCGACAGCGCTCTGATCAATGACCGGACGGATGAGCACGGTACGGGTGATCGTGAGCGCGTTGAGGGAAGCGATGGCCGCATCACGCGCGGCCTGGTCGAGGTGAACGAGGATCGTCACGTCCGGTTTGAGCTTGGCGATATTGCCGATCGTCGTGTTGACAGCCTGCAACGCGCCACCGTCTACGGCGGGCGCCACGGTTACCGGTATGGCGCCCGGCGCACCAGTACCGCCACCGGCGGGCAGACGACCGTGGACAGCGAGCTTCTCGAATATGGCATCGGGGATAGCTTGCAAGCGTTCCTCGTCAACTTCTGCCTTGAGCTTGACCACGATCGGCGCGCCGAACTCAGCCTTAAGAGTCTCTAGGTCGACGCTACCGCTGGCGATCATGGTCTTGATCTCCATGGTCTTCTGCGCCGGCAAGTCCCTGAGCGGCTTTACGACGTCTTCGATCTGCTTCTTGGATAGGCCGGCGTTGATGGCTTTGGTTTCGAAGTCGTTCAACATGGCCAGATACTTGGCGTTAGCAACGTCCCACGACACACCCATGTCGAGCGCGGCCTGCCGAACATCCTTAATGTTCCCAAGGATGGCGTCCACATTGGCCTGATTCTCACGGCCCTTGATATCGAGGATGTTGAGCGAAGTGCTCTTGTTGTCTTTGATCGTCTTGAACAGATTGTCATAGCTATCGAGTAGCTCGCGGTTTGCCGAGCGTTGGCCGAGGATCGCGTTTGCAACGTCGTTGAACGAACTCTTGATCTTCTGTGCTGCCTCTTCCGTCTTACGGGCCAGCTCTTCAGCCGCTTGCGCAGCCTCACGCTCAGCCTGGGCAATCGCCTCGATGTCCGGCGGTACCGGGCGCAGATTCGCGAACGATGCGACCAACTGATCAGCCGCTTGCCGCGTATCGAGCAACCTAAGTAGCCAAATGCCCGTACCGCCAGTGAGCGCGGCCGTTAGCGTCCGTATCTTTTCGTTCGCCGAGTCTAGCTGGTCGTCGAGGAAGTTGATCGCGCGAGCCATCATGTCGAACGGCCGGGTCGCTTCCCCGATGAGGAACCCAAGAATGACGAGAGTTAGCTCGAGATCAACCAGTATCGTCTTGAGCACAAGCGCCGCACCCTTACCGCCGCGACTGATTTCATCGAAGAACGTCGAGATCGCGTCTGCGATGTGCGGTATCTCCCTGGCGAATACCTCGATCACTGGTTGCGCGCCACGAAGAGCGCTACTCAGTCCGGGTCCCAAGCGGCGCAACGCATCGCCAACGGCCTGGCCGATCATCACAGCGAACCGGTTCAACTCGCGGAGTGGGTCGCGCAACTCACCAAAGAGATCCTTGAGCCCGACCACAGTGGACTGAAACGCGATAAGGAACGCATTCTTGGTCTCCGTGTCGGCGAGTCCCGCAAACGCATCCTTGATCTGCTGGACGATGCCCTTGGCGGCGTTCGCAACCGATGCGTCCATTAAGGACGCTCCAATCATCGCGCCGATGCCAAGCGAGCCGATACCGGCTAGCAGCAGTGAACCCAGCGTTGCCAATAGAGCCTGAGCGATGATCGCCGCGAGTGCAGCCGCGCTGAGCGCTACCTCCGGACCGGCGGCATCCAACGCCTTTGCGATGGCGCCACCGATCGCGGGAATGTTGCCAACGAACGCGGTGATGCCCTCACCCATTCGTTGGGTAAGAGTCTTGGCAGCGCGTTCCTCTCCACCGGATGGTGTCAGTGCTTTGATCTGTGCACGTAGCAAGGCGATCTTCGCATTGAACCCCTTGACATCGACGTCAACGTTCATCTCGATGTTGCGCGCGAACTCTTCCCGCAATGCCCTGATCTCGGCGCGCGCCTTAGCAATGGCCGCCGTCCGGACGTCAACATTGATCGTCTTGCCATCGACCTGGTTGACCGTCTTCTCGAGGTCCTTCGCCGAGCCTTCCGCCTTCTCAAGCTCGCGGGTCAACGGCGCAACGGCGGCGGCCGCACCCTTGGAATCGGCCCGGATACGAAAGAGAAGCTCAGCGATGTTAGCCACGCCAGGACCCTCGCTCGATCGCCTCGTTCATCCGCGAGCGAACGCCGTGGAGATCCTGCCGGATTGTTGGCCAGAAGAAGTACCCACGCGACCCTAGGTGCGGGTGAAACTGCATCGTGGTGTGTCTACGGTGGACGACGAAGACGGTACCGGTACGGCGGACCATGCTGGCGTACGTCTTTCGCCTACGTTGGCCGCCGTACTCCGCACCGGCGAACACGATGCCGCCGAGACCTCCGCCACCGCCACCCTTGACCGTCGCACCGGCGCCATCCTCACGCATCGATACCGTGCGTCCGGCGCGAGCGGCGATGCGGCCGAAGCTCGCCGCTCGCGGTGGCATGTCAACAGCCAACCGGCGTACCTCCGTGCGTATCTGCTTGACCGCCGCTTGCTGGATGTTTTCGTCCAGCTTGGACAGTTGACGCTTGAACGCAACGAAGTTGACGAATCCCGCGGTGATCCCCATAGATCGTCAGGCCGGAATGGCCGGTCCTGTCTCGTGCGTGTGGTCGCCCACCACGAATTCTCCACCACCGTCCACAAGGGACAACGAACCGACGTCGATACCCCAGACGTCCATGTCGCCACCGCTGGTGTACACGGTGCCCGTGGAGTCCCACTGTCCAGGCGATCCGTCGCCCGGCGTACCGGTAACGAGGTTCCCAAGCAGGCTCGCCTGATGTACCTGCGCGTTGGTGATCGGCCCAGCGCCGTTACCCCACCAGTCACCTTCCACGCGGCGCCGGTACATGCCGTCGCAGTACCAGACCAGCGACGGATCCTCGGCATCGTGGAAGCGAACCAGCATCACTCTCATCTCGTCACCCATTCCTTTCGTCGCACACCATTGCTCCCACGACTCTCCTGATAGGACGGACGCGAGTGCTTCGAGATCGCGGTCCCATGTGGCGCAGTGCTTGGTGAACACGGAGATGTGTATGTGCCAGAGGTGCGACGAGTCGCGCCCGTGGTCGTAGCTCCAGTTACCAACGTCGTCGTCATCCTTGATCATGCAGAAGACGTTGCTTGAGTCCAACGTGCCGATGAACTCGCGGATGCCGGACAGGCGATCGTCGAGCGGGTGTTCGGCCGACTCTTTGAGGTATGTCGTTCGCGTGCGCATCTCAATGTCGGACATCGTGAGATCGATGGCACGCGCCTTGTCGCCCGGTCCGTAGTTGGTGTCAAGCACTAGCTGGACGCAGTAGGCACCCGGCCAACTGTTCTGGTTCGCCCAAACCGTATTGTGGTAACAGCTCTTGTTCGCGTAGATGCCGCCAAGCTCGACGCCAGGGATGCACGCGAGCGAGGCCTCCCAGAGTTGCCACATCGCCTCTGTGATGTAGCTCGGGTTTGGGTTGCTGCTCATTGGCGCCGGTACCGGTGCGTCACCCGCCCGTTGCCGTAGCGCGTCCCATTCGTGAGCGCTCAGCGTTCGTACGTCGTGCGGTAGCTCGACTTGCCGAACCTCGTAGTAGTCATCGATGCGACGAACCTCTAGGCCAGCAAGCTCATTGAACCCGTGCCAATCATGGTCACGATCCATCCCACATCTCCCTAGGCCAGCCCATCAACGGGTCCGTCTCGTCCCCTGTGGACGCCGTTGGTTCGCCTTCCTTTGTTCCGTCCAGTCGCTCGCCACCCATGAGAGCGGCGAGCGTTCCCAGGACTGTCGGTCCCTCACGTTCTAGCTGCGAGGGGAGTACTCCCAGCCGGAGCGCTATGGCGCAGAGGATTCGCCCGTAGCTTCCGGCTGGGTAGGGAGTCCGACCACCGATACGTCCTCAGTGGACGCCGGCTCGTCAGTCACACCCGTGACGTTCGTGCATGCGGCATCGAACAGCTCATACGTCGGATAGGCACCGTTAAGTTGCTTGGTCCGGCGTAGCGCGAGGTAGGCGAGTTGAGCGAGGTGAGTCAGACCGAACTGAGTACCGATCCACGACTGCTTGTACTCGACTTCCCATCGACGCAGGTCTCGACCATCGGCGGCAACGATGAACGTCTGTCCGTCTTCCATCTCCGCGATAAGGTCATACTTCATCGCTCAACCCTCCTCCACAGTGGACCGTCCTTACGCCGCACCGGCGACCCACGCAGTGGCGGACCAATGGAAGTCGAACGTCCCAACGGTCATCTTCTGAGTGGTCAGCCATGCCGTGGTCGGGTTCGCGATGAACCCCAGTCCGGCAAGCTTGGCGGCGTTGGTCGCATCGCTCGCGGTGATAGTCGGTTCGGCCGGGAAAACATCGCCTGGCTTCGCTGCGCCCTTGGTCGCACCGGTGTAGCCAACCCACGCGGTTCCGTTCCACGTGATGTGCGCAGCGTCGCCGGTAATGACGTACTCACTGGTGATGACCCACGTAGGCGTACCGGTCAGCAATGGTGCGGCGGCCATGTTCGCCGGAATCTGGCACCCGGTAGGAGTCCACTGACCAGGGTTACCAGGTGTTGCACCAGTGGCCGGACCGTTCACGGGGTTACCCGCAGAATCGATCATCGTGTACTTCCCCTTGAGCGGTAGCGTCGCCTTGAACGTGGCGAACGTGCCGCTCTCCACGTTGCCAACCTGGTCCGGCGGCGCGAGCGTCACAGTGCCCTTAAAGCCGTTGCCGACCGGCCCGCCAGCCTTGTCTACCTTGGGGTAGAACGTGAACGTAGCCTCCTCGCCATCATGCTCCAGTAGGAACATCATGAACGATTCAGCACTTTCGACGTCCTGAACGCCGGTAACCTCGAGGTTCCACACGCGCTCGGCCGCTTCCGAGAAGCTCCCTTCGGGACAGAGCGTCGTGATGGACTGAGTGTCTCCACCGGTCGACGTCAGGCCGGCCGCCGTAACGGCGCACTCGAATCCGTGCGTCACGCCAGAGACATCCTTGATCTCCAGCTTGATCCACCGCATGAACAGCGGCTTGACGGTCATCGTTGACAATGGCGCAGTCATCTACTCACTTCCTTCATGGACACCGTGTGACACCTAGCGCCACTTCGATGTTGTAAGCCGGATAGACCTGTCCGGCGATGTTGCGTACCTCTGGGTTTACGCGGAGCACGGCGCAGTCTTGTCCTTCCAAACAGGACAGTGCCGTGTCGGTGAGCTGGTCAAGCTCGACCTGTGAGTCCATGTCCGTGGTACGACGCGAGACGATGAGCACTGGCACGCTGAACGTGTAGAGCTGCGCGTCCACCGTCATCGTTGGACGATCGATCACGATGCACGGCAACGAACCAACGTCGTCCGGCAGATAGAGCCACACTTGGCGATCGCTATGTTTGAGCCAATCGCTGAGCAGCTCCCGAACCTCGGCAATCATGCGATCCCCAACACCTTTGCTACGTCGACATGTTGCTCGAGCAATCTCTCGATGTCGGGATCGCGGACCATGATGCGGACCGCGCCCAGCTCATCCCATCCGGCGACACCTTCGGGTGACTGACGACGCTTGTAGAGCCGAGCGGCCAGCATGAGAACCGCTTGCACTACCTCGGGTTTGCGAACCGACGAGGCGAGCACGCGGTCATAGACGACGGAGCCAGCAGCCTCTAGGCACAGTCCCAGTACGGAATCGTCCTTTGTGGTCACCATGCCTATCAGGTTGCGCAACTCGTCGACGCTGGCTCGCTCGGCCATGTCATGCTGTCCAGGTGAATGGCGCGTCTGGCTTACCGGCCACCCGATACAGGAAGTCGCCCGGTGCGGCTGGTGCCGGCAACGGAACGCTCACCGTGGATCCATCGCCGGTAGCCAACGGCACACCCACGACCACGGTTCCCGCAGCACCAGGCGTTGCGGCCGGCACAATGCGAATCTCCGTTGGCACGCCAGAGGTTGCGAACGTGCCGGGGTTCGACGTAAATACGGCACTGACCGGTGCGGCCGCGATCGATCCAGTTACCGGTGCAACCGTGAGGATTGCTGGCGGCGGCGGTTCCTCCGGCGGAATGCTCGAGTGGCCACCCGAGCGAGCAACGTCACTACGTCGTTGCCGCGCGGCCACTACGCCGCCGGACACCTGAGCGTCCGTCTCCATCCGCCGGATCATCTCGTCGACCGTCATGGGACCAAGTCCCATCGGCATCGTCATGCGTACCTCCATTGTGGAGGCCGGGGCGGGTGGACCTGAGGGAAACACCCGCCCCGACGTCTAGTTACGGCGCGAGATGTACCGCACCGTTGGGTGCCGGACGGTAGAAGCCGCAATACCCAGCGACAGCAACCTGGATACCGACCACCGACGGTTCGGTAACGGTGAGCGGCGGAAGGGTCTGCTCGTAGACCTCCATGCATGCCGCATTGAGAACCCAGAACGTGTCATCGGTCATCGCGGGAGTGACGACCAGGCCTAGACCTACCGGGTTACCGGCGAACGATGCCGCGCTCTGCTGGCCAGCGGCGTTACCCGGCGCGAGGAACGGGAAGAGCTGCCGACCCGCAGCGTCCACGATGGAGCCGAGACGAGACCAACCAGCCGGACCGGCGGCCAGCGTCGTCGGCAACTGACCCGTTGTGTTGAATACGAGCGCGGCCGCATCGTAGATCGCCTTGATCAGTACGTCACCAGCCGCACCAGCCGCGAGCGTCACCTTGCCCGTACTCTTCTGCAGCTCAGTCAGCGCAAGCCGTTCCGTCGCGTAGGAGTAGCGCGCGGCAAGCTGATTGACGATCGTGTCCATCGATGCGACGCCGAAGTCGATAACCTGCCTCGCCACGTTGGCGTAACCGCCCACTGTAGACAGGTCGACGTTGTCCGACGTGATCTGGAACGGCTGCGATTGAAGCTCATCCTTTTCCGCTGCCTGAACTCCTGCGCCGGTGGCGATGTTCGGGTCGACCAGTCGCGGACGACGGAAGCTCGGTCCACTAGGGACACCAATCACACCCAACGACGTAACGAGCGGCCGGGTCGAGTTGATGAAGTTGATGAGCGGACCGACAATCTCTTGCGGCCAGATACCGGCGAACTCACCCGTGGTGATGTGCGATACCGCACGGTGGTAACGGCGTAGCCGATCCTCCGCTTCTGCGCGCTGGTTGCCCTGACCGGCCCGCATGTTCAGCAGGTCATGCACATAGGCACCAGCCGTCCGGTACTCGACTGCGTCTGCCGGCTTGCCACCCTGAACCGCACCGGACAGCCGAGCAATGGCTTCCTTGGCCTGCTCATTGAGCTCAAGGTCTCCACTGAGCACGGTCAGTTGCTTGTCGATGGCGCCGATTCGTTCCTTGGCGCGCGTGATCAATTCCAAGTCGTTGTCAGTGAGATCGCGCTCACCCTCGCTCGCCTGCGAGGTAAGTCCCTCGATGAACGTGAGCTTCTCCGCACGCTCATCGCTCAGCTTCTTCAACATTGCGTCCACTATGGACACCTTCCCTTTGACGATCGGATGACTTCCCGTCCGCCTGAGGGGTGATCCATCGGGGGGTGACGACTGTCTGTCGCGGTGCCCGTGAACGGTGCCTCTAATGTGGACTTACTTGCGTTGCCTTGCTGTGACGTACGTTGCCTTACATTGGTTGCTGCTCGAGCGTCAGCACTCGCGCGTTGAGATCGCTCACCATGTCTTGCAGTGCCACTAGCTGAGTCAGTACCTCGTCTAGCGTGGTGGTACCGAGGACGCCTACCGGTGGTACACCCATCGACAGCGTGAGCCCCTCATCGATCACCTTGAGTCGTTCATCGAAGTCAGACACTCGCGTTCACCCCGATCAGGACCGGCGTCGGTACCGGTGCGAACGTCTGCCCGGCCACGATCGACATGGAACCCTCCGCCACCCGTTGCCAACCGCCACCATCCACGGTGGACACGTAGAGGTCCCACGGCCACACACCCTCATGCGGCGTGAGGTTCGACGTCTCCGCATCGGTGAGATGGATCGTGGCCAAGGTGTCGGCATCGCTGAGCACTACGGGAAGCGCGACCGGACGGCCGTCGATGTCCCGCCAACCGGCCTGCGCATCGATGAACGTCTGCGCCACGGCCGGCATGACAAGCTCCGTGTTCGGCAACCAGATGTGCGGTTCCCACCAGAGCCCTTGGCGGAACCGCAGGTGTACGCCGCCGGACTCGGGGATGACGAACGCGACCAGCTCGGGTCGCTCGTCGAGGTAGATGCGTTCACCCACCGCGACAGCAACCGCTTGCTTCGGCGAACCGGTTTCGCGGTAGAGCCTGAACCCCTTGGCGAAGACAGCGCCGGTGTCGATGGCCAGATCGACTCTCGCGGGTCTCATGTCAGTAACTCCCATGCGCGAGCTACCTGCGGTGGGCAGGCACCGTTACCGATGGCCCGTAGTGCCGCCACGCGGTCCAGCTTGGACGTCACGTGACCGGATGGCAGGCACATCAACCATTCCGCGAACTCGGCGGCCAGGCGAGGCGTGCCGTTGCGGTTCGTCTCCGTTGCTCGCGGTGCGGTGCCGTACCGTGCCTCATGCATCAATATCGCGTCCCCGTACGGTCCCCAGTGTCCCGGCAACGTCACCAGCGTTGCGCCGAGCGGAATCCCTTTACCACGATGCGCCCGGCGCTCAATCCAGAACTGCGAGCTAGCTTCGCCTCGGTGGTCACCGTCGCGCGCAATCGGAGTTGGTAGCAGGCCGTTCCGTCCACAAGGGAGCGCGGGAACCCGACGCACGATCCCACTTCCACGGGTGGCCAGCGCGAACACGCGATGGCGATGGTGTGCTGCCCCGATGTGGCAAGCGCCAATAGTCAGCCACCGCACGCCGTAGCCCAGTCTGGTGAGATCACCGAGCATGACGCTCCACAGTTGCCCACCCGCGTACGTCACCAGACTGTCAACGTTCTCAATGAAGACGCGGTCAGGCGACATGGCCCGGATACCCCTACGGACGGCCGCCCAGAGCCAGCGTGGGTCAGTACTTCCAAGCGCCGAACCGGCGAGGCTCACCGGCTGGCAAGGGAAACCAGCGGTCAACGTGTCGACCGGCGCGACCCGCGACCATCGGACCCGCTGAATATCGCCAAGATTGGGAGTCTCGCCATGCAGTGACGTCAACGCCGGTTCCGTCTCCGCCAGCCAACGCACGTCGATATCCAGACCGGTCGAACGCAATCCCATCTCAATGCCGCCATAGCCGGTGCACAACGAACCGACCCGGAGCGTTTTCATGATCGCTCACCTCGCAAGCGGTCGATCATGGCGCGTTCCTCAGCGGGCCGCCGGAGCATCGCCAAGTCGGCCAGGGCTTCCGTCAAACGTGGCCGCGCGGAGCCCTGAGCGCCATTCTCAGCCAAGATCACGGCTTCCTCGGTGTCCGGTGCACCGTCGACCCCCAGGGCTTCCCTGACGGATCGCACGAACGCGCCGGCGTAGGCCGGGTCAGGAACGGCGGCCACGTGCTGAACGTGCACCCGTAGCCGGTTCACCACACCATCGGAATCGCGATGATGGGTGAGCGAGTGGAACGCCAGGGACAGACCACGATGCGTGGAGGTGAGAAGCTCGCGCGCCCGATCGGCCACGCTCGGATGCAACCGGAAGGTGGCCCACGCGCCATCCGCGCGTTCCTCGAGAGTCCGGCCGTAGCCCAGCTCAAGAAACGGCGTATCGAGGTGCGTGAGGTAGAGGTGTACCCGGTCCCATGCCGACGTCATCCGCGACAGCGCGCCCCGGACGAACCTCTCCTTGCCGGGTAGGCCGTCCTCATCGAACTCGATCACCTCGCCGTAAGGCACAACTCGACCCTCAACGGTGCGCCCGTCACCGATCGCGCGGAGCTGCATGTCCACGCTACGAAGGTGCAACGTGCGGCCGGCCGAGCGTTGCTCGGCGAACGTGATCCCGTACTTCTTGCCGGCCGAGACGATGCGCGCCTTGACGCGAGCGAGGTTCTCGGCGCTGTACTGCTTGGCGTTGCTCGGATCGTTGATGCGCGACCAGGCGTTGCGTACGTGCTTCTCGGTGTCGATGGGGTACCGGTGAATGCCGTCTTCCTGGTAACCAGGGTCGGCATAGGTGACGTCACCGTATGGCTTCTTGGGATCGGCGGCCATCAGATCTCACCGTTCGTCTGCTGCGCCATGATGAGCGCGGTTTGGTCGCCCATTGGATGCATGTTCTCCCACACCCGGATCTCATCGACGGTGACGATTCCCGAGTCCACGAGGATCTTGTACGCCTGCGCGCGCTCGGGAAGTGCCGGTCGGATGAAGTGGTCGGCATCGTGGCGGACCGCGACACCAACCGGCAAGCAGAACTGTGTCAATGCCTGCATGATGTCGACACTCAACGGCCGTAGCGTCGCCCGCCAGAAGTAGTCGAAGGTACCGACGACGGTCGCGTACGTCAGGCCATCCTGCATCGGCAAGCCGACTAGCCACAGCGGAACCCCGAAACACGAGGCGATGCGCGCCTCGTCGAACGCACGCAGGTCGAGCAGACCTACCTCAGCCGGCTTGAGATTGAGCGGCGTGTACGTTAACCCTCCACTGAGGACAACCGGCAACGTACCGCGCGTCATCGCCGCTTCGGCCCAGGACTGTTTGAGCGCCCGAGCCTGCTCGCCCGTCAGCTTCGTCTGAGACTGGAGTATCGCGGTTGGAATGCCGTTGCCGATGGCAAGCTCCGTACCCCAACGCTCGAGCGCGTCCGCACCTACCGTGTTGCGCCATGCTGCCTCGAGCGGTCCGACGCCGAACGGGATACCCGGCCAAACCTGGTAGCGAATGTGGAGGATCTCCGAGCGCGGCACGATCCCCACACCACGAATGAAGTACGTCGGCATGCCGAACTCATCCATGGTGATCTCCACCATGTCCGGGTTGAGGACAACCCACCGCGCGACCATGCCGCTCGGGTGGCGCGCCGTGGCCACGATGAACGCCGCCCCGCGCATCAGCAGGGAGTTAACGATCGCCTTCATGGCGTCCACCATGGACACGTAGACAGCCGGTTCTGGGTTGTCGACCCATGCCGGGTTCGGTACCGGCGACGAGTCCATCGACGTCAGGATCGGCATGGACGCCAGCGAACGGCCGATCAGATCCACGCACGCGAACACAGTGGACACTCGACCCTCAAGCATGGTGCCACCGAGGTACCGGCTACCCCAACCGCCACCACCTATCGTGGATGGGTATAGGCCACCCGGTCCACCCGGACTAGCGGCATAGAACGGTTGCTCCCAGCCGGACGGGTAACCCTTCCACCGCGTGGAGTGTGGGAAGCCGGCGTCACCTTCCTGCGGTCCCCAGACGTGCGCACCCTCGACGAAGTCACCCGGCCGGCCAAGCTCCACATTGGTCGGTGGCCGCGACGTCGCACCCACGTAGAAGCGCGAGCCGCCACCCCAACCATATCCACCGCCGTAATTGGTATAGCCACCGCGGCTTCCCCCAGCGTACACAATGGACGGTGAAAGCGAGCGTGCTCGCCTGGCTAGTGCGCTACGCATGTCACCTTCCCTCGTTTGGTCGGAGCGGATGGGTCACGCACCATCCGCTCCGAAGTCATTAGTAGATCGCTATGGCTGAACCGTCGTCGCCAGCGTCGAGCGCACGGAGCGCGCACGTGGCCGCAATCAACGCCGTCGGTGGCGTCGTCGTCTTTCGATCCCATACCCAACCGCCGGTGAGGTAGCGAGCACTTGCTTTGGCTGCGTCGGCGACCAGATCTGGAACCTGTGCAATGTGGACGCTGCCCTCCGCCACACGCTGAGCGAAGGCGGCACACGCCGCCGGATAGTCGCTGTGCCGTAGACCGGCGCCGATCACCTGGTAGTCACGCTCGGCGCGTTCCATGACGTCCGTGATCCCTCCACGAGCGTCATAGGCGACATGGTTCGCGTCGTAGCGGACGGATAGCTCGCCGAGGCGATGCGCGACCCACCCCGCACCGCCCCGGCGATCAACGATCGTCACTACCGGGATGCCATCGTCTCCGGTGAATGCTGCTGCAATCGCTGCGGCCGATCGGTCCCAGGCAACGTCAACCCCCCAGGCAATCCGGCGGCCGTCGGTAGGGGGTTGCGGGACGGGAACGACCAACGGGATCACGGAGTCTTCGGCGAGCACGCTTTCGACCGCAGACTCAGACCAGACCCCTAGCCGCTCGCGGATGAATGACTTGCGCGTCATCGTGGCGTACTCGGTCTGTATCGCCGCTTCCGTCAGTCGACGACCATAGGCCGGGTTCGATGCCGCCCAGACACGCGGGTCGCCCGGGTCGTCCGTGGGATCCGCGTGCCATTCCCAGTAAGCAAACGATCGTGGCTTGACGCGCGCATGCCCGCGTTGCCGCAACCGTAGTAGTACCTGCGCTTCCCATGTACCGGCCGAAGAGAAGTACATCACTTGCGGATTCGGTCTGGCCGAAGTGGACGGTAGGAGTGTCGCCATCACTTCGTCGTTGAGTGCGAACGCCTCATCGAGGATGATGCAGTCTGGCGACAGGCCACGGCCGGACGAACGGGTGCGAGCGATGAGCTTGAACCGGTTCCCATTGGTGAACGTCACCGTCTCCGAGCCGGGACTGATGACCACTTTGGACACGTACGGCTTCATGTACTCAGCCGTGCAGATATCCACGAGTTGGCGCCATACCTCGCGCGCGGTTCGGTACTCGTGCGCGCTGTAGAGCGTCAGCTTTTCGTTGTAGAGCAACGCTCCGGCCAACGCGCGAGCGACGATCATGTACGACTTGCCGTTCTGTCGTGGCACGATCGCGCACACTTCGAATGCCGACCACTTGCCATCCTCAGTACGCCGGCCACTCTCGTTCAGAATCTCCGACTGCCACGGGTCAAGCTGCATGCCGCACAGTTCGGCAAGCCGTTGCGCGCGAGTGTCCGATCGACCGTCAGGAATCAGTCTCGTGGTGGCTTCCTGGCACCCAACGATGGCGCTCATCGTTGGCTCGTATTCTCAGCGAGGAAGGTGTCCAGTGGATTGGCCGGAGCATTCACGCGCGTTCCACGGTTGCGGTCGAGTTGCTCGAGATCTCTGAGCGCGCGCAGGAGAACGAGCGTTGTCCGTAGTCGGATATCGTCGTCGACCTCTGTGTCGATGCGCTCGGCCAGGCCGGCGGCCAGCGTCGTCAAGGTGACGCGCACGTCACCGCTCACGACATCCGCGATCGCCGCTACCATCCGGCGTCCCATGTGGATGGTAGCGGTGCATCCTTGCGCATGCTGTTACAGCTACGGTGCGCCGGACGCGCGTTGTCGATGTCCCACCGAAGGTCGGGCCGCTCGGATAGTGGGATGAGGTGATCGGCCGTGTTGGCGCCGGGTCCGCCACAGAGATGACACGACGTGCCGTACATCGCGAAAACTGCGCGGTTGAATGCGGCGATGGCAACGCCACTGGGTGCCCTACCAGCCGCCATTGCGAGGTTCGCCATGGCGCGGCAAGCTACGGGCGAGCTAACCGACTGACAAGAGTTTTACCGAAGTCGGTTCCAAATTGGACGCTCCATTGTGGAGCAACCGTGATCAGCTACG
>Ga0126379_10000149_pt1 | contig 34345 bp, 24 predicted proteins | sample PanSoiMetPlot_24_FD_92640 | JGI IMG/M metagenome (GOLD analysis project Ga0126379, IMG submission 92640) | Tropical forest soil microbial communities from Panama - MetaG Plot_24 | ecosystem: Environmental > Terrestrial > Soil > Tropical forest > Bulk soil | place: Panama | collected 2016-02-17
GGCTCTGGATCATCGACACAATGACGTCGTCGCCGAGTCCGGCTTTGGCCATCTTCTGGATCGATTCATTGGTCAGCGGTTGCTGGGCAGTCGCAACGATGCTCAGAGCTGCGATCAAGACTGCGACAAGCAGGTAAGGCCGCATATGTATACCTCAAGAATGTTGAGATCTGGGACCGCACGTGGGGGACGGAGAACGCCGAAGCAGACTCCTTTGCTCTAGGCCCGTCAATGATTAGGTCGTCGCGGAGTGACGATTCGTCCCAATCAACCCCGATTTTCGACGGATGGCTGCTAATCGCAACAATTTCTTTGGTTTACGTTGACCATCCCGGTTCTTTTTCAGTACTTTAGTGGTATCGCCACAATGGGGATCGTGTACCCTAAATGAAGGGATTGTGGTTGGCTTGCACCCCACGGGGAGGAGTTTCCGGGTTTCTCCGGTGACGGCAAGCGAGATACTCAGGGGACGGTCAAATCGTGACTGGAATGCTAGCGAATACCGAGGGAAAGACTTTGTTGTTGCTCAAGCCGCGTGGCTTTTGCGCGGGAGTGGTGCGTGCCATCGATGTGGTGCGAATCGCGCTGGAGGCATTCGGACCGCCGATCTATGTGCGGAAGGAAATTGTCCATAACAGCTTTGTGGTGGAAGAATTGCGCGGCAAGGGCGCCATTTTCGTCGATAGCGAGGACGAAGTACCAAATGGCGAACGGATTATTTATAGCGCGCATGGCGTCTCGCCCGAAGTGCGTGAGCACAGCACCAAGCGAGGGCTGCGCGTGATTGACGCCACTTGTCCTTTGGTGACCAAGGTCCACGTCGAAGCCGTGAAGTTTGCCAAAGAGGGCTACTCGCTAATCCTGATCGGGCATAAGGACCATGACGAGGTCATCGGAACTCTGGGCGAAGCTCCACTCGTGACCCAAGTTGTGGGATCGCCTGAGCAGGTCGCGTCGCTGGACGTGCCGGATCCGAATCGGGTGGCGTATTTGACCCAGACTACCCTGAGCCTGGATGAGACCAAGGACATCATTGCAGCGCTGAAAGTGAAGTTCCCGAACATCAAAGGTCCGGCAGCGCAAGACATCTGCTATGCAACTGAGAATCGGCAGGTAGCCGTGAAACAGGTTGCATCGGAGTCGGATTTGCTACTGGTGGTGGGTTCGGAGAACAGCTCCAATTCGAATCGACTGGTCGAGGTGGCGCGCAACCTCGGTACGAAGGCACACCTGATTGACAGCTGCAACGACATCGAGCCGGAGTGGCTGAAAGGTGTGAAGACCATTGCACTTACGGCCGGCGCTTCAGCTCCGGAACATTTGGTGGAGGAGACAGTTTCATTCCTGCAGGAAAAGGGGTTCGCCAACGTGCAGGAGTTGGAAGTGATGCCAGAGAATGTACGGTTCGGATTGCCGCCTGAGATTGTGGAAGCGATTGCCTCTGCCCCGGCAAATTAGTTATTACGGCGTTGGTCGCAGCGTCTCGGCTTGCGCTAGACCGACCTTGTGGTGAGGGAGACGTAGCAAGCTACATCTCTACGGAACGATCTGTTGGAGTATATGCATGGACAAGAACTCCCCCGATGCCAATTTAGCTGCCGAAACCCTCGGTTCTAATCCTCAGCTTCGATTCGGAAAAATTGAAGAATTAGGCAGCCGCGTGAGCGCGGCGATCGCTGCGGCGCGGAAGTATCTCTTCTCACAGCAGCACGACGAAGGGTACTGGTGTGGGGAACTTGAAGCGGATACAACTCTCGAGTCGGACTACATCCTGCTTCACACGCTACTTGGGACCGGGAACCAGGAACGTTTTCAGAAAGCTGCGAACTGGATTCTTCGGCATCAGAACGAAGACGGTGGTTGGAGCATTTACGTCGGTGGGCCTTCTAACATCAGTGCCTCGGTGAAGGCGTACTTCGGGCTGAAGCTGGCTGGGTACACGGCCGACCACCCCGCTTTGGAGCGCGCACGGAAGAAGATCCTGGAGATGGGCGGCGTCACCGAAGTCAACACGTTTACCAAGATCTATCTTTGCTTCTTCGGGCAATACGATTACGACGCGGTTCCTGCCATCCCTCCGGAGATCGTGCTGTTTCCGAACTGGTTCTGGTTCAACATCTACGAGATTTCGTCGTGGTCGCGCGCCATTCTGGTGCCCCTCTCGATTTGCTACGCGAAGAAACCGTTCAAGAAGATTCCGCGGGAGATGGGCGTCGAAGAGCTATTCGTTGGGGGCATGCATAAGTCGCGCATGCACCTGCACTGGGCGAAAAAACTGGTTTCCTGGCGGAATTTCTTTTTGGTGATCGACCGCGTTACACACTGGTTTGAGCGGGTGCACGTGCGGCCCTTGCGCTCCGTAGCCCTGAGAAGCGCGGAGAAATGGATGCTCGAGCGCTTTGAGATGAGCGATGGGCTGGGCGCGATTTATCCGTCGATGATGAACGCGATCATCGCGCTGCGCTGCCTCGGGTATTCACTGGATGATCCGCAGGTGATTCGCGCGATGGACGAGTTCGAAAAGCTTGGGATCGAAGAAGAGGACACGTTCAGGATGCAGCCTTGCATGTCACCCGTGTGGGACACCGCGTACGCGCTGTTTGCATTGGGCGAGGCGGGTGTTCCGGCCAAGGATCCGCGGATGGTGAAGTGTGCTGATTGGATCCTGCAGAAACAGGTGCGGAACGTTGGCGACTGGAAGGTAAAGAATCCGGATGGGCAGCCGGGTGGCTGGTATTTCGAATTCAACAATGAGTTCTATCCCGACGTTGATGACAGCGCGATGGTCTGCTTGGCGCTGAGCCGCGTCGAGCACCCCAATGGACGCTACCAGCGCGAATCGGTGCAGCGGGCGATCGACTGGATTCTTTCCATGCAATGCAAGAACGGCGGATGGGCATCATTCGACAAAGACAACGACCGCATGGTGTTCCAGTATGTGCCGTTCGCCGATCACAACGCCATGCTTGATCCGGCAACGGTCGACATCACGGGACGCATTCTGGAGATGTTGGCGACGTATGGGTACGACAAGAATCATCCGGCGGTGAAGAAGGCGATCAACTTTATCCGTAAAGAACAGGAGCCGGATGGAAGCTGGTTCGGGCGCTGGGGAGTGAATTACATCTACGGCACGGCGCTCGTGTTACGCGGGTTGGAAGCCATTGGTATGGACCTGCACGAGCCATGCATCCAGCAGGGCGCAGAATGGATGCGCATGGTGCAGAACCCGGACGGCGGTTGGGGAGAGACAGTTGGCTCCTACGATGATCCGACTCTTCGCGGACAGGGCGATAGTACGGCTTCACAGACTGCCTGGGCGATTCTCGGCTTACTGGCTGCCGGCGACACACGCAGCGACTGCGTTGCGCGCGGCATTGCTTACTTGATGCGAACGCAGAGAAGCGATGGCTCGTGGGACGAGAAGTTCGACACCGGAACTGGGTTTCCTCGCGTGTTCTATCTGATCTATCACTTGTACCGGCAGTATTTCCCCCTGCTGGCGTTGACGACATACGCGAAAGTGATGGAGAAGACCAGCAATTAGCAGTTGGCAATTAGCACTTAGCCAGTGAGGGTTGTCTGGAAGAACGGAAAATGATCAGTGAGCGGCAAGCATTCCGTTGAGTTGGAGTTCTTTGGCATGCCCGTGATGGACACGATTCTGAAGCGGTTTGAACAGCCTGACGAAGTGCGTACATTCGAAAAAGGTAAATTCGAAGTCGTGCACCTCGGTGGCATGACCATCGGACGAGCCACTTACCAACCGGGATGGAAGTGGTCGCTTCATGTAGGACCCGCGGTGGGTGCGGCTCGCTGTAACGTCGAGCATGTTGGAATGGTGCTCTCCGGATGTGCGACGGCGGCCATGGAAGATGGAACTATCCACGAACTACGCGCCGGAATGCTCTTTTACATTCCACCCGGACCTCCCGGTCATGACAGTTGGGTGATCGGCGACGAGCCGTATGTTTCCCTGCATTTTCTTGGAGCGGCTCACTACGCGAGCAAATAGCTTGGTCTCGCGGTCGGGACCGGCAGCGATGCGTGCGATTTCCGCGAGGGTTGAAACTGGGCTTTGAAAGCTTTCGTCACAGGCGCCACCGGATTCCTCGGTTCCCACGTAGCACGCGTTCTTGCGGATCAAGGCGCCAATCTGCGGCTGCTTGCGCGTCCGACCAGCAATCTGAAAAATCTGCAAGGACTCAATGCCGATACGACAGTGGGCGACTTGCGCGATCCGGCGTCGTTGGAGAAAGCCATCTCGGGATGCGACACCGTTTTTCACGTGGCAGCTGATTACAGGCTCTGGGTACGCGATCCTAACGAAATGTATCGGTCGAATGTGGAGGGGACTCGCGCGCTGCTGGATGCTGCGAGGAAGAACGGCGTGCGGCGCGTCGTTTATACGTCGAGCGTGGCAACGATGGGGTTCACTTCCGACGGCCGACCGGCCGATGAGGAATCGGCGGTTTCCCTTGCTGACATGATCGGCCATTACAAGCGGTCGAAATACATGGCCGAGCAGGTGGCGATGGAGGCTGGGCGCAGCGGGATGCAAGTCGTGACGGTCAACCCGACGACGCCAATCGGCGAGCAGGATGTGAAGCCGACTCCGACGGGACGTATCGTCGTGGATTTCTTGAAAAGAAAGTTTCCGGCCTACGTCGAAACGGGGCTCAATCTGGTGGATGTGCGGGAGTGCGCGTGGGGACACGTTGCCGCGATGGAAAAAGGAAAGAGCGGCGAGCGTTACATTCTCGGCGGACAGGATCTGACGTTGAAGCAGATACTCGACAAACTCGGCCAGATTACCGGTCTGCCATCTCCGACAATCAAACTGCCTTACATATTTGCTTTTGCGGCCGGTGTTGTGGATGAGGCCATCACCGGAATGCTCCTGCGCCGCGAGCCGCGCGCGACCGTGGATACGGTTCGCATGGGTAAAAAGAAGATGTTCGCGAGTTCAGCAAAGGCCGAGCGCGAATTGGGATGGAAGATTGTGCCAGTGGATGATGCTCTAAAGCGGGCGGTGGATTGGTTCAGGGCCAACGGATATGCCTAGTATTGCTATCGTGGCAGCGCTTGAGCGGGAAGTCCGTCCGTTAGTGAAGAAATGGCGTGTTCAGAATCGGGAGCATGATGGTCGCCGATTGCGTTTTTTTCAGAATGACGAGACCGTCTTGGTTTGCGGTGGGATTGGCGCGACTGCGGCCCGGCGAGCTACCGAAGCCGTCATCGCACTTTTTCATCCCAAGCTGGTGTACTCGGCAGGGTTCGCAGGCGCCCTTGACCCGGCAATGAAGGTGCCGGATATCTTGCGGCCCGCTCAGGTGATCAACGCAGGTGACGCGAGCAGCACCAACTTAGGAGGCGGCACGGGTATTCTCGTGAGTTTTGGTTCGGTCGCAAGTCCAGAGCAGAAGGCCAAACTGCGGGATTCGTTTGGTGCCAAAGCCGTAGATATGGAGGCTGCCTCAGTGGCGCGAGCGGCTGAGGCCCGAGGGGTTGCGTTTGGTGTAGTGAAGGCGATTTCTGACGAAATCGATTTCGAATTCCCGGCGATCGAGCGGTTTGTGGATTCAGAGGGCAGATTTTCCGAAGGTCGTTTTGGAGTATTCGCGGCTACGCGTCCATGGCTTTGGCCGCGCGTGATTCGGCTCGCCAGAAACAGCAGTCGGGCTTCGCAAGCGCTATGCGGATATTTGGATAAATTGACAAGCGTTTCTAAGTCGGTCGTCGTGGAAACAGAATTTCAGTAATCAGTAGGACCACGATGAAACAGATTGGCGATTCCAAGTCGTCGAAATCTGATTACTTAAGTGCAAAACTTTCATTGGCAGAGTGGGTTCGCGTAGGAAATTGCGGGGTCCAATTCATCTATAATCGCGAAAGGCATTCTCCAAAAATCCAATGCATTTGTTCCCCTTGCTGGTAGTGTTCGTCGGCGGCGAAGTCGTCGATATGATTTCCAACAGCGGCCCCATCGCCAAGCTGATTCTGCTCTCCCTCTTGGCGTTCAGCGTGATCTCCTGGGCTATCATCCTGACGAAATGGAGTCTGCTTAAGCGCGCACGAGCGCAGAGCGGGCGCTTCGTCCGTGCCTTCCGCAAGGCGCAACGCTTGCAGGACATTGCGGCTGTAGCGGATCAATTCAAGCCTAGCCCTCTCGTGGGGGTATTTGAGGGGGGATACGAAGAATACCGCCGACAGGTGGCGGCGACTGGTGGGATACGAAGCCTGGTGTCGATTCAACGAGGCATGCAGATCGGTGCCTCAGAGGCAATTACTCGTCTCGAGCGGAACGTGCCTTGGCTGGCGATTACCGCCGCTGTAACGCCATTCGTGGGGCTGTTCGGAACTGTGTGGGGAATTATCGATGCCTTTCACGGTCTCGGGACCGCGGGGGCGGCGACGCTGCGTGCCGTTGCGCCGGGTATCTCCGAAGCTCTGATCACCACCGCTGCGGGCCTGGCAGCCGCGATTCCAGCCGTGATCGCCTACAACCTGATTGGGGCGTCCATTCGTGAATTTGCTGCGCGCGGCGATGATTTTTCGCTGGAAGTGCTCAACGCCGTGGAGCATAGCCAGGCGCAGAGTGCGGCTGCAGTTGCCGCCGACGTGAGGCGCTGATGGCGTTTACGACTTCTAACGGTCGCACACAAACAGCGCTCGCAGATATCAATATCACCCCGCTGGTGGACGTTGTTCTTGTGCTCCTCATCATTTTCATGGTGACGGCGCCGGTGCTGCAGTCGGGCATTGACGTCGCAGTGCCCAAGACACGAACCGTGAAGCAGATCACCGAAGAACGTCTAGTAATCACGATCAATAAGGATCAGCGCGTATTCCTCGGGAACGACGCCATCAACATCAATGAGATTGGAAACAAATTGCGGCAGAAGATCCGCGATCCGCGGAATCAGTCCATCTTTGTACGTGCTGATGAGAATGTCCCGTTTGGGGCATTTGCGACTGTGATGGATGCAGTAAAGCAAGCTGGATTTGCCAACGTAAGTATCGTCACCCAGCCTCTGGAGCAAAGTGGCAAGCACTGAGATTTATTTCGAGCACGACCGTTGGGGACGCGCACTGGCGTGGTCGGCGGGGTTGCACGTTGGAATTACTCTCGTGTTGTTAGCTTACTCTGCGATCTTTTACGGTACTCGAGGCGATACCTGGGGAGTCGGAGGCGGTGGGGAGGCGATTGGGGCGACACTGGTAAGCACCGTTCCACTCGCGGTGGCTCCCTCACAGACACAGAATGTGCTGGCGAATCAATCGAAGGGACTAACCGAATCTCAACCCAAGATCGAAGAGAAAGTGCCCGACGCAATCGAAATTCAGGGCAAGAACGCCAAGATAAAGCCCAAGAAGAAACAGGAAACCGCGTCTACCAAACAGGCTCAGCCTGCTCCGGAACCGGAAGACAATCGCGTGGCATTTGGCGAGGGAGGTCCGGTCAGTGGCCCATACGGGACCTTCAGTGCAAATGGAGCAAAAGGTGGGTTCGGAATTTCAGGCGGTGGCGGGGATTTCGGTACGAAGTATGCATGGTATGTCCGGGTTATCCAGCAAAAGGTTTCGGAAAATTGGATGAAGTACGAAGTCGATTCGAGAATCAATTCAGCGCAGCGTGTTTACATCACCTTCGATATCGCGCGCGATGGGCACCCGGGTAACGTTCAGGTGGAGCAGTCGAGCGGCGTGCCGTCGCTAGATATTTCAGCGGTACGAGCCCTGCAGCGTATTGATACATTCGGGCCGCTTCCTCCGGATTACTCGGGTAACAAGATTTCGGTGGAGTATTGGTTCGACTATAAGAAATAAGTTGCTGTACTTCTGGTTGTTATCAGTTGGGTACGAACGCGTGAAATGAGCCAAAACGAGTAGAGAATGGAAAATCGGGTAATGAGTCGAACTAAAACGATGGGTAATCTGTTGCAAAGGCGATTTTATCGGCATACGATATTGAGTTACACGAAATCTTCTCCCCTGCGAATGGACGAGGCCCACAGATCAGTCACCGGGCGACGGCCAAGCGGTTCTTACGGCCTCACGCAATGGCTCGTTCTGCTGTGTATCTGTTTCTTCACATCAGCGCTTTTTGGGCAGGACTGGGTTAAGACCGGGACAAGCCTGGGAGTCGACAAAGTTCGGCTCGCGGTTGCCGATTTCAAGCCGGCAAACAACGATCCACAAAACGCCGCCCTGCTCAAGACGTTCAACGACACCCTCTGGAATGACTTGGATGTTTCGGGAGTAGTTGAACTGGTTTCCAAGAGCTTCTATCCGTTACAGGTTCCAGGACAACCGCCTGAGGTGAACTTTATAGCGTGGAATGCGCCGCCGCCGAACGCCGCAATGTTGGCTTTCGGGAATCTGGGAGTCGCCAGCGGCAAGTTAACAGTACAAGGCTGGCTCTACGACGTAAAGAATACCCAGTCGCCCGAGGTTCTCGGGAAGCAATATTCGGACGCGGCGAGTGATGCGGCTGCCAGAGTCATGGCGCATAAGTTTGCCGATGAGATCATCTTCCGGCTGGGCGGAGGAATCCAGGGGATCGCAGAGACGCAGATTTACTTCGTCAGTGATCGAACCGGACACAAAGAGATCTGGGCCATGGACTACGACGGTTCGAACCAGCACCAACTCACGCATCTGGGTTCGATCGCTCTGTCTCCGCGAATTTCACCAGATGGATCGCGTATCGCATTTAGCGGACTGACCAAGACTGGTTGGGAGATAATGATGTACTCCCTTGAGATCAATAGGATGGTCGGGTTCCCGCACATGGGTGGCACCAATCTGTCGCCAGCCTGGTCCGGAGACGGGACGAAGCTTGCATTCTCCTCGTCGAAAGGGGGAGATCCAGAAATCTACGTGGCCGATGCTTCTGGAGCGAATGCACGGCGTTTAACGACCGACAAGGGACCCGATGTTTCTCCGGTATGGAACCGCAAAACGAATGGTCAAATCTCATTTGTCAGCGGACGCACGGGGTTGCCGCAGATTTATACGATGGAGTCAGACGGCACCAATCAGCAGCGCATGACCGATCAGGGATATGCGGTTTCTCCGAACTGGGCGCCGAACGGGCAGTTTCTGAGTTTCGCATGGGTGAGGAAATATGGGCCCGGCGAGCCGGGAGCCTCTGATCTTTATCTGATGGATATCGCGAGTAAGCAGTGGGTGCAGCTCACGCACGACGGTGGACGCAATGATTTCCCATCGTGGTCGCCGGACGGACGACACATGGTGTTTCAGTCGAATCGGTCAGGGAGCTTACAGATCTGGAGCATGCTCGCCGATGGATCCAAGGTACAACAATTGACTTTTACCGGACGTAATACACAACCGAATTGGAGTTGGAAATAGTAAATAACTTCGTCTGGCCCTAGGGGCAACTTGGGGTCGCAGGAGGAATAAAAGTGAAGCAATCGAGTATGAGATGGCTCGTATTGATAGTTGCTCTTAGCACTGCTTTGATGCTGGGGGCGTGCGGAAAGAAAAAGACGCCGCCGCCACCGCCGCCACCACCACCGCCGCCGGCTCCGACAGCCTCGATTTCTGTGGATCCGAGCAGCATCCAGGCGGGTCAGTCCGCGACCTTAACCTGGCAGACCAGTAATGCCACGGATGTATCGATCGATGGTATCGGCGCTGTGCAGCCGAATGGCTCGCAGAGCGTTTCTCCCAGCGATTCTACGACCTATCATCTGACTGCGAAGGGTGCGGGTGGTACACAGGACGCTACGGCTCGCCTGACCGTAACGCAACCGCCACCGCCACCAGTTGCGGCCACTCCGACGGTGACTGATGAGGACTTGTTCTCGCAGAACATCAAGGACGTGTACTTCGACTATGACAAGTCCAACATCCGGGCTGATCAACAGGGCTCAATCCAGGCCAATGTTCAGTTCCTGAACCAGCATCCCAACATCAATTTCACGATTGAGGGACACTGCGACGAGCGCGGATCGACGGACTACAACCTGGCCTTGGGCGACCAGCGCGCGAGCTCAGTCAAGAACGCACTGACCGCGGGTGGAATCAATGCGAGCCGCATCAAGACGATCAGCTACGGCAAGGAGAAACCCTTCTGCACAGAGAGCAACGAAGCTTGCTGGCAGCAGAACCGTCGTGGTCATTTTGTTTATCAGAAGTAGCGAACTCAAGGGGGATGCCACGGGTGTCCCCCTGTTCTTTTTTTCAGGTCGGATCCGCGAAGTGCTGGGCTTCGACGAGCTTCCCCTTCCGGTTGTACCTTCCGGTTCTGCCATTCCTTTCCGTACGAAATCCGCCTCGTCTATGGGAAAATCAAAGCATCTAAATTGAGGTATTCAGGGAACCGTTTATGAAACCACATCGTGTATCCGCTTTGGTTGCATTGCTTGCGATGCTTTGGATAGGGGCTGCCCCCGCGTGGGGCGTCAATAAGGAAATGGTTCAGCTGCAGACTCAGGTTCAGCAACTGCAGGAACAAATGACTGCCATGCAGCGCAGCTTCGATGAACGCATGGGCGTCATGAATAACCTGGTGCAGCAGGATGCGGACGCCGTTAATAAGCTGGTGGCTGCGCTGAACAATCTACAGACCACATTGCAGAAGCAGCAGTCTGACAGCGGTACGAAGACTGAACAGCTTTCAGGGCAGATCCAGTCGCTGAATGACACCCTGGACGAACTCAAGGTACGTTTGGCCAAAGTCTCAAAGCAACTGGAGGACATGCAGGCGTCACAGCAGAGCCTTGCTGCACAGCAGGCGACGCAACAGGCTGCGGCGGATGCAGCAAAGAACGCGCCGCCTCCGGATGTGCTTTATAACAACGCGCTTCGCGACTACAACGGAGGCAAGCCTGATCTGGCGTCGCAGGAGTTTTCCGATTACGTCAAGTTTTATCCCAACACCGACCTGGCCGGGAACTCCTATTACTACCTGGGTGAGATTCAGTTCAAACAGGGAAACTATCAGCAGGCAGTGCAGAGCTACGATCAGGTCCTGCAGAATTTCGCCGGCGGAAATAAAGCGGCATCGGCGCAATTGAAGAAGGGACTTGCTCTGGTCGAGCTAGGCAAGCAGGATGACGGAGTCAGTGAGTTACGCCACCTGATTCAACGGTATCCTCATTCACCGGAGGCGCTGCAGGCACGCGACCGACTGCGTAAGCTGGGAGTTTCGACGCGCGGGTAGCCGGCTAGATCGATTTATGAATGGCTGTATGCCATTCCGCTTTGTCATCCTGATGGCGCCGTTTTTTGGCGCCGGAGGACCTATGCAACTCTGCCTGCAGTACTCATGAGGGCTGGCGAACTGCATAGGTCCTCCGGCCTGCAAAAAGCGCAGACCATCAGGATGACAGCGCGATGGATTACATCAACAGCTAAAATCGTATTATGTTCGCCCTTTCCGGTCGACGATCCTCCCGGCTGATATGGTTATGTGTTTTCTCGGGTTTACCTTGGTTTCGGCTGCCGAACGTCTCGCTTCGCGTCGGCGGGCGGACGAATGCGTCCGCCCCTACACAGAATCCTTGATCATATTTGGTGGTGCGCCCGGTGCCGCTGGTGATGTTTAGCGGCTCGATGGGCGTGATGGCGGTGAAGATGATGCCGGGTCCGCACCAGAACTGGGGATGAGGTATCGGCCGATGCCGATAGCAAGAATGCGAAGCAGATCATTAGAAGCCCACAGAGTCGTTTCATCGTTTCCTCGCCAACTTTTTCTGCGAAAGGCTATTCTCTTCGAACTTTGACCGGGATACACTTGCTTCTGAGGGGCGGCTCTTCATTTGTCATAGTGCCCCCACCTCGTAGGAGAGGGAATTATGGCACAAAGCAATCTTGATCAGGATACGGCAAAGGGTGCCATGGAAACTGAGAATCATGAGACACCCGGGAACATCGGCATGCAGGAACAACTGGGACACCGAGACCAGGATCCGATGCTGAAAGATGCTGATACGGATTTCCCCGAGCCCGGTGAAAACCCGGAACACAGCGGGGAGCACCGAAAGAGTGCATAGAAATTGTTAGAAGAGAAAGGACAAGGCCTCCGCAATGGAGGCCTTTATCAGTTTCGACTCTCAGGGCAGTCTTACCGCAGTTCTTCCATGCAAGCATCCAGTACTTCCTTCGGTGGGCGCGTCATCGAATCCGGCAGGGTGGCGAGGGGCTGATCTACCACGTTCAGCAGATCGATAAAGTTGGGAGCCTCTGGGTTAACGTAGAACACTCCTGTTAAAACTTCGCCTTTATCGTGCGCTTCCGTGAGACGTGTGATCGCACCAATCTTGTTGGTGGGATCGTAATCCTCTTCGAGCTTGCGCAGTTGCAGTCGAGATCCGTCGTGCATCGTAACCTGGATTGTTGATCCGGGATCGTATTCTACGTCGATGTCCTCAAAGTGCGGGACGAAGCTAACTTCCTGCAATGTTTCTTCGTGCTCCTTCACGTACTTGTAAGACTTGGTCGATCCTTCATGATCGTTAAAAGTCACACACGGAGAGACCACATCGAGCATGACCGTGCCTTTGTGCGCGATTGCGGCCTTGAGCATTGCGCTGAGCTGACGCTTGTCGCCTGAGAAAGAACGGCCCACCAGTGTGGCTCCGAGTTGGATGGCCATGGCGCAAGTGTCAATCGGTGGAAGGTCGTTCAGCACACCTGATTTGAGCTTCGATCCGAGATCGGCCGTTGCCGAGAACTGTCCTTTGGTAAGGCCGTAAACGCCATTGTCTTCGATGATGTAGATAATCGGCAGATTGCGGCGCATGAGATGGATAAATTGCCCGGCGCCGATCGAAGCGGTGTCGCCATCGCCGCTGACGCCGATGCAGACGAGCTTGCGGTTGGCGAGCAGCGCACCGGTCGCAACCGAGGGCATGCGTCCGTGAACCGCGTTGAAGCTGTGCGAACGGCTCATGAAATAGGCGGGAGTTTTTGACGAGCAGCCGATACCGCTGGGCTTGATCACGAACTCAGGCTCGACGCCCATCTCGTACATGGCCTCGATGATGCGTTCGGAGATCGCGTTGTGACCGCAACCTGCGCATAGGGTCGTCTTGCCGCCCTTGTAGTCGATGACAGTAAGGCCGATGCGATTGGTCTTTGGGCCGGGTGTGGCTGCGCCGGGCTCAACGCTGGTGGTTCCCATCTATTTGCCCTCCATGCTGGTCAGTTCGTCGGTGATGGACCGCGCATCGAGCGGCAGTCCTGTGATGTGGGCGATGCTGCGGAGCCGGGTTGTCAACTCCGGCTTCAGATCCAGTCTGAGCAGGCTGAGCATCTGGGCATCGCGGTTTTGTTCGACGAGATAGACACGCTCATGCTGCTCCACGAACTCGTGCACCTCGCGGGTAAACGGATACGCACGCAGCCTCAGATAATCGGTCTCGATGCCGTACTCCGCGCAAAGCTGGTCGCGACTCTCGGTGATGCCCCAGTGCGACGTACCATAGCCAATGATGCCGATCTTCGCGTTATTTCCCTTAGTAATTTCGGGACGCGTAACGAATGAGCGCGCAGTCTCGAATTTCCGATTCAGGCGCTCCATGTTGTTCTCGAAATCGTCCGCACGCTCGCTATATAAGGCTTTTTCGTTGTGGCCGCTGCCGCGAGCGAAATAAGCAGCGGCAGGGTGCGACGTGCCGGGCAGGGTCCGGTAACCAATGCCGTCGCCATCAACGTCTTTGTAGCGAGCGAATCCACCCAGACGATCAAGATCTTCCTTGCTCAGAACCTTCCCGCGCTTAATCGGAGTTGTTGGGTACGGGAACGGATCGGACATCCAGTTGTTCATCCCGAGATCCAAGTCGGACATTACGAATACGGGCGTCTGAAATTGCTCCGCTAAGTTAAAGGCATCCGTCGCCATGGTGAAGCACTCTTCGACGGAGCAGGGGATCAGCATGATGTTCTTGGTGTCGCCGTGCGAAAGAACTGCCGTCGAGAGAATGTCGCCTTGCGAGGTTCGCGTGGGAAGCCCAGTGGACGGGCCAACGCGCTGAATATCCCAAATCACAGCAGGAACCTCGACATAGTACGCAAGGCCGGCGAATTCCGCCATGAGCGAGATGCCGGGGCCGGCAGTTGCCGTCATGGAGCGTGCGCCTGCCCAGCCTGCGCCGATCACCATTCCGATTGCCGCGAGTTCATCTTCCGCCTGCACGATGGCGAAGGTGGCTTTGCCATCGGGACCGATACGGTACTCCTTCATATATTCGATCATCGTCTCGACCAGGGACGATGAAGGAGTGATCGGATACCAGGTGACAACTGTGCATCCAGCAAACATGCAGCCGAGGGCGGCGGCAGAGTTACCGTCAATGATGATCTTGCCCGCGGTCTTGTCCATGCGCTCGATGTAGAACACACCGCGTTTTTCGAGATTCGCCTTGGCGTATTCGAATCCAGCCTGCGCCGCTGCCAGATTCAAGTTGGCCGCCTTTACCTTTTTCGCGAACTGCTTGCGAATCGCTTTTTCAACCTCGGCCATGTCGATCGTCAGCAGACTGGCCACGACGCCGACATAGACCATGTTCTTCACAAGCTTGCGAAGCTTGGCTTCAGGGCAGACCTGAGCGACGATCTTGTCGTAAGGAACGGAGTAAAAGATGAGATCGTTACGAAGTTTATGCAGAGCCAGGGGATCGTCATACAAAACGGAGGCGCCCGGAGCCAACGCCATCACATCTTCCTGCGCGGTCTCAGGATTCATGGCTACCAGGAAGTCGATCTCTTTCTTGCGTCCGATATAGCCGTTCTTGTTGGCGCGAATTGTGTACCAGGTGGGAAGTCCGGCGATATTCGACGGGAACATGTTCTTGCCGGAGACAGGAACACCCATCTGAAAAATGCTGCGTAGCAGGACTGTATTTGAACTTTGCGAACCGGAACCGTTCACCGTCGCGACCTGAATGCTCATGTCGTTAACGATGCGCTGCTTGCCCGTGCCTCCAGCAGATCCGCGGGGCACGACATCCGTAGTGGCCATCCCAACACCTTCCTTTTCAGTCAGCGAGCCGAACCCGATGGCCCGTTGTTATGGATTGCGAAGGAGGAAACAATGTCATTATACGGCGGCTTGGCCCGCCAGTCGCGGTCAACCGCCCAGCAATCGCCCGGAGGAACCTGCTTTCGAACGTGGGAAACGAGCGCGGACTCACTATCCGGTCTTGTAGAACTGGGCGATCGTCCGGAACTTATTATATCGTGATGCGACCAGTTCGGCGGGAGGCAGCTTCTTCAGTTCGGCGAAGTGTTTCTGCAAGCTGGCATCGAGCAGGTTGGCAGCCGCTTCGTAGTCACGATGGGCGCCGCCCTCCGGCTCGGGAACGATATCATCGATACAACCAAGTTCGCTAAGGTCGGAGGCGGTGATGCGCATGGCCTCAGCGGCAAGTTCTTTCTTCGTGGCGTCCCGCCACATGATGGCCGCACAGCCTTCCGGCGAGATCACGGAGTAGATGGAGTTCTCCATCATGAGAACGCGGTCGGCCACGGCGATGGCTAAGGCGCCGCCGCTGCCGCCAACACCAATCACGGTGGCGATGATCGGCACTTCCAGCCTCGCCATTTCCCTCAAGTTGTAGGCAATGGCCTCCGCTTGGCCCCGTTCCTCGGCATGGATCCCAGGGTAGGCGCCATCGGTGTCGACGAGCGTGAAAATCGGACGACGGAATTTTTCCGCAACCTGCATGACGCGGATCGCCTTGCGATAACCTTCGGGGTGCGGAGTGCCGAAGTTGCGGTGAACCCGCTGCTTCATGTCGCGGCCCTTTTGCGTGCCGACGATGAGGACTTCGTCCCCATGGAAGCGGGCCATGCCGCAGACGATTGCGGGGTCGTCGCCGAAGCTGCGATCACCGTGAATCTCGCTGAAATCGCTGAAAACGCGCTCGATGTAGTCGAGTGTCTGAGGCCGTTGGGGATGCCGCGCCAGTTCCGTCTTCTGCCAGGCTGTGGACGGCGTATTCATCTCGCGGCGAAGGGTGTCGATGCGTTCCTGCAGCCTGGTGATCTGCCGGCGAGTCGCCTCGTCGGTCTCGCCAGATTCCATCTCGGCGACTTGACGTTCAATCTGCTCCAGTTCCTGCTGTACTTTTTCGGTGGCCGCCATCGGTGGATCGGCGCCTAAAGGCGCTCGTCAATCATCGTCCTTACGGCGCGGCTTAAGCCGCGCCCTTTCAAATTACTGACGCTTACCTATCTAACTGATTATACGGACGCTGCCGCGCCCGCATAACTGTTCGACCCGGGCGATAAAACTACGGTCTGGAATCACATTATAGCCTGCGGCTTCCATGACCACCATGAAATCGCCCTCACGCTCCACATCGAACAACACCTTGGCTTCGCCTTTTCGCTCCAGAAACAGGCTGTGCAGGCTGTCGATAGTGGCCTCGCCCGAGGTCTCAAGGGGGATGCGAACACGAATCGCACGAGGCAGAGGAACTTTGGCGTCTTCGAGCGGCATGATCTCGGCGGCTGTGATTTTCGGATTTGCGCCTTCTTCGATGCGGACGCCAGCCTTCACCAGCACTGGAACTTCGAGTTTGACTTTCTCACCAATGCGCTTGAAAGCCTCGGGGAAGACGATCATATCGATTGAACCGGACATATCCTCGAGGGTGGCTTGCGCATAGAAGTCGCCCTTCTTGGATTTGAGCACACGAACGTTGCTGATGATCCCGGCAGTGACTATGGTCTCGTCTTTGCCGGTGGACTTGGTCATCGCAGAGAGGTCTTCGATGGAGAGCGCCTGCAAGTCTTGTAGTTTGTCCTTGTACTTTTCGAGCGGATGTCCCGTGATGAAGAACCCCAGGATCTCTTTCTCGGCGGCTAAGCGAATATGCTCATCCCAGTCAGGGATATTCGGCAAACGGTCTTGCGGCGTCTCGGGTTCTTCCAACTGGAACACACCGAAAAGGCCATGCTGGCCGGACTCGGCGTCGCGCTGGGCCTTTTGCGCCTGCTCCATGGCTTTGTCGAGAACCGCGATCAGTTGGGCGCGGCGGCCGAGAGAATCCATTGCACCGCTCTTGATGAGCGACTCCAGCACCCGCTTGTTCAGAAGACGAAGGTCGACATTCTCGCAGAATTCGAAGATTGACTTAAATCGCCCCAGTTTCTTGCGGGCAGCCACGATGGATTCGATGGCGTTACCGCCGACGTTCTTTACCGCTGCGAGGCCGAAGCGGATGTTCTCTCCGTGCGGAGTGAAGTTCGCGTCCGAGACGTTAATGTCTGGGGCCTCGACTGCGATGCCCATTTCTCGGCATTCGTTGATGTACTTGACCACGTCGTCAGTCGATCCGGTGACCGAGGTCAATAGAGCGGCCATGAATTCGACCGGATAGTGGGTCTTCAGATACGCGGTGTGGTAGGCGAGCAGGGCATAGGCGGCGGAATGCGATTTGTTGAAGCCGTATCCGGCGAACTGGGCCATCAGATCGAAGATCTTCTCGATCTTTTTGGGTGGATACTTGCGGTCGGACGCACCCTGGATAAAGCGCTCGCGCTGCATCGCCATTTCTTCTGGCTTCTTTTTGCCCATGGCGCGGCGGAGGAGGTCGGCGTCTCCGAGGGAATATCCCGCCAGCCGGTTGGCGATCTGCATGACTTGTTCCTGGTACACGATCACGCCCAGCGTTTCGGCCAGGATTTCTTTTAGCTCTGGAAGGTCGTATTCGACTTTCTTGCGCCCGTGCTTGCGGTCCACGAAGTCGTCGATCATGCCGCCCTGAATCGGGCCGGGGCGGTACAGGGCGTTGAGAGCGGTGAGGTCTTCGATGGAATTCGGCTGGTATTTCCGCAGCACGTCGCGCATGCCGTGCGATTCAAACTGGAACACACCGGAGGTAAGGCCCTTGTGGAAGACACTCTCGTAAGTTTTCTGATCCTCAAGGGGTATGTCATCGAGTGTAAGAGGAACCGGCTTGGGCCAGTTCTCCTCGCCGCTTAGAACTGGCATGCCAGCGTCTTTGGCATGTGTTTGAGCAATCAACTTCAACGCGTCGGTAAGAATCGTGAGTGTCGTCAGGCCCAGGAAGTCCATCTTCAACAGGCCCATCTTCTCGATGGCGACCATGTCGTAGGCGGTGACGATTTCGTCGTTCTTAGTGCGATGCAGCGGCACGAGATCCGTCAGAGGGCGAGGGGAGATGACAACGCCGGCCGCATGCACTCCGGAGTTGCGAACCAGGCCTTCGAGTTTCTTCGCGGTTTCGAACAGCTCTCGAATCTGCCCATCTTTTTCGATCGCTTCACGTAGCGGCGGCGAATCTTCGATGGCTTGTTCCAGCGTGATATTGAGCTGGGTGGGAACCATCTTGGCGATGCGGTCAACATCCGCGTAGGGAATGTCCATGGCGCGGCCGACGTCTTTGATAGCAGCCTTCGCGGCCATGGTGCCGAATGTGATGATCTGCGCTACATTGTCACGGCCATATTTTTGGGTGACGTAGTCGATGACTTCACCGCGGCGGTTCATGCAGAAATCGATGTCGATATCGGGCATGGACACGCGCTCGGGATTCAGGAAACGCTCGAAGAGCAGTTCGTGTTGCAGTGGGTCAATGTCTGTGATGCCGAGTGCGTACGACACGAGCGAGCCGGCAGCCGATCCGCGGCCCGGACCGACTGGAATTCCACGCTCTTTGGCGTAGCGGATAAAGTCCCAAACTATAAGAAAATAGCCTGGAAACTTCATCTGCTGGATGATGGCAAGTTCGCGCTCTAGTCGCTGCTCATAATCGGTCAGCGAATGCTTGAGTTTTCCTTGTTCGTGCGCCGGACGAAGCGTGTCCAGCCGGCGGGCAAAACCTTCACGCGTTACATGAACGAAGTAGCTATCAATTGTGTATCCCGGCGGGACCTCGAACTGCGGAAATGGGTTCGGAATCTTCTCGATCTTAAGGTGGCAGCGTTCGGCAATGTCGAGAGTGCGCGAGAGGACGTCGGGTGAATCCTTGAACACGCGGTACATCTCGCTGGCGTTCTTGACGAAAAACTGCGTTCCCTCGAACTTCATGCGGCCGGTGTCGCGGATCGACTTGGCCGTCTGAATGCAGACCATCACGTCTTGCGCGTGGGCATCGTCTTCGCACAGATAATGGCTGTCGTTGGTGGCGACGAGCGGGAGGCCCAGTTCTCGTTCTAACTGGAACAAGCCGGGGTGGATGCGGTGCTCCATCTCGAGCCCCTGATCCTGAATTTCGAGGAAGAAATTGCCCTTGCCAAAGATCTCGGAGAACTGGCCTGCGGCGGTCCGCGCCGCTTCGTAGTTGTTCTCCATCAGGCGCTCGGCGACTTCACCTTTCAAGCAGCCGGACAACCCGATAAGCCCGCGCGAATGCTCTGCGAGGAATGCCTTGCTAATTCGTGGCTTGTAATAAAAACCATGAAGCGATGCTTCAGAGGTGATTTTGACGAGATTGCGGTACCCTTCTTCGTTTTCAGCCAGCACCAAGAGATGGTTATAGGTGTCGCCTTCGGGGGCGGCGCGGTGGTCGTCCTTCTTGCAGACGTAGAGTTCGCACCCGACAATCGGCTTGACTCCATGCTTGTGAGCAGCGTTCACGAAGTGCACGGCGCCGAAAATGTTGCCGTGATCGGTCATCGCCACGGCTGGCATGCCTAGCTGCTGTACACGCTGGCACAGCTTTTCGACATCACACGCGCCATCAAGCAGGGAATAGTCGGTGTGCAGGTGCAGGTGGACGAATTGGGACATGGGCTTGATCGTAGTCTAACGCAAGCGTGTCGGAGGACGGATGTGGATGACTGTGCGTTTCAGGGCTTTGCTCAGGAGAGGATGAAAGCACGGATTGCCCCACCTCCCCGCCTGGGAAGGTGGGGCAGTGTGCCGTTTAGTGCTGAACTGCGGAAACTGGCTTCATTCCCGGACGCGGCACTGGTGCTTTCAATGCCGGCGCCGGTTTCTTTTGCTTGGCCATGGCTTTAACTCGCCGCATCGTGTCAGGATGGTGACTCCAAGCGATGCCCTTCTCGGCCGGTGCTCCGTACAACTCCGGATGCAAGTAGAAGCCACGCTCGCGGGCGTTCTTTGGCACTTCGACCACGAGCGGGTGAGCCTTAGCGAATGCGTCCTGGCGAACGGCGGTGATTTGCCAGGAAACATCGACATTGGGCTTGTCCGTCTTGATCGCGAATCGATTGCCCGAAACGCGCTGGCTCACGATCGCTTGCGCGAACTGCCCTATCACGGTGAGTTGATAGCGGAAGTCCGTATTGATCGCTTCAAACCAATCGGGGAGTTCAACTTCAGCATTGGCCTGAGAGTCGGTCGTGACATTCCCGGTATAGATGTTCATCATTTCCGACGATTCAACGGATGCATGGTAAAGGTACTTGTTCGCTGGATCCACGGGATGGTCGATCTTGAAGTCCTTGATACCCGCGTCAACCGCACCCGTAACGATGATGTCGCCTTCGAAGAACGCTGCGGAATCGCTACCGCCGAAGACTTCGAGACCGAAGCCGCCGAACGACGAATTGCCGCCGGTAAAAAAGCCTCCTGTGCCATCAGCCTCTTCGAATCCGCCCTGTCCGCCGGTGGCTACAACGCCGTTGCCCGAGGTCGAAGCGAAGTTATTACCCTGACCGCCTGCACCGCCAGTGGCATCCACGCCGTCTCCGCCGAACAGGAACTCGGAGTCACCGCCAACAGCAACCACGCCCGCGCCTCCATTGCCATCGGTGACAAAGTCGCCCACCTCTCCGAATCCACCAAAAGCCGAAATTCCGACTCCGCCGTTGCCGTTTCCGGCTGAGCCGCCGGAAGCGTTGATCGCGTTGCCACCATTCCCGCTGACGTTCAGTGTTCCTCCGCTACCACCTTGTACTGTGAGACCAACGCCTCCGGCTGCGAGGCCATTGGGGTCGGCAGACGAACCGATCGCTTCAAGAGCGGGCACGCCTGCGCCGCCAGAGGTCGCATCAGGAGGGGCCACCAGCAAGGCGAAGCCACTACCCGACCCCGTGACCTTCTGGTTGTTGGTGAAATTGTTGGCCGAGGCCAACTGGGGGACCTTGGTCGTGTCGAGATTCAGGGTCACGTTGCCTGCCGTTCCTCCGCCGGTTAAGTCGGTTCCGGCGAATACAGCGGTGATGGTGCCGGTCCCAGTACTGCCGCAATTCCACGCAGTTCCGCTAAACAGAAGGACCTGATTTGCGGCGCAAGGTTTGAGCCCGATCGTGAACGTGCTGCCCAAAGTCATTGCTCCGGGGGCCGTGATGCCTCCAGCGGTATTTGCATTGAGCGTGATGTGAGAGTTTTGCAGCATCGCGTTCGTTACACCCGCTGCAGCGACTTTCAAGCTGAGCGTTCCACTGGTGCCTCCGCCGGCGAGTCCGCTGCCGCTCGCGGTTGTGATACCTGTGATGGTGCCCGTGCCCGGGAATTTTTGTCCGCTGATGAATGTTACGGTGCCGGTGCTGCTGATCTTGAAAGCCGTGCCACTGACCGCGAGAGTGTTGTCGGTGCTTTTTGGAAACAGGGTCAGTGTGTCACGAACGTCGCTCTTGCCGTTGACGTCGAGCTTAGCCGCCGGTGTAGTTGTGCCGATGCCGACTTGCAAAGTCTTCTGGAAAATCACCGAATTGATGATGTCGCTCGCCGTATCCCACATGGGGATGAAGTTCAAGGTGCCTTTACCTGTGACCGTAGGATTCGCCGGGGGGACCGCCTTGCTGGTGCTCGGTACGGTTGGAGTCGATGCGCTGCCGTGACTTTGGCTTGCAGCCCGTTGCGGCGAGTTGGCTAAAACAAAGGCCGAAGGTGGTAGTCCGCCGATCGTCTCTGCGTCTCCTGCTTTCAGCGCGTAGGGAACGGCCACCAGCAGAACACGCGGCTGTTCCTGCTCTCCCTCGATTTGTATCCCCAGCCACCGCGCTTCGCCGTTGCTGAACGAGTCTGCCAGGGAGCCCTCAGCTTTGGTCACACCCAGCGTGACCGTGTACCGCCCGCTCTTATCCGGTGTGATGTTCTGCGTTTCGATCCAGACTGACGAGCCACCTTGTTCTTCCTTGTAGAGAGAGAACGTCACACCGGTTACGCCAGTGAGGGGCTTACCGTTCATGTCGCGGAGGACGCCGTTGTAGTTGATCAAGCCGGGAATGCCGTTGCTTGAAGCGTAAGCGGACGCCGTCCCAACGGGAGCGCTTTCCTGCGCGGAGCCAGCCAGGGTCACGAAACACATTGCCGCCATCAGGCTCAGTCTGAGCCCTAAAGTTTTGAATCTCATGTTTTTCAATCTCCTGTGAGGTTGCGTCTGCGCTTCACCTGGGCTAGACGGTCTGAAATGAGTAGCTATGTCGAAGCCTCTTACACGCGACAAGAGCGAATTGCGTCTTTGGCTGCTTGTTTTGTGAAGTTGCCAGCTAGCGCCTCGGAAATTTGCCCCACTGGTTATCGCGCAGGCCAGGGTGAATACGACCGCACTCGTTGCAATAGTGCGAGGAAGATATAGTTCGTTACAGAATTTTTGGTTGGCCGAGGGCGAGCCGGGTTTGGCGTCGATGCTTCAGCCACGGAGCTTGATTTTGCCTCGGGCAACCGTCATTATGACGGACGGCAAAAAGGCCGAAATTGCAGAGGAGCCACAGCATGAAGAGATTTCTTGCAGCATTGATGAGAGTTGCACTCGTAGGTTGCGGAGCGGGGATTTTGCTCATCACGGCCAGTGCTCCAGGTTTCGCGCAGAGTCTGGAGGGCGTTTTCAACGGGCACCGAATCATTATCCCGTCGTCAAGCATTCCGCAGAGCGGACGTCATCATACGAACTACTTCTTTGTGGACTCTGACAAGCCAGCGCCGCAGCCCCCTCCGGGAGTTGAAACGCCTGGTTCGGTGGCGTGCGTTTATCAGTTGGTAAGTGGTCCCGCTGGGTGTCCGGTCGCCACGAGTACCGCGTTGCCCACTGGCGGATGGGGAGCGATTGCGATTGTGGACGCCGGTGACTATCCAACCGCCGCAGCGGACCTTGCTGCGTTCTCGACTTATTACGGAATTCCTGCGGCAGACCTCAACGTGACCTGGCCAGGAACGAAGAAGCCTCCGGTCTACTCCAACTGGCTGGTGGAAGAGGCGTTGGACATCGAGTGGGCTCACGCGATGGCTCCGCAGGCCAAGATCTATCTGGTCGAGTCCTATCAAGTGAACACCGATCCCACCTGGGCAGCCGTTGTCCTTGCCGCGAGGCTAGTCGCCCAGGCTGGCGGTGGCGTGGTCAGCATGAGTTGGGGTGATCCCGAGGTGAGCCAGGAGCTGACTTGGGACAAATACTTCACGCAGAAGGGTGTGGTCTTTTTTGCGGCGAGCGGTGATTTCGGATTGGGTGTCAGTATCTATCCAGGAGCGTCGCCCAATGTTGTGTCTGTCGGGGGCACGTACTTCAATCGCGACCGGAATGGCAACTTCGTCAACGAGGTCTATTACTCCGGCGGGGGAGGTGGCGATTTGAGTCCATATGAACCACGGCCGGCATATCAGAACGGCGTCGCCGGGGTAGTGGGATCACAGCGGGGTTATCCGGACGTCGCTGCCGATTACTGTTGTGCACCCATTTATCTGCAGGGAGGTTGGTATTCAGTCGGCGGTACGAGTTGGGCATCGCCTACGTTTGCAGGAATCGTGAACGCCGCGGCTCACAAGGCCAGGAGCAGCGTACAGGAGTTGACGGCGATGTATAAGGAGCTGGCGAACTCGACTCTGTATAAGGAGAACTTCAACGATATCACGCAGGGTGGTTCCCAGTGCAAAACGGGATTTGATATGTGCACGGGAATAGGTTCACCAAAGACTTATGGAGGAAAATGAGGGGACAGCTGCGATTAGTCAGCACCGGCCGCGGCGGCCTGAGCTTTTTGCAAGAGCCTCCGAGCTTGGTTGATGAGTTCGGCGACTTCGAAAGGCTTTACAAGATAGGGCACATTGCTTTCCTGTAAGAACGTCCGTCCCTCGCTTGGTTCCAGGGTGTTGGAGAACGTGTAGAGAACGTGCTTCTCCATCGTGGGACAGTTCTGCTTGAGCCAGGGATAAGATTCCTGGGCGTTCCATTCGCCCGCCATCTTGCCGTTCATGATGACGGCGTCGAAGGGCTCGGAGAGCAGGCGAGTCTTTACGTCCTCCGCATTCTTAGCGGTTACTACTGTCGCACCAGCGCCGGCGAGAACATCGCGCTCAAATTCCAGAACAGCTTCTTCTTCTTCCACTAGCAGCACGCGACCATGGACCGCCGCTTCGTGTGGGCGTGCGGTAGTCTTGACCTCGTCCCCCTGGGCCGTTACCTCTGTCGCTGGCAGCTTGACTTCGATCATGGCTCCGCCATCAGCGTTGTTGTTGGCTGTGATGTCGCCGCCGTGTTCCTTGACAATGCCGTAGCAGATACTGAGGCCGAGCCCTGTACCTTTGCCAACACTCTTGGTTGTATAGAAGGGGTCGAAGATTCGCTTGGGATCTTTAATTCCGGCGCCATCGTCGCTGAATTGCGTGCAGACGTGGCCATTCTGCGTGGTCACGCTGATCTTCAGGGAACCATTACGGCCAGTTTCCAGAATCGCATCGACGGCGTTGTTGATGATGTTCAGGAAGACTTGTTCGATTTGATGAGGATCGGCGACGACCATTGCCGGTTCTAATGGCAGGTTGATTCCTACCTTGATGTTGTTGATCTTCAGGTCGTAGTCGCGCAAGGCGAGAGTCTCTTCCAGCACCTTGCGGATGTCGACTTCGTCACGCTGCGGCTTGCGCTGACGGGCAAAGGATAGCAAGTTCTGCACGACACGATGGGTCCGTTGCGCTTGCTTGAAGAGCTTGCTGACGAAATCCTGCGCGCGCTGGTTCAAACCCTCAGTCTCAAGAAGTTGTGCGTATCCTAGGATGGCCGTTAATGGATTATTGAGTTCGTGGGCGACCCCGGCAATGAGCTGGCCCACCGCTGACATTTTTTCGCTTTGGAGTAACTGCTCTTGGGTCTTACGCAGATCTTCATAGGCGCGGCAGGTTTCTTCATAGAGCCGCACTTTTTCGATCGTGGTCGCCAATTGGCGGCTGATCGCCACCAACAGGTTTTCGTCGTTCGACGAATACTGATATCCAAGGTTGCTGCAGAGTCCCATCAGCCCTACCGGACTATCTTTTGCCCAGAAGAGAACCCAGATCCATGCGCGGTCGGAATCGGAGCGCATGAACTCGGCGACGTTCGGTGGCAAATGCGGCAGATATTCGGCCGTTACCACTTCGGCGCGAGAGCGCATCACCAGATCACCGAAGCCATCGGCGAATGTCATTTCGGCCGCGCGTACTTTGTCGCGGCTGCGCGGTCCCCACGCCGCCCGGCGGCGGTAGATCGGGCTATCCACGTCGGAAAGGTAGACCGTACCACTCTCCGCACCGAATAGGGTGACGACCTGGCGGAGCGTGAGGTTCAGAATTTCGTCCAAGTCGAACGACTGTGCCGCCACCACTGCCATCGCGTTCAGGGCGTTGAGTTCGCGATTGCGCCGCTGCATTTCATCCTCGGCGCGCCGTTTCTCAGTCATGTCGAGGACGAATCCTTGATAGCGCTCCACGTTGCCCGTCGCATCCCGGGTCGCGAAACTGCTTTCTACAGCGAGAAGCAAGGTGCCATCTCGTCGGCGCAGAGTGACCTCGAAGTTGCGAACGTAGTTGTGAGCTTCGATCTCGCGGCGGAAGAGATCGCGTTGCTTGGGATCCACGCAAATTTCCGTGTCCAGATTCAGGACCAGCAGTTCGTCACGATTGCTGTAGCCGAGCATGTGCACAAAGGCATCGTTGCAATCGATGAGACGTCCCTTGGGATCGGCTACATATACGCCTTCCTGAACCTGCTCGAACAGCAGGCGGTACTTCTCTTCGGCAGACCGGCGCGCGGTCGTGTCGCGCACGACGTGAATGGTGCCTTTCTGTTGGCTGCCTTGTTCGGTGTAAGAAGAGGTCGATACCACCGAGAATCCGCCGAAGCAAGGATCGGCGCCTTCGGTAAACTCTTCGTCGCCACCCATCGCGCAATAGGGACAGCCGCTCCATTCTCCGTAGGTGTGCGGAAGCACAGATTCACATGAGCTGCCGATTACGTCCGCGGGAGCTTTTCCAATTTGTTCCAGCAGAACCTGATTTGCCTTGATAATGCGGTATTCGGAATCGTGAGCCAGAATCACGTCATGGATCGAATCGAAGGTGTTCATCCACTGCCGCTGTGAACGCAGAACCTGCTCGAGCAGGCGGAAGTTTTCGATCGCGAGCGCCAGTTGCCTGGCACAAGCTTGGATGAAGTCCAGTTCTTCCGGAGTCCATTGGCGTGCTACAGAAGTTCCCAGCAGCAATACTCCGATGGATGATTTGTTACCGACTACCGGTACAGTCACAACCTGGCGGATCTTTTCGGGTTGCAGGCATTCTGCCGGTTCTGTGGCCGCCTTGTCAGACTTGGTGATTTGAGGTTCGCGCTTTTCCCAGAGTTTGGTGACGTTCTCTGTGATCTCCGCCAGGCCTGCGTCTCGCAGGAAGTCAGTCGACAGACCGGCTGCATGAGTCGCAACCAGATGCCCACTTTCCACCAGACGGAACCACGCGGAGCGGACGCGTAACACACGCTTTAGTTCATCGACAGCGCATTGCACGATGCTCCCATGTTGCTGAGCACTAGCGATGCTAGTCGTGATGGTCTGCATGGCGGTCAATCGCCGTCCCCGTAGCCGTGCTTGCTCGATCACCACGAGCAGCATGCTGACGCCCAAGGCAGTCTCGATGGCGAGGGAGGCTGCCGCCGGAATCTGATCGGTGAAAGGAGACCAATCGAGATGCAGCAGGGGTAAACAAAAAGCCAGCAGCCATGCGGAAGGCTCAAATCGTCCGCGTCGTGCGCGGAGCAGCGCGATGGCCGCTGTTAGAAGCAGGATGCGGTACCCGACTTCAACAGCCATGCGTATCGGGAGTGAGTCAGGCCACAGTAGAACCCGGGCTCCTGAAAAGCCCACCAGGATCGGCGTAATCACCGCGAGGGGAATGAATAAATCCCGAATGCGCGCATATAGCAGGATGGCACCAGCGAAGAGTCCGGCGGCCAACACAAACGAAGCCTGCACGACGACCAAATCGAACGGCGCAGGAATTCTGCCGCCGAACATGTGTCGAGACAGTTGAGAGGCGAGCAGCGCAGCCCAACCCACCAACCAGATCTTCAGGTAGTTTTCGCGAAAGGCACGCAGAGCCAGCAGGGAAGCGCCCAGCAAGATCAGCAGAGTCATCTCCACCGTAGTGGGCTTCACGATTCCGAGCCTTGCCGCCGAATTCCAGATAGACCAGAGGGATGCGTTCATCGCCTTGCGGACGTACGGATTCCTTGCTTCTGAATATCACGGTCAAGCAAATTCTCGATGGGGTTTCCGGACCTCAATGATTACTTTCGGAATCTCGCCGAACGGTTACAATCGCCGATAGACTTTCGTGTATTCCTATGGCAGATCGCATTCTTGTCGTTGACGACGAAGAGCCTATTCGCGAAATCGTCGCCTCGATGTTGGGGACCGCCGGATATCTCTGCAAACAAGCGGGTTCGGGGATGGAGGCGCTCGCGGTTCTGACCTCGGGCGAAGAGTTTGAGTTGATGCTCTCCGACCTGATGATGGCCGATCTTGACGGCATCGGTTTGCTCGAGCGGACCAAGGAAAAATATCCAGACATGCCGGTGGTGATGGTTACCGCGGTGCACGACATTTCCGTCGCGCTGGCGGCCATCCGCAATGGCGCTTATGACTATCTGCTCAAGCCGTTCGAGCGCGAGCAGTTGCTCAACACTGTGAGCCGCGCCCTAGAAAACCGTCGGTTGAAGGTGGAGAACCGCGCTTATCAGACGAATCTGGAAACGCTGGTCCAGGAGCGGACGAAGCAATGGCAGAATGCCATGGCGAACCTGGAGCGGTCTTACGACATCACGCTCGAAGCCCTGGGGGACGCGCTGGACTTGAAGGATGCGGAGACCGAGGGCCACTCGCGGCGCGTCACTTTGTTCACGATCGCAATCGCTCAGGCCCTGGGAATGCCCCGAGAGCAGATTGCCGTAATTGCGCGCGGCGCTTTTTTGCACGATATTGGCAAGATGGCAATTCCGGACGCAATCCTGCGCAAACCGGATAAGTTGAACCCCGAAGAAGTGTTGATCATGCAAGAGCATGCCTATCGGGGCTATCAGATGCTAAAGAAGATCCCGTTTCTTGCGGAAGCTTCGGAAATCGTCTATTCACATCAGGAGCGCTACGACGGCACCGGATATCCCCGCGGCCTGAAGGGAGGCGAGATCCCCCTGGGGGCGCGCATTTTCTCCATCGCCGATACTCTCGATGCGATCACTTCCGACCGTCCCTATCGTCCGGCGCAGTCGCTGAAAGCCGCGCGCGCGGAAATCGAGCGGTGGTCGGGAAGGCAGTTCGATCCTGAGATCGTCAGGGTGTTTCTCGAAATGCCCGACAAGATCTGGGAAGACCTGCGACGGGAGATAGACGGCCAGACCTATCGAGCCGCGTATTCCACAGGGGCTAAGGGATAAATTCGCTCGCTGGGGAGCGCAACTGTGAAGCGCAGCAATCCGCTACTAATATCCTTCGTTTGCGCCGTGTTTTTGGTCGCGGTCCTGGCGGCGGCCTGCGCCTTCCTGCGTCGAAGTTTTCTCCTCACCTCGGTGAGCGATATTGCCAGTGCCTTGCTGATGGCGGCCTCCTTGTTTTCGTTTGCGGTACTCGCGGGGAAAAGCAAGGGACGGATCCGTTGGTTCTGGACGCTGCAGGCGGCAGGCTGGGCGCTCTGGCTGTCGGATCAGTTCGTATGGATTTACTACGATCTGTACCTCGGCCACCAGATGCCGCCGATGCATCCGGCAGACTCCCTACTCTTCCTGGCCGGTGCCCCCATGATGGCCGGCCTGCTGCTTCGCCCGCATTTGGAACCGTCGGCGCGTAGTGCACGCCTGGGTGTCATGGATTTTTGCTTGCTCCTTCTCTGGTGGATCTACCTCTACATTTCCCTGGTTGTTTGCTGGCAGTATGTGTATCCGAATCAGGAAGGCTATAACCGCAATTTCGATCGGCTCTCGCTTGTCGAAGCGATTCTGTTGACGGCTGTATTGGTGGCGTTTTGGGCGGAGACATCTGGCAGATGGAGGAAGTTCTACGTTGCGCTCTGCGGCGCGGTGATCTTCAACTATGTTTGGTTCTTTGTCTTGAACCGTGCTCTCGAAAAAGAGGTGTACTTCACAGGCAGCTGGTACGACGTTCCTTATTCTGGTTCGTTTGCGCTCTATGCGGCCGCCGCTCTACTGGGATACGGGCTCGTTCCCTCACCGGAAACCACTGAGGGTTCCTATAACTCGTGGATGTCGAACCTGTCGGCAGTCGCGGTGTTATCACTGCCGATCGTGGCCCTATACGCCTTGCTGGATCCGCGACTTCCGAGCCAGGTATCTCGCTTTCGGGTGCTAGTCGCGCTCGCCACGATGTTCGTGATGGCCTTTCTGCTTTTCATAAAGCATCGCCGCCTTTACAGCGAACTGCGGCAGACCAATCTCGTATTGCAGGAAGCATCGCTGACCGATCCGCTGACGGGGCTTCGTAACCGCCGCTATTTTTCAGCAACCATCGAGGCTGATGTCGGTCAGACTTTACGTTCCCATACGGACAGACACGACCCGCACACGCGCGATCTCGTCTTTTATTTGATCGACGCCGACAATTTCAAGGAAGTCAATGACCGCTACGGACACGATGTCGGCGACACGGTGCTCATCGAAATGGCAAGACGGCTCAGTTCCTCCATTCGTCACTCCGACGTCCTAGTGCGATGGGGCGGAGAAGAGTTTTTGATTGTCTCGCGCTACACCGATCGCAACGAAGCGGAATTGCTGGCACGGCGCGTTCTCTCGGCAGTCGCTGATACGCCATTCCGGCTCGGTGGAACGGAGCAAACCATCTATCGCACTTGCTCGCTGGGGTGGGCGGCGTTTCCGTGGTTTACGGAGAATCCTCGGGCGGTCACGTACGAAGAAGTGCTTACGCTCGCTGATCGCGGCTTGAATCGGGCGAAGCAGTCTGGACGGAACTGTGCAGTTGGAATGACGCCGGCCACTGGCAAGGTTCCAGCTACAACCATTGCCGGGGTGCATTCCGATTCGCTGAAGGTCGATATGCTGGCCGTTGCTGGTCCCAACCCAGGAACGTGATACGTTTAAGTGCAGCGCCACCGATGACTTGGATTCGGGCAGCCAAATTGCCCTGTTCTTCCATCCAATGGCATAACATTCGTTCCCAGGAGATTTCTATGTCCAAACGCAGGGGCGGCGTTGTCGCATTGTTCATCGCAATCGCTGGTATTTCACTGTTTGCGCAAGATACGGCGCAAGTTCCCGCAAACGCGGTCGCGCAAGGCACGGTGGCCCTGATTCAGCTAACCGACAAGCTTGATACCCGCACCGTAAAGGCTGGCGACCGTTTCCAAGCCAAGCTCGCAGAGCCTATGACAGCCGCAAGCGGGACCACTATCGATGCTGGCCGCAAGATCAAAGGACATGTGAGCGCTGTCGAACCGGGCTTGAACACACGGCTTTTGCTGAGTTTCGATGAAATCGACACGGGCCACGGCTGGAGGCCTTTAATTGCAACTGTAACTGGAGTTCCGGGCGAGCACGGCCTGCGTCAGATCGGTGAAGAGGGAGAAATAGGTCGCAAGGGAATGTCGAAGGAAGAAATCGCCGAGGCCGTTGTTGTAGGTGCGGGAGAAGGCGCGGCTGCCGGAGCGCACAACGGAGGAAAACGCGGCGCTGCCACCGGTGCTGGTGAGGGCGCGGCAAACAGTGCGGTGACAGCATTTGAGGCTGGCCATGATTTAGTGCTCGACAAAGGTACTGCCCTCGAGATCAGGCTCGATCGCAATCTGCTCGTTCCCGGACGATAAAGTATCCATCATTCAATTAAAGGGCCTCCGGTCAGGGGGCCTTTTCGTTTGGATGGTTCAGGCAAGATTCCCGATCTCAAGCGTTCTGCTAACAGAAGGATTCCGTAGCTGGAGGTTACGAAACGCAGCGGTAGGTTCGATAATTGGTGCGGAGGGCGTTATGAGAACAGCAGGTCTGTTTGTTGCAATTTTCTTGGTTTCAGCTGTTGGTGTCTTCGCGCAGGAACATCCGGCCGTAACGGCACTGCCAAATACCGTTTATGTCGGTGCCGACGGAAGGTTTGAAGCGGCTCCTGATACCGCAGAGTTGCAGATGAACGTCTCTGCACAAGATAGCTCATCGCAGGCAGCCTATCAGACTGCCTCCAAAAATGTAGAGCAGGTGCGCCAGATACTTCGAGCGAATGGCCTGGATCCGAAAGCTGCGACCGTCGGATTCTTTTCCGTTCAACCGGTGTATGACTGGAAGCCAAAGCAGCACGTTGTCGGATACCGGGTGACGACCGACATTACGCTGAAGCTTAAAGATTTTTCGAAGATCGGCGTTCTCACGCAACAACTCGCCGAGGCCAACGTCAGCGAGACGCAAACCTTGAATTACACCCTGGAAAACATGGATGAGGCAAAGAAGCGCGCCGTGCAGGATGCCTATCGCAGGGCCCGGAATTCTGCCGAGACCATCGCGACTGCAAGTGGCAGGACGTTAGGTGACCTTACCTATGCGACTGTAGACACGTTCGAGAATCCGCGCGTAGTCATGCCGAGGATGGCGCGCGCCATGGTTGCTGGCGCAACCGCCGTCCCACCTCCAACGACCGAGGAGTTCACTGCGCAAAACGTGACTGTCACCGCGCATGTGAACGCGTTGTTTGCTATGAAGTAGTTGCGATCGTCAAAACAGGCAGATCTTACGAAGTCGCGATTGCTGGTGGAGGGGAGGCAACACTCACGACCGGTTCGACCTGCAAGGTCAGTCCGTCGACGCCGCGTACGACCACGGGGAGGCCGGCAGCCAAGGGCGTGGTTGCCACCGCGTCCCAAATTTCGCCGTGGACAAACACTTTCCCGTGCGGGGCCAGCGCGGTCCGTGCAACCCCGGTTTCTCCCACGAGTCCCTGTTGACCGGTGACCACCTTATTCCGCCGAGCCTTTAAAGCAATGCTCATCAGGAAAGCAGTAATTAGCCCGAGTGGAATACTGACTGCGAGCGCCGTTGTGAGGTGAACCCGCATTTCGGGGATCGGAGAATCGACAAGAAGTAATCCTCCCAGTGTGAGAAGGACGATTCCCCCGATCGTGAGAACGCCGTGCGAGGTGAACTTAGCCTCGGCCGCAAACAAGGCAAATGCTCCCAAGATAAGAATCAGGGCGGCAAACCTGGTCGGGAGAAGGTTCAGCGCGAATGCAGCTACGAGAATGAACACTACGCCGACGGTTCCGGGGATGACCGCGCCTGGATGGTTGAACTCGACATACAACGAGAGGGCACCGATGGCAAGCAACAGAAACGCGATGTTCGGGTTCATCAGATACGCAAGGATTCTTTCCTTCAGCGTCATATTGAATTCGGAAACGGGTTGTCCTGCGGTTTTGAGCGTTACTTCCTGACCATTGAAGCGCTTAAAACTCTTTCCATCGATTTGCCGTAGTAACTCGTTTTCGCTAGAGGCAACGTAGTCGATCAGGTGTTGCGAAAGGGCCTCCTGGTCTGTGAAGGATTTGGACTGACGTACGGTGCTCTCGGCAACCTCTACGTTTCGTCCGCGTCGCGACGCCACGGAACGCATCAGCGCAGCCGCGTCGTTCTCCATCTTTTCTTTCATTACGTCGTCCATTTTGCCGCCGCCGAGAACGACGGGGTGGGCCGCTCCCGTATTTGTTCCGGGCGCCATGGCAGCGATGTCGGCGGACTCGAGAATAAAAAATCCTGCTGAGGCTGCACGACTTCCGCTGGGAGTGACGTAAATGATCACCGGAACTTGCGAGGTCGTGATGTGCTCGATGATCTGGCGGGTCGAATCGACTAATCCCCCGGGCGTGTTGATTTCGATCAGGAGCGCCTGATCTTTGCGGCGGGCAGCTTCGGCAATTGCGCGGGCAATATATTCCTCGCTGATGGGCTGAATCGTATCGTCGACAACAATTTTGAGAATCTCAGCCGACAGGGGAGAGGCAAGAACTGCCAGTACGCATATGAAGAAGACAGAGCGGAAAATGAAAGGTTTCTTCATGGTAAATGCCTTGAAACGTTGCTATCCAACGGCCGATACCGCCAGCGTTCAAGACTATTGTCCACCTATTTGTGGGCAGAAGTGTGAATTTCTTCGGCCGTAGAAGGCGCGTTAGTAACCTCTGCCGCCGCACCCGGTATCGTCGATCCAGGCAGATAGCTGCTACCGGTAATCAGCCTTGCGCTGCGTTCGTAGGTGAAATACGACCACGCCCAGTCGATAAACACGAGGATGCGATTACGGAACCCGATGAGGAAGAAAATGTGTACGAAAAGCCAAGACAACCAAGCGATGAATCCGGAAATATGAATCTTCCCGAATTGCGCGATCGCTGCGGCTCGGCCAATGGTGGCGAGACTGCCTTTGTCCCAGTAGTGGAAAAATGGGCGGGATGACGTCGTTCCTGATCCGCCGTGTCGCTTGCCTTCGACCTCATGGCGGATCAATTTCGCGACAAATCTGCCCTGCTGGATGGCGACAGGCGCAACCCCCGGCAGTTGCTTTCCTTGATCGTCTTTCGCTGCGGCGAGGTCTCCGATTACAAAGACTTCCGGATGCCCCGGAAGACTCAGGTCTTTCTCTACGATCACTCTTCCAGAGCGATCAACGGCACTCGTTAGCTGCTTCCCGAGCGGGGACGCGGCTACTCCTGCGGCCCAAAGGATAACCGTTGCCGGAAGTCTTGTGTTGCCAAGCCATACGGCGCCAGCCTCAACCTGTGTGACCATCGTAGAGGTTCGCACCTCTACCCCGAGGTGCTTTAACTGCTCCTCAGCACTGCGCGATAGGTCATCCGCGTATGCCGGCAGAAGGCGCGGGCCACCTTCGACGAGCAGGATATGCGTGCTGGCGGGATCGATGGAACGAAAATCATGTTTTAATGCGTTGCGGCTGATTTCGGCAAGCATACCGGCCAATTCAACTCCGGTGGGACCACCACCGACTACTACGAAGTTCAGAGGCGTGGTCGCTTCGCCGCTGGCGGCTTGCCGTTCCGCAAGCTCGAAAACCAGGAAGACACGGCGCCGAATCTCGAGTGCGTCCTCAATGGTCTTCAGACCGGGCGCAAAAACCTCCCATTCGTCGTGTCCGAAATAGGAGTGCCCTGCACCTGCGGCCACGATCA
>Ga0126379_10000150_pt1 | contig 34272 bp, 46 predicted proteins | sample PanSoiMetPlot_24_FD_92640 | JGI IMG/M metagenome (GOLD analysis project Ga0126379, IMG submission 92640) | Tropical forest soil microbial communities from Panama - MetaG Plot_24 | ecosystem: Environmental > Terrestrial > Soil > Tropical forest > Bulk soil | place: Panama | collected 2016-02-17
CTGGTCGTGCTCGACAGCCACGCCAAGGTGGCCAGAGCAAGCGAGGAGAATTCCAACAACGAGATGGGCAAGGTCTGGGACGAGGGCATCCTGCGCGTTGCCCGCTGGTGCAACTGCGCGGTGCTCGTGATCCACCACACCTCGGCAGCCGGTCGGATCCGCGGAGCCACCTCGATCGTCAACTCCGCCGATCAGGTGCTGAGCATGGTCAGGGAGCAGAACGGCTCCCGGACGCTCTATCCGAGCAAGCCCCGGCGGCGGATGAACAAGCTGCAGTTCGACTTCAAGAGGACGGGGATCGGCCAGCTCGCCTGCGTCAGGCACTTCGACTTCCCCGAGTGGGAGTAGCGAAGGTATACACTCCGGGCTCCCAACTGGAGAGGAGCCACGGATGGCAACAATCTCACTGACTGGCACGTACCGGATCCAGGAGAACGAGAACTGGTTCTTCCTGTACCACGGCCCGCTCTTCGTCCGCCGCTTCAGCAAGGCTGCCTGGACGCTCGACGAGGTCAAGGCCTGGCGTGACGGGTACCGCAAGGGCTTCATGGCAGGAGCCCGATCGTGACCGTGCAGCAGCTCGCTGACGAGCTGAACCTGCCCGAGAAGCGGATCCGCCGCTGGCTACGCGAGGACTTCCCCGAGCGGGCACCCGGCAAGGGCGGACGCTGGGTCGTGACCGCCGCCCTGCGCCACAGGGTGATCATGCGCGAGCTGAGACGATGAGCGACCTGCGCTACAGGATCGAGACCGAGATGCGCTCGATCGTCAACCCTCTGGCTCACATGGTCGAGGAGCTGGACGCAGCCATCGCCAGCCACGAGCAGGAGCTATCCGAGATGCGCGAGCTGCGCCGCAACGTCAAGACCGTGCTGCGCACGCTCGACCCCAAGCCGAAGGCTCCGCCGAAGCCGAAGGCCAAGACCCCGGTCGACCTCGACAAGAAGAACCGGGTGCTGGCCCACATCGCCACCGGGCCGGGCCGGGACATCACCGCTCCCGGCCTCAAGGACAACGGCCTCGGGGATCCGCCGATCTCGCTCGGCATGCTCTACGCGATCCTGGAGGAACTGCGTGACGACGGCCTGCTGCGCGTCGACCGGATCGGCAAGGGCGGACAGAAGATCTACCACCGGACCGTCTCGTGAGCAGGCAGAACGGCCGCGGGGCCAGCCTGTACGAGTTCCGCGATCTCGACCTGATGCACAAGATCTCGGCCGAGTCGACGGTCACGACCGAGGAGCTGGCCGAGGCGATCGGGCTCGGCAGAGACCACAACTCCAACGTCGGTGTCCGCCTGGCCTGGATGCGCAGGCTGGGCATGCTCAAGCGGGACGCCAAGAGTGGCCTGTGGCGGCTCTCCGGGGCCGGGGAGCGCATCGTCGAGGCCCGACTGCGGGCTGCGGCACTCGACGAGCTACAGGCCCTGCCCGAGGAGGCGATGGTGGCGACGATGGCTTCGGTCGTCAGTCGCTACCGCCTCCTCGACTCGACCACGGCTGCCATGCTGCGGCGCGAGTTCATGTTCGGGACGCAGCGTCGATGAACCCGGACGAGTTCCGCCTGGCGATCGAGGAGGCCGCGGCCCAGGCAGGCCTGCAGGGCGGCTGGATCAGCTTCGTAATCGTCGTCGAGAAGCAGCGCCGGGACATACTCGGCGCTGCCTACACGCTGCCGGAGCAAGACGACTGGGACTTGACCCAGGACGAGCTTGACCTCGTGCTGGCGGCGCTGGAGGGAGGTGATGGCCAGACGGACCCAGATCGGCAAGACCCCGACGCCTAAGCGTCTGGGCCCCAACGACCTGGAGGCGTGAGTGCGCTTCATTGCTTACCTAACGGCCGTCGTCGCCGCGGCTGCGATCCTGGCGACATCGGAGCGGGCCTCAGCGAGTGCCCGCTCTCAGCATCCGAGCATCGTCCACAACCTCCTCTGCATCCACCGCCACGAAGGCTCCTGGTCTGATCCAGGCTGGCCCTACTGGGGCGGCCTGCAGATGGACAGGAACTTCATGCGGGCCTACGGGGCTCGCTTCTACCGCCGCTGGGGGACGGCAGACCACTGGCCGCGCTGGGCTCAGATCGAGGCTGGCGTGCGTGGCGTGCTGGCACGGGGCTACTCGCCCTGGCCGAACACGGCCCGCATCTGCGGGCTGCTGTAGCCGCTACACTGCCCGGAGATTTCCTCTCCAGGAAACGAAAAGAGGGCCCCGCAAGGGGCCCTCCTTCGTTGCACTGGCTTGGGTTGTACGGCCGACTCTACGCAGACGCCGAAACCCGTGTCAAGGAATTCGTTGAGCCCAGTATCCATGCGGGGGCTTCTTGGAAAAGCCCTGCAAACGCTGGGAGTCCGAAAAGGCCCCTTGATAAAATGTGCTCAACAAACACCGAGGGGCCGTCGGAAGCGGCCCCTCAGGAAGGAACGGTTGAGCACCGACAAGCGTATCACCATCAAGGTGGCGCTGACCTTCCAGCAGACCTACGGGCTGGAGCCAGCGAACACCAGGGGCGAGTACCACCAGATGAGCGAGGCCGAGCTGCTGATCGACAACCTGGCAGCAACGCTGCAGAAGGAGTCGTTGCTCCTTCACTTCATCGACCCCGAGACGGGCGAGGACAAGCAGATCTACCGCTGCGTCCTGGTGGACGACGCATGACCGCCTATCTCATCCTCTGCCCCAAGTGCAAGAAGATCCACTGGGTCGGCGTGCCCTGGGGCGGGTGCCGCAAGTGACCGCCCTGGAGCAGCTCGCACGCAAGGCCTGGCTCGGCTGGGGCTCGTACGCGAAGTTTACTCGCTGCTCCGGCTGCGGACAGCAGCTCTACTGCAGGGCTCGGCGCTACGCCGGGCCCTGGCTCTGCCTGGACTGCCACGACCTGAACGGGTAGGCTCCGCTCACCTGAGGGCCCGCACCGCGGCGCGGGCCCTCCACCCTCAGCCTCTCCAGCTCATGCCCACGTAGCGACAGTGCGGCGAGCGGTCGCAGTACATGCCCTTGCCCGCCCTGGCCGGGATCCAGTGGTGGATGCCGATCCAGCAGAGGAAGCGTCGCCGTCTCAACTCGTCACCCGCACGAAGACGACGCCGCCCCAGGAGTGCTTGACGCGGGCGACCTTGTTCGACCAGTTGCCCTCGATCGAGGTGTAGCCGCCGGTCACCCGGCCCTCAAAGATGCCGACGTGGTAGTCGCCCCAGCAGACGAGGTCGCCCGCCTTCGGGTCCTTGACGATCGCCAGTCCTGCGCCGCCGCGCCGGGCGGCAGCGACGATCGCGCCGACGTAGGAGAAGCGCGAGCCCTTGGCGAAGGCCTTGGAGCCGATCGGGTCGAAGCACCACGTCATGAAGATCGCGCACCATGGCACGCCGTTGAAGCCGTACCAGGCACCGAACTCCTGCCGGTTGCTGCCGTTCGGGGACTCGGTCACCCCGAGCTTGGTCTTGGCCCGAGCGAGCGCCTTGCTGCCGAGCGAGACGACCGTGGCGGCAGCCTTCTTGCGGTCGGCCCGCCGCTGCTGGTAGTCCCTGGGCAGCGCCGTCGCGCCGGTCAGGTAGCCGTCGAGCGTCGGCCCGTACGTGCGCTGGAGCTGGTCCTTCGGGTAGCCGAGCGCCCACTTGGCCCGGTAGCAGGCCGCGGCGGTGCCCTCTCCGAAGACGCCGTCGATCGTGCCCGGCTTGTAGTTCTCCTTGAACTTGTTCGCGCCTGCCAGGCGGCGCTGGATCGTCTTGACCTCGGGCCCGCGCATCGCGGGCGAGGTCAGCTTGTACGTCTTGACGGCCATCAGGCCTCGACCGGAGGCTCGTCGGGCTCCGGCCCCTCCTCTGCGTCGTCCGGGGCGTCCTCCTGCTCGGGCTCCGGCAGGAACTCAGGCTCGCCCTCGACCTCTTCGCCCTCGGTGACCGTCTGCCCCTCCAGCTCGGTCTCGTCTTCGTGCTCCTGGTCGCTCATCCATGCACCTCCCTGGTTGATCCAGACTGCCACATCGGGGAACGTCTCGTGGGCGATCTTCACCGCATCGGCACGATTCTGGTAGCCCTCCGAGCTGGCCACGATCTCGTTGTTGCGGGCGACCCGGCGGAAGTACCAGAGCCCGTCCTGGCCGCGGAACAGTTCGACCCGGTTAGCCCCGCCTCTCGTCGTCGTCATCGCGCTCCTCTCCGTTGCGCAGCTTCTCGACGTATACCCCGACCGAGAATCTACGCCATCGGATGGGTCTCGGGCCACCCTTGAGCAGCACCAGCACGAACCAGAGCAGGGCGCACAGGTAGAGCAGTCCGAAGACCGTCCAGGCGATGATCTCAGTCTGGGTGATTGCGGCGAGCACGACCCCTCCTCGACTTCAGGTACCAGGCAAGCAGCGAGATCGCCGCCAGGGCGACGGCGGGCGGTACGGCGATGATCAGCTCGTCAGTCGTCGGCATCCTGCTGCTCCAGCGTGCCACGAGCGATCCAGCCCGCGAAGCCGCCCGCGAGGGTGGCCCCGATCGTGGCCAGGCCGGTCACGGCGACCTCGTTGATTCCGCTCTGCACCACTCCCAGGATCGTGATCCCGGCAATCACCCCGAGTAACGCGATCGAGGCACCGACGACCGCGGCCAGCACGACCGGCGGGCGGGCGCTTCGCACCGGAGGCAGGTCGGGGACGGCTGGCTCGCTCATCGTCTCGTGTAGCGCCGAGCGCCGACGTAGCCGGGGAAGCCGCGCACGTTCTCGATCCGCACGGTCGTGCCCGTGTGCGGTGCGTCGATCATCCGACCCCCTCCGATGTAGATCCCGACGTGACCCGGCGACGAGCGGGTGCCGTCCGAGCCGACGAAGAAGACCGCGTCCCCAGGCTTGAGCTGGTTGAGCCCGATCTTCTGCCCGACCTTCCACTGGTCGAAGGTCGTCCTCGGGATCCTGACGCCCATCCGGGCCCAGATGTACTGGAGCAGGCCCGAGCAGTCGAAGCCCGAGGGCGACTCGCCGCCCCAGGCGTACGGCGTGCCGAGGAAGTGCTCGGCCAGCGCGATGGCCCCGCGGGCTGCACCGGCAGCCTTGCCGCCCTTCGGGAGCTGGAAGTCGATCCCCTGCACGTTGCCCTGCAGCGGCTGGTCTCCGAGCTGGTGCAGGACGTTGGAGAGCACGTAGCTCGGGTCGTAGTGGCCCGAGGCGAGGCTCTCCTCCATCTGGCGCATGACCAGCTCGGTCGGGTCGACTGCCCCGCCGACGCCCCCCGTGGCCGCAGGAGCGATCTGGTGGCCTCCTGGGCCCCCTCTGACGCCCGCGCTCCAGCCGCCTCCGCCACCGGGGACGCTGGTGTAGCCGCCGCCCGAGTAGGCGTGCAGCGCCGCGGCCATGTTGCCGCCGTGCGTCTGCAGCAGGTGGTGCAGGATCGAGGCGGCGTAGTTGGCCTGCTCCTGGGTCGAGGCGTTCCACTTCGTCGTGCCGAAGAGCCCGCCGTAGCCCGAGCTGTTGACGGCCGGGTTCGGGTAGGTGCGGCCCGACTCGATCCGCCAGATGCCCGCCAGCGTCGAGGCCGGGACGCCGTAGGTGTGGGCCGCGTGCTCGATCGCCGCGCCCAGCTCCGGCGGCAGGCCGCTCGTGGCTCCGCCGCCTCCGCCCGTGCTCGTGTTCGCAAGGTTGCGATTCGCACCGCCGCCCCCGACGTGGGTCGTCGGGTTGATCGCAGCTCCGGCCGTCGGCGTGGCCACCGCAGCCCCGAGCAGACCGCCGAGCCCGTGCTCGATCGAGTGGACGACGCCGCCGATCCCGCCGCCGTGGTGCTGGCCAGGCGCGGCCGGTGTCGGCTGCGTGCCCGCCTTGGCCGTGTTGACCCGGTCGACGATCGACTTCCAGTGGTCGTAGGCCGGGGCGATCTTGGGCCGCAGCTCCTGGTACACCTTGTCGGCCGCAGCCTGGGTCGTGACCGACTTGGCCAGGCCGGGCGCGATGTGGGTCTTGTACTTCTGGTCGAAGACCTCGGCAGCCGCCTTCATCTTGTCGTACGAGGACATGCCCGCGGTGATCTTGTTGTCCAGCTCGCCCTGCCACTGGGCGTCGTCCATCACGACCTTCGGCGGCGTCGGCAGCCCGGCCTTGTGGGAGTCGGTGATCAGCTTGTTCTGGTAGTGCTCGCCCTTGGGCGGAGGCCCGTAGGACTGGACGCCGATCCCGAGCACCGGCAGCGGGTCGAGGGCATGCTCGCCGCCGTGCAGGCTGGACAGGTCCTGCAGGATCAGCGGGAAGGTGTGGCTGGCCCAGAAGTTCTGCTCCCACTGGCTCGGGTGCGCCGAGGGCAGGCCGAACTGCTTCCAGCCGAGCGGCTCGTGGGTCATCGGATCCTGGCCCTGCAGCGCCTCGACGAAGCCGCCGGGGACCGGGGCCATCTTGTTCTGGAAGAAGCGCCAGAGCACGTCGAAGCGGCTCGTGCCGTAGGCCCCGCCCGAGAGCTTCTCCGGCAGGCCTGTGGTCGAGGAGATCCTGGTGCCCGAGAGCAGCGTGGCCAGGAGCACGATCGGCTGCTGGAAGCCTCCGAGGAAGTCGATCCGGGTGTTGCCGTGGCGCAGCTTCATGAAGTCCGCGTTGCGCGGGTCGGTGACCACCTGCAGCCCGGCTGCCTTGGCGGCGAGCCCGACCGCCGTCGCCAGGCCGGTCAGCGTCATCAGTGAGCGCAGCGCCTGGCGGCGGGCGAAGGGATGCAGCGAGCTGTAGTAGAGCGGGTTCATGAAGTTGATCCGGCTGGCCAGCAGGCGAGGCGAGAAGAGCAGCGACTGCAGGGTCACGGCGTGATCCTTGAGCATCCCCAGGTCGCCGCGGCCGGTGGCCGAGTTGGTGAACTTGGCGATCGACTGCACGAGGTGCTCGTCGTTCAGATCCCAACCCGCCCGAGCGGCCTTGTAGGCCAGCTTGTCGAACAGCCCCATCCGCATCGCGTTCAGCACGCCGACGTAGGAGCGGTCGGAGGCCTTGACAATCCGACCCAGGCCGGGAATCTGCTCGGCCAGCACCGACATGTACTGCTCCTCGCGCTTGAGCGGGTCAGTGCCCATGTTGGTGTGGGCGAGCCCGCCCTTGTCGGCCATCGCGTAGGTGCGGTACTCCTGCAGGGCCTTGTCCCACTCCTCGGCCGAGGTGGCCGAGAAGAGCGCCTTGTACATCGGCCCGAACTGCTTCGCCCAGATCTCCGGCGAGTGGGCCATCGTCATGATCCCGTGCCGGAACATGGCCGACTGGTCGAGCGTGGCCATCAGCGAGCGAGGCAGGTTGATCAGCTCGCGTGACCAGTCCCGCCAGCCCATGTTGCGGGCGAAGGCCCGCAGCGTGTTCGGGCGCAGCTCGCGGCCGAAGATCCGCTCCAGCAGGCCCTGCTCGTTGCGCTGGATCTTCTCGCCCTTGACCACCTTCAGCAGGGCGTCCTGGGCCCGCACCTTGGTGAAGTCGCGGCCCTCCAGCGCCGGGTGGTTCTCGATCAGGTTGATCAGCGTGTCGACGGCGTCGTGGTTCAGGCCGGGCGTCTGGCCGAGGTCGACGGTCGGGTAGAGGCCGCGCAGCTCCGCCTTGCCCGCGTAGTAGCCCTGGAGCCCGCCTCCGGCACTCTCAAACGCGCCCCTACGGGCGGCGAGCCGCTTGGCCCGCTCCGGGCTCCGCAGCGACTCGGCCTCCTTGATCGCCTGCCTCGTCGAGCGCACGTCCATCGCCGCTCCGGTGCGCTCGTACGAGCCCATCTTCTCCTTGTCGAGCACGCGCCCGGCCATGACGGCCCTGATCCGCTCGCCCTCGGGTCCGCCGGTCAGCTCGGTCGTCTCGCCCGGCTTCATGTGCTTGATGTCGACGGTCTTCGTCCCGTAGCCCTCGTGCTCGGCTGCGGCGTTGACCTGCGCGATGTGGGCCTGCGCCTCCTCGTGCGTGCGCGGTGCGCCCTTCGGCCGGTAGCTCTCGTCCGAGCCGAGCCGGGAGGCGGCGCGAGTGTTGCGCAGCAGCATCTGGCCGATGGCCGACGACTGGTCGTGCCCACCCAGCGTCTTGTACATCGCCCGCTCGGCGTCGGAGATCTCGGGCAGGTCAGCGACCTTGTAGGCCCGGCGCATCTCCGGCGTCAGGGTCTTCAGGATGTCCTTCCAGTTGCGCGGCACGTCCTTGCCCTCGTGCAGGTAGGTGAGCCAGCCGTCAGCGAAGCGCTCCTCGGCGTCCCGCGTCCAGGCCTCGCCCGGCTTGAGCCCGGCAGCCTCGCGGGCGGTCTGCTCCATCTCCGGCGTCAGGTACGGCCGAATGTGGTGCATCAGCTCGTGCTGCACCGTGCCCACGTCGGCCAGGTGTGTCTCGTGGATGTGGCCGGTGCCGCCGGGCAGGCGCTGGTAGTAGCCCTTGATGTTGTCGGGCTGCTGCTGCTGGAACAGCTCGTCCTGCCGCTTGTAGATCTCCTTGCGCAGGGCGTTGGCCTCGTCCATCTCGGCCTGGTGAGCGACGACGTGCGGGTGCTCCGGGTTGGCGTCGATCACGTCCTGGAAGCGCGTCTCGGCCCGCTCGCGCAGCATCTCCTTGACCGTCGGAGCCCGCCTGCCGGTGCGGCGGAAGTACTTCTTGGCCGTGGCGTTCTGGTAGGCCGTGAGCTTCTTGTAGTCGCCGGGCACACCCTCGCCCTTGGCCAGCTCGTCGATCATGCGCTCGTAGCGCCCCATGATCTCGTCGTGGCGGGCGTGCAGCTCGTCGAGCGACAGGTGGTCGTACCGGCCAGCACCCTGGAAGAGCACGTCGTCGGGCGAGCCGAAGTGCTGCAGCGGGTGCTCGGCGTAGCCCTGGCCGAAGGGGATCTGATCCTTCGGAATCGCCACGATGTTGCCCGAGCGGCTGAACGGGCCCGTGTAGAACGCGGCGGTCTCGGGGTCGCCCGTCATCCAGGCAGCGGTCGGGTGGGCGTCTCCGACCCGCAGGCGGCGCTCCGCCATGATCTGCTCGGCGTTGAGCCCCGAGGTGCCGTGGAACATGTGCGTGCCCTGCTGGGCCAGCGCACGCGCCTCCTCGATGTCCACGATCCGGGCTCCGGGACGGCCGAAGAAGTGCTCGTCGATCGCGTCGGTGCGGGCTCGCACCTTGGTCAGCGCCAGCTCCAGCTTGGAGCGCTGCTCCGCCGGGAGCGCGTCGAGCGCGGCCTGGTAGCGATGGCCCCAGTCGTCCTGCCTGGCGATCCTGGCGTCGATCGTGTAGCCGCCGTCCCAGCCGATGTCGGTCTGCCTGCCGCCGAGATCGCGGATGGCCTGGGTGACGCTGGAGCGCGTCCCGTAGCGGCCGTTGAAGTCGATCACATAGTAACCGCCGTCCGGCGCGTGGATGAAGCCGACGGTGCCCTCGCCCAGCTTCTGGTCCAGCTCGGCCGAGAGCGCGGCCGGGTCGACGCCCTCCGGCGGGTTCCAGTGGATGCCCCGGTACTGGCCCTCGCTCGGCTTGAGCGGCCTGCCCCAGCTCACCGAGGTCTGGTGCTTGGCCATGCCCTTGGCGGAGGCGAGCGCGTTCAGCTCGGCCTCGGTGCCCGAGGTGACCTCGTCCCCGACGTAGACGTGGTGGGCGATGCCGGGCGCGTACTGGCCGCGCCAGATCCCCTGGCCCGCACGCTTGCCTGCGACCTTCATCCCGAGCGCGTCCTCAAACTCGTGCCCGATCGCCTGGTCGGTCAGGCGGGCGTACTGGATCTTCTCCTCGCCCGACATCTTGTCGAAGGCCTGCGCCCGCTCGGGCCAGAACTGCTCGTCCGGCCGGATCTCGGAATGCACCTGGGCGACCGAGCTGTCGAAGGTGTGCTGGTCGGCTGCGCCCTTCTCGTGCTGGTACAGCCACGTCCCGGCTCCGGGGTGCTCGCCTTCGGGAGCCCGGTACAGGGCCTGGCCGCGCTCGTAGGCGTCGGCCGCGGTGCCGAGGTGCTTCTCCCAGCCAGCCGGGAGCGTGCCGGTGAGCTGCTCGCGGGCCCAGGCAGCACGGGCCGCGTGCAGCTTCTTCATCTCCTTGGTCAGCTTGACACCGCGCAGGTGCTCTGGGATCTGCAGGTGCTCGGGCAGCACGCCGGTCTTGTCAGCCTCGCGCAGGAACGCCTTGACCTCCTGGGTGACGCCCATCTGCTGCGCCTTCCACGGCACCCAGGCCGCAGCCTGGACTTCCTCCGGCGACCAGCCGAGCGCCTTGCCCGTGCGGATCATCACGTCCTTGAGCCGCTCGTACTGCGCCGGGGTGGGCGACTCCTTGCCCAGGAACATCTGGGCCATGTGCCGGTCGATCGTGGCGTGCTTGGCGTCCTCGCCGTACATCGCCGCGTAGTCCTTGGGGTTCAGGTGCTTGTAGAAGTTGGCGAAGTAGTTGTTGGTCTTGACGCCCGACCAGTCGAAGGTCTCGGGGTTCTCGATGATGTGCTTGACCTTCTCGTACTGGCCCCCGAGCATCGAGGCGGAGATGTCCTCGCCCCGCTTCACGGCGGCGACAGCCTCGGCCGCACGCTTGAGGTTGAAGGTCGGGTTCGCCCCCTGGGAGGTGACGGCCACGATTCCGGCTGCCTGCTTGTCGCTCAGCCCCGTGCGCTCCGCGAAGTCCTTGATCACGGCAGCACCGCGCTGGTACCAGTCGCGGTACTCGGCTCCGCGCTTGATCAGGTTGTAGACCTTCGGCGTCAGGCCCTTGATCCGCAGCCGGGCAGGCAGATCCTCGGCACCGGACAGCGTCGGCGGGACGTGCTGGTAGAGCGACTCGGGATGCAGCTCGGGCGGCAGCCCCTCTTCCTTCGGCACGAGCTTCCTGGCGAGCCCGAGCGACCCGAGCCCGGCCTCCTTGGACGAGTTGATCAGGATCTGGCGGATGGCCCGCCTGCGGTTCGCGGCCTCCAGTCGACCGATCTTGCCCGCCCGCAGGTCCTCCTCGATCTTGGCGTAGCGCTCCTGGATCGCAGGCATGCGCCCGAAGGCGCGAGTCGTCCTCGACAGCGAGGTGCGGTCGAGGAACGGCCGGATCAGGCCCTCGTTCTCCTGGTAGGCCTTGGCTCCCGCCGCACCGCCCGCACGGACGGCCCTGGCGACCTGATACAGCCTGCCCGCCTGTTCGGTCTCGCCCGCGGCCTCAGCGACCCTGGCAGCCTCCATGACGCGAGCTGCGGCCATGCCGGTCTCGACACCGGCTCCGGCGAGCCGCAGCGGACCGGCACCGAGAGCCAGGCCGGTGTTGACGAAGTCCATCGGGTGGACGGCCTTGCCCTCGATCGGCTTGAAGACGGCAGGAGCGACGAACTCCCCGATGCCCGAGGCGGCTCCTCGCGTCAGGCGCATCTGGCGGTTGGCCTCCTCCTGGCTCCCGTGCAGCGAGGCTCCGGCGAATCCCTGGGCCATCAGGTTGCCCCCGGTCACCCGCCAGAGGTCGACCGGCGCGTGCTCGATCGCATGCCCGAGCCCGCCGAAGAAGCGACCGACGGCGCTCGGGTGCGACGGACCGCCGACGACGACGCTCTGCCCGTAGCGCGTCGGCACCAGATGGGTGACGTAGTTGCGGCCCTGGTAGCGCGTCAGGCCGGGACGCTGCGGCGTCGGGTGGCGGAGCACGATCTCCTGGTTGAAGGTGCGGGCCTGGTAGGCCTGGTTGGCCTGGCGGCGGAGCGCGGTCGCTCCGGCGAAGCCGAAGTGCTGCAGCAGCTCCTGCGTGTTGGCGTGGACAGGGTGAGCCTCCAGCGCCTTGGTCTTGGCGTTCCACTGCTGGGCCTGGTAGTGGCCGAGCGTGTGTGCGTAGTGGTTGAACGCAGCCTGCGACTGCGGGCCCCAGACGCCGTCGGCGGCGATCTTGTAGCCCGAGCGGATCAGGCGCTGCTGCATCCCGACCACGTTGCGGTTGGCCACGAGCTGCCTCGTGCGCTGCACGTCGTGCTGGCCGACGATGTGGCCGGACGGCGTCATCGGCTGCGGGCGCGGAGGCCTCGGCAGCCTCGGCATCCAGGAAGGAGTCGACAGCCCCGGCAGACGCGGGGCCGGAGCACGTACTGGATGGGGAGTCATGGCCCGGCGAACAGCACGCGCACGAGGTGCGCGAGGCATCCGAGGCGTGAGATTCGGAGCGATCTGTTCGACGTGCGGCATCTAGCCCCGCTTGGTGGTGCGCTTGATACCCATGCCGCGCAGCAGCTTCACGGCCTGGCCGCGGGTGAGCCCGTACGAGCCCCGCAGGTAGCGGATCATTCGCGGGTACGGGGTCGCCTTCCAGGTCGGGTCTGGCGTGTTGGTGCCGGTGATCATCGGCTGGACGTAGGTGCTCTGCGCGTAGCGGTACGCCTCCTTCCAGGAGGTCGAGCCCGGCCCCGTCTTGGAGCCAGCACCGGCCCCACCGCCTGAGCTGGAGTAGACCGGGATGCGCTGGCCCTTGCCGTTCAGCATCGGATCGCCGTTGCGGTCGATCAGGTAGCCCGCGGCGTGCGAGGCTGCCGAGTCGATCCGCTTGCCCGTCCTCAGTTGCTGGCGCACCGCCTGCCGGTCTCGGGCCTGCGAGAGCCGCAGGTTCGCAGCCTGCAGGGCGATCCGGGCGTTACCCTGCTGGATCCTGGCGTTCGACTGGCGCACCTGCGCGTTGCGGTAGCCGGTCAGCGAGTTCTGTGCCTGCTGCTGGATCCAGGCGCTCCGCTTGGCCATCTCGTTGGCCTGGAGCTGCTGCATGATCTGGGTGCGGAGCTGGGGCACCGTGGCCGCGAGGTCGAGCATCTGCTTGGTGTACTGCTGGTCGTCCTGGGCCTGCTGCACGATCGAGCCCTGCATCTGCTCCTGCGTGCGACCGACCTGGATCCCCGGCTGATCCGAGGCGAGGTTGATCGCGTTGGCCGCGAGCGCCTCGTTGGAGGCCCCCGGATCGAAGCCGTGCGCCAGGTACATCGAGTTCTGCACGGCCTGCGGGTTGGCCTGCCCGACCATCTGCCCGCCCGGCGCGAGCCGGTCGATCAGAGCCTGGCGGCTGGCCACGTCCTGCTGCATGGCCTGGGCGGTCGTGCCCGCGAAGGCGTTGGCCATCCCCGACTCCTCCGCCGCAGCCTGGCGGTAGGCGTCCCCGGCCTGCGGGGCAGCGTCCTTGAGGATCGCCGCCCCGGCCAGCCCGAAGCCCTGCATGGCTGCCCTGGCTGCCGCCGCCCGCTGGTCGGACAGCTTCTGGGCCGAGATGATCGGAGCCTGCTGGGCCTTGATCGTCTGCCGCACCTGGCGGTTGGCCTGCCGGTTGAGCTGCTTCGGCGTGTAGAACCTGATCGGGGGTGGGCCCATGCCGCGAGGCATCTAGAACATCGCCAATCCCGGCTTGTGTCCGCCGCCGTAGTAGACGAGGTTGGAGTAGCCGCCCGCCGGAGGTGCCGGAGCCGTGCTCGCACCGACCGGCAGCCCGGTCGAGGCGTCGTAGGTCACGCCGCCGATCGTGTAGGTGCCGCTCGGGTACTGGCTCGACGGACCCGGAGCAGGTGCAGGCGTGCCCCCGCCGCCGCCGGAGAGCTGGCGGTTCTGCGAGTTGTCGTACGGCACGAGGTTGCCGTCGGGCCCGACCTGATACAGGCTGCCGTCGGGAGCCGAGTAGACCGGGATCCCGTAGGTCTGCTGCCAGTTCGGGTCGAGCTGGGCCTGCGTGTCGCCGCCGACGCCCGCCGGGTACTGCGCCTCCAGCGCCTGGATCGCCTGGTTGATCGCATCGCCCTGACCGCTGTAGGCGTCGTTGTAGGCCTGCGTGTAGTCCGCGACGGCCCCCTGCAGCCCGCCCTGGCCCGGAGCCCCCAGGAAGGCGTTGGCGGCGTCCTGGAGGTTGCTGGCGTACTGGCCTGCAAGCTGATCCTGGCCGTAGACGAGATCGCCCGAGTGCAGCGCTCCGCGAGCTGCGAGACCCGTCTGGAGCTGCTGCTGTTGCGTGGCGTAGCTCGCGGCGAGCTGGTTGAGCTGCGAGTTCGGGTTGGCTTTGTCGATCGCCAGCGTGGCCGGGTCGAGGTCGCCGTACACGTCGGTGTAGCCCGCCGGGAGCCCGCCGTACTGCGCGGCCAGGGCCCGGATCGCCGCCTTGCGGTTGATGCCTGCGGTCACGCGGGCCGCGTCGGCACCCGTCTGCCACGCCTGGTAGCCGGGCTCGCTCGTGACCTGCGTCTTGTACCAGGCCTGGGTCGGCTGCCAGTTCGGCAGATCCATGGTGCTGGCCGGACCGCCACCACCACCGTCGGTCAGCTCAGTCATCAATGGCACGGCTGCCTCCTAGAAGAGCCTGCGTCGTAGGTTCAGGGCCCGCACCGCAGCTCGCCTGGCTGCCGCGTGCGCGATGGCCGGGTGGATGCCGGGGCCGGGGACGCCGTGGAAGGGCGGGCCTCCCCGAAAGCCGCCGGGGAACTGGATCGGCAGGTGGATCGGCCGCCCGCCGAGGACCTGGATCGGCAGGTGGACCGGCTGCCCACCGAAGATGGGGCCGGGGTCGATCGGCCGAGGCGTCGGGTAGGCAACCCCCGAGCCACCAGGCCCGAACCAGTGGATGCCACCGCCGCCGAGCGGAACCGGCGACGGGACCGGCCCGCCACCACCGTCGTAGACCATTGCCATGTCGACTCCTTTACGAGATGCGGAACGAGAGACCTGAGAGCGAGACGAATGCGTTGCTGGCCGCGTAGATGGTCACCGGCCCAGAGGCCAGCACGTCGATCCGGGCGATGGCCGGGGCTCCGGTGGTGCCCGCGATTGCCGCGAGCGAGACCTGGCCACCCAGGGGCCGGTAGCCCACCGGCAGGGTGAAGGCCGGAGTCCCGAGCGTGCCCAGCGCGAGCACACCCTGCAGGAAGACGCGGGCCTGGTTGTCCTTGTAGAAGAACGGCACATCGAAGCCCGCGCCGTACGCAGCCCAGGAGTTCTGGAAGGCGGGCTCGTTGGTGGCCCCGACGACATGCTTCTTGTCGAGGTTCGGGAGCTGGTACGGGTCGATCTTCACCGTCGGGTTGCGCACGATCTGGGAGCGCACCCACTGGCCCAGCTCCGGCGGGAAGTTGAGCGGGTTCTTCAGGTAGGCCGAGATCCGATCGTTCAGGTTCTGAGCGTTGCCCTGTGGGTACGCCTGCTGGCTCGCCCTCGCCCTAGCCACGCCTGTTCCTGGACAGCGAGCGAGCCTCAAACTCGATCTCGGCCAGCGTCGAGTCGTCCGAAGCCTGGGTCTGGGTGATCCTGAGCCCGACCCCAAGCGCCCGCTTGCGGATCCAGATCGGTCGGCGCTGCTCCTTCTTGGTCGAGGGCAGCGTCCCCAGGAGGTCGTAACTCGTGTCCTCCGGGGTCAGGATGTGCTCGATGCGGAAGGTCGGGTTGAGCAGGCCCGAGTCCCAGTACTGGAGCAGGACGTTGTACGAGCCGGTCGTCGAGAGCACCGCCGAGTAGGTGGCGAAGGTGCTCGTCATCTTGGCGTACGTCGAGTTCGTGACCGTCTTCAGGTAGTGGGTGACCCAGACGTTGCGGAACTGTTTCAAGCCAGGCGACTGCAGCTTGTAAAAGGGGGTCTCCAAGACAGGAAGTACGACTGCCCCGTCGGCGTCGGCCTGGTCGGGCGGAGCCCAGCAGTAGGAGACCATGCCCGCTCGCGGCTTGGTGCGATGGGCGAAGAACAGCTCCTCGTGACCGTCGGCGGAGGACGTGCCCGCGCCGGACTGGCGCTCCGCGAACATGACCGCGGGCAGGTTGCTGAACTCAAACCAGACCCGCTTCTCGATGTCGCAGATCTGGCAGGTGACGAAGTTGCCGCTCTGGTCGTGGACGACGATCACGTAGTTGCCGGAGAAGATCCCCGCGGCAGCGCTCCAGCCGGTCGAAAGGTTGAAGGTGTCGACGAGCTGCTGCCAGCGCTGGCTCATGCCGCCCTGGTCGGTCAGGTCGGTCAGCGTCGAGCCATCGGTCATGAACACGCCCGAGTTGTTGGCGAAGATCACGAAGTCGCGGTACTGGGCGACCGAGCGCCCGTCCATGGTGCCGAGCGCATACAGGTCGTACTTCGTCCAGTCGCCGCCGGGGGGAGGCGTGGTGCCGGTCAGCATCCAGGTCTGCCGGTAGCCGAAGACCAGGATCATGTTCCTGAGCGGCACGACCCGCAGCACCTCTTCGGGCATGTCGAAGAAGGCCTGGCCCGTGTTCCAGGTCTCCGGCGCTCCGACCGCCGAGACCCAGATCCGGTTGGCGTAGCGGGTGGACCCGATGAAGCCGTTGGCCAGCAGCACCCAGTCCCCGTAGGCCGCACCCACGGTGGCGTTCGGCGGCGTACCACCGAGAGGGGCGAGCCCCGGATTCGTGTACTTGTACGGAGCCGACGGCGTGGTGCCGCCGGAGAGCAGGATCATCCCCGGCAGGTCCATGTGCCAGAACGGCTTGTGCGAGACCGCCGGGAAACTGGTCGCTCCGACGTAGGCCCCGTCGACACCGGACATGTAGCGGTCGGTGAAGACCTTGCCGTTGTTGCCGATGAGCAGCAAGTGCGGGTCGCCCTGGAACGGAGCCCAGGCCAGCGCCGCGACGTTGGTCACGGCCGAGCTGGTGTTCAGGTCCTTGGTCGAGTAGTTCCAGCCGCCACGGCGGCGCACGGGCGAGCCGAGCTGGGGGATCCAGTCGACCATCCGGTAGGCCGCTCCGACCGGGAGCTGGTCTCGGGCGATGTCGGACTTGTGTCCCGCGTCGAAGTTGCGGCCCGCGAGGATGACATCCACTAGCGCCTCTGCTGCTCCGGGTACACGTCGTTGCGCAGCGGCACCCGGCGGGAGGTCGGGTAGCCGATCGTGGCCGGGGCGAGCTGGCGTCCGCCCATGTGGTGCTTGCGCTTCGACATCAGGCTGCACTCGGAGACGAACTGGTCGTGGTAGTCCTTGGGCCCGTACGGGATGACCTTCTCGACATCCTCAGCGAGCTGCCAGAGGGCGTAGTACTCGATCGCCCGGTGCGGCGTCGGGATGCCGCCGTAGGTCGGGTCGGCCGGGTCGTTGGAATCGTTGTTCATCGGCTGCGGCTGCAGCACCGCCCAGAAGCGCAGCGACTCGCCCGTGTCCGGCGTCGGGTTGACCGTGAGCAGGTTGCCCTCGGAGGACAGCGCACGCCGCCAGCCAGCGTTCTGTACGTTCGTGGACTGCCTAGCGATCATCTCGGCCGTGGAGATGATCTCCGGGGCTCCCTGACCCGCAGGCGTCGTCCCGCGCTGGTTCTCGATCGCCAGGATCGAGCTGTCGAGCCGGTAGTCGGAGACGCCCGGCGTCAGGCTCACGTCGACCTGCTGGATGTAGATATGGGTGCGCAGCAGGATCTCGACGATCGCCTCGTTCAGCATGGCCGCGATCAGGTTGTAGTCCTCACTGCCGGTGGTCGAGTCGAGGCTCGTCTTGCGAGCCACACGGGTGATCAGATCGCCCCTGAGCATCTAGTAGAACTCCGTCACGACGATGATGCCCCAGCCGCCCGCGCCGCCCGCGTGTGAGCCTGAGGCCGAAGTGCGGATCCCGCCAGCCCCACCGCTCCCCCGGTACCCCGTACCGCCTCCCGTAGCCAGGGAGGGGCTCCCAGCTCTGGACTGGCCGTACATGGCTCCGGCACCCCCGTATCCCGCCACACCGATGCTCGGGGCGGAGATGAGGGCGGCACCGCCGTCACCACCGTCGAGCCGCACGTCACCCGTGCCGCTGATGCCCACTCCGCCAACCCCTCCGGCACAAGTTGCAGCAGTGGTGCTGCTCGCCATTCCCTGCCCCGGAGATCCAGCCTTGGCCACCACCAGCGAGGCACCGAAGATCGTGTCGTTGGCCGCGGTTGGAGTCGCGCCTGGGTTGTTGCCCGCGGCACCTCCCGCGCAGCCCTGCCCGACCTGATAGGAGTAGCTGGCCACCGGGTTGGCGATCAGCGCGGAGCTGTAGCCTCCACCGCCCCCGCCGCCGCCTCCGGCCACCTGTCCTGAGGTGCCGACGCTGCAGCCGCCCCCGCCGCCTCCACCGCCCATGCACTCGACGAGGATGGCGCGGCAGCCCGCAGGCGTCGTGTAGGTGCCGCTGCCCGAGAAGAACGCCTGGCGCGTGGGAGCCTTGGAGAAGACACCCGAGCCCGCAAGGTTGTCGATCCTGGTCGCCAGGGCCAGGATGTCCGAGGGCACGTTGGCCGGGTCAGCCGCCAACGGATACGGCAGGGCCAGGTTCGGGGTGCTACTCGGCATTCAGCCTCCTCTAGTAGTACTCGCTCACGACGATCAGACCACCTGAGCCCGCGCCGCCAGCCTGCGACCCCGTGGAGGCTGTGCGGATGCCACCACTACCACCGCTGCCATAGCCGGTGCCAGCCTGGCCGTTTGCTGCACCGGCCGAGGCGGTCCCATTCCTTCTCGACCCGAAGATGGGAGCACCACCGCCGGGACCGCTGATACCCGCAAGCGCTGCGACACAGATGGCACCACCACCGCCGTCACCGTCGATTGTGAGGTTGCCAGTTCCGCTTGCGCCCACTCCGGGACTGCCGCCCTGCGTGACCTGGGTCACGGCACCACTGGTGTTGCCACTCCCGCCACCGCCCCCCTTGGCGACGACGACCGTCGCGCCGAAGGTGCTGTCGGCCCCGGCGCTGCCAGCATTGTTGCCCGCGACACCGCCTGCGCCCCCGCCCCCGACCACATAGGCGTAGGTCGCAGCCGGATTTGCGATCAACGAGGCCGAGTAGCTGGCACCACCCCCACCACCTCCGGCCGCGACCTGGCCGGAGCTGGTGACGATGCAGCCACCCCCGCCGCCTCCACCGCCCACCATTTCGACGTAGATCGCCCTGGCGCTCACAGGCGTCGTGTAGGTGCCCGACCCGCTGGTAAAGATCTGCTTGGTGTACGGCTTGATCGGGATCCAGTTCGTGCCGTTGTAGACGAAGACCAGGCTGGAGCCCGTGTCGAAGTACATCTCGCCCGCCACGGGGCTGGACGGGAAGGTGCTGGCGAGCCGGGGCAGCCGGAACTTGCCCGGAAACTCAGGCATCAGCCCACCAGGGTGATCAGCTTGCTGTTCGCAGCCGGGGCGACCGCATAGGTCACGGTCACGTCACCGTTGGAGGCCACCGACACATCCGGGAACTCGACGTTGCCGGTCGTGTTGTCCTGCACCTGGACGTGGATGCCACGGCTCGACCTGAGGCCGTGGGTGGCCTGGGTGATCGTGATCGTGGTGCTCGACGAGTGAGTCGCAGCGTTGTTGTAGTACTGGGCCGCGTTGGCCCCGAGGTTGGCAGATGAGAACTTGGTGAAGGTGATCGAGGTCGTGCCCAGCGTGCCGCCCGTGTCCGCCGTGCAGACCCAGCCGGTGTCGGCGTTGACCGTGCCGTTCTCGATCCAGGTGTAAGCGTTGGGCACCTCTGTCCAGGCGTCCATGTCGAGGGCCCTCGTCCAGGTCCCGTTCGCGCCCGTGCCCAGAGTCGTGACCACGTAGATGCCGTTCTGGTTGGGCGTCGTCTGGTCCTTGACCAGCACGCGGTCGTTCGCTGCCAGGGTCACCCCGTCCAGGGTGTTCGGCGCTCCGCCCGCGAGCGTGGTGATGTTTGCCCCGGCCGTGGCCGCGTGGCAGGAGGCCTTGGCGTCGAGGCCCTGCACGACCCCGTCGACGTAGTTCTTGGTCGCCGCGTCCTGCGGGTTCGTCGGGTCGACGAGGTTGATCGCCTTGTGCGTGTTGAAGCTCACGTCGGCCGACGGTGCAGTGATGCCGTTCAGCGCCGTGTTGCCCGGCATCGCCTGCTGCGCACCGAGCCCGAGCGTGCGGCGCGAGCCCGTGCCCACGGCAGCGTCCGTGGCGAGGTTCAGCTTCGACTCCGCGATAGCCGCAGCGGCACCGACCTTGGCATCGACGATCGCCCCGTTGGCGATGACCGGCGCAGCGGCCGTGCCGCCTCCACCGAGGTCTCCGGCGAGCTGGATGATGCCCTTGCTGGAGGCGGTCGCGTCCGAAGCCGCACCACCGGCCGCGCTCACCCAGGACGAGCCGTTGTACCAGTAGAGGGTGTTCGTCCCGGTGTCGTAGTAGAGCTGCCCCGTGACCGGCGTCGACGGAGCCGCACCGAGGTTCTGGACCCGCATGTTGCGGGCCTCCAGCTTGGCGAAGTCTAGGTTGTTACCGAGGACTGGCATCAGTTCATGTACGCCTTTCCCGAGGTCGCTGAGGCGAAGGAGAGGGTGACGTGGTCAGTGTCGACGTAGAGCACGTCGGGCACGATCTCGTTGCCGCCCGAGTCGACCACGTTGACGGCAGGGAACTTGCCGAGCCCATGGAAGATGGCCCAGCTCGCGGAGGGCACGGCCTGCGTGAAGACGTAGTTCAGGTCCCCACCACCGCCGCTGCCGCCCGCGATCAGGGCGCTCTCGACGGCGTTGAAGAACTGGCTGTCGGCCGGAGTCGACTCGTCGGGGTAGTCGACGAAGCCGCCTGGATAGCGCCGGGCGTAGCTCATGCCGGGGTCAGGCTCCCGCTAACGACGCCGCTGGAGCGGAGCGGCAGGCTCGCCGCCGCCGCGGCGTCCAGATCCGCCGTCTCGGGCGTGTCCGGGCTCAGGGAGCCGGAGACCACCGAGAGCGCTCCGATGCCCACAGGAGCGCTCACGTCGGCTCCTGCGGCCCTTGGGACGAAGCCCTCGGGTGCCAGCGTGATTCCGGGCACCATCCCCGGCCAGGAGTAGACACCCGGAACAGCGCCTGGCCAGAACCCGTAGCCGGGACCGACGACCTCAGCGGCCGAGAGCACGCTTCGCCGCCCGCTTCTTCTGGCCCATGCCGGGGTACTTGCGGGCCACGGCTGCCCGCACCTGGGCCTTCTGGGCGGACGAGCCGAACTGGGAGACGCGGGCCAGCGCGTTCGCAGCGTGGCTCCGGTCGTGGATCGGGTACGAGCGCGTGCTCGGAATGGCGAAGCTGGAAGTCGCCAGCGCCTTGCGCTGCTTTGCTCTAAGACGGGCCAAAGGATCCCTCCGAGTGTCCCTCGATCGGGCTCGGGCCGAGCTGCCGCTCGCCCTCGTACTCGATCTTGATGTCCCTCAGTTGGCGCTCCCGGATCGGGTAGTCGCAGGCCATCTCCTCGGGCGACTGGCAGGTCACCGGGAAGGCCTCGTCCTGAGGCTCCATGCAGCGCAGGCAGATCCAGCCAGCCTTCATGGCGGCAAGCGTCTCGGGCGCGAGGGTGATCCGCACGCCGCGCTGCGTACGCCCCCGCCCCGGCGTCCACAGCTCCGAGCTTTCGTCCTCGACCAGGAAGCGGGGCAGCGGGACGCGGGTGCCCTCGACCGTCTTCGGCTGCTTCAGCAGGCGCAGGTCGAAGGGCTCGTCCCGCCGTGACGGCAGCTCCTCGTCGATCCTGTCCGCCGGGACGCCCTCGGTGTAGCCCGCGGCGATGCCGGGCGCGAGCTGGTCCGGCTTGACCGGATCAGGTCTCGACGACGATCTCTTCCGGCGTCTCTTCGACATCGGTGCCCTCCAGGGCCTGCATGGCCTTGATGATCTCGGGCCGCTTCGCGTTCTCCTCCTCGTAGCGGCGGACGATGGTCGGGTCGGTGCCGATCTGCTGCTGCACCGCCAGCACGCCCTCGATCCCGTCCTCGTCGTACTTCGGCCACGGCTTGGGCGCGGTCGGAGTCTCGACGACGATGAACTGGCTCGGGTGCATCTTGGCCAGCTCGCGCATGCGCTGCTCGATCTGGGCCTGGATCTCGTCCCGCTCGTTCTCGGGGTAGCGCAGGCAGTAGACCTCGGTGTCGAAGACGCCGATCTTGGTCAGTGGGTTCACGCCCTCCGCAAGGCCCGAGAAGCTGAAGCTCGACAGAGCCAGGTCGGCCTCGTAGTCGAGCAGCCCGGTGACCTCAAAGTTGGCCATGACCTGGAGCCCGATCGGGCGGCTGTGGGCGTAGCCACGGGCGTCGGTGACGATCTGCTCCTGGGCGTCGAAGACGTTGATCGAGTAGCGAGCGTGTGGGCTGAGACAGCGCATTGAGACCCTCCTGGGGTCGAAGGTGGCACCGAGGGGCCGAGGCCATGCGTGGGGTCTGTGGAACCTGCGGCTGGGAGTCGGCCCCCCGGCTGCGACGGGCGAGGAGTGGGATGCTCCGACTAGCCCGTCACTCCCGTGATGATGCCATGGGACTGCTCGATCTGCACCATGCACGACAGCTCGGACAGGTACTCCTCGTCGTAGGAGTCGCTGTCGTTCGACTGGCGGTCACGGAGCAGAGACGTGTCGCGCAGCTTGCGCAGCTCGACGTTGTCCATGTCGACCAGGAACGCCCAGCCACCGTACTGGCTGTTCGCGGTGCTGAAGTCGTTCCAGTCCCGCTTGATGATGACCGGCACCCGGAACCCGTAGGCACCGGAGATGAACCCGTCGACCTTGGCCCCCCAGAGGCGGGCGTCGGTCACCGTGGGCTGCCAGGCGTCCCGCAGGAAGCCCGAGATCGCCATGCCCACGACGGGGCTGGCGAACAGCACCACGTTCTGCGTGCCGTGCTGCAGCAGGTCCTTCATGTACAGGTCGAGGTTGGCCTTGGTGAGCGTGCCACCTGCAGCCTTGACGTTGGTCGTCACGAACTCGAAAAGCCCGCCCATGGCACCCACCGGGTGCGTGCCCGTGGTGTCCAGGTTGCGGGCCCCCCAGAAGAGGCCGTACTCGATCCCGCGCTTGTGCTCGGTGGCCTTCTTCTTCCGCTCCTTGTCGGGCTCGGGCCCGCCGTAGAGCTTCGACGCCATCAGCGTGCGCGTGAAGCCGTACGGGTTGCGGAAGATCTGGGTGTAGTTGAACTGGTTGACCCGGCGCAGCACCTTGCGGGTGCCGAGCGTGTCTCCCTGCATCGCGGCGTTGCCGAGAATCAGGAGCTGGTCAGCCGCCGAGTTGGCCGCGAAGGCCACCCGGCCGAGGTGGTTCCCGATCGTGAGCACGTCGCCCGCGACGGAGATGACCCGGAACGCCACGCCGGTCTTGGCGTTGCGCACGATGTCACCTGCACGGAAGTACGCACCCTCTCCGGTGTTGACCGTGATGGCCGCAGCCTCGGTCGCACCACCGGAGAGAACGGAGGACAGGCGGGGGAAGAGCTGGTCTTCCAGCCACTCGACCTTGGAGCTGTAGCAGCTCGACGACGAGACCTTCATCAGCATCGTCGTGAACTGCGTCACGTCCGGGTCGAGCATCGGGATGACATCGCTCATGTCGATGACACGCTCGTTGCTCAGGATCGTGTTGTCGTCCACCTGCCCCGTCAGGGTCGTGAGAGCCATTGCTCTAACTCCTTACGAGGTGTGAGGTTGGCAGAGCCTCTGGCCGTCGTTGACGGCACTCCCTGTCGAGAGCTGCCCGGCGAACCGGACCCCGCAGGAGCCACCCGATCAGCCCAGGCCGGTCAGGCCGTCCGCGATCGAGGTTGAGGGCGCTGAGAGAAGTGACTGCTTGAAGAGCTGGATCCGCTCCTCGCTCGTCATCTCGGCAACGGACTTCCCCTCCTGCGCCGGGCGGAGGGATCCGGTGGCGACCTGGGCTCCCAGCTTGCGCTGTTCGGCCTCGCTCGCCGCCGCCTGCTGGGCCTGGGCCTCCGCCGACTGCTGTGCTCCGGCGACGGCCCGCCCGTGGGCGACTCGCACGATCTCGATCATCCCCTGGAACTGCTGCTGGGGGTCGGGACTGGCGATGGCGTTCTTGATCAGCGGGCTGGTGTTCGGGTCGTTGAACGCGGGTACGACCTGCTCCCGCACGATGGGCCAGTCCTCGTCGCTGACGCCGAGCTGGGTACGAGCCCCGTCGGCCAGCATCGTGAACTGCTCGCGGGCCCGCATCTGCTCCAGCACCGGATCGGGTCCGGGCTGGGGCTGCTGGGCCTGCACCTCCATCGCCTGCTCTTCCTGGAGGAAGTTGTCGTAGCGCGAGGCGAACCGTCCGGCCTGGAACGGATCCTGCTCCGCCCAGACCTGGATCCCGGTCTCGATCAGATCGGGCCGGTTCTCGGCCAGCCAGTTCATCGCCTGGTTGGCCCCCTGCTCCTCAAACATGTTCTCCAGGCTGGCGACCGTCTCCTCCGAGACGGGCTCCGGGACGGGCTCGTCAGCGCCCATCGTGGCCTGGTCGAGACGCCCCTCAAGCCGGGCCATCTGCTGACGCAGATCGCCCAGCTCTTGGCCCTGACGGCCGATCAGACCCTGGGCGTGCTCGCGCTCGGAGAGCGCCGCCGCCAGGGCTGCCTGAGCGTCACCGTCATGCTGGTCGAGGAACGCCGCTACTGCAGGATCCTGCTCGGGCTCGGCCTGCCCGCCGTCCTCCGGCGGAGCCTCCTCCGGTGGCACCGGCACCCGCGGCTGAGCGTCGGGCGACAGCGGCTGGACTGTCGGAATCGCCTGCTCGACGAACCGATCCTCGTCGCTGCGCGGGGCCTCGTCGATCGGGCCCAGCCCGCGCTCTGCGAGCGCTGCACCGAAGCCGCTATCCGTGTTGATGTCGCTCTCGGACGGCGAGAGGTCGGTGCCCTCTGGTTCCTGGTTTCCCATGATCCCTCCTGGGGATTAGCGGGTGTACACCGAGCCGTCTGACTCGGCTGCCTGCGCGGCCATCTCTTCCTGGGCCAGCCGCCACGCCTTGCGGGCAGCTCGCTCCAGGCTGGCCTCGGCTTGCTCCGGGTGGCCGAGGATCCACTCGACGCCCTGGTAGAAGCCGCGGTTGAAGTCGATCTCCCCTTGCGGAACCGACTCCCCCTTCATCAGTCGCCTGGCCAGCTTGGCGAAGAACCGTTCCCGGTCTGCCTCCGCGTGCTCGCGCAAGCGCTTCCAACCTTCGTGGTCTTTCAGTGAGTCGAAGAGGTGCGCGTCCCGGATCGTCTGCCTGACCCGCGGGTCCTTCTTGGCCCGCTCGGCAACGAAGTCCGCAACCTCTTCGGGCGTGTCGGTCATCGCTGGCCACCACGCAGGGCCAGCAGGCGCTGCATGTTGAGGGCGGGCGAGACCGACATGCCCTGGGCCGAGCTAGGCTGCGAGGCGTCCACAGCCTGACCCGAGGTGACGCCCACGTTGGGCCCGCCGGGCTGCGGCAGGCCTCCGCCCTGGTCGGGCTGGATGCCGACGAACTGGCCTGCCTCGCCGGTCTGGCCGGGCGAGAGCATGCCGCGCAGCGTGACCTTCGGGGCGTAGCCCATGAGCATCGCGGCCATGCTCGGATCCGGCTGCTGCTGGGGCTCAAAGAAGGCCTGCACCTCGTCCTCCAGACCCCACTGCCGCATCCACCAGAGCACCACCTGATGCATGTCGATCGGCTGGCCACTGACGTAGCTCTGCGGGAAGACCTGCTGCATCATCTGCAAGACACTACTGGCCTCGGCGCGGCGCTCCTGGCGAATCTGGGACTCGCCCACGAGGCGCAGGTCGACGATGAAGTCGCCCTGGATCTGCAGCGGCGAGATCTGCCGGAACGCCTTCTGGCCCTTGGGCCCGTCGACGGCGACGAGCCGCCAGTCCGAGATGAACTGCTGGCAGTTCTTCAGCCGCAGCATGGCCTCCTTGCGCAGGCCCTGCTGGACGTGGAACTTCTTCGACGCCAGCGCCTGCTGGGCGGCGTTCATCACGATCGTCGCGCCCGTCGCAGTCTTCTGGTCGACCGTGGCCGAGTCGGTGCCCGAGGCGAAGGGCATGGCGTTGGTGATGTTCTGCAGGTCGCCCTTGAGCAGCGACTCGGTCTGCAGCGTGGCCTCGATGAGCTGGTAGGGCGGCGTCAGCGGCTGCACCTGGCTCGGGTCGTCGACCAGCCAGCGAGCCCCTGGGTAGAACTCAAAGGCGTCCGGGTCCTCGATGTCCGAGCGGAAGAGGTAGATCGCGTTGTTGATCAGCTCGGTGTTGTCGAAGCGCTGGTTGGCGATCTCCCACAACATCTCCTGCAATTCCGCGATCAGCTCGATGTCCGACATTCCGATCGTCGAGAAGGGCTGCGGCATCGAATTGGCCACGACAAAGGGGTAGTTGCCGTGCCAGAAGGGATTGGCCTCCCAGTCGCGCAGGACGGTCTGGCGATTGCCGATGTAACAGCGCTGCACCTTTCCGTCGTGGAAGCCCCAGTACTCCAGGACTTCGATCAGGTCCTTCTGCTTGTTGATCTGGAAGACCTCGGAGCTGCGATCGTTGTACTCGCTCTGCTGGAAATCGCGGGTCTCCTTCAGGGAGTCGACATTCGACACGAATCCCGAGCGCTCCAGCATCTTGAGCTGCTCAAAGGAGTACCAGCAGCGGTGGATCACGTACTGGGCTCCGCCGGGGTCGAAGGGGTCGAGCGTCCTGGCCGACTCGTGGACGATGAAGTCCCGCGGATCGACGACCTCGCAGGTCGAGCGGTCGTGCAGCACGCCCTCCTCGGTGATCTCCTGCAGGGTCGGGACGTGGATCGAGCCGCCGTACATGTCCGGCACCTCGCGCAGCCCCACGGCCTGCTTGGTGATCGCGCCCTTGGTGTAGTTCCAGTACGACTTGAGGACGCCACGGCCCCCGATCGCGGCGGTCAGGTAGAACGGCCGCTGCTTCAGGTCCATGTCGTCGTTCTTGTACTCCTCGCGCAGCAGGTCCTGAACCGCCTCGACCTGATCGAGCAGCAGCTTGGCCTCGTCCTGCGAGATGCCGATCTTCGGGCTCGGCTGGATGTCCATCGGCAGGCCTGGGTCGACCTGATTGCCGACGATCGTCTCCAGCAGGTTGAAGGCGTAGGGCGGGTGGTACTTGTGCTTCCACTTGGCCGCGTCCGAGTTGACCTGCAGCACGCCGCGGTAGGCCCGCTCTCCGCGCTCGTAGTGGCGCACGAACGCGCCGTGGCTCTTCTGGGCCTCGCCGTACTTGCGCTGGACGACGCTGAGCGCGTCGGCCTCGCCGTCGACGGTGGCCAGAGCGACGGCCATCTATCGCGCCATCCGCTGGGCGAGCTTCAGCCCCGGTCCGACGCCGACGGCCTGGTCGACCTCCTTGGCCCGACCGGCCAGCATCTTGTGGACGGCCGCGACGAGCTTGGCGATCTCCGCCTTGTCGGCCGGATCGCTCTCGACCTTGAAGGCCTGCTCCAAGGCGCTGGCTGCCCTTTTCAGCGCAGCGGCCTCCGCCGCGTCCTCTCCGGCACCGCCGGGGTCGCCGTCGCCTCCTGGGCCCACTGGAGGCCCGCCAGGGCCCCCCATGAGCTGGGGCGGAATCGGCAGCGCCTGCGGCGGCGGGCCTGCCATCGGTCCGAGTGCGGACATGTGTCCTCCTCTAGTGCGTGCGCACCGGGCTGCCCCGGTACTTGGTCTTCTTCACGAGGCTGGGCCTCGACGGCATGCGGCCGTCCTGGCGGAACATCTCGACGCAGAGCGCGAGCGAGATCACCCGGTCGTCGTTGCAGCCCGCCATCGCCCGCGGGCTCGGGTTGGTCTCGGCGTAGACGAACGTGCCCAGCTCGCTGATGTCGCCCGCGCTGACGAAGGGAAACTGGCGCAGGCGGATCCAGTTGGCGAGCTGGGTCAGGACCTGGGAGCGCGTCTTCAGGCCCATCGGGAAGCCGTACTCCTCCGCGATCGGCCGGTCGCCCCTGGTGAACTTCTTGTGCCGGTAGACCCGCCTGTATGCAGGCAGATTCTGGGTTCCGTCCTTGAGCGCGATGATCAGCGCATCGCCGTAGCCGCCCTGGCGCTCGACGCAGATCTTGGCCTCGTTGTACCAGCGGCCCAGGTAGTGGAGCTGGATCGCCGCCCGCGGCGCTTCCATCTTGGCCCGGAACTCGGCCACGATCGCCCCCGACTCCAGGTCGATGACGTGAGCGCTGGTGAAGTCCGAGCCCCGGCCGGTGGCGCAGTCGACGGCCAGCGCGTACGGACGCTCGGGAGCGGGCTTGGTGAAGATGTCGATCGAGCCGTCCTTGAAGTGGACGAACTTGGCCCTGCGCCTGCCGGTCACGGCGAACTGGCCGGTGAAGATCGGGCGCATGATCTCGCGCCGGTACCACTTCAGGGCATCGCTGTCGAAGTACAGGTGCCCCGAGAGCATGAAGGCGTCCGCCTCGGTCAGCGGGTACTGCTGGTTGCGCTCGACCTCGTCGAGCTTCATGGCCTCTTCCTGGTACCAGGCCTCGTCCCGCGTCGGCTCCAGGTTCCAGGGCAGGAAGCGGTACTCCAGCTTCTTCTCGCGCCGAGTGTGGTAGAGCCAGTGGAAGTAGTTGCCGACGCCGGTCTCCAGGTTGGAGACACCGGCAGCCGTGGAGATCATGACCAGCTTGGCCCGGCCCCTGGTCGTGGCCGGGTTGATCGCCGTGTAGATCTCGCGGGCATAGTCCATCCGGGCGACCTCGTCCATGATGGCGAAGCTCACCCTGGAGCCGTGACCGTGGCGCTTGGTGGCGGGCAGCGCCTGGAAGCCGGAGATGCGCCCGTCACCGTGCTGCAGCTTGATCCACTCGGCGGGCTCCTCGGAGCGCGACGGCGTCAGCACCTTGACGTGCGAGCGCAGCGTCTCGGGAAGAGCCATGTACATCGCCCAGGCTGCCTGGATCAGCTTCTTGGCCTCGCCCTCCTCGTAGCTGTAGGCCACGCTGAAGGAGCCGGGCCGGTAGAGCATCAGCCAGAGCACGTAGGCGCAGGCCAGCAGGGTGACGCCGAGCTGCCGCGCCTTGAGGATCAGGTACTTCTTCTTCTCCGGGTCGTGCCACCAGTCGACGAGCAGCGTCTGCCAGTACCAGTCCTCGGTACCGGCCTTGCTGAACTCCCATTCGCCGCCCGGCATCGGCTCGATCGGCTCGACCCAGGTCTTGGGCGGGTACATCTTGAACTCGATCCAGGCGTTGTGCTGGGCGGTCTGGTCGGCGTCGGCCTGCGAGGGATCGAAGAAGCGGATCTCGTTGATCAGCGCCTTGGGGTCGCGCTGGGCTGCCTCACGCACCAGCATCAGCCGGATCTCTTCGGCCAGCGCGGCAACAGCCGGGGACTTGGTCAGCTCCACGAACCCTCCTGGGGTAGGCTGGGGCATCTCAGAGGAAAGGAGGTCACAGGATGACCGCACAGTCCGAGAAGCAGAAGCTCGGCATCCAGGCATCGAACGAAGCCAAGTCCGAGCTGATCAAGAAGCACAAGGACGAGTTCGACGAGCTGCACCGCGCCAAGCGGACGGCGCTCGGCCTCAACCCGAATCCGGGCTCGCAGGCGCTCACGCTGGCCGAGAAGATCGAGAAGGCGCAGAAGCACCTCAACGATCTGATGGCCCAGCAGGCTGCCTAGACGAATCGCACGAGCACACCCAGGATCGCGTACAGCTTCTGGGTGTGCTCGGGCATCTCGCCCTGCGTGATCAGCGGCCAGGTGATGGTGATCGGGTGGCCGATCTCCTCGTGGACCTTGATCTTGGCTGGCAGGGCCTTGAGGGCCCCCAGCTTGTGGCCGGTCTTCATGTCGAGCGCACGCCCTCCCGGATCCCGAGGTCGTGCTGGTAGCGGGTCTTGCCGCCGCCCTCGTCGAACTCCAGCACCGGGTACTTGAGACGGCGCGTGGTGTCCTTCGGGTAGCTGCGGGCCAGCTCCTCCGGCGTCCGGTCGAGGCGGTGTGCGAGACGCACGAGCGTCGACGAGAGCGCGGGGAGGTTGCTGGCCCGCTTCTTCTTCGGCCGCATCCAGGCGTTGGTGTCGGCCGCGATCGGGTCCTTACTCGACAGGAGGTTCCTCGACGGGCTCGGCAGCGCCACCGGCAGCGGCCAGGTCGACGTTCTCGTCCCCGCTGGGCTCGGCGGGCTCCTCGCCCGGCTCGGCACCGAGCAGCGCGTCGGCAACGGACTGCAGCTCCTGCTGGATCGAGGCCACGGCGGCGGAGATCGCCTCGGCCTCCTCGGAGAAGTCGAGCGCACCGATGGCGGCGGCGATCTCCTTCAGCTTGCTGGCAGCGTCCTGTATCGCGGTCATCTCTTCCTCCTCGCTCGGCCACTGGCAGAGAGCGCAGTGGTCGGGGTGGTGGTTCGGCGTGACGAGCCTATCGCAATGGAGGCAGTGACCAGGCCCGTTGCACTCGTAGGGGTGGAAGTGGTCGGGGGTGTCGTAGAAGGTGCTCACAGACTGGAGTCCCGGATCTCGTGCAGGACTCTTATGCGCAGCAGCGGGTTGTGTGGCCGCACGTACTGGTCGGGGATCACCCAGAGCAGGAACTCCTCGGCCTGGGGGAAGCACGAGATCTGGCGCTGGTCGGTGAAGACGATCAGCTCGGCCCACTCGTCCAGCATGGCCAGGGTCTCCTTGCTCGCAGTGTCGACGCCGACGGCCAGCGTCTCATGGCCCTTGTTCGACAGCAGGGCGGCGATGGTCGGGCTGCGCGAGATGCCGCGGTCACAGACACACAGGATCTTCACTCGTCGTGCTGAGGCCAGGCGACGATCTCGCCCATCAGCTCGCGCCGATGCTTGGCGAAGGTCTCGGCCACCGTGTCGGCCCACTCGGGCTCGGGCATCTGGCCGTGGGCCAGGCCGAGGGAGATCTCCTCGACCACGTCGAGAAGGGACTGGATGGCGCGGCGCTCGGGCCCTGGGATCGGCGGATCCATCAGCAGTCGCTCGCCACGCAGGTGTGGTAGCCGGGCGGCTGCGCCGTGTGGTCGGGAGGCTGCAGCGCCCAGATGGTCAAGGAGGCGACGATGATCACGAGGATCGCGGCAAGCGGCCAGTACTCGCCCACGAGCGACTGGCGCTCGGGCTCGGGCGGATCTGGGACGAGATGCAGGTCAGCCAAGGGTCACCCGCATCGTCTCGGCAAGCTGCTCGATGTCCCAGTCGACGTACACGTCGGCGGTCGTGGAGATCGAGGCGTGCCCCAGAAGGCGCTGGACGGCCTTGAGGTTGCCGGTCCGGTCGAGAACACGCTGGCCCGCGGAGTGGCGTGCCTTGTGCATCCGCTGGCCGGACGTGGTGCCCTCCTCGACGAGACCGGCAGCGGTGAGGCGGGCGTACCACCAGTCGTGCAGGCCGTGCAGACCCATGGCGATCCCTGGGTAGCGCTTGTGCTCAAAGCGGCTCCCCCCGTCACTTGTGTAGCCGCGCCAGACCTGGCGGCGGCGGCAGAGCAGGTAGTCCCCGGAGCAGAGCGCCAGGTCGTCCCAGAGGTCCTGGTCGACGAGAGGCAGCGTCTGCTGGCGCTGGTTCTTGGTCACGAACGAGAGGCGGCGGCGCTCCCGGTCGAAGTGCTTGAGGCGCACGCTGCGGAGAGCGGACTTGCGTAGCCCGTAGTCGAGCAGCAGGCGTAGTGCCACACGATCGGCAGGCTCCTCCGCGCAGGCCAGGATCTGGTCGCGGTCGGAGACAGTGAAGGTCGTACGCGGACTCGACATCGGCAGGAGTATACCCGTAGATCCCAGAGCACCGTCAAGCCTCCGGCCAGCAGCTCCTGCACGGCACCCCGAACTTCTCGGCGTGCTTCATGGGCAGGCAGGGGTGGTAGAGGCCGATGGCCCGGCCGCAGATGGTCTGCCGGGCTCGCCTGTCGGGCGCAGCGTCCAGGGCATGGTAGATCGGTGCGTCAGGCCAGACGTTGAAGATCACGGCCCAGACGCTAGGTACCGCGCCTACCGAGTGCCCTGCGGGCAGCTCTTCGCTTCTTCTTGGCAACGCTACCTGGGACATAGGTCGGCAGCTTCCCCTTGTTGTCGAAGTGGTGGCGCTTGGCCCAGGCCGCTCCCTTGGTGGCGAAGAGGAAGGCCCGCTGCTTCTGGCTGACGGCAGGCACCTTAGTGCGCCCCGACTTGCGTCCGGGGCGGGGTGCCGCTGCCGTCAGGTCTCTGGGTAACGGCAACTCCAACGGTCGCCTTCTGGCTGATGAGAGTCCAGCCAGCAGGAGAGTGTTGAGTAACCGGGGTTCCAGATACGGGTTTCTGGCTGATGGTCGTGTACGCCACGGGCTCTCCTTGGTGAGGGTGACGGGGATCGGCGGTAGGGCACGACCCCCGTACCAGCTCATCTACGTAACGTCGGGAGTGTGCTGGAAGCCCGAGTTGCCCGGTAGCGCCCCAGCGTTCTGGTTGGTGCCCTTGCCGTAGCGGAAGTTGCGCTTGGAGTTGAGCTGGGCCAAGGCATTCGTGTCGGCGGTGGGAGCGTCGACCGAGGACTCCCCGACGGCCCGGATGTTGAAGCCGCCCTTGCCGGGCTCGCCCGTGAGCCACTTCTCAAAGATCGTGGCATAGCGCAGGGGTGGGTTGCGCACCTGGGCACTCGGCACGCCGCGGTCGATCTGGATCTTGCTGTACCCGGCCGTGACCGCAGCGGCGGGCGTGGCCAGGTCGGTCATTGCAGCCATGCGTTCTCTCCTCTCAGGAGTTGGTCAGAGCGAAGAAGGTGAGCCCGGACAGGTCGGTGCCGTCGGGCACCTCCCCGAACTTGCCCGCGTTGCCGGTGGCCTGGAAGACCCGCAGGCGCTTGTTGACCACGTCGTGGGTGATCTGGTAGCCGGGCACGCCGCCGGGCAGGACGAAGATCAGGTCGCTCACGTCGTAGCCGCCCGTCGGGTAGGCGTCGTCGAGCGTGAACTGGCGCACCGTGGCCTGGGAGGACCGCCTGATCTCGTCTCCGACGTTGAGCGTCACTACGCCGCGGCCGTCTCGGTGTCGGCCGCAGCCTCGACGATGCCGGGCTCGACGGCCACGTTGGGCCAGCCGTCACCGAGGTTCGCCTGGTGGTCGTCGTAGTCGGAGCACTTCTGGGCCAGCTCCTCGATGCTCGTCGCACCTTCGGAGACCTTCTGCAGGCCGAGAGACTCCACGTAGCGCTCGGCGGTGAAGTAGTCGGGACCGTCCTGCACGATCTGCCAGCCCGCGGGAAGGGCCCCCTGCGCCTCTGAGGGCTCCTGTGGCGCTCCCGGAGTCCCGCCTGCGGCGTCGGCCTCGGGTGCCGCATCCGCCGCGACAATGGCCTCGGCAACGGCCTCCTTGTTCGCCATCTCGGCAGCACCCTCCACGCCTGCCTCCGTAGCGATCTGGTCAAGCTCGGCCCGCGTGTGCGAGTCGACAAGCGTCTGTACGTCGGTCATGGAGTCTCCTCTCCTGCCGGGGGCCCCACGGGCTCCGGCTGATGTTCGGGCGTGTCTCTAGCGGGCTGAGGCTCCGCGGCGCGAGCGGCGTCGGAGTCCCGCGGCTCGCGGGGGTGGCCATCGGCTCGCGCTGCAGCCTCTTGCTCTTCCGCGCCGACCGGGAGGGCCTGATCCGACTCGTTCGATCCCTCCCGATTGTCGCCATTTGCAGGGACAATGTGCTCGACGAGCCAGTCGTGCAGCTCACGCTGCACAGGGATGGGCAGCGCAGCGATCAGGACGGCCAGCCTGAGCGCAGCTCGGCCTGCCTCGGCTGCAGGGTCGAGGCGCTGCCACTCACGCAGCTCCCGAGCTGCGGCGACATCGCCCGCCTCGGCCTTGGCCTGGAGCTTGGCGACGACCTTGTCCCGACGCCTAGCGATTGCCGCATCTGCAGCCATGCCGTCCACAGCGACACCCTCACCGAGCCCCTGCAGCGCAGCTTCAGCGGCCTCCTCAGCAGCTCGTCTCTCCTTCTGCGCCTCGTGTCCCTTCCTCCCCGCCCTGCGTGCTGCGTCCTGATCCTGGAAGTGCCTCTTCCGAGTGGGTCTTGTGTCATTGGTCACGAAGGCCTCCTGGGCCCGTCCAGGCCGAGATCGAGGGTGTACTCGCAGCAACTTCCCGCAAATTGCGGCTTTTTTCTTTTTCCCTGCTCAGAGGCATGTTTTCGCACAAAACCCCTGCAAATCCCAGCCAGGACGAGATTTGCGCCCTTCTCACCCAGGACTACTTTGGGCCATGCACGACATACGCAGCGCCGGGGCCAAGCCCCAGGAGGCGTGACGCGGATGTCGAGACCGGGTGCTTGTGCCCGGTGGGCAAACCCCGGTGACGGCCCAAGTCAGGGCCGGGATGGGAGATACGAGCCCTGTCGCTGAGCCACCTCGCTCAGCTAGCACCTTCGGGGGAATCCACGCCAGGTACCGGGTAGCCGTGTTGCAGCCCCCCAGTGATGGCCGTAAACGGAGTCTCCACGATCCGCCTGGCCGAGGCACACGGAGGCAATCAACCAACCTTCTCTCTCCACGGTCGCGTCCTGCTTGCAGGGCGCTTCCGCGAGGGCCTGGTACGCAATGGGCCGGATGACGCAGCGAGGGCACCCCGCGAGGGGACAACAGCGAGGACTGAGCCAAGCCGGGCACCCTGATCAAGCGCCAGGCCTTCACGGAAGCGAGGCCATCCCGGCCACGCCCACTGGAGAGGAGCACCACATGTTCATCAGCTACGCACAGCTCGGGGTTGTCCACCAGGCCGC
>Ga0126379_10000151_pt1 | contig 34088 bp, 26 predicted proteins | sample PanSoiMetPlot_24_FD_92640 | JGI IMG/M metagenome (GOLD analysis project Ga0126379, IMG submission 92640) | Tropical forest soil microbial communities from Panama - MetaG Plot_24 | ecosystem: Environmental > Terrestrial > Soil > Tropical forest > Bulk soil | place: Panama | collected 2016-02-17
CGCGCTTCCCTAGCTTTTTCATCACTGGATGGAGGTTCCCTTTCACGGCTTTTGCCTTGGCAGTCGTGCAGTGGTTCGCCTTATTCATGGTGCTTCAGTACGTGTGGCTTCTCGTCCGAGCCACCGTGCTGACTGCTTTATACGCGATCAGTAGCAGTTTCCGAGAACGAGATACCATCCGTAAATTGGAGCGAATCTTGAAAGAAGGTGACGGGTAGCAAAGAACGGACCGTCCGCTGAAAGAGGATAAGGTCCTATCTGAGAGGTAAAAATGCCAGTTGAAATCATCGGCGAGTTCGGAACACCGGGTGCAAGCCGTGCGTGGATCTCAGCCCAGGCCACCCTTGCTATTCGGTTCATTATCAAGCCATGCCCAGCGCGGGAGTGCGCCATCGCTGACGCAATCTCACAGCCCGAGCGCATCCTCGAAAAGATTGACGAACGGTGACCGACACGGCTCCTCGGCGTTAATCAGGGTCACGCCCGTAACGCGCTAACTCATCTTCAAGGAAAAGAAAAACTAACTCATTGAGCGGCGTATACTTAAATGCGAAGGCGGATTGTATAATACAGAAATCGCGCAGAATGTCGCGGCGCGAAGGCAAGGGGTAGCCATGGGGCGGTTCGAAGAATTCGGAAAACGCATTGACGACGAAGTCGCCCGGCTGAAAAGCATGAAAAACTTCGAAGATTTCGGAAAACGTGTGGACGAGGAGCTTTCGCGCATCAAGAGCTTCTTGAAAGAAGATGTTGCGCCGGAGACGGAAAAGCGGACGGCGCAATTTTTGCGAGAAGTGTCCGAGAAGCTGAGCGAAGCGGCGAGCCGGATCGAAGAGCGTAACGCCGCGCGCGATGCGAAGAAATCGACAGATTCCTCCCAGTCCTAAAACGGGCGGTCCTTGAAAGACTCATTCCAGCGCCACGCAAGCCCTGGGAGCAGGCGGCGAAGTTCTGTGTCGTCTCGAGGGGCGGGGAAAACGAGCGGACGGCGAAGCCGTTCTGCCGACGCGCGACGCGTGCGCGCCATTCTTTATTTTGGCTCTACAACTTTGTTCTTGCTGGCGCTGATTGGATCAGGATGCGCCGGACGCAGGCCGATTGCCGGACGCCAGCCGGCACCGACGCAGCCTTCGAACACTCCACCGGGCACGGCGGAATCCGCGAAGCGCTCGACGGATGTGCCGGAGTCGCCTTCGAATCGGCCGGCGGGAACGCCAAGGCGTGACCGGCCGATGGCGGCGCCCGCTCCGGCCGGGTACACGGAAGAAGGAAACGCTTCGTGGTACGGCGAGCCGTTCAACGGACGGCGCGCTTCAAACGGCGAAATCTACGACATGTATAAACTCACAGCGGCGCACCGGACGCTGCCGTTCGATACGATGGTGCGAGTGACGAACCTGAGCAACGGGAAAAGCACGACGGTTCGCATCACGGACCGCGGGCCTTTTGTGGAGAACCGTATCATCGATCTTTCGCTGGCGGCCGCGCGGGAGATTGATTTGGTAGGTCCGGGAGTCGCGCCGGTGCGCGTGGAAGTGCTGGGCAACCACGTGGATCCGACGGCGGGATTCTTCACCGTGCAGGTGGGGGCGTTCAAGGACCGCGGAAATGCCGAACGGCTGCGCGACCGCCTAAACGCTTCGTACTCACCGATTTTCATCCAGCAATACGATGCGCCTGAAGGAACCTATTATCGCGTCCGGGTGGGCAAGATCTCCGGTGAGGATGCGGCCCAGCAGTTCAGCGAGCAATTGCGCTCGCGGGAAGGCTTCTCCCCGTATGTCGTTCGCCTCGACGAATGAATCGGCGCTGCGGCAAAGACGCATCCCAACCGTGAGAAGCGTGAGGGGAGCAGAGGTGTTTGAGGGAAGCGCGTTGATGAGGAAGCGGCTGTCGGCCGCGATCGTGTACTGTCAATTGCCGACCCGCTCGGCGGCGATGCGCGTCTGGAAAAGGACCCGCGGCGCCGCAGCCTTTCCCGTGGTAGGGTCAAAGCTTACTGCAATCATCTTGCGACACCGCTGAATGAAGAAGATCTGCCTGCCGTCCTGGCTCGATCGAGGCTGGGCTCCGACTCCGGTAGAAATTTGGATCCGGCCGCCGTGTCCGGGAAAGCGTTCGAGGAGAATTGCGCCACCTGCTCCGTCAGCATGATGTTTGCGGTCGTGAGATCGCGATGGATGACTCGGCATGGGCGGCAATGATCCGCTCATTTCCGAGGAGCACGCCTGGAAACTTGCCCTGTTTTGAGCCGGTTGGACTCCCTGCCACCTCCGGTGGAAACCGAATGGCGCAAGCAGCCTAAATAACGCGGCCGGCGTCCGTTCTTGCGCTTTTCCTTGCATGGGTTTCCCGCTATTCTTGCGATTCAACCTTCCACGAGGTGCAAGTGATGGATGCCAACTGTTTGTTTTGCAAGATCGGGGAGAAGCAGATTCCGTCGAAGATCGTATACGAGGATCCGGAGCTGTTCGCATTTGAGGACATCAGCCCGCAGGCGCCGACGCACATTTTGATTTGTCCGCGCAAACATTTCGAATCGCTGACGGAAGCGAGGACAGAAGATCAAGCGGTCCTGGGAAAGCTGCAGCTCGTGGCGGCGCAGTTGGCACGAGAGCGGAAACTCCTCGCGGGTTACCGGACAGTGCTGAACAACGGCGAAGGAGCGGGGCAGTCGGTGTTTCATCTGCACTTGCACCTGCTAGGCGGTAGGCCGTTCCGGTGGCCCCCGGGATAAGGCAGTTCTTTGGTCCTTCGTTATCAGTGGTTAGTTAGAACCTCCTTTTTTTAGTTCACATTGAACGATGACAGCTAGACGACCGCGGCATGGAACCACGGCTCGTGGCAAGACCATTTTGTACCTACCACTCTCAGGTAGAGGTCGAGAACATCCCTGCATGCAAATAAAAATACGCCGAGCGTGCGCGGAAGACTTGAAGCACATTCTGCACCATCGCGTCGCCATGTTTGAAGAAATGGGATTTCGCGAGGCTGCCGTTCTCGGTCAAGTGGAGGCTGCTTCGCGGAAGTACTTCGCGGAAGCCCTTTGGGCTCAAACGTACCTGGGTTGGATCGCAGAAGACTCGGGCGGGCAGGTGGTTGGAGGCGGCGGGATCGTGGTTGCTGCCTGGCCCGGCTTTCCCGGAGAGAATCAGACGAAGCGGGCGTGGATTCTCAACATGTACACCGAGCCGAGAGTGCGGCGCCGCGGAGTTGCCAGAGAACTGATGAAGGCGATGACTGAGTGGTGCCGAAGTGAGGGCTACGGATCGGTTTCTCTACATGCGAGCGAGGTGGGACGCCCGCTGTATGAGAGCATGGGATTCCAACCGACTAACGAGATGAGGCTTGAGCTGGGCTGAGCCTCACTAGTCCATCGCAGGAAGATTGATCACCGTCCTCATGTTCAGCACATTTCCCGGGAAATGGTTTCGGAGGCGCTTATTTCGCTACGCGGAAAAGGCACAAGGAGCAAGCGGCGGAATCACTGGAGAGGCCAAGGAAAGTTCTCCGATCCTCTTTCAGCAAGCCTTATAATCTCCCGCGATGGGAGGCTTCCTTGTTGAAGAGAGTGATGATGCTTGCGGCATTCGCCGCAGCGGTTTCAGCGCGCGTGCCTGGTCTCGTTGGCGCAGAGCAAAATTCGCAGGAGAAAGAGCAGATTCTTTGGCAGAAACTAGCGGCTACGGTCAATGAAGTGGATGGCAAACTCGATGGTGTGCTGGCGGTGGCGATTTTGGATTTGTCCTCCGGACAGAAATATTTGCGGCACGCCGACGAAGTGATGCCCACGGCAAGCTCGATCAAGATCGCAATCCTTGCGGAGCTATACCGGCAAGCGCAACAAGGCAAGGTCAAGCTGACGGATTTTTACACGCTGCAACAATCGGATCTGGTGGGTGGAAGCGGAATCACCGGCGTGCTGACACCGGGAATGACCAAGCTGACGCTGCGGGACGTGGCGGGGCTGATGATTTCCGTGAGCGACAATTCGGCAACGAACGTCGTTATTGACCGCATCGGAATGGACAATGTAAATGCGCTGCTCGATTCGCTGGGACTAACGCATACGCGCTTGCGGCGGAAAATGATGGATATCAAAGCGGCCTCGGAAGGTCGCGAAAACGTGGCCACGCCGCGCGAAATGATGCTGCTGCTCGAAATCCTTTATCGCGGAAAGGTTTTGAACAAGCAGATGACCGAGGACTTTTTCAATTTGCTCAGCGTGCACAAGGAGAGCTACATTCCGCGAAATTTACCGGAAGATTTGAAAGTGGCGAACAAGCCCGGCGAGCTGGAAGGCGTGCGGAACGATTCCGGGATTGTTTTTACGGGCAAACGGCCTTACATCATCAGCGTGATGACCACGTATTTGCGAAGAGAGCGCGACGGCGGCGAAGCGATTACAAAAATCTCCGATGCCGCTTACCAGATGTTCGACCGCCTGAGCCGTGCGTCGGAGTTGGGGCGCGTTGTTTCACCGCACGACACGGGGAATCCCTAGAGCCTATCGTTGCGCTGCCCGGGGTCTTAGGGAGCCACTACGTCCTTCAGTTTTGTCTTCACTTGGACTGCCGAGAGGCTTGAGGCATCCCAGCCGCCGCCGAGTGCTTTGATGAGCAAAACGCTGGTGACCAAGCGCTGGCCGCGAATCACCGCAAGCTGCTGTTCGTTGTTCAGCAAAGTCTGCTGCGCGGTGACGACGTCGAGGTAACTGACGAGCCCCCCGGTATAGCGATCCGTGGAGATATTTAGCGTCCGCCGGGCCGCGTCTACAGCTTGCTCCTGCGAATGAAAGGCCTGGTCGAGCACGATCAGGCCGGTCACATCGTCCTGCACTTCGCCGAAGGCACTGAGAACGGTGTTGCGATATCCAGCGACGGTGGCATGGTAACCGGCCCTCGCGAATTGGGTTTGCGCGCGGCGAGAACCGCCGGTAAAGATGGCTTCGGCGGCGTCGGCTCCTACGGCCCAGACCGTACTCTGCACACTCAGGAGCTTGGCAATGTCGGCCGCCTGCCATCCGCCACTTGCAAAAAGATTCAGCGAGGGAAAGTAAGCGGCGCGGGCAATGCCGATTTGCGCGTTGGCAGCAGCCATTTGACGCTCCGCTTCGGCGATGTCCGGGCGGCGCTCGAGAAGGTCCGATGGCAGCCCGGCATCGAGCGCGGGTGGCTCGGCGTTCAATTCCTTTGGCGCAAGATGGAAATCCGGAGCGGGTTTCCCGAGCAGAACGGCAATCGCGTCCTCAAACTGCTTTCTTTGCTGCTGAAGCAGGATGGCTTGTGTGCGCGTGGTGTTGAGAAGCGTTTCTTCCTGAGCGACATCGAGGCCGGAAGCAACACCGCCTTTGTGGCGCGACTCCACGAGTTGCAGGCCCTTTTGCAAGGTCTCGACGGTGCGATTCAAAATGCCCAGCTCGGTATCGAGTTGGCGGACCGTGAAGTAATCTGCCGCAAGCTCGGAAGTGATGACCAGACGGACATTTTCCAGATCCGCGGCACTTGCCTGATAAGCGGCCTGCGCCGCTTCGATGCTGCGACGGCGCCGGCCAAACAGGTCGACTTCATAGCCGGCGGTGAACGGCAAGGTGTAGCTGTTCTGAGTTATCGCGGAGGTAACGGGAAAAGATCCACCCGCAGGGCGGTTTCCGGAAAGGCGCTGGCGCTCTGCCTGAGGCGCTGTGGATAGCGTTGGAAACTGCGTGGCAATTTGCACCGCCGCGGAGGCGCGCGCCTGCTCCAGGCGAGCGGCGGCAACTTTGATGGTTTGGTTCGCGTCCAGAGTTTGCCTTACGAGAGCGTCCAGTTCTTCGTCGTGGAAAACGCTCCACCACTCGCCCTTGGGCACGCCGTCTTTGGGCGCGCCCTCGCGCCAGGGCTCCGAAACGTCCCACTTGGCGGGCACGGGAACGGACGCGCGCTGATACTTTGGTCCGACGGTGCAGCCGGCAGCGAAAACGCAGACAGCGATGCCATTCAGGACCGCAGCTTTTTTCATACTTCGCATTATTGTTTGTTGGAAGCTGGCCTTGGCGCGGATACTTGTGGCTTGCCGGGAGCAGCCGCGGGCGCAGCATTCTGGGCCACTTCTTTCACGCGAACTTCCTGGCCTTCGTCGAGCGAGTCCGCAGGGTTGAGGACGATCCAGTCAGAGTCTTGAAGTCCCTGCAAGACTTCGAGCGAAGTGCCGTAGTCGCGGCCGATGGTCAGAGGGCGCAGGTGAACTTTGTGATTTGCGTCCACGACCAAGGCGCGAAGCCCTTCCGACCGAAACAAGAGGGCGTTGACGGGAACGGACAGGCGAGCGGTGGTTACTTTCACGCGCAGATGCACCTGCGCGTAGCCGCCGGGAAGAAGCGCGCCGTTATGGTTAGGCACATCCACTTCGGTGAGCAACGTGCGCGTGGTCAGATCAATGGCCTCGGCGTTGCGCACGACTTTGCCTTCAAACTGCTGACCGGGATACTGCGTAAGCTCGAGATAGGCGCCCAGCCCGGCGTGAACCGAAGGTGCCGACGTTTCCGGAACGTTGACGTAAACACGAATAGGGTCGGTCTGCGCCAGAGAAAAGAGCAGCTGCGACGAGCCGCCGTTCCCGGCATTGATCAACGTGCCAATGTCCACGTTGCGCTTCGTGATGACTCCGCTGAAAGGTGCGTAAATGTGTTTGAAGGATTCCAATTCCTCGAGGCGGCGAACGTTGGCCTCGGAAGACTGGACGGTTGCCCGCTTCGCTTCGAAATCGCCCGTTGCATTGTCCACTTCCTGTTTGCTCACGCCGTCGGTCTTGATGAGTTCGGCGTAGCGCGTCGCGGTAATTTCAGAAAGATGGGCGTTGGCTTTCGCCGTGTTGAGATCGGCGCGCGCCTGGGAGAGTTGCTGGTCCACTTCTGGCGTGTCGATGTCTGCGAGCAGGTCTCCCTTCCGAACGCGGCTGCCGATATCGTGATACCACTTCTGCAGATAGCCGCTGGTGCGCGCGTAAATAGGGGATTCCACGTACGCTTGCAGCGTCCCGGGCAGGACCAGGTCTTCCTGACCCGCTTCCGGCGTGGGATGAATCACGGCCACCGTGGGAATCGCCAGCGTTTCCGTTTCCTTGGCCAGGGCCTGATATTGCGCGCGGCGCTCGAACAACGTGAATCCGCCAAAGACAACGAGCAGGATCACGAAGAAGAGGAGCAAGGTGAAAATCCGCCTGCCTCTGCTGTACTGCGTTTCCTGATGCTCAGAATCCATCGAAACACCGCCTCCCATCATGGCCCAAACGACCGCTAAGTTCCATCCCGAACAATCTCAAGGCGTGACCGGCTCCGGTGGCGGCTCGTAGCCAGGCCGACGCGTGCGCCGCCCATGAATCATTGAGAAAATACAAGGGACGAAGAAGAGCGTCGCGAAGGTAGCAAAGAGCAGTCCGCCGATCACGGCGCGCCCCAGCGGCGCGTTTTGCTCTCCGCCTTCTCCCAAACCCAGCGCCATGGGTACCATGCCGATCATCATGGCCAGCGCGGTCATCAGCACCGGGCGGATGCGCACAAAACCTGCTTCGAGGGCCGCTTCCCGGGCGCCCTTGCCTTCATCCATTTGTTCGCGCGCGAAGGAAACCATGAGGATGCTGTTAGCGCTGGCCACGCCCATACACATGATTGCACCGGTAAGCGAGGGCACGTTTAAAGTGGTGTGCGTGAGCAGTAGCATCCAGCAAATGCCGGCCAAAGCGCCGGGCAAAGCTGTAATGATAATGAAAGGATCTAGCCAGGACTGAAAATTCACGACGATGAGGAGGTAGGCGAGAACGATCGCGCCGAGCAGGCCGTAGCCCAGCCCCGCGAACGATGTCTTCATCGTTTGTACCTGGCCGCGAATCAAGATGTGGCTGCCCGGTGGCAGCCCATTCTTTTCGATGGCCGCCACTTGCTGTTCCACTTGGTCGGCTACGCTGCCGAGGTCGCGGCCATCCACGGCCGCATACACGTTAATCATGGGCAAGCTGGTGTAGTGAGAGACTTCCGCCGGGCGCGCCGTCGTGTGCGTCTGAACAAGATTTCCCAGAATCTGGGGCGCGGCCCCCGGAGCGCTTCCGTTGATAGGCGTATTCTGCAGCGCCTGGTAGGAATCTACCCGGTACTGCGGCTCCTGGACGGCGACGGAGTACTCGACGCCGTTTTTCGGGTCCAGCCAAAATGCCGGGGAGGTCTGGAAACTGGAGCTTAGGGAAACGAGGACGTTTTGCGCGACGTCGCGCGACTGCATGCCCAGAGCCTGTGCGCGCGCCCGATCCACTTCCATAAACAGTGTGGGATCGTCAAACGCCTGGTGAACGTGGACGTCCACAGCGCCGGGAATGTGACGAATCTGGCTGGCAAGCTTTTCTCCCACGAGATAATTCCCCCGTTGATTCATGCCGGTGATTTCCACATCAATGGGCGAAGGCGTGCCGAAATTCAGGATCTGGGTGACGATGTCGGCTGGCTGGAAGAAGAACTGCACGCCGGGAAAATCCTGCGGCAGCTTCTGCCGCAGGTCGTTGATGTATCCGGCAGTGGACTTGCCGCGTTCTTCTTTCAGTTGCACGAGAATTTCCGCGTCGGATGTCCCGATGGTGCCGGCGTTGCTGTACGACAGATTGATGCCGCTGTAGGGCACGCCGATATTGTCGAGAAGCGTGGTGATTTCTTCCTTCGGAATGGTTTCGCGAATGGCGCTATTCACCTGGTCCGCGAGGCGTGCGGTTTCCTCAATGCGCAGGCCAGTGCGGGCGCGCATGTGCAGGCGAATCTGCCCTGCGTCAACTTTGGGAAAGAAGTCCCGGCCGAGAACAAAAACAAGCGAAATGGAAAGAATGCAGAATCCCAAAAAGCTGATGGTGAAAAGACGAGGAAAGTGCAGCGCCGTGTGAAGCGCGCTCCGGTAGGATTCGCGGAGTTGCTCGAATTTCCTCTCGAACCCCTGCTGATACCCGCGGAAGAAGCCCATGCTCTCCCCGGCGTGCTCTTCGGCGTGATACTCATCTTCGGCGCTCAGCAGATACATGGCCAGGGTCGGAACGATGGTTCGTGACCACATGTAAGAAGCCAGCATCGCGAAACTCACGGCTTCCGCCAGCGGCACGAACAGATACCTTGCCACGCCCGACAGGAAGAACATGGGAATGAACACGATACAAATGACGAGCGTAGAAACGAACGCAGGCACGGCGATCTGCTGAGCGCCGTCGAGAATGGCTTGCACGGTGTCCTTACCCATGGCCAGGTTGCGATTGATGTTCTCGATTTCCACCGTGGCGTCGTCCACGAGGATGCCGACGGCGAGGGCCAGGCCACCCAGTGTCATGATGTTGATGGTCTGGCCCAAGGCGCTAAGACAAAGGACGCTGACCAAAATGGAGAGCGGAATCGAGACGGCGATGATTAGCGTGCTCTTCCAGTTGCCGAGGAAAAGCAGAATCATGATGGCCGTCAAGCACGCTGCGATCAGAGCTTCACGCAGCACGCCTTGAATGGAAGCCCGGACGTATAGCGACTGGTCGAAGAACAGGTTGACCTTCAAGTCTTTGGGGAACGACCCTTTGTTGTACTCGAGCATCCGCTTCACGCCGTCCACGATCTGGAGCGTCGAGGCGCCGCCGGTCTTGTAAATGCTCATAAGCACGCCGCGCTGGCCATTGGCGAGCACGATGTTGGTTTGCGGCGAGAAGCCGTCGCGAACGTGGGCCACATCCTTCATGTAAATGGTCGCGCCGTTGGTGGTTTTCACCGGCAGGTCGTTGAGTTCCTCAACGGTTTGAGGGCTGCCGTTCATTTCGACGGTGTATTCGAGTGGCCCAAGCTTGGCGGTGCCGGTCGGAAGAATCAGGTTTTGCGCATTCACCGCGTTGACGATGTCCACTGCCGAGAGGCCTTTGGACTGCAACGAGGCAGCGTCAATGTCGACACTGATAACCCGCTGCTTGCCGCCGTACGGAAAAGGCGTGGCAGCCCCCGGGATGGTGGCGAGTTGCGTGCGGATAAAATAGTTGCCGAAGTCGAACAGCTGCTGCTCGCTCATCGTGTCGCTAGTGAGACCGATTTGAATGACGGGCACTGTCGAAGCGGAATAGATAATCACCAGAGGCGGTGTCGTTCCCGGAGGAAGAAATCGCAAGAAGGTTTGCGAGATGGCCGCGGTTTGGGCCAGAGCCGTCTGGATGTTTGCGTGGGGCTGGAAGAAAACCTTGATGACGGCAATGCCGTTTAGCGATTGCGACTCAATGTGCTCCACGTCGTTCACGAGTGTGGTCAGGCCGCGCTCGACGTTCGATGTGATGCGCTGCTCCATCTCCTGCGGTTGCAGCCCGGTGTAGGTCCACACCAGGCTGATGACCGGGATGTTGATTTCGGGAAAAATGTCGGTGGGCGTTTGCCTCAACGCCACGGGCGTCAGCATAATAATGACAAGCGCCATCACCACGAATGTGTATGGCCTGCGCAGTGCTAATCGGACAATCCACATAAATCAGTCTCTACCTGCGGGTTCGCGTTTATCTTGAGGGCTCACTTCTATCTTCAAAACTGACTTCCCCGCCACAAGGAGGCGTCCAGCGTGCCGATTGACGTTAGATTCGCGAAACCAATGGTTCGGGTACGTTTCCTTTGTTAATACCGCGTATAAGGAAAACGCATCCTCTAGCCCAGACCCTTTTCCGCTGGTCGTTCCGTGGCCGGCGAATAACAGAGGAATCTGCGGGTCAACTCCTGCATGCCCAAACGATTAGAAAGCGTGCAGGGCGGGCCCCACACGGGCCACGTGCCCATTCGATGCGGGCATTCTGACACCGGGCATATGAAAAACCCCATCCAATTTGGAACGGGCTTTAGACGAGTCGTCTCCGCAAAAAGCAGCCATCCGAGGACGGTCGGCGGATCAAGTCAAAACCGGCGTTGCCGCTTTTTCCCAGATGCTATTTGTGGGTCATGGTGAAGACGCCGTCCCACGCCGTCGGCGGCTCTTCGAAGAGATAGTCCTGGCAGCGTTTCCAGTAGGCGCGCGAGGGGCCGTCGCCAGGCCATTGATCAAGGATGCTCTGAAACACGTCTTGGGCGGCTTGCCATTGGCGCTGGCAGTAGAGCGCGCGAGCTTTTTGGAAAAGATCGAGGCGCGTGCGAACTTCTTCGGGTGTGCCGTAGACGGAGTTTTCACCCGTGCGGCCGATAAGTTCCGAGATGGTGACCGGCTGGAGCTTGCCCTTGACGCGAATCAAATCGAGTTCTCGGAACACGAAGCCGCTGTCTTGGGCTTCCTCGTAAGTGGATTCATTCACGATGATGTGCGTGCCGTAGTCCTTGTTGAGCCCTTCGAGGCGAGAGGAGAGGTTCACGGTATCGCCCAGCGCCGTGTAACCATAGCGCAGAGCGGAGCCCATGTTGCCAACGCTGGCCATGCCGGTGTTCAGGCCAATGCCGATGTCGAGATGCGGTTTGCCCTCAGCCTTCCACTTTTTTTGCAGCTCGCGGACGCGGTCCATCATTTTCAGCGCAGTCTTGCAGGCCTTCGCGGCATGACCGGGTTCTTCGTAAGGCGCCCCCCAGAAAGCCATCAACGCGTCGCCGATGTATTTGTCGAGCGTTCCCTGGTGATCGAAAACGAGACTGGTCATGTCCGAGAGATACTGGTTGAGGAAAAGCGCCAGTTCCTGCGCGTCGAGCTTTTCGGAAATGGTGGTGAAACCGCGAATGTCACTGAACATAACGGTGATTTCAGTTTTCTTCGGCTCGACAAGTTGAGGATTGACGAGCAGACGCCGAATGACTTCGGGGCTCAAATACTGCCCGAAAGCGCTCCGCACGCGCCGCTTTTCTTTTTCCTCGAACAGCGAGCGATAGAGAGAAACCAGTAAGACGTTGGTGGACAATGTCAGCGCGGGCACGAGCAGGTTCAGCCACCAGCCGTGTAGGAATGCCCAGTAGTTGGCGGCGACCATGGGAACAAGAAGCGCCAATCCGAACCACATCCACCGCGGCGTGACCAGCGCCATCCAGATTCCCAGGGGTATCCCGAAGAGAAAAATCAGCAGAACATCGAGCAGCGCCTGCCTCCCGCCTCTCTTTAGAAAGCGGTCGTTCAAAATGTTGTCGATCACATTGGCGTGGATTTCCACTCCGGGATAGTCCGTGCCGCCATAGGGGGTGCCCCGAAGGTCACCGATGCCGGTGGCCGTGGCTCCCACCAAAATGATTTTTCCGCGAAAGGTGCCCGCTGGGAATCGTTTCTGCAAAACGTCCACGATCGAGTAATGCGCGAACGTACTTGCCGGTCCCTGGTAATTGATCATCATCTGGCCCCGCCCATCCGGATGCAGCATCAATGATTGGCCGAAGCGAATCTCGATGATGCCCTGCGGGCCATAGATTACGTCCATATCTTGTGACGGTGGGCCGAAGAACGCCCGGGCGGCCATCAGATCCAGTGAGGGGTAGATGTCCCACTCGTCCGGATTCGTGCTGCGCCCGTAGGGAAGCAGCAGGGTAGCGCGGCGCACGATTCCGTCATCATCCGGCGGGGCATTGAAAAAACCCGTCCAGGAAAAATCTCCATTGAGCGCGGAGGTGAATTGATCGAGGTTCGCTTCGGCGCCCCGGGGAATCAGCCCCCCGAGGGAGAAGGCCTCCAGCATCTGCAGTTTTTCCTTTTTCTGGGCTTCGTGATGTAAAGCGTTGGCGGGAGGGTAAGCAAAGAAAGCGATTTGATTGGCATAGGCATCCAGAGTTGATGCTTCAATGCCGCGCAGGTCTGCGTCCGTGAATAAAAAATAGTTACCGAGGATAACCGGGCCAAATCCCTGAATCGCGGCGGCAAACTGTTTGTCGGCGTCATAGGAGGCCGCAAGGCGCCGAACTTCCGCCGCCAGTTTTTCGTCGACAGGCTCGCCGCGGTTTTTGCGCACTTCCAGTTCGGCCCAAAGCGCGCGAATCGGCGCTACCGATTGCTCCGGCTTGCTGAAAGTAATGTCGAACGCCACGACCTTCGCGCCTTCCTCGTGCAGCACGTCAAGCATCTTGACAAAGTGGGAACGCGAGAACGGCCAGCGGCCGAGAACCTCCTGCGCCTTCTGATCGATGTCGATCACCACAATTCGTGGGTCGGGGTAGGAAAGCCGCTGCGGACGATACCGAAAGCGAGTGTCCAGTGTGGCAAGTTCCAGCCGCTGCACGAATTCAAAAATCGGTGTGGGACGCTCTCCGACGAAGGTAAGAATATAGAGGACGAGCGCGGAGAGTGTGATGCAAAGACTTAAGAGGAACGAGACGCGATGCCGCCACCACGACTGCAGGAGCTCGTAGAGGCCGAAAAAGCCCCGCCTTTGCCAAAAGCTCTCTGACGGAGCGGCCATCGCGTTCGAACACTACTCGCGGAAAATGAAGTTCAGCTTTACGCCGGAAACTTCAATCACATCGCCATCGTTCAGGCGCGTGGGCCCGCCGATAAGCCTTCCGTTGACCGAGGGCACTTTATCGCCGGGGCCGAGGTAGTATCCGTCGTCGCGCTGGTTGATCTGTGCAGCCATTTGCGGCTTGAACCAGCCCTTCAATTTCACCGTGGCCATCGCAGACTTGCCGATGACCGTCAGCTTGTTGGTCAAAATATATTCTTTCTGGTCCGTGCTCCCGCCGAGCACCATCAGCGTCGCTACCTTCACACGTGTGGAGGCAAATTGCATGGACTCGCCCATGGCCGCGGCCTGCTGGAGCATCTGCCTCCGCTCTTTCGTATCCAACACCATCGTTTCGTTGATGCGCGGCGCGGCTGTTTTCCGGCCGGAGGTCCAGGGCACCGGCGCGTCGCCGCTGGTATCCACTTTGATGATGTGTTTGCCGATGTGGACTTTGTCTCCGTCATGCAACGTGGCGCGCTCAACACGCAAATCGTTGACGAAGGTGCCGTTGAGGCTGTTGAGGTCCTCAATGACCATCCGTCCGCCCTCAAAAAAGATCTTGGCGTGGTAACTGGAGACCGCCAGGTTGTCCACGGACAAATCATTGTCCGGGGCGCGCCCGATGGTCACCGGGCGGCTTCCCACCGGCACCTCTCTTACGACTTTGTTATCGAACATGAGGCTGAGCTTCGCCATCACTTCCCTCCAGCACTGCCATTGTTGCTGAGATTCTTGGGCATCTTGCGTCGAAACCACGAAAACCATCTCTTGGAATCCTGGAGCATCCGCGCAATCACCACGGTGATGTTGTCCGGACCTCCGCGCTCGTTGGCGATAGAAACCAGTTCCTCGGCTGCGCGCGCGGGATCCGTTTCTGCTTGCAGTACGCCGGCAATTTCCGGCTCCGTAACCACGCGCGTTAATCCGTCCGAGCACAACATCAAAACGTCGCGCGGGAACAGGATGTGCTCCTCGGCATCCACTTCGATCTCCGGCTGAGCGCCCAGGGCGCGTAGCAACACGCTTTGCATATCGCTTTCTTCCGCTTCAGCAGCCGTTAACATGCCCTGCCGCACCTGTTCCGCTACCAGCGAGTGGTCGCGCGTCAACTGCAGCAGGGAGCCGCCGCGCAGCAGATAGGCGCGGCTGTCGCCAACGTGCGCGATACTCAGTTTCGAGCGGTCAATCCAGGCGGCGGTCAGCGTCGCGCCCATGCCGCGTTGTTCCGGATGCTCTTCCGCGGATTTGCAAATCTTCTTGTTGGCCAGGTGCAGTGCGGTGGAAAGACGCTTGGTCTTGGCGCTCCAGCCAGGGTGCACTTGCCCTAACACTTTGGCCGCGGGGTTGGCCTCCTCATCGAGACAATGCTTCACCACCGTTTCCACAGCCAACGCGCTGGCAATTTCGCCGTGCGCCTCTCCGCCCATGCCATCGGCCAGGACAAAAAGGTTCAGCGGCGTGACAATGCGAAAGCAATCTTCGTTGTTCGTACGCACGCGACCAAGGTCGGTCATGCCGCCACTCGAGATTTGCACGCTTGCTCCACGTTTTGCGTAGCCGACCGGGATGCGCTGCTTAAACTCACACCCCTGCCCACAGTTCAGGCGCACGCTTCCCGCGCTGACCCTGTTCACACGCTAACACACCCCAAGCCCCGCGAGAGGCTTTGAACCCTACTGATTACTCACATTTAAGCCACACGGAAACGCAGGGAATTGCCTTGTTTTCTGTCACTTAGCAGTTTGCCGTCGTGCGAAAAGCCCGGGCAACTGGAGCTGCCACCTTTAGAGGACCTTGGCCTATAACTCATTCGAAGCTCACGGACGAAGCAAGCCCGGAATGCGCGAAATTCCCTAGTATTCTTTCGAAGGGTCGCTTCCCATGTTGACTTTTCTTCTTGGGCCATTCCTCGCGGTGCTGCCCAGAAGGTGGCGTCAATCGCTACCTCTCCTCAAGTCCCTGGGATGGCGCACGCCTTGCATGCTGAGCGGATTTGGCGAACTCGTGGTCGCGATCGTCGCTTACATGTACTGGTATTCGTATTCGATGAACACCTGGGTCTCCCGCGGACTAGACGCGGCGCTCGCGGGGAAAATGGATCCGCGCGTGACCGACCATGACATCACGATCATGAGTTTGTTTATCTTCGCGACTCATCCGCTTACATGGACGATTCTATACGTTGGACTTGAGGGCAGCGTAAGGCTCCTGGGAGCGGCATTTTCCGAGAGTTATCTTGGAATTCTCCCGCTGTTCGTGGCCGACAAGACTTTTTTGAAGATTACTGGGCAGAGCGGACCGAGCGCGGCCCAGGCGGCGGGCTACACCGAGACGAACCTGTCCTCCTATGTCGGAGCGATCCGCGAAAAAACGTGTGTTTTGACGACTGCAGCCATTCCCGATGAGCTGTGCATAACCCGGGACGGCGCCGGCGAATTCCTGGAGATTCGCGCTTGCCGGAGCAAGCCGGACTGGACGCCGCCGCGAACCGTGCGATTTGAGGACACGTTTTACCGGCTGGAAGGGACCTCCAGTCGCTCGGGGCCACGGCCTTTTCGTTACCGCTTGCGGCGCTTGTCCGCCGGGGTCATGAGCAGGACTGTCCTGGTGTATGCGCCGGACAAACAGCCGGTCATCTCGGAAAAATGAGTTAGACGGAGAGCATCCGGTTCATCGCCACAAGCGAATCACGAAGAAATCACTTCTTCCACTCGCATACGTCTTTTCACATTGTGAAGTTCTCCACTACAATCCCACACGTGGCTACCCGCCGCCAATTCTTCTTCGTCGCCTGCCTCATCGCCGGTAACTTCAGTTTGCCGTTGGGAGCTCAGCAAAAGCCTTCCGCGGGCACGCCCGCCGCTGCTGCTCAAGACGCTCCATCCGCAGCGCGTATCCTGCTGCTGCCCCGGCGTATCGTTTCCGGAGAACGCGCCACGCTCGCCGTGCTGGGCGTGAATGGACGGTTGACACCGGGAGCAACGATTACATTTTCTAACGGCGACCGCCTCAAGACGGACGCCACGGGCCGCGCGCTCTTCGTGGCGCCGTTGAATCCCGGCATTATCTACGGCTCGATTGAAGGCCGTCCCGGGCGCGTGTCCACCGTCATTCTCGCGCCTTCCGAGGCCTCCGCGCCAGCGATGGAAATTTCCTCGGCCCCGCACATAGCTTCGTTGACGGATCGCTTTGAGCTTTTCGGCAAAGGATTCTGCGGCGACGCCGACGCGAACCAGGTCTCGATTGGAGACCGTGGGGCGCTGGTGCTGGCGTCTTCCCCCGTTTCGCTCGTGGTTCTTCCGTCTATGGAGCTTCCTCCGGGGTCGGCCAAAGTTAAGCTCTCGTGCGCAAAGCGGGACGCACCGGAGTTCACCGTGGTGTTCGTCGAGCTCGATTTGCAAGCGAACCCCTTGCCCCTGAAGCGCGGCGAGCATCGCACCCTGACGGTGCGCGTAAGCGGCACGACAGAAAAAATCTCCCTGGAAGCGCGCAACCTCGCTCCGGATGTCGCTGAGCTCGTTGGAGGCAACCCCGTGCGGCACCTTAGCAGCGGCCAGGAAGAAAACGCCGCGCAGTTTGAGGTCATCGGCCGCAAGAACGGCACGTTCCTCATCTCCATCCGCCTGGTGCCGGCTTTGGGGAAGCCTCACCCGTGAAGCCGCAGACCGTCGTTAGCCCTTAGCGCTAAGCAGCCCGAGGCTATGCGGATTTTTTGGAAGTCGCGGCGGCGGCATTTGCCGCGGGGGTTTCTGCTGCGAAGCTAAGTCTGCTCTGACCGTTTTCCAGCAATGGCTCGACGGGAGCGGGTGCAAGCATCCCAAGGAGACCGTCCTGCGTTTTTTCGAGCAACTTATCGGCTTCGCCGTAGCTTTGCGAGGCATTTTTCAAATGCGTGCCGAGCACGTCGAATTTGTCGGCAAATTTTTCAAGCTGCTTCTCCAAGCCGGAAAGACTTCCCAGAAGTCGCCGGACGTTTTCTTCCGTTTGCATACCGCGCAAACCCATAACGATTACGCAGAGGTGCGCGTAAAGCGTGTTCGGCGAAACGGCGATGACTTGCCGCTCCCGGCAGTAGGCGTCCAGGGGCAAACCCTTTCCGTCCGTGCTCATCAGTAGTTCGTAGTACACGCTTTCGGAGGGGACAAACATGAGCGCGAGATCAAGCGTGCCTTCTTCGGGGACGATGTATTTCTTGGCGATGGCGTCGGCGTGTCCCTTGACCGCGGTGACAAAGGCGCGGCGCGCCTCGTCGCCTTCCGCAGAGATGCGCCGGTAGGCGTCCAGCGGAAACTTGGAATCGATGGCCATCAACTTCTTGTCGCGCAGAAAAATCACGGCGTCCGCGGCTTCGCCGCTCGAAAAGCGGTATTGTGTGGCGTAGAGACCGGGGGGCAAGGAGTCTTCGAGCAGGCGCTCGAGCGTGACTTCGCCCAGCGACCCGCGCGACTTGGCGCCCCCGAGAATGCCCTCGATGGTCTGCGCCGCTTGCGACAATTGCGTGCTGGCCTGCTGCAGCCCCCCGAGCTGCCGCTGAATCTCGCTGATTTGCTCACGGGCGTTTTTGAGTTCGCCGGCCATACGGGTTTGCGCGTCGGAAGTCAACTGCCCGGTGATCTGCGCCGAATTCTTGATGGCTTCCTGAAGCGTGGGCGTGAAGCTGTCGAGGCGATGCGCCACGCTATTGGCGATGGTCTCCAGCTGTCCGGTGGTTTTGGCTTGCGAATTCGCGATGGTCTGGAGGTCGCGGCGCAGCTCGTTCATTTGCGATTCCATGGCTTCGTTTTTCTGGCGGCCCTGCAAGCTTTGCAAAACCAGCCAGAGAACGGCCAAGGCCACGACGATCGTGGCGGCAATCACGGTTCCGTTCATTCCTACTCCGATTCGAAAGCGGGAAACGGTCCTATTACTTTAGCAGAGTTGACTCACGGGTGGCATTGCGCCAGCCAATCACCTTCGCATGAGCTTGGCGGGTGAAGACGATGAAGCCGAAACGGAAACCTGTCGAGTGGCGAAGCCTTTGGCGAAAACGAATCGAACCTCCGGCCCGCAAGGGCCTCTCTTACGGAACCGCCCGGTGCGGACCCGCAAGCCGGGTGGTGTGGCAGGGGGAGTGGGCAACCACTCCCCGATTCACTTTTAGCTTGCGACTTAAAACTGCGCTCCTACCAGCTCAGTTTGAGGGCGAACTGGAACTGCCGCGCATCGTAGGACGCAGTCGGTTGGCCAGCAAAGCAAGTCGTGCCCGCACTTGGGTCGCAGAGCTGGTTGACCGCGGCGACATTGGTGCGATTGAAAAGGTTGAAGGCATCAGCGATGACATCGAATTTGAGCCGTTCGCCGAGCGGAATGCGCCGCGAAAGCCGCATATCCCACTGGAAGAAATTGGGCATGACAAAGCGGTTGCGGCCGAGATTGCCGATGCAGCCCGCGCCAGCGGTAGTCAGGCCCGGAATGGCAAATGTGGAACCGCTATTTGTCAGGCAGACATTCGCAAGCCCGAACGTTTCGCCAGGAATGAAAGGTGAGGTTGTTGCTCCGCCAACGGATGGGCGGGCCTGCGATGAGCCAAGGTCGAGCCGCGTGTCTTCACCAGTGATGATGTTGAAGGGCCGGCCGGAAGAAAACTCCACGATGGGCGATAGCGTGAAGTCACCGATAAAATGTTGGAGGGCACCGTCACCAGATTTGGCGCTGGGTGATTGGAAGACGGCGCTTGTCACCCAACGGTGGCGCTGGTCGTTGACGGAATTGGCGCGCTCAAGTTTCGGGAAGCGGCTGTCCTGGGGCTCGAGCGGGGACTGCAGGTCGGTCGAGTCGTCAATGGAATGAGAGAACGTGTAACTGGACAGCAGCTCGAATCCCTTCGAGAAGCGCTTCGAAAGATTAAGAGTTAGAGCGTTGTACCAGGAGTTGCCAGTGGAGAGCTGCGCGTCCACACTGTTCCAGGGCACAGGAACTCCGAAGCCGCCCGGGTAACACTTGGGCGCGGTATTCCCGAGCAAGGGGAAACCGGCGGGGAAACAAGCAGCTTGCGCTGCGCCCGCCAATTGCGGATAGAACGCCGCACCGGGCCCGGCAAACGAAGGATTCGGACCGGACGGGCGGAAGAAATTGAAGGCCGCCGGCGTACCCAAGGGCGTGCCATTAAGAAATGCGAGAGGTCCGGGGCATGCGCTGATGATCCCGAGCACACCTCCCAGGCCAGGCGCCGGATTAAACGTGCAGCCGGTCGAAGAAGAGGTCAAGGTGCTGGTAGGCACCGCGACGCTTAAGGGGAGTGTGCCGCAGACAGCGCTGCCAAAGCCGGCAGCGTTGCAATCGGCAAAATTCACGTCGAGCAATTGAGGATCGGTGGTATTCACATCGATGGGCCGGTTCAAGTGCAAACCACGGGTCCACTGATAGCCCAGGCTGAGCTTCCACGAGCCCGCGAGTTCTCGCTCGACCGTGAGATTGGCCTGATGAGCGTAGGCATAGACGAAGTTCTTCGAGATGGGAAGCGTGAACGGCAAGATGGGCAGCGGGAATCCTGCCTGCAAGTAAGCTTGGTTTGCGAAGATGGATCCGGAAGCGAGCGGATTGAAGCGCTGCTGGTTTGGCAAATAGGACATATTCGGCAACGCGTTTAAAACGCCCTGGAAAATCGAAGAACCATTGAGGTTCGCGGGAGTGTCTAACCCATTCCCGCATGCCGGCGTGACCAGTCCGCAGGCGGATGGTGTGCCGCCTGTGGAGATCAGCTGAACCGAGCGGCCACCATCGGCGGTCACGGAGTCGAAAGCCGTGGCCAGAAGTGGGTGGTCGTAAAACATGCCATATCCCGCGCGAATGACGGTCTTGCCGTTTCCTTCTGGATCCCAAGCCACGCCAAACCGCGGGGCGACATTGTTGGAATCGCGCGGGATGCCCTCGACGACGCCAAGAGCCTTCTCCGCGGCGGCGTTGATGGCCGTGCCCGCGGTGAAAAGGGGGCTGATTTCCACGTCATAGCGCACCCCATAATTGACGGTGAAATGCCGGTTCATGCGCCAGCTGTCTTGCAGGAAAAAGGCGATTGGTTGATTCTCAAACGGATGATTGGAATTTCCAATGCCCTGAATGTAAGAAGTCGGAATGCCCAGGCCGTAGGATTGCAATGCCGTTGTGCCCGGCAAAGAGATTCCCGCAACGTTGTTAGGAAAGCCGAAATTCGACGCCGCGAAGCCTCCGAAATTCACGTCGCCGCCAAAGTCCAGCTCAAAGATCTGCGCTTTCTTTGAACGAAGCTGAATGAGGTTGTAGTCGCCGCCGATTTTGAACGTGTGGCTGCCCCGGACAAACGTCACGTTATCTGTGAATTCGAAACGGCGCTCGATGCGGTCTACCGTGGAGTACGGCTCGCGCCCGAAGTAGGCATAGCCGGGAATATTGACGCCAATATTGGAACCGCCCGGGAGTTGAGAAAACCCGAAGTGCAGCCCGCGCCGCGCGACCTGACTACGAAATTCATTGAAAGTTTTGTCGCTGATGATCGTGTCATGCTGAACGGTGACATTGAAGTCGCGCGACTGGTTGTAGCCGGCACGGGAACCCGAATTCTGGCCGAAGACCTGATTTTGCGATGTGGAAGGAAGGCCGGTCACGAGAGACGGAGAAACACCAACTCGCACGAAGGAATTATTTCGATTGTTCCAACGCTGATCGATTCGCGCCGACCACAGGCTGGTCTTCTCCATGACCGGGTAATTCCCGCGGACAGAATTGAGGCCCACGAAAGATGCTGGAAGGGGCGCGACATAAACGCCAAACTGGGAGCACGTAGCGCCGTTGTTCACCGGCTGACTGGCAGGGCAGGCCACCGGGATCGGGAACTGTGCGCCTGGCGTGGCCGTCAGTGGAATGCCACGCTGTTGATAAAAACCGTTGGCCACAGCGCCAAAATCAAGACGGTTCAGTGCGACGCTAGACGCCGAACCCATGAAAACTCCGTATTGCACACCTAGGGTTTGGAGAGCCGGCACGCCCGAGCTGAGAAGCGCGTTTACAGCGGCGGCTTGCGGGCCAGTCAGTTGTACAGGCAGCGGTCCACCGGGAGTGGGCAGCGCAACCGTCTGCATCCCGAAGTTGTTGATACCGATGCTCGAAAACCCTGTTTCTTCGCGTTGCGTGTATTCATAGGAAAAGAAGTAAAACGTCTTGTCTTTCTTTAGCGGGCCGCCGAAAGTCAGCCCGCTTTGCGTGCGCGTGTAAGCCTGCTTGACGGGATCGAGCGCGCCGGTCACGGGATCCACCTGTCCCGAGAAGGCGTTACGCGCCTGAAACGCTTTATTGCGGAAGTAACCGAAAGCGTCTCCGTGAAACTCATTGCTCCCGCTCTTGGTGACGATGTTGACCACTCCGCCCGTGGCGCGGCCGTACTCCGCATTGTAATTGCTCAGGATGAGCTGAAATTCCTGCACGCCTTCCTGGGAAATCGTGGAGCGGATGCCGTTGACGGAGTTGTCGCCGGCGTCCGCGCCGTCGACGCTGACCATATTGCCGCGGGCGCGCGCACCCCCGATGCTCAAGCCGCTATTGGGAGCGGGCCCGATGGTGGGGGCCATGTCCCGCGTGGTCTGGGAATTCGTAAGCGTAAAGTTGATGTAATTGCGACCATTGATCGGCAGGTTGTCAATTCGGCGCTGCTCCACGGTGTCGGAAACTTCCGTCTTGGTCGTCTCAATGGGCGAAGTTTCCGCCGAAACGGTAACAGTTTGCTGGATGCCTTTGAGTTCCAGGTGTGGGTCAAACGAGGCGCTCTCGCCAACCGTCAGGACCACAGAGGGGTTTTCGTAGGCGCCAAAGCTGCCGCCGCTGTCCACGGTCATTTTGTACCGGCCCGGAGGGATTCCCACTAAATTGTAGCGGCCATTGTCGTCGGCGACGGCGGTCCGCGTCGCGCCGGTGGCAGCGTTGGTCAGCGTCACCTTTGCGCCTTTGACGCCCAGATTCTGGGGATCGAAGACCGTTCCGGAGAGAGTCGCGGTATTCACCTGTGCCGAAACGGCTGCAGCGCCCCCGAGTACCAGCATGGCGAGCAAAACTCCCGCGAAGATGAACTGCCAGGCGCTTACTTGCAAACGCGACTGCACAATCGCCGACGCACACACCCCTTGCTTGATTTGCATGAGTTCCTCCTGTGGCACCTGAAATCCCGCTACCCCTAGCGGTGGCGGACTGGCCCCGCCGCTTTGCACCGAAATAATTGAATACAGGGCTTTTACTGCAAATGCGTCCCCGCTTTCAACTGAAAACTTCTTTAAGCTTGCCTCTCAGACAAGCCAATTTCGTTGCCCGCGAGCAGAGTCGCGCGACTCTCCCGTCTCCTGCAAGCGACAAGAGAAGAAAGCGCTGAAAAGAAAGAGCATGTCGCTTCTTGTCGTTACCGGATGCTACGGCGGATGGAAGCCTTAGAACACTTGCAAGGTTAAGATTCGCAAGCACTAAGGTGTCCCTGGGAATCAAATTGGCTAGTCTCGAAAAACCAGGGCTTCGCTGTGGTGTACAGGCCAGGTCGTTCGGGTTGCCTCCAAAGGAAGCAGGCAAGGCCCGGGCGTATCTTGGCTTACGCGGCGGAGCCGGAAGAGGAAACTTCGGTGGCACCGCCCGAATTGGTGCCAGACGACCGTTCCGGCGCAGGGGTCTCGAACGCATGCAAGCGGGCGGCGAGGACTTCGGCGAGCAGGTCCACGAGTTTCTTCGCGCCGCTGCCGTCCGAATCTTTTTCCGGGTTGTATTGGGCGATGTCTAGCCCCAGCAGATTCTTGTGCTCGGCGAATTCCAGGAGCGCGGCGCGAACGTCGTCGAAGCGCAAACCGCCGCTGCCGGGCACGTTGACAGCGGGAAAATCTTCCTGGGCGATGGCGTCGGTATCCAGGTGAAGCACAAAATCGTGCGCCTCTGCGTGCATGTGTGAAAGCGCTTCCTGCGCCGCGCGCGCGCCGCCCTTGAATAGAATGTCGGCCGCGTGGCAGTGCCGGATGGGGGACTTGGCCAAGTACTCCTGCTCGGGAGGGTCGAGCCTTTCGAGCCCGAATAGCGTGACGTCCGGCTCGCGCACCAGCGGCGGCTCTCCCCAGAAGCGGACCAGCTCCGGAGCGCCCTTACCCAGAATGTGCGCTACAACCATCCCGTCAATGCGACCGGAAGGCGTGGACGCGGGGGTGTTCAAGTCGGCATCGCGATCGAACCAGAGCAGGCTGAGGTGGTGGTAATAGCGGCGCGCGGCCGCCAGCAGGCCAATCACCTGGGCGCAATCGCCGCCAAGGACCAGCACCAGCGCTCCGCTTTTTACGGCTAATTCCGCGCGCAGCTTCAGGTCATTGAGGCCAGCGACGATTTCGGTCAGATTTCGGGCGCGGCGGTGCTCTTCGTCGTCGGCAAAAAGGCGCGGGGCGCAGTCCCCGTGGTCAACGACTTCGTAACCGGCGGCCTGGAGCCGCTCGATGATACCGGCGGCTCGCAAGGCGGCTGGCGCTTTTTCGCTTCCGAGGGAAAACGCGGCGGCACTCGAAGGCGCCCCAATCAAGGCAATCTTCTTCGGCTGACGGACGATTTTGACCGCCAATGTCTCACTCCTTGTTCAGCGTTTTCCGACCGCCGCGCTGGCATCACCATGACCGGAACGGAAAAATGTACAGGGTGAACTTTCCGGTCCTGCGCGGCGTCCCCTTGGGAACTGCCGACTACGACGACAACAAAACTCTCAACGGCCCGGCGCCGGCGCGATGGTCGCCAACTCCGGAGGCAGGGTAAAGCGGACGTCCTCGCGGATTAAATCCAAGTCGCGCTGATCGGTAAAGCCAAATTCGGCCAGCCGCTGGCTAACCTGCTCGACCAGAACCTCCGGCGCCGAAGCGCCCGCCGTCAGGCCCACGCGGGAGATGCCTGCGAGCCAGCCCACGTCTATGTCAGAGGCCGAGTCGATCAATTTTGCCTTCACGCCGCGGCGTTGCGCCACTTCCACGAGCCGGTTGGAGTTGGAGCTGTTCGGCGAGCCGACGACAAGAATCAGGTCCACGTCCTTGGCCACTTGCTCGACAGCTTCCTGACGGTTTTGCGTGGCATAACAAATGTCGTCGCTGGCTGGACCCTGGATCGCGGGGAATTTCTGGCGGAGGCGCGCCACGATTTCCTGTGTGTCGTAAAGGCTCAGAGTCGTTTGCGTTAGGAAAGAAAGTTTTTGCGGATCCTCGACTTCGAGCGCATCCACGGCAGCCACCGAGTCCACGACGAGCGTGCGATCGGGGGCTTCGCCCGAGGTGCCGATGATTTCCTGGTGGTCCTTGTGGCCAATCAGGATAATCGTGCGCTTTTCGCGGGCAAATTTCAGGGCCTCGAGATGAACTTTGGTGACCAATGGGCAGGTGGCGTCAATGACTTTCAGCTCGCGCGCCTTGGCTTCATCGCGGACGGTGGGAGGCACACCGTGGGCGCTAAAAACCAGTACGGCGCCGTGCGGGACTTCTTCGATCGCTTCGACGAAAATGGCCCCGCGCCGCCGTAACTGCTCGACGACGTAGGTGTTGTGAACAATTTCATGGTGCACGTAAACGGGCGAGCCATATGCTTCCAGAGCCAATTCCACGATATCCACGGCGCGGACCACGCCGGCGCAAAAGCCGCGCGGCCTCACGCGGAGCAAAACCTTTCCGTTCCCATTATGTTGGTTCTGCATGGTCACCCTGCTCTTACTGCACCTCGAGCACTCTATCATACCTCAGCGGCGCACCCGAGGACACGCCGATTCGCCATTTTGAGTCGCGTTTGATTTCACAAGGAGAGTGTTGCGAATCTCATAACGGGAATGGCCCTTCGGGCCGACGGCTAAAGTTCGGCTCTATCTTTTTACGCAACGGTTGCCCATTCGGCCAGCGTTTCAAGTCCTTCGCCAAGGTAAAATTAGCTATATCTTCAGGTTCACCGCGTCTTGGAAGAGTGTGGGAGTTCTACAAAGAAAGATGGTTATGGCCAGTTCCTCGAATCCCATCAACCGACGGCGCAGCGAGCGCGTCATGCTGCGCATGCGCCTCACCGTGGTTGCCGAAGACGCTACACGCAAGCGCCAGCAGTATGAGGCCATGACGCAGGTCGTCAACGCCCACGGCGGACTCATGAAAATGCAGACGGAGTTGCACGTCGGCCAGCCGATGTTGCTGCTCAACCCACAGAACAAAGTCGAGCAAAGGTGCCGCGTGGTGCGTATAGATGACACGGCCGAGGGAGACTTCGCGGTGGCCTTCGAGTTCGACGCTCAGAATGCCAAGTTTTGGCCGGTCGTTTTTCCGCCAGAAGACTGGGTTGCTGTACCCGTCTGAAGCAAGCTGGCGCGTCTCTCCGGAAGTGCAACTCCTTTCCGTTTCCCGTGTTCTATAGAGTGGCAATGGTGTCCGCTTGGAGGACGCGCTCATGACGCACGGCAAGATGACATACGGAAAACCAGCGCTTTTGGCGGTTTCGGTTTTGTTTTGCGGGTTCCTGCTGGCAGGTTGCGACGACTACGTTCAAATTACGCGCGATCCCGATGTTCGCATACCCAAGCTGGCCACCTGGGCGTGGCACCCGGCTTCCGAGCCAAGTAAAGCGCGCGACTCACGCGACTCGCGCCCCGTCGTTTCGCGCGATGTGATCTCTCGAGGCGAGACGGCGGTACGCGATCCCGATGCCAATACCGAAGCGGTCCGCCAGCGCGCAAAGACGGCCATCGAACAAACGCTGGCTTCCAAAGGACTCAATCAGATTAGCGACCCCTCGGTCGCCGATTTTCTGGTGGACTATCACTTTGCCGTGGAACGGCGCAACGCAACGGTTCCGGTGGCTTATGGCGGTGGCTATCCGGGCTTGGTGTGCGGCCCGTACGGCTGCTGGAGTGGCTGGGGTTGGGGACCGACACTGGTCGGCTACGAGCATATCCGCTTCCGTGAAGGAACCATCGTGTTTGATTTCGTTCAGCGAGGGTCCAGACATCTGGTCTATCGCGCCATTGGCCAAAAGCACGTACACTACGACAGGTTCACGCTCACGCAGGACGATATGAATGGCCTGGTCCATCATCTTCTGAAAGACCTTAGAACCCGTTGAAGTGGCCTTCGGGATTTGATTTGTGCAAGACGGGGTTGGGCTTCTTCGGCTCGTCAGAAGGACCCGCCGCTTGGGGCTTCGCCAGAGGATGGTGGCTAGTGGAGCAAACCAAACGCGGCCACGCTGGTCCTCGTGCCGATGTACACTCTCCCGTTGGCAACCATCGGCGTAATGAAGTGTCCCCCAACTGCAGAGAAGTGATCCCGGTTCGACGCCGCTTGATTCGAATCGTAAAGCTCCTTTGTCAGGTCGGTGGCGTCGTAAGCGAACAAAACTCCAGCGCCCCAATCCAGCGCCCAAACGATCCCTTGCGTGGTGCCATTCGCAGAGATGCTGGCTACGGTTCCATTCCCACCGAAAACGTGGGCACTTTGCGAAGATGGCGAGGTTGCCAGGAGCGCCTTAGAAATCGGAAAGGCCTTCAAAGCACTATTGGTGGGGCCGAGATACACGGTGTTATTGAAAAAGACCGGCGACGAGTGATTCTCCCCCGAGCCCAAGGTGAATTGCTGATAGACATTGTTCTTGGCGGAATTAAACTGCCCCAAGTTGTCACGATCTACAACGTAGAGATTCCCGTCCTTCCCCGCGCCGACAGCAAGGTGGCGCGTCACATTGGCAGCGTCGGCAAGATCGGGCAACAGCAGCGGGCCGGCTGAACCGAAATCGGCGTCCGCACGGTCTTCGCTAAGGGTATTGAAAGGAGTGAAGTAGTCTCCAACTTTGAGGCCGCCGGACGTTGAAAGTCGAACGAACGAATTCCCGTAGCTGCTGTTCGTCCCTGGTGTGTCGCCAAATCCGTTGCCGCTGATAACGTATACGTTCCCGGACGCGTCTGCGGCGGGTCCGCCGCCACCCATCCACATGCCGCCACCCGAATTGTTGGGCACCAGATCGATCGCGCTGCTTTGTTTGAGCGTTCCAGCGTCAAGCGCGATTACCCACGCGGAATATGCGCCGCAATCGCCGAATAGGCCGGACCACGCTGTGTAGATAGTGTTTCCGCTTTCCAGCAGGGCGGCTCGCTCATGGTGAACGGAGGGAAGGAAAGTTACCACACCCCCGCTGCTGTTGCCGCCGGTGCCTGGGTAGGTTGCCGTGATGGTCGTAGGCCCGCCAAACAGCTCGTTCCCATTCGTGAGATCCAGCGCATGCAGTCGGTGGATGATGTTTCCCGAGGAATTCTGAGACATGGCTTCGACATAGATGGCATTGCGGTTGCGATCGATGACCGGCGTCGCGGTGACCCCGTTTGGACTGATGTTGCCGCACGGCAGGTTCGTGGCCGGAGCTTCTCCGCTCGGAAGGACCCTGGTTTGCCAAAGGATGGTAGCCGAACTGCCGCTGATGCTGCTTGCGTCCACCGCATACACGCTGTCGTTTTCAGTTGCCACGTACAAGACGTCTTTGTTTCCCTGTCCGGGTATGGCAAGCTGGCTTACGAAGAGAGCCTGCCCATCAATTTGGCCATCGACAGAGAATTCGCCGACCTTTCCAAACGTCGCCGAACTGACGTTGCTCGTGGTCAGCGTCGTTTCCTTCAAGTTCTGTCCCGTTCGCTGGACGTCGTAGTGATGGGTGACTACGTCCGTGGCGGAAGGTCCCGGCGGCACCGGAGGAGGCCCGCTGTTCAGCGTTGTGCGCGAAGAACCGCAGCCCAAGAACACAATAAACACGGAGGAAATTACGGCCGAAAGAAGTACCTGATGTCCCCGCATATGCCTGCCTATCCGTCAATTTTAAGGACTGTGAAGATACCTGCGTACTTGGCGGAGCAAGATTGTTGCGTTAACGCCAAGGGTCCTGAAGTCGCCTGCAAAAAGATTCTCGTCTACGCTGCAAAGGCTCACAATCGGGCAAAGACCCGAGTTACTATGCGTGCCCTTCTTCCCCCCAGAAGAGCGCGAGTACGCAATGCTTGCTTGGGTCAACTCCTTGCCTTCATGAAGGTTTCCCTTCTATTCTCATGGTCCCTGTGGTGCTGAAGGATCAAGTTGCTTTCATCACCGGCTCCGGCCGAGGCATCGGGCGGGCCATCGCGCATCTGTTCGCGAAAGAAGGCGCGGTGGTGTTTCTGACCGCGCGCACAGAAAAGGAACTTGCCGCGGTGGGGAAGGAAATATCGGAAAACGGCGGAAGAGCCGAATATGCCGTGGCGGATTTGACGCAAGACGCCGCGTGCGCTCACGTCGTTGCCACCGCTCGGGAAAAACTCGGCAAGATCGACGTCTTGGTGAACAACGCGGGGCATTACGGCCCCGTCCTTCCGGTGGAAGAATATCCGGTCGGCGAGTTCGACAAGGTCATCGCCATTCATTTGCGCACGGCCTTCCTGCTATCGAAGCTGGTGCTGCCGGAAATGTATGCGCGCCGCGCGGGCGTGATCCTGAACATTTCGAGCCTCTCGGCGAAGGCAGCTTACTCCTGGGGTTCCGCCTACGCCGCAGCCAAGGCCGGAATGCTCGGCCTAACACGAGTGACTGCCGCCGAAGCTGCGCGCAAAGGTGTTCGCGTCAACGCCATCTGCCCCGGACCGGTCACCGAAACGCAAATGTCAAAGGAATTGGGCGCTGATCTGGCGAAGCGCCTTGGCGTGAGCGAGGAAGAGCAACTGGCGGGGTTCCTCAAAAGCTTGCTCCAGGGTCGCGCGCAAACCGCCGACGAAATTGCGCGTGCCGCCCTGTTCCTCTGTTCCGAACAGTCCAGCGCCATCACGGGCCAATCTATTAACGTCGATGGCGGCGTCGTGTTTTACTAAAGCTTCGGCAACAAGTCCGGGAAGTTCAAATCGCGCAATCAATTCCCTTACTCTGGCGGATGACGCCGCGCTCGTCTGTGACCGCCCGCGTAGCTGCAGGACGTGTCGGTCGTGTCTTCTAGGAGAGCATCGTAGTTTCGTCCGTCACCAGTCACGTGCAGCCGCCGCGACCATCCCGGCGGGATCGGAGAACCAGCGATTGGCACGCTCGCCTGTGGAAGGTGGCCTGGGCTGCCAAGAACGAATCCGCGCCCTTTGAACTCCGGGGTTGCAAGCAACAGATCCCTTGCGGCGTAAACCCCATGGGTCATCTTGTACTCTGGTTCTGCAGTATTGAAGGCACGGAGCAGATTGCTAGCCGCCAGGTGTTTGGCCGGCTCCGCATCGGAAGAGGAGTGCGGCGCGTTTTGGCTGCGGAGTGTTTTGGCCGTCGTTATGAATGGAGCGATCAGAACAATCGAAAACAGGACTGACTTTTGTTCGCACGTCAGACCTCCTCCGGGAAAGGACTTGCGCGGAATACGTTCCGGGCCTCCTCAAGCTGGGAGACGGGAGGGAGCCAGTGTGAATTACGCTACGGAAGTAAGCGCATTCCTTCCAGCAGTGTCGTCTAGTGCATTTCGTTTTTGTGGACAACTCCGCCCTTCATCACGAATCTTACTTTTTGCAATTCCGTGATGTCTTTCAGCGGATCACCGCTGACGGCCACAAGGTCCGCCCACTTGCCTGCCTCGATGGTTCCCGCTTTGTCGCTCCAGCCAAGAAGCTCCCCGGCAACGGAAGTCCCAGCGCGAATCGACTGCATTGGCGTCATCCCGTATTGCACGTAGTATGCAAACTCTTTCGCTTGATTCACCTTTTTCCAGTCGAATCCCCCGGCGTCTGTGCCCAGCGCGATTTTCACGCCTTTTTTCACTGCTTTCGCGAAATCTTCTTTCTGTAGGTCCGCCATCTTCTGCCAATTTCCTCCGCGGCCCGGCGCAACGTACAAGCCCACCGTGAGCGTCGGCACCCAATAAATTCCTCTTCGCGCCATCTCATCCATCAGCGCGTCGGTCAGCCCGTCGCCGTGCTCAACGGTGTCCACGCCCGCGCGCAGCGCTGCCGCAATTCCGTCGCTGCCGATGGCGTGCGCCGCCACTTTCTTGCCGATCCGGTGCGCCTCGTCAACAATCGCTTTCGCTTCTTCGTCCGTAAAGTTCACCATGCTGTGCAGCACGCCGTCCGCTTCAAAATGATAGCGGCGGTCCGAGTAATATTTGATCCAGTCCGCGCCATACATTGCTTGCTCGCGCACCGCTTTGCGCGCGCCTTCGACGCCGTCAACATATTGCACGCCCGTCGGCAATTTCAGCTCCCAGGAATAGCCCAGTAGGGGATACATTCCCGTTGGCGTCATGGCCCGCGTGGCCACCTGCATGCGCGGACCAGGCACTTCGCCGTTGGCAATGGCCGTCTTCACGTCCACGTCCGCGTACATCGCGCCTTCGGTTTCCAGGTCGCGCATCGCCGTGAAGCCGTGCGACAGGGCAATTTCCGCATTGCGTGCTGCAAGAATCGCGCGGTAAGGAATCGACTGCTTCAGCAACTGCTCGTCGTACTCCGCCGAGGTGACGTCGCCTTGCAATAGAACGTGCGTGTGCACGTCGATGAATCCCGGCAGCACCGTGGCTTTCGAAAGATCGATAACCTCCGCTCCGGCAGGGGCGCTTCCGCCCAAAGCAACCGACACAATCTGGTCGCCCTCAATCACAATCAGCGCGTTCTCCACCGGCTTGTCGTTTTTTCCATCGATCAATTTGCCCGCGCGGATCGCGACTCGGTGCGGCGCCTGTCCGGCGGCGAAAATGGGAATGAACAGGCTTGGCAAAACAAGGGCAAGAAAGCGACGCATGGATCTCCTCCTCGGAGCCGCAAGCCTATCAGAGACTTCTCTTTTCGTCGCGTGCCCAAAAGCCTTGGCGGTGCCGCTAGAATTCCGGGGAATTCGCCGGAATCATTCGACAACCACCCTGCGTTCGGCTAACATCTGCGCATCGGGCCACAGCGAGCGGCGGCCGTCCACCTGTAAACGTGCCGCTCCGGAACACCATGGGAAATCCAGGCGGCGTGCCAGGGAGCAGACTTGAGCCCATCGTCTCTTGCAAGGACTCCGGAGAATCTTGTGAAAGAAGAATCGCGTCGCAGCACGCGCATCGAGAGGTCCGTTCCGCTGATTGTCTTCGGGCATAACAGTTTGGGCGAGCCGTTTGTCGAAAGAACCGTTTCCACTACCGTGAACCTGCATGGCTGCCGATATCCTTCGCGGCACGAATATGGCGTGGGGACCTGGGTGACGCTCCAAGTGGTCGGGCTGAACGTGGAGCCTGCCCCGCCCGCGATTCGCGCCCGGGTGCGCTCGATTCGCCCGTCGCAAAGCTCGCGCGAATTGCAGCAGGTGGGGGTGGAACTGGAGACTCCCGCCAACGTTTGGGGCATCGCGACGCCCCCTCGAGACTGGTTGGGTGTTGGAGAAATGACCAGCTCCATGCCTCAATTCTCTGAGGTTACGGAACCCGAGCTTGAAGCTGCTTTCACCCCCCTCGACGGCACCGCGCTCGAGGTGGAAACGCGAGACGCCGAAGGGCCAGAGGCGTCTTCCGCGCTCGAACACAAGTTGGCCGAGGTGGCCACTTTTCCTTCTCCGTCGCCCGTGGCCGGAAAACCTCCCGGCCTCACGCTCACCGAAGCTCCCAAGCCGCAGCGCGTGGTTCTTACGCCGGATGGGCTGATCAGCACTCTTCAGGGAAAACTGCAGCAGGCCGCCGAGAAGGCCGTGCAAAGCGCCGTGGCGAAGCAATTGAACGAAGCCGTGCGCAACGCCTTGTCTGCTATCGACCAGGTCAAACAGTCCAGCATTCGCGAAGTGCAGGAGCTTTTCCAGAGACGCGTCGAAGCCACTACCACCGGTCTGGCCACAAAAGACGACATCGCCGCCGTGACTGCCTCGGTGATCGCCGCGCATTGGAAAGAGGAGATGGAGAAGTACCGCGCCCATGCCGAGGAGTTGACGCAGAGGCTGGCGCAGCAGGCCGCGGAATTGAAGCGGGAGATCGACGGCTGCCAGCAATTCCTGGGAAAGACAAACAAGGAACTTGAGCCCCGGGTTCAGGCTCGGCTCAGCGAAGCCGTGGCTTACGCGACCAAACAATTCGATGGCGCTGCCGCGCGAACCGTGGACCGGCGTTACGAGGGCCTCCTGGAAACCACGCAGTCTCTCTTGGAAGAAACCCTTTTGAAGCTTCAGGCTCGCTCGGCAGAGGCGCAGGCCCTAGTGCAAGGAGCGGTGAACTCGACGCTCGGGAACCTACAGCGACAAGCAGAATCGCAGTTGAATGTGATTCTCTCGGAAACCAAAGAGCGCGCCGCCTCGGCGCTTTCTTCTCTGGACGCCGAAAACCGCGCTGCCTGCGAAGCCCGGCGCCAGACTCTCGAAGCGGATGTGGCCCGCGCCGCCGAGCGCTCCACCGATCAATTCCGCAAAGGGATGAAGGCTTTCCTTTACTCTTGCCTAGTTGCGGCCGTGAGCGCTGTGGATGAGCACTCGAAGTCCACTCTCGAGGGCCTTACCCAGGACAACGGTAAGTCCTTGCCGGAAGGTCACCAGGCGGGGAACGGGGGCAACGGCTCCGTAAATCCAGAGGGCCCGGAAATCCTCCCTGCGCCTGATACTGACCCTTTCACCCACTAATCTGGAAAGAGTTTCGCCCAAACAAAAGGGCCAGCCGCTCTCTCTTAGGACGGCTGGCCCTTTTGTTTTCCTTGATTGCAGAACTTCCGTTACTCCTGAAGGAGGCAGGAGCAACGGTTCTGCGTGTGCTCCGGCTGACGCCAGAAACTCGATTTTCAGCTTACGGGCTGCTCAGAGCCCGGGCGCCGGAACGGCCGGCGCGCTAGTTCCTCAACGCTATAAATCCCATGCCGAACCGCAACCAAGACCGGATGCCGGCTGTCCGCTACCCGGTCAACGGTCACAGCCCAAACCCGGTGGAGCGTATAGAGGCTGATGAGGACCCCGGCAATAGCCAGGAATCCCAAAGCAAACAGCGCAAACGCCGCCAGCAGTTCGCGAACCGCATAAAGCTGAAGCGCGCCGATGACTCCCAGCAGCCACCACATCCACTTACGGTCTTTATCTGCCTTCGTTATTTTGACTTGACTCTCCGCCGCATTCATGGACTCCCCCGGCTCCTAGAAAAACCTTACATTTCGCTTCATTTGGATGCTGCAACCTGCCCGAACGGGCACATTCCCAGTACCTGTACCATTAGACACTCTCACGCCCGCAAGAATCGATGGTACGCAAGTCACATTTTAAGCTCCAAACCAGTCTCCTAGTACCCGCCTCTGTAGACTCTCTTCACTGTAAAGCGATGAAGAAAAGCCACTTAGTGTAGTATACACTTTCGCCATTGTTTTCGCCAGGGTTTCCCTGTACCGCCTGTGGAAAACCTGCCCGGTCGTACAGGGATATTTTGCCGCGCAAAGGTGGTGATTCGAGTGCTCCCAGCGTATCAATCGAGGCCTCCAAACGAGGTCACCCGCCGCTCCAGAGGCACGCGAACCCTTAGCGCCTGCCAAGAAAGGTAACATCGGTTCGAGAGTTACTCGACTAGGTCGCGCGGTTCAGGAACATGGAGGAGGTCTTGGCCGGGTTCAGTTTCCCTTCAGCGCATACCCGATGTCAAAGGGCAGCTTCCCATCCACGCGAAGAACTTTCACCGAGCTATTGATGGAATATACGTCGATAATCCCCGCAGCTCCTGGCGTCGCCTCGACC
>Ga0126379_10000153_pt1 | contig 34018 bp, 26 predicted proteins | sample PanSoiMetPlot_24_FD_92640 | JGI IMG/M metagenome (GOLD analysis project Ga0126379, IMG submission 92640) | Tropical forest soil microbial communities from Panama - MetaG Plot_24 | ecosystem: Environmental > Terrestrial > Soil > Tropical forest > Bulk soil | place: Panama | collected 2016-02-17
ACATAAATTGAACAGGCTAATTTGCGCAAGAGAGTACAAATTGAGTGCGCGGTTTGGCACCTCGATGTCGGCTTAGCTCATCCACATGAATGTAGAAATCATGAAGGGTACGACTGTTCGTCGATTAAAGAGCTACATGAGCTGGGTTAAATACGTCGTGAGACAGTATGGTTTCTATCTTCTAGAAGAAATTAGAGTAAAATATAGACAGCCCCTTCGTACGAAAGGAGTTGGGTATATTGACCTATGGTTTACCTGTTATTTATAATTGAAACTATATTAATAACAATATAATATTACTAATTTAGTAACTAATTAATACTTTCACTAAAGTAAATTAATATTATAAGTATGGCAGGAAAGCTAAGTCAGTTAGAGATAAGTGCTGAAAGCATATAAGCACGAAACTTACTATACTATACTCTTAAATAAACGTAGTTTAACACTACGAAATATTATTTAAATAAAATAATTTATTTTATAGGCTTTAATTGTAAGTATATTAATTGTATTTAGATATAAAGTACTAATTTTTTTATATACTAATAATAACACATATAATATAATAATAATAATAAAATTATTTAACATATAGCCTAGTTAGCATAAAAGTAATGCAACCGTTTTGTAATCGGTTTAAGTAAGTGCGATACTTGCACTGGGCTAATATATCAATATTAAATTAAAAAGACCCAATGGTCAAGTTTGGTTAAGACATAACATTTTCACTGTTAGTGCGAGAGTTCAAATCTCTCTTGGGTTGAAAGAAATTAGCTCAGGGGTAGAGCTGTCGTTTTACACACGAAAGGTCAGGTGTTCGAATCACCTATTTCTTAAAAAAAAAATTTTTCTTTTTTTTATTTTTGCGGGTTGATGTAAGAGTAACATATTTGGCTCATGACCAAAAATTTTAGGTGCAATTCCTAAGTCCGCATAATTAAGGCTATAGCTTAATGGTAAAGCCAGCTGCTCATGATAGCTCTTATAAATGTTCGACTCATTTTAGCCTTAAAATTAACTAAATTTAATTAAATTTAGTTAATTTTAAAAATAATATTTATTATTATTATAAAATCCGAGTGCTGGAAAAGGTAGACAGACTTAACTTAAAATTAAGTGATGAGAATCGTGTACGTTCAAATCGTATCTCGGATAATAAAAAAGAATAAACGTAATTCAATTATTATAAATTATAAAAATAATATAGATAAAATTATCGAATTTATTTATAGGAAAAGATTAAGAGTTTATAGGAAAATATTATTTTTATAATATAGTATATATATATAAATCATATAATTTATAAAAATATGAAAAACTAACAATTATAAATATATATATATATATATTTATTCAAATTATTCTTAATATACAGGGGCTATAGTTTAATTGGTAAAACTAAGACTTTGCACGTCTTCAATACAGGTTCGATTCCTGTTAACTCCAAAGTTATTTAATTTAAATATTTTGGTATTAGTTCGATAAATTTAATTGGTAGAGTGAAGGGTTTTATTATATAATATTATTTAATTTAAAGGTAACAGATCAAATTTATGATTTGATATATTGATTCTAATCCAATTCAAAAAAATGATAAATAATAATTATAGTAATAATAATAGTTAAAGTATTGTTTTAATTATTTTATATGCTAATGCGGTTATTTAAAAATTTGTTATATATAAAGAAAATAAAGGAAAATGTAAGATTTAATCTTGAAATAATATAATATTAGGTAATAGTTATATAGGATCTTATGTTTCGCTTCCTTAAAAAAAAAAAGTGAAAAAATGAAAAAAGGGTCTATATTATATATAATGCATTGTTAAAATATGATCATTCGAATTTTAGTTTAGATATCCTTGAATATTGTGAACTTAATATATTAATAATCAAAGAACAGTATTATATTAATATCTTAAAATAATAATATAATATATTGGGTATAATAGAATTACGTTTAGGTAATAAATATAATGATAAAATTAAAAATTTAATTAAAGGAGCTTTAATGAGTCGTGTTCATTTAGAAGAGGTTAAGATTAAAATGAGAAAATTTGCTAAGTTGCAGAGGGAAAGAAACCTTTTTTTTATGATAAAAAACATGAATTTGAAAGAGTACTAAAAATTTCAGTTAAAAAATCTAAACTTGTTAAAGTTTAAGATATTAAAACAGGTGCTTATGAAATTTTCTAAAGTAATAAAAAAGCAGCTAAATATTTAAATATAGGAGAATTTACATTACGTAGACTTAAACAATCAAATAAACTTATAAAAGGAAGATATTTAATATCGAATGTTTAATAAAGCTCAGGAAGCTCAATTGGTAGAGCAGAAAACTGAAGATTTTCCTGTTGTAAGTTCAAGTCTTACTCTGGGCATTCTTATGGGTATGCTGAAATTTGGTAACCAGGTTCCACTTAGGATGGAATAGTTTTTACTTTACAAGTTCGAGTCTTGTTACCCATATTATATTTATTAATTATAATTATTATATATTTACTATTTTTTTTTAAGTATGTTGTCGACTAATAGGTAAGTCATAAATTTTTGGTATTTATTATTGAGTGTTCGAATCGCTCCAACATAAAAAAAAAATAGTTTTTTTTTTTACATTTATAAATATTATATATTTTTATTAGCCCGAGTAGTTTAATGGTAAAACAATAATTTCATGAGTTAAGAATGAGAATTCGAATTTCTCCTCAGGCTATGAAAAATGATTATATTATATTAATTAATTTTAAATCTTAAATGGTGGATATAGTTCAATAGGTAGAACAGCTGTATGTGGCATAGTATATCCTTGTTCGATTCAAGGTATCCTCCTATGTGTAAAAAATATGCATTAAAGCGTAATTAAAGTAATACTTAGGACTGTAGTGATGACTAATAAGTCAAATAAGATTAATTCGTATAATATATTAAGAAGTTATGTAAGTAAGTCTTATAATGAGTTATACGAGGACAATGAAAAAGTACAAAATAAATCCACATTAAAAGATGTAATTACTAACATATCTATGTGAAAAGAAAGATGATTCTTATCATCAAATGCTAAAGATATAGGTACATTGTATTTAATGTTTGCTTTATTTTCAGGTTTAATAGGTACTGCTTTTTCAGTTTTAATTAGATTAGAATTATCTGGACCAGGTGTACAGTATATAGCGGATAATCAATTATATAATAGTATAATAACTGCACACGCGATCTTAATGATATTTTTTATGGTTATGCCTGCATTAATAGGAGGTTTTGGTAATTTTTTATTACCTCTTTTAGTAGGTGGTCCAGATATGGCAAAGAAAAAGGACCATTTAATTAAAAATTATACATATAATTCAAAAGTTAAGTTTACAGGGAAAAAATATTATTCAACATATCATAAAAATAATTATAACAATATTATAAATAATAAAAATATTATATTTAATTCTTATTTAGCAGGTTTGTTCGAAGGAGATGGTCATATTTGATTTCCTAAAGAAAATATGAAGAAAAAACATAATCCAAGATTTTGTATAACTTTTAGTTTAAAAAATGAACCATTAGCTAAAAAGTTGCTTGAATTAATAGGTTATGGGTTTATAAGATATAAAACTAAAGATAATGCTTGTGTTTTAGTAGTTTCTCCTGTAAAAGGAATTAAAAAAATAATTGAATATATCAATGGTGAATTAAGAACACCAAAAATTATTCAATTATACAGTTTAATAGATTGGACAAATAAAAATCATAGCTCTAATATAATAAAACTTTCTATAAAAAAGGAAATTTAGATAAGGATAGTTGATTAGCAGGGTTTGTAGACGCAGATGGAAGTTTTTCTATTCAACATACTAAATTAGAAAATAATGCTAAAAAAAGAAAGATTTCTTGTAGATTAAGAATAGAACAAAGGATATATGAACCTATAACTAAAATTAGTTATTCAGATGTCTTAACAGAAATAGCTGAATTCTTAGGTTGTAATTTAAAGATTAGAAAACAAGTTTCTACAGGTAATAAGTATTTTAATTTAACTGCATCTAGTCGTAAATCCTTATTAATAATTTTAGCTTATTTTAAATCTTTTCCTCTATATTCATCTAAATATTTGGATTATTTAGATTGAGAAAAAGGGGCTATTATAATTTTAGAAAAAAATCATTATACTGAACAAGGAATTGCGAGAATAGATTTTCTTAAAAATAACATGAATTTAAAAAGAACACATTTTAATTGAGATCATTTATATAATTTATATTAAAATGTGATATGTATAATTTTTATTTAAAAAAGGAAATGCCGTGTAAGAATGTAAATTCTTATATTATAACTTTGCTATATGCATAGAATCTCTCGAATTAGAAGTAAATTACTCTTCTTTTAACAGATATATATACACTTAATTGGAATTATAAATTCATAAGGTTATTATCTTAACCGAATTAATAGTAATAATTATATAAACATGGGAAGAATATGCAGGAAATAAACTAATATTTAATTATATTAGAAAAGATCCTCAGAGACTATACGCAAAGTCCATTGTTTTTTAATAATGGTAAATACATAGTCCATCCGGGTAGGAAACTACTTAAAGGTTAAAGATTTCCTAGATTAAATAATGTTAGTTTTTGATTATTAATACCTAGTTTATTATTATTTGTATTTTCTGCTATAATTGAGAATGGAGCAGGTACAGGTTGAACTCTCTATCCTCCATTATCAGGAATACAAAGTCACAGTGGACCTAGTGTAGATTTAGCTATATTTGCTTTACATTTAGCTGGAGTAAGTAGTTTATTAGGTGCTATAAATTTCATTTCAACTATTTTAAATATGAGATGTCCCGGTATACGATTACATAAATTAGCTTTATTTGGTTGAGCAGTAGTAATAACAGCAGTTTTACTATTATTATCTTTACCAGTATTAGCTGGAGCAATTACAATGGTTTTAACTGATCGAAATTTTAATACTTCTTTCTTTGAATTAGCTGGAGGTGGTGATCCTATATTATATCAACATCTTTTTTGATTTTTTGGACACCCAGAAGTTTATATATTAGTTGTGCCTGGTTTTGGTATAATTAGTACTGTTATATCGGCTAGTTCAAGTAAAAATGTATTTGGTTATCTTGGAATGGTTTATGCCATGATGTCTATAGGTATTTTAGGTTTTGTTGTTTGAAGTCACCATATGTATACTGTTGGTTTAGATGTAGATACAAGAGCGTATTTTACAGCTGCTACTTTAATTATTGCTGTACCAACTGGAATAAAAATATTTAGCTGATTAGCCACTTGTTATGGAGGATCTTTACATTTAACACCTGCTATGTTATTTGCTTTAGGTTTTGTTGTAATGTTCACTATAGGAGGATTAAGTGGTGTTATTTTAGCTAGCGCTGCACTTGATATTGCTTTTCATGATACTTACTATGTAGTAGCTCATTTTCATTATGTTTTATCTATGGGAGCTGTCTTTGCATTATTTAGTGGTTGATATTTCTGAATACCTAAAATTTTAGGTTTATCTTATAATGTGTTTGCTGGTAAAGTTCATTTTTGAATTTTATTTTTAGGAGTTAATATTACATTCTTTCCTCAACATTTTTTAGGTTTACAAGGAATGCCTAGAAGAATTAGTGATTATCCTGATGCTTTTGCAGGTTGAAATTTAGTAAGTAGTTTTGGTTCAATTATAAGTGTAGTTGCTACTTGATATTTTTTAAATATTTTATATTCACAATTGACTCAAGGTGCTGTTGTATCAAGATCTCCTTGATTAACACCACAATATTATAGTGATTTATTTCAAATTTTATTTAATAGAAATAATAATTCTTTAGAATGATGTTTAACAAGTCCACCTAAGCCTCATGCATTTGTAAGTCTCCCTTTACAATCTGGTTTATAACTTTTTATAATATATAAAGCTTATAAAATAAGCTTTTTTTTTTGATAAAAATTTAAAGTTTATTTTTAGACATGTTAGTTCAAAGGTTAGAATGTCGTGCTACGGACACGTAGATACAAGTTCGAATCTTGTACATGTTTAAATTTAAAATTTTATTTATTCTTATTAGCTCAAAGGTAGAGCAGAATACTTCTAATATTTTGATCTTAGTTCGAATCTAAGATAAGAATTATAAAATTTATTTTTATTAGATCTTTATTAGCTCTTATAGCTCAAAGGTAGAGCAAAATACTGTTAATATTTGTATAGATGTTCGAATCATCTTAAGAGCTCTTAATGTTATATAAAAAATATAATATTATATTATATTACAATTTAAGTTTGCTTTTCTGTATAATTAATATAGGTTTCCTAATTTAAATTATTTAATAATTTTAAAATGATTCAAGCAGCTAGAATTATAGGAACTGGTTTAGCTACAACAGGTTTAATAGGTGCAGGTGTAGGAATAGGTATAGTATTTGGTGCTTTAATTATAGGTGTAGCTAGAAACCCTTCATTAAGAGGTCAACTTTTTGGTTATGCTATATTAGGATTTGCTTTTTCTGAGGCAACTGGTTTATTTGCTTTAATGATGGCTTTCTTATTATTATATGTTGCTTAATTATTATAATAATTGTTAGTCAATAATTTACTAATAAAAATTATTATTTCTACATAATTTTACTAATTTTTAATATAGCTATGTATTTATACACAATATAAACATATACATTTATACCTATATTTTACGATATTTAATGTATTAATAAAATAAGGATAAATATGAGTCTATATTTTTAAATAAATAAAGTTTATAGTGAATTTTATATAAATAATGAAGATTCTTTATATTTAATATTAAATGATTAATATATAAAATGATATTTATAATCTCATTACCATTTATACTTCTAAATACAATACAAATCATTTTTATTTGGTTATTTTGAAATATTCTTATTAATAAGAATAATTAAGTTTTAATAATGAATATTTAGTAATAAGTATTCATTATTTATTTTAGTCTAACATACACTTAAAAACTTTAAATTTTAAGTTTATATTTATTTAATATAAAGTTTTTAAGTATTATATTTGCTTTATGTTTATAATTAAAAATAATGTAAAAACTATATTTTGTGAAATTAAAAATAGATAAATTATTAATTTGTTAATATTAAATATGTTTAAAAATATTTTAGTTTTTAATAATCCTATAAAACTAGATGCTCCTACACCTTGAGGTTTGTTTTTTCAAGACAGTGCAACACCTCAAATGGAAGGAATAGAAGAATTACATAATAATATTATGTTTTATTTAGCTATTATATTATTTACTGTTACATGAATGATGATAACAATAATAAAAAATTTTGTACATACAAAATCACAAATAGCACATAAATATATGAATCATGGTACATTAATAGAATTAATATGAACTATAACACCTGCTGTTATATTAATATTAATAGCTTTTCCTTCATTTAAATTATTATATTTAATGGATGAAGTAATGGATCCATCATTAGTAATTTATGGAGAAGGACACCAATGATATTGAAGTTACCAATATCCTGATTTTACTAATGCAGAAAATGAATTTATAGAATTTGATTCTTATATTGTACCTGATGCAGATTTAGAAGAAGGAACATTAAGAATGTTAGAAGTTGATAATAGAGTAATTATACCTGAATTAACTCATACTAGATTTGTTGTATCAGCTGCAGATGTTATACATTCTTTTGCTTGTCCTTCTTTAGGTATTAAATGTGATGCTTATCCAGGAAGATTAAATCAATCTTCTGTTTATTTAAACAGACAAGGAACATATTTTGGTCAATGTTCGGAAATTTGTGGTGTATTACATAGTTCTATGCCTATAGCTATACAATCAGTTAGTCTTAAAAAATTCTTACTTTGATTACGTGATCAAATGAGCAGTTAATTAATATAAAATTATTATATAGTATTTTTTTTTTAATGTGAAATAATAATAAATATATATATATATATATTTATTATTATTTTCCCCTCCCCCCCCCCTTTTTTTTTTATATATGTAAATCTTAAATGAAAAGCAAATATATGAATTTTTCATTGATATTATTTTTAATAGGGATCTTAGGTTTCGTTTTAAATAGAAAAAACATAATACTTATGCTTATTTCAATTGAAATAATGTTATTATCTATTACTTTTTTAATACTAATAAGTTCACTTAATTTTGATGATATAATAGGTCAAACTTTTGCTATTTATATTATAACTATAGCAGGAGCAGAATCTGCTATAGGTTTAGGTATATTAGTAGCTTTTTATAGATTAAGAGGAAGTATAGCAATTGAATACAAATAATGTATTTAATTATCATATTATTACCCTTATTAGGTTCTATTATTTCAGGGTTTTTTGGAAGAAAAATAGGTATTAAAGGAGCTCAATTAATTACATGTAGCTCTGTTATACTAACAACTATATTAACTATATTAATATTTATAGAAGTAGGATATAATAATATACCTGTAACTATCAATCTTATAAGGTGAATAGATACAGAAACTATTAATGTATTTTGAGGTTTTTATTTTGATAGTTTAACTGTTTCTATGTTAATACCTGTTTTAATAGTATCTAGCTTAGTACATATATATTCTATAGGTTATATGAGTCATGATCCACATAATCAAAGATTTTTTAGTTATTTAAGTTTATTTACTTTTATGATGATTATACTTGTAACAGCTAATAACTATCTTTTAATGTTTTTAGGTTGAGAAGGTGTTGGAATTTGTTCATATCTTTTAGTAAATTTTTGATTTACTAGAATAGCTGCAAATCAAAGTTCTGTATCAGCTTTTTTAACTAATAGAGTGGGTGATTGTTTTTTAACCATAGGTATGTTTATAATTATATGATCTTTTGGTAATATAGATTATTCTACAATATTTTCATTAGTTCCTTATTTAAATCAAGATATTATTACTTTAATAGGTATATGTTTATTAATAGGTGCTATGGCTAAAAGTTCTCAAATAGGACTTCATGTTTGATTACCTCAGGCTATGGAAGGTCCTACACCTGTATCAGCATTAATACATGCAGCTACTATGGTAACAGCAGGAGTATATTTATTAATGAGATCTTCACCATTAATAGAATATAGCTCAACTGTTTTAATACTTTGCTTATGAGTTGGAGCAATAACAACAATATTTAGTTCTATAATAGGTTTATTTCAACAAGATATAAAAAAAGTAATAGCTTATTCAACAATGAGTCAATTGGCTCAAGTATATAATATTCATTCTATTATATTCAAGCATCAAACTATATGCGTAGAGATCAAAATTAATAAATTTAATATTATTATTAATATGATTAATTCGCAGATAACCAAAGCTCATAATTTTTTAATAAATAATTATATTAGTTATAATCTTTTTAATTTATCTCTCATTAATTGATTGTACAATTACATATTACTATATGTAAATATGTCAGTAAGATGAAAGATTATAATTATAAGCAAGTTAGTAGGAATCTCAGAGGCCATACGTTTGATATTAATCTTTGTTAAATTAATAAAAATTAATTTAATGAAAAAATCATTTATCATATATAAATATTTAAATATATTAATATATATTAATATATATTACATAGTTTTTTCAATTTTTAATAATAAATATTGAAATATTTTTGGTATTAGAAATATTCATACAAATGTTGCTAAAAAATTAGTTAATAAATCAGATAATAAAAAAAATAATGAAATTTTATCATTCAATCAATGATTAGCTGGATTAATAGATGGAGACGGATATTTTATATTAACTAAAAAAGGATATAGTAGCTGTGAAATAACTATGGATGCAAGAGATGTAAAAGCATTATATGAAATAAAACAAAAATATGGTGGAACTATAAAACCTATTTCAAATGCTAATGCCGTAAAATATAAATTAAGACATAAAAAAGGTTTAATATCTTTAATAAATAATGTAAATGGATTAATAAGAAATCCTACAAGATTATTACAAATGAATAAATTATGTGTAAAATATAATATAAAATTAAAATATCCTGAACGATTAACTTTTAATGATGGATGATTAAGTGGATTTATAGATAGTGATGGATCTATTTATTATAATGAAGCATCTGGACAAATATTTATAAGTTTAACACAAAAAAATAAATATTTATTAGAACCGTTAATAGAAATATACGGAGGGAAAATAGATATTTTAAGTCCAAAAATAGAAGCATTTAAATATGTTATTTATAGAAAAGCTGAATTATTTAATTTAATAGAGAATTATTTTATTAATTATCCTTTAAAAACAAAAAAAATGAAAAGAGTTAATTTAATAAAGGAATTTTATTTATTAATAATATATAGAAAAAGTTTATATATACAAAAATTTAATGAATGAATTAAATTTAAAGATAAATGAGAAAAATACCAAGATTAATAAAGAAATGGTCCACTTATACTATAATTTTAGTATAATTGCAATTAGGTATGATGGTTATAGCTATAGGTTTATCTTGTTATAATATTGCTTTATTTCATTTAGTAAATCATGCTTTTTATAAAGCCTTATTATTTTTAGGTGCTGGAGCAGTTATACATTCAGTAGGAGACATTCAAGATTTTAGAAAATTTGGGGGATTAAAAATATTTTTACCTTTAGCTTATTCAGTTATGTTAATAGCTTCTTTAAGTTTAGTAGCTATTCCTTTTATGACTGGATTTTACTCTAAAGATTTTATACTTGAATCAGCATATGGTCAATTTTATATATCTAGTATTATTGTATATATAATAGCAACTATTGGTGCTATGTTTACTACTTTATACTCAGTAAAAGTTTTATATTTAACTTTTTTAACTAATCCTAATGGACCTATTAATAATTATAAACAAATTGATGAAGGTAATATGTTTATTAATTTACCTTTAATAATATTAGCTATTTTTTCTATTTTTTTTGGTTATTTAACTAAAGATATTTTTATAGGTATAGCTACTAGTTTTTTTTCAGATAATAGTATCTTTATACATCCTTCACATGAAATTATGTTAGATACTGAATTTGCTGTAATAACTATTTTTAAATTATTACCTTTTATTTTTACTATAAGTTTAACTTTAATTTCTTTAATCTTTTATGAATTTTTTGGTAATTTATTAATTAATTTTAAATTTTCTAACTTAGGTTATAATATTTATAGTTTTTTTAGTCAAAGATTTTTAATTGAACTTTTATATAATAAATATATTACTGATTTAATCCTTAAATTAGGTGGTCAAACTACTAAATTTATAGATAAAGGTTCTGTGGAATTACTAGGACCATACGGTTTAGAAAAAGGTTTATTAGACTTGAGTAAAAATATAAGTAATTTAAGTACTGGTGTTATTACATCTTATGCTTTATATATATTAATAGGTTTAATCTTTTATATTTGTTTATTATATTTTAACTTTATAGATCACAATATTTTATTATTATTATTATTTGCTATTTTTTCTGTTATAAATAAAAATTGAAAATAAATCTATTAAAAAGATGAAATTTAGATTTTTTTTTTAATTGTTTTTCCTATTATTATTTATTAGATTAATAAAATAAATTAATAGATTTATTTATTTAAAATTACTTTCAATTTATATATATAATAATTTTATAAGTTTTTTTGTATTTATACTTTAATGTTATTAAGTTCAATTTTTTTTTTATTATTATCTAATTCCCTAACTTTTAGGCGAGATATTTCAATATATTATTCCAGAATTGGAATTGTTATACAATTATATTGCATATTCTTTTGTTATAACAATTTATTTATTTCTTATCTTGATCAAGGTATAGGACTTTTTGGTGGTTTATTTTTTATATCATCTTTATCTCTTGTTTTTAATATATTAATTTTTATATTAAGTATGTTAATACTAAATTTAACAGGATTTTATCCTAGAAAATATTGATTTAATAAATACTTAACATTTTATATGTTATTATTTTCCAAATTAAAACTTAATGTTTCAAATATAATTAACAAGAAAGGGGAACAATATTCTATTATAGAATATACTTTAATTATATTATTTATATTAACAGGTAGTGTATTATTAATATCTAGTAGTGATTTAGTTTCTCTTTATTTATCTATAGAATTACAAAGTTATGGTTTATATTTACTTTGTACAATGTATAGGAATTCTGAATCATCAACATCCTCTGGTTTAACTTATTTTTTATTAGGTGGTTTATCCTCTTGTTTTATTTTATTAGGTATTGGTTTAATTTATGCAAATTCTGGTACTACATATTTAGATAGTTTTTATGTAATAACTAATATATCTAATATATTAAATGAAGAAGAACAATATAATATATTATATTGAGATATTGCATCATATTTTCCTTATTGTTTATTATTAATTACTGTAGGATTTTTATTTAAAATGTCAGCAGCTCCTTTTCATTTTTGGTCTCCTGATGTATATGATGGTATACCTACTATTGTTACTACTTTTGTAGCTATTATACCTAAAATATCTATTTTAATTGTATTATTATATATAGTGCATTTTACTAATAATATTTTTATTTTATCTCAATATACTTGAACTTCTAGTTTATTAATTAGTAGCTTATTATCTTTAATTATAGGTACTATTTTAGGTTTAACCCAATTTAGAATCAAAAGATTATTTGCTTATAGTACAATATCTCATATTGGATTTTTATTATTAGCATTAAGTATAAATAGTGTTGAATCTATTCAATCTTTTATTTTTTATCTTATACAATATAGTATCTCTAATTTAAATGCTTTTTTCTTATTAATTAGCATAGGTTATACTTTATTTTTTTATATTAATAAAAATATTAACCATATTAATTTAATAGATAAAAATAATTCACCTATTCAATTACTAAGTCAAATAAAAGGTTATTTTTATGTTAATAACATATTAGCTTTAAGTCTAGCTATTACTATGTTTTCTTTTGCAGGTATACCTCCCCTTATAGGATTTTTTGCAAAACAAATGGTATTATCTTCTGCTTTACAAAATGGTTATATTTTTTTAGCTTTAATTGCTGTATTTACTAGTGTTATAAGTGCTGTTTATTACTTAAATGTTGTAAAGTTAATGTTTTTTGATACACATTCTTATAAATTAAGTTCTAATTTATTTAATCTTAAAATACCTACTAAAATTATTAACGATAAATATAATAATATAGACACTATATATTTAAAATCCAAAATTTCATTATCTAATTCTCTTTCTATAACTATTTCTATTTTAACTCTTATTATTATTTTATTCATGTTTATTCCAGATCAATTATTGCATATGTCAAATATTTTATCCCTTGTTTTATTCACACCTTATAATATTATTTAAAATTTAAATAATTTTTTAATCTTTTTATTTATATAGATAACTTTTTTTTAATTATTATTAATATATATATAAATACATATATCCCAAATTATTATTTATGAGAATATTAAAAAGCCATCCTTTATTAAAAATAGTTAATTCTTATATAATTGATTCACCTCAACCCTCTAATATAAGTTATTTATGAAATTTTGGTTCTTTATTAGCTGTTTGTTTAATAATACAAATAATTACAGGTGTAACATTAGCGATGCATTATACACCTAGTGTATTAGAAGCTTTTGATTCTGTTGAACATATTATGCGTGATGTTAATAATGGATGATTAATTCGGTATTTACATTCTAATACAGCTTCAGCTTTTTTCCTATTAGTTTATTTACATATAGGAAGAGGTTTATATTATGGATCTTATAAAACACCAAGAACATTAACTTGAGCAATAGGAACTATTATATTAATATTAATGATGGCTACAGCTTTCTTAGGTTATGTATTACCTTATGGTCAAATGAGTTTATGAGGTTTATTTTTTAAGCCTCAAATGTGTATTATAAATTTAAGTTTATTTTTAATATTTATAACACCTATTTTACCTATTATCTCTAAAGTAAGTAGACTTAAAGGTATTTACCGTATAGGTCCACATAATATAGATGTATTGTCTATAATATTTGGATCTTTACTTGGTGATGCTCATGCTGAAAAAAGATTATTAGGAACAGGTACTAGAATCACTTTTTTTCAGGAAGGTTCACATGAAAAATATATTTTGTATTTACATAAAATTTTATCTAATCTTGGTTATTGTAATCTCAAAATACCTAATATAACTACTAGATTAGGGAATAAAGGTAAAATTAGGTATATAATAAGATTTTCTACTTGAACTTATACAAGTTTTAATTGAATACATAGTTTATGATATAAAAATGGGGTTAAATGTATACCAGAATGTATTAATATATATTTAACTCCTTTAGCTTTAGCAATATGAATAATGGATGACGGGTCTAAAGTAAATAAAGGTTTAAAGTTTTCAACTAATTCTTATACATATAAAGATTGCTTAATTTTAGTTAAAGCTTTAAATGATAATTATAATCTTAAATCTTCCATTCAATTAACTGGTGCTAAAGATCAATATGTAATTTATGTTTGAAAAGAATCTATGGAAGATCTTAGAAAAATAGTAGATCCTTATATAATACCTGAAATGAAATATAAAATTTTATAATTACATATAGTTATATAGTATAATATAAAGCAATTTTTACTAAAAATTTATATAATAAACTATATAGCGATACTGATGTTAACAGGTCAAAAATGTTTGTTTAGCATCAAGACCGTCGATAGAGTAAATTATCGCTACAGACTAGTTCATTGGTAGGTAGCTGAAATGCTGCTTAATGTATAGTCGAAATCTTTATATATATTAATATATCACAAGGCACTAATTTATATTTAATAATAATCTTTTATTATTGTATTAGTGAACATGGTTTATTTGTTTTAAACACAAAGAGATTATAATCTATAATAAATAAATTAAAGATTTGGCAACAGTTATAACTAATCTTATGAGTGCTATTCCTTGAGTAGGTCAAGACATAGTTGAGTTTCTTTGAGGAGGCTTTTCTGTTAATAATGCTACTTTGAATAGATTTTTTTCTTTACATTTCTTATTACCTTTTGTTTTAGCTGCTTTAGCTTTAATGCATTTAATTGCATTACATGATACAGTAGGATCAAGTAATCCTCTAGGTATTTCAGGTAATTATGACAGATTACCTTTTTCTCCTTATTTTATATTTAAAGATTTAATTACTATTTTTATATTTATATTTGTTTTATCTGTGTTTGTTTTCTTTATGCCAAATATTCTAGGTGATAGCGAAAATTATGTTATGGCAAATCCTATGCAAACTCCACCAGCTATAGTGCCAGAGTGATAAAAAATAAGATGTTACTTAATTTCGCCATATGCTGGAAACTTCTTTAAATACATTGAACAATCAGCAGGAAACCTTTCTTTAAAGGCTCCTCAGAGACTTTACGCGAAACTTTATAAAATTTATAAATTTTATACATGAAGATAAAGTCCAACAATATATATTATTGATCCAATTTTTATTTTTTTTGTAATACCCAGCTTTATTTTAATGACTGCTCTTTCAACAAAAGGTATAAAACGTTTATTTAAAGCTGAAAGAGCTGAAATATTTTTACCTGAAGAAATAAAAGAAATATTGATTGGTATATTATTAGGTGATGGTCATATTGTTAGAAGATCCATTACCTCTAATTCTAGATTAGTATATGCTCAGACTGCTATAGAACATAGAGAATATTTTAATAAGGTATATAGTATATTTAAACCTTACTGTACAAAAAATTTTGTACCTAAATCTTTAATTAATTTGGATAAAAGAAGTAATAAAGAATATACTTCTATATCTTTTACTACTATGCAATTATCTTGTTTTAATTGATTTAGGAAAAATTTTTATAATTTAAATGTAAAAAAAGTACCAAATAATATTTACAATTTATTAACTCCTATAGGTTTAGCTTATTGAATTATGGATGATGGTAGTCGTCAAGGTTCAGGATTACATATAAGTATATATGGTTTTTCTAATGAGGATGTTAATAAATTAATGTTTACTCTGCAAAATAAATTTAATCTAAAATGTTCTATACATTATAATAGGGATAATAAACCTAGAATTTATATTTTTAAAGAGTCAATGGATTGTCTAATAGACCTAGTTAAACCTTTTTTTATTCCAGAAATGTTATATAAATTAGGTTTATAATTTGATAAATAATATATTTATGATCTTTTACCATTTTATGCTATTTTAAGATCTATACCTAATAAATTATTAGGTGTAATTGCTATGTTTTCTGCAATTTTAATATTATTGGTAATGCCTTTTACTGATATATCTAAATTAAGAGGAATACAATTTAGACCTTTAAGTAAAATAGCTTTTTATATTTTTGTTGCTAACTTCATAATTTTAATGCAATTAGGAGCTAAACATGTTGAATCACCTTTTATTGAATTAGGTCAAATATCTACTATTCTTTATTTTTCTCATTTTCTTATTATAGTACCTTTAATTAATTTATTGGAAAATAGTTTAACAGAATTATCTAAACAATAAATTTATATATTAATTTCTTAATTATTTAATTTTTACATATTGTAATATTTTAGATATGTAGAAAAAAAGATTTTTTTTTAACATGACAACCACAACTTTTTTTTTCTTATTCATACCAATTTTAGCCTTAATATTGTTAGTTATTAATTTACTTTTTTCTCCCCATAATTCTTATCAAGAAAAAGATAGTGCTTTTGAGTGTGGATTTCATTCTTTTTTAGGACAAAATAGAACACAATTTAGTATATCTTTTTTTATTTTTGCATTATTATTTCTTTTATTTGATTTAGAAATATTATTAGTTTTTCCTTATATAGTTAGTGCATATTTTAATGGTTTATATGGTTTGATAATTATGCTTGTTTTTTTTATTGTATTAACTTTAGGTTTTGCTTTTGAATTAGGGAAAAATGCATTAAAAATTGAAAGTAAACAAACATATAGCTTTAATACAAAAAATTGAGATGGTTATTCATTAATATATAATTAATAAATTATATAATATTATATATTATTATATATATATACATTAAAAATTACTTATTTGTTTTTTTTTTAGTATAATATATTGTCAAGAATCATTAAGTAAATTATAAAACTATATATTTTCTAGGAGTTTGAGTAGAAGGTTCTACATTTTGACTGCAAATTGAAATATAGGGATTCGATTTCCCCTTACTCCTAAATAAATAAGATTTATTTATATTTGGATAAGTAGTAGATGAATATTAAATATTTAAAAAAGAATAACTATCTTAAATATTCTTAGTTTGTATTGTATCATTTTTAAACTATAATTTATGTAAAAATTAATAATTTATAAATCAATAAATAATTAAAATATATATTACACAAAATTAAATAATTTTTATATATTTTATATATTATTTTGTTTAATTGTTTTTAAATATAGTATTTTATTTAAAATGATCATATCAGTAATATCAATTATCGAAGGCTTATTAGTTATTGTTCCTGCTTTACTAACAGTAGCTTTTGTGACAATTTCAGAAAGAAAAACAATGGCAAGTATGCAAAGACGATTAGGTCCTAATATAGTAGGATATTATGGTTTATTACAAGCATTTGGAGATGCATTGAAATTATTATTAAAAGAATATATATCACCTACACAAGCTAATATAATTTTATTTTTTATAGGACCTATCATAACTTTAGTTTTTTCTTTATTAGGATATACTGTTATACCATATGGTTCAGGTTTATATGTTTCAGATTTTAGTTTAGGTATATTATATATGTTAGCTGTTTCTTCATTATCAACATATGGTATATTGTTAGCAGGTTGATCAGCTAATTCTAAATATGCATTCTTAGGATCATTAAGAAGTACAGCTCAATTAATAAGTTATGAATTAATATTGAGTTCTGTTATACTATTAGTAATATTATTAACAGGTAGTTTAAATTTAACTGCAATAATAGAAGCTCAAAAAGCTGTTTATTTTTTATTACCTTTATTCCCTATATTTATTATATTTTTTATAGGTTGTATTGCAGAAACTAATAGAGCTCCTTTTGACTTAGCAGAAGCTGAATCTGAATTAGTAAGTGGTTTTATGACCGAACACTCAGCAGTGATTTTTATATTTTTTTTTTTAGCTGAATATGCTAGTATTGTTTTAATTTGTATATTAACTAGTATTTTATTTTTAGGTGGTTACTTAAATTTTTTACCTTTGTTTGATATAATTTATATCTTTAATTTATTTTCACAATTTATTAATAAACATTTTACTATAAGTTATTATTTTATAACTTATGATAACTCTGTATTATCTTATTTTTTATATAGTATTAATTCTAGTTTAAGTTTAGCTTTTAAAACTTCCGTTCTTATTTTTATATTTATTTGAGCTAGAGCTTCATTTCCTAGAATTCGTTTTGATCAATTAATGTCAGCTTGTTGAACTATATTATTACCTATTATAATAGCTTATATTATTTTTATACCTTGTGTTGTATATACTTTAGGTATATTGCCTTGCAATTTTTATTTACTATAATTATTGCTAAAAAAAAATTTTTTTTTTCAATATATTTTTTACTTAATAATATAATAAATTATTAATATAATAATTAATATTTAAACAATATTATAGTCCTTAAATAATTTATTATATTTTTAATTTTTTTTTTAATTATATATAGATAAAATTTATATTATATATATATATATATAAATTATATTTTAATAATAAAAGGACTTTCATAGCCTTGCAGATATGTAAGGTGTTACATTAGATTAAACATAAATAATCTGGCAGGAACTTTTTTTTTTTCTTATTATGATATCTCTTTTATCTTTACTAGTAATTCCATTATTAGGAATATTTATTATATTCATTAAAGCATCATATGATTTAAGTTTTTTAGTAAATAAACAAATAAAATTTATAGGTTTATTTACTTCAATTATCAATTTAATAATTTCCTTAATAATATTTATATTATTTGATTTTAGTGGTAAACAATATCAATTTATTCAGATACAAGAACATTATAAAATAAATTTTTTTGATATATATTTAGGTATAGATGGGATATCTATATATTTTGTATTATTAACAACAATAATAATACCAATTTGTTTATTATCTAATTGAAACTCAATACAAATAAAAAATGTACTATCATTTGTAATAATAATATTATTACTGGAAACATTATTATTAGCTGTTTTTTTGGTTTTAGATATATTATTATTTTATATATTTTTTGAAAGTATATTACCTCCTTTATTTTTATTAATAGGATTATTTGGTTCTAGTAATAAAGTAAGAGCTAGTTTTTATTTATTTTTATATACTCTTTTAGGTTCATTATTTATGTTACTTTCTATAATAACAATGTCATCTATAATAGGTACAACCGATTTTGATGCATTATCTAAAGCTAATTATAGCTATATAACTCAACTTTTTTTATTTTATGGTATTTTTATATCTTTTGCTGTTAAAACACCTACAATTTTTTTAAACACTTGGTTATTAAAAGCTCATGTTGAATCACCTTTAGCAGGTAGTATAATTTTAGCTGGTATAGTTTTAAAATTAAGTTTATACGGTATATTTAGATTAATATTACCTTTATTACCTAAAGCCACAATTAATTATACATATGTAGTATATGTTATAGGTATTATAACTATAATATATGCTAGTTTTAGTACTTTAAGAACAATAGATATTAAAGAGCTAATTGCTTATTCATCTGTATCTCATGCAGCTGTATATCTTTTAGGTGCTTTTAGTAATTGTATTCAAGGTATAGAAGGTGCTATTATTTTAGGTTTAGCTCATGGTTTTGTTTCTTCTGGTTTATTTATTTGTGTAGGAGGTGTATTATATGATAGATCTTCAACAAGATTAATTACATATTATAGAGGTATGACTCAATTAATGCCTATTTTTTGTTTATTATTTTTTATATTATCTTTAGGTAATTGTGGTGCTCCTCTTACTTTAAATTTTATTGGTGAATTTATGTCACTTTATGGTGTGTTTGAAAGAATACCTATACTTGGTGTTTTAGCAAGTAGTTCTATTATATTTTCTGCTGCTTATACAATATTTATGTACAATAGAATAGCTTTTGGAGGTAATTATTCTTCTTATTTTATTAATTATGTTAGTGATATAAGTAAAAGAGAATTTTATATCTTATTTTCTCTTGTAATATTTACTGTATTGTTTGGTTTTTATCCTGTACCTATTTTAGATGGTTTACATTATTCAGTTTCTTCTTTAATATATAATATAAATTAATAATATTTTTATATTTCGTTGTTTTAATAATTAAAAATTATTATTACTATTAATTAATTGAGTTTTATATTTTGAAAACAAATCTATATAAATGGATTTTTTTTTTTAGATCCAAATTATTTTTTCTTTTTAAAAGATAGGAAAGTCCATAATTTAATAAGTGTATATAATATATAATTATAATCAAATTATCTTATTGATTATAATTTAATATTATATTAATATAAATGAAGAAATTTTTAGATAAAAATTTTCTTAAAAAAAAATTTTTTTTTTTAAGAACGAACTCTACCTCTACACTAATTTTTTTTTTTAGAACTATAAATATAAACAGAATCTGGCTTATTTGTATCTAACTAAAAAAATAATTTTATTATATATTTATAAAAATATAATAATGTAATAACAATTATTAAATAATTACGTTATATAAAGGATTTATAAAAATAATATAATCAATTTATATATATATATATATGTTTTATTTTTAGTTTTAATAAAGATCAGATTAATATAAGAACTAATCACGTTTATTAATTTTAATATATGCCTCAACTTATCCCTTTTTTTTTTGTAAATCAAGCGGTTTATATTTTAGTAATATTAACTTTTTTAACAGTTATATTTACTAAATATATTTTACCTACTTTTGTACGTTTATTTATAACACGTGTTTATATAAAAAAACTATAATATATAATACTATTTATACGTTTTTTATTATTAAATAAGAAGAATATTTGTTAAAAATAAAAATATAGTCTTAATGGATTAAATGGGTTATTTTATAATAAATTTTATTAATATTCTTAACTTTTAAAATTTTAATTTAAATATGTTTTTCTTTTATTTTTAGTTTGTACTTAAATACAGTATTAAGCCCCCTTGATCAATTTGAAATAAGGGATTTATTGAGTATAAGTTTAAGTTTATTAAATAATAGTCATATATCAATAACAAATATTGGATTATATTTAACAATAGGTACATTAATTATTATAGGTATTAATAAATTAGGAAATAATCATAATAAATTAATATCTAATTCTTGATCAATTAATCAAGAATCTATATATACAACAATACATAATATTGTTTTAAGTCAAATAAATCCTAATAAAGGCCAAATATATTTTCCTTTTATATATGCATTATTTTTATTCATATCAATAAATAATTTATTAGGTTTAATTCCTTATAGTTTTGCTTCTACATCTCATTTTATATTAACTTTTTTTATGAGTTTTACCATTGTTTTAGGTGCTACTTTTTTAGGATTTCAAAAACATGGTTTAGAATTTTTCTCTTTTTTTGTACCATCCGGTTGTCCTTTAGGATTACTGCCTTTATTAGTATTAATAGAATTTATATCTTTCTTATCTAGAAATATTTCTTTAGGTTTAAGACTTGGAGCTAATATTTTAAGTGGACATATGTTATTATCAATTTTAAGTGGATTTACTTATAATATAATGAATAGCGGTATTATATTCTTTTTTCTAGGTTTAATACCTTTAGCTTTTATTATAGCTTTTTCTGGTTTAGAACTTGGTATAGCATTTATACAAAGTCAAGTGTTTGTAGTTTTAACTTGTAGTTATATAAAAGATTCCTTATACTTACATTAAATTCATATTAAATAAAGGACAAAAAAAAAAGTAAAAATATACTTTTTTTTTATAATTATTGTTTCTATTTAGAAATACAAATAATAAAGAGAAAATTTTCTCATAAAATTTATGAGAAAATTTTCTCTTTTAAGTAAATACATAAATATTTCATGTTATTGTAATTAATAGTATATTTTACTATATATACTATTATTATTAATTGAGTTTGATGATGGCTCTGATTGAACGCTATCCAAGTGCTTGACACATGCTAATCGAACGTTATCACTCTATTAAGGAGTGATAAAGTGGTGTACAGGTGAGTAAATATATTATGGCTACCTTAAAGAAAGGGATAAATCCCTTATAAAAAAAGGAAAAAAAAAAATTTTTTCGCTTTAAGATGTTAATTAATATTTCGGATAGTAGTAGAAAAGGTAATGTCTTAACTAGCTATAAATCCGTAATCGTGACTGAGAGGTCGATCGATCACATTGGGTCTGAAAAAACCCCAATGCGGTATAGCACAGCAGTGAGGAATATTGGTCAATGGTCTAACGACTGAACCAGCAACTTGGAAGAATGAAATTTGTATTAATATTTATTAATACATTAACGAAAAATCGTATAAAATTCTAAATAGAAAAAAAATGATAATGACAATTTTTTATTTATAAGTCTTGACCAAATTACGTGCCAGCAGTCGCGGTAATACGTAAAAGACTAGTGTTAGTCATCTTTATTAGGTTTAAAGGGTACCTAGACGGTAAATTAAACCTTAGTTAGGGTACTTTTTTACTAGAGTTTTATAAGAGAAGGGAGAATTATTGGAGTAAAGATAAAATTTTTTAATCCCAATAAGACTGATTAAAGCGAAGGCATCCTTTTATGTAAAAACTGACGTTGAAGGACGAAGGCTTGGGGAGCGAGAAGGATTAGATACCCTAATAGTCCAAGCAGAAAATTATGAATGTCATAAGCTAGATTATAATATTTAGCTTATAAATGAAAGTGTAAGCATTCCACCTCAAGAGTAATATGGCAACATTGAAACTGAAATCATTAGACCGTCTCTGAAACCAGTAGTGAAGTATGTTATTTAATTCGATAACCCACGAAAAACCTTACCACAATTTGTATATTATTATTATAATTTTACAAGTGCTGCACGGCTGTCTTCAGTTAATGTCGTGAGACCTGGTTAATTCCTTTAATTAACGCAAACCCTCACTTTATTTATTTGTATAAAGTGGTTCGCCGCTATATTGGATTAGATAATAGGGACCAAGACAAGTCATCATGGCCATAATATTGTGGGCTATAGACGTGCCGCATACGCCTTAACAATAGGATGCTATATTGAAAAATGGAGCTAATCCTTAAAATAGGATATAATTTTAATTGTTGTCTGTAACTCGACTACATGAATTAGGAATTACTAGTAATCGTGAATCACCATGTCACGGTGAATCGAATCTCAGTTGGGTACTAACCACTCGTCAGGCGCTGAAAGGAGTATGTGCAATAAGTTTGATTAATGTTTATATTAATATATATATAATATATGTATATATGCATATAATTTTCGTATGTATGACTTCAATTGGTGTTAAGTCGAAATATGGTTCGTGTAATGGAAATTGCACGGGATACATAATATTTAAAAATAATTTTTAAATAAAGTATTTATATACTTTATAAAGGAAGGGTCCGTATGTTGGTTCACGGGTTGAGCTGTAAACTCAATAGCTTATAGCTATCGAAGGTTCGATTCCTTTTCTTCCTAATACATATTTAATACAAAAATATGAACTAGAAAGTAATAAAGTAATAACATTTAATTTAGTAAATAATTTGGATTATTTAAATATATTTTTTCATATTTTAATTAATTATTGCTTTATAATTAATTTATCCAAATATTAAAAATTTAATAATTTTCATTCTCATTTAAATTTTTCAATTTAATTATTTTTAAAATTGTATAAAGTGAGGCACAAAAATCAAATAATCATGAATAATTTATTTTTAATCTTTGACTTAAAAAATAATGGTTTTAATAGTGGAATTTTAGATATTTTATCTTTAATATGTATTTTATTTGGTGTTTATACTATTATAAGTAAAAATCCTGTAGTTTCTGTTTTATTTTTAATTGGGTTATTTTCTACTATTTCAGTTTATTTGATTTTAATAGGTTTAAGTTTTATAGGTATATCTTATTTATTAGTTTATGTTGGAGCTGTATCTATTTTATTTATTTTTATTTTAATGTTAATTAACATTAGAATTTCAGAACTTTTAACTGAAACTAATAATTATTTACCTTTAGCAATGTTGACTGTAATACCCTTTATTTATATATTAGGTCAAAATATATCTTTTAATCCAGAACAATTTAGTTTTATTAATTCTATTAAATATTCTATTTTTCAAATGTTATATAATAAAAAAAAAAATCAAAACTTTGTTGATTATAAAGAACAAATAACTTTTGCTAGTGCAAATAATTGAGATACTGCTTTAATTGATACTACACATATTACAAGTATAGGTAATATAATGTACACTAGTTATTCATTATGATTAATAATAACTTCTATAATATTATTATTAGCTATGGTAGGTGCAATAGTAATTACTATAAAACAAAATAAATAAGTATAATATACTTAGATATAATTATTTATAATTAATGATTTTTGAAACAAAAAGTAATTTTCAAAATCATCCCTATCATTTAGTGTCACCTTCTCCTTGACCTATTTATACTAGTACTGCACTTTTTGTTGTAACAACAACAGGTGTACTAAGTATGCATGGTTTTTCCAATGTAGGTTATTTATTTTTTTTAGGTATTTTAAATTTAATAGCTTCAATGTTTTTATGATTTAGAGATGTTATATCAGAGGGTACATATTTAGGTAATCATACATATGCTGTTCAAAGAGGTTTAAATTTAGGTTTTGGTTTATTTATAGTTTCTGAAGTTTTATTTTTTTTAGCTATTTTTTGAACTTTTTTTCATAGTTCTTTATCTCCTAATATTGAGTTAGGTGCTCAGTGACCACCTATGGGTATTATTGGTATTAATCCTTTTGAATTACCATTATTAAATACAATAATATTATTATCCTCAGGTGTTACTGTTACTTTCGCTCACCATTGCATCATTCAAGGTAATAGAGTTGGAGCTTTATATGGAACTATTTATACAGTTATATTAGCTATATTATTTACATCTTTACAATGTATAGAATATACAGTTTCATCCTTTACTATATCAGATGGTGTATATGCTTCTTGTTTCTATTTTGGAACTGGTTTCCATGGGTTACATGTAATAATTGGTACTATTTTTTTAGTTGTAGGTTTATGACGTTTACTTGCTTATCATCTTACTGATCACCATCATCTTGGAATGGAATCTGGAATACTTTATTGACATTTTGTGGATGTTGTATGATTATTTTTATTTATTTCTGTATATTATTGAGGTTATTAAATTTTTTAATCTTAAAATTTAACATTTTATTTTTTAAGTACTTTAAATATTTATATTTTATAAATAATAAAATTATATATTTATACAACTGTACAAAAAAAAAAAGAGACTTTAGTTTAAAGGTAAAACATATGACTTTTAATCATTATCATGTGGGTTCAAATCCCATAAGTCTTAAAAAGACTTTAATTTTAATAAAATAATATTGTTTATTAATATTAATTTAACTTAATTATTAATACAAAACAAAAAAAAAATTTTTTTTCTTACGGCTATAAGTTAATGGTAAACTAATCGTCTTCCAAACGGAAATTACCGATTCGAATTCGGTTAGCCGTATAGGGTTAGTAACTTAATAGGTAAAGGATTTTCTTGTCGAGAAAATAGATGCCGGATCGTAGCCGGTCTTACCCGATTATATTAAAAGGAAAAGTCGCCATAGGTAAGGCAAGATATTTGCTAAATATTGTGTATGATACACCTAGATGTTCGAATCATTTCTTTTCCGTAAATATAGTGTATAAAAAAAAAAATTAATCTTGAATTTAAAAATTATAATTTTAAATTTATAGGTTCTTTAACTTAATTAGGTAAAGTATACTTTTGATAAGAGTAGGATTAGCGTTCAAATCGCTAAGGAATCAAAAATTTTTTTTTTAATTTAAACTAACAAGATTAAAAAAAAAATAATAATAATTATAATATAATATTTAAATTACAATAAATTTAATTTATAAGAGTATAATTTAAAGGTAAAATTTGAAGCTTCAAACTTCACTTTCTCAGTTCAAATCTGAGTGCTCTTGATATTAACTTTAAATTTAAATATTAATTCGTATTATAAATAATTAGTATAATTTAACTAATATTAAAAAAAGAGAATTGACTGAGGGGTTTAAAGTGATAAGCTTGAAACTTATTTGGCTTAATACACCACATCCGTTCGAATCGGATATTCTCTGTAAAACAAAAATAAATGATTTACAGGTTAGAGCCTGGTAGGTTGGGCGCCTCAATTGGGATGAGGAATTTTTATGTTCGAATCATAATAACCTGAGTATATTGTGTATATTTATTTTAATACAAAAAAAAATAAATATACTTTAATATGTAAGATATTATTTTTGGTATTTATATAATATCAAGGTAAGTATATAAAGAAACTATTATGGATAATTAGCTATATATTAAAGATAATTAGTGCCATTTAATATCTAGGATAAATCTAATAAATAAACAAAGTGAATTGAAACATCTTATTAACTTTAGGAAAAAAAATCAAACGAGATTCTATTATTAGAGTTAACTAATATAGAAAAGCTTTTAAGTAAAATGGATTATATCTGTTTGAATAAAGGGGAACCTTCCTCTAAAGCTAAATATAATATATAAGCAATAGTAAATAGTACCGAGAGGTAACATTTGAAATAGTAGTTTTACAAGCAGCTCAAATATAATTTAAATGTTTAATAAGAGCGTACCTTTTGTATAATGGGTTAGCAAGTTATTCTTAGATGCAAGCAGAATAAATATAATATATTTTTATGCCCAGATAAACCGATTTTGAAAAAATGAATTAGTTTCTAAGTTTAGACCCGAAGGCTAGTGATCTTACCATGATCAGGGTTATAAAAGCCCGAACGGCTTATCGTTGTAAAGATATCCGAGGAATTGTGGTAAGTAGTGAAAGACAAAACTGACTAGTATAGCTGGTTTTCCGCGAAACCTATGTGAGTAGGTAATTCAATTTATATTTTAGCAGGTACAGAACTGTGATCTCGGACAAAAAAAAAATTTTTTTTTTTTGTAAACATCGGGGGATTATAATGATTTTACCGGAGAGTATTTGCACTCGGAATGGCAAAGATTTATGTTGAATAATCAGACATAGTGCGATAAGGTTGTATGTCTAAAGGGAAACAGCCCAGAACAAGAGTTATAAGGTTCCAAAATTATTGTTGAGTGAAATTAAGGATGTTTTTATCTAATACAATCAGGAAATAGGCTTAGAAGCGGCCATTTTTTGAAGATCTCGTAACAGAGCACTGATTTAAATAGATATATACACCAAAAATTTAACGGATCTAAATAATATACCGAAACCTTGTACATGTTTATAAATATAGTGTTAAATATAATCTATATTATATATATGGGGTAGCGGAACATTGGATATATCTTAGATTTTTTCTTTTTAAGACTTAAAATATTAAAGATGATCCAAGAGAGAATGCTGACATGAGTAACGAAAAAGGAATAAACTTCCTCGCCTTAAGCTTATGGTATTTTATTAAAATTTCGGTATCTAAGTATAATATTTTAATACACAATATATATATATATGTATAATTCTAATTATATAAATTTATTGTTCTTAAATCCAAAAGGATAAATCTTAAGATAAGAAAATAAAAATATATATATTTTTATTTTTTTAGTTTAAATACGATGATGAAAATAATCTACTTACAAAACCTTTATTTAGTGAAATAGGTTCAGGAAAATAAGAGTAGATATATATAATATATATATATTATATATAATAGTTAATTGATTTAATCAATAAACCGTACCTAAATACTAACACAAGTAAGCAAGTAGAGTATACAAAGGCGTTTGAGTGAACAATCATTAAGGAACTCGGCAAAATAACTACCGTAACTTCGGGATAAGGAGGGCCATTGTTACAGATATAATAATATGATGTTAACAAAAGGAAGCATAAAATAGTGTTGTACGACTGTTTAATTAAAACAAAGCACTCTGCAAAGATAAAACATCAAAGTATTGAGTGTGATGTCTGCCCAATGTCGGTAAGGTAACGAATAGGTTTAATATATAAAATTAGATTTTGAAGGATACCCCGATGAATGGCGGCCTTACCTATAAGGGTCCTAAGGTAGCGGAATACCCTGGCCGTTAAATGCGGTCTTGCATGAATGACTTAACGATACAACAGCTGTCTCAATGATTGGCTCAGTGAAATTGGATTAGCAGTGAAGATACTGTTTACTTCTAGATAGACGAGAGTGCGACCAGTTAAGTGTTTAATAACAATGTGGTTAAATTCCACCAGATAACCCATTATCTGAGCTCAGATGGCATGCATTAGAAGTAATTCTTTTGTGTGAAGCCCATTAAATAAAATAGTTAGACTATTCCTGCCTTTATTTTAGGTAGGTGAGCTATATTACTATGGATAAATAATTTGAATTCATGTTTAAAGCGTAAACTAGGATTTTAAAATAAGATTAGAAGGTTATAACGATTTTAAAAGTGTCGATTGTATGAATAAGTTCTCGTTTATTCGTTTATGGGTCTTTTATCGACTTACGTATAGTGGAATCCTAAGGTAATAACAAAGGTGTTATTAAATAAACTGGGTAAACCCAATAATGTCCTTATAGTTTATTTAGTAAGGAAGTTTAATTGTAAAATTAAATATACATTAGTGGGTAAAGGATGTTCTAAAAAGCGAATGTTCTATTGTAATGATAGAAATAAGTCATTTGACTGATTTGAAAAAATGCTGACTTAGAATTGGCATTTATTTTTATACTATATTAATTATTTATATTATGTTTTTATACAGTTAATACTTTTTATTATTATTAGAAAATAATGGGTTATAATTAGTATTTATTTGGTTTTATTACAATAATTGGATTATTCTAAATTAATTAGGTTTAAGTTACATGCAGTGCATTTCTTAAAATTTGAAAGTATTTTATTTAGTTTAAGTTGTAAATTAAATATATATTAGTACTTACGTAAAACTAAGTTACAACTTTTAATTTATAGATTAGTAAGTACCCGTGTAACTTAGTAAGTAGCTCAAAAGTGATAAGAGTCGGGTCAATAGAAGGCTAGCACCCTAACTTGTTGATAGAGCTGAAAAATATAAATTAAAAACTTAGTACTTTATTTAAATAAAAAGCTAACAAAAAAAACAATTTAATCACTAATAAAGATATATATTTATGGAATAATAAACTTTCGCCTTGGTGGGTAACAGGTATTACAGATTCAGAGGGTAATTTTAGTATAAATTATAACTCAAAATCTAAAAAGATAAACACATCTTATAAAGTAACCCAAAAAGACCATTCTTTAATTGTTTTAACTGATTTAAAAAGTTTTTTTAACTGTGGAAATATAAATATAGATAATAGAAAATTTAATACATATAAATATACTGTAACTAAAACTTCTGATTTAGTTAATATAATTATACCTCATTTTGATAAATATCCTTTAGTTGGATCTAAAAATTTAGATTTTTTAGATTTTAAAAAAGCTTTATTTTTATTAATTGAACGAAATTCAAACAACTTGAAAAAAATTTTATTAATTAAAAGTAAAATGAATAAAAATAGATTGTATGAAGAGCGTTGAAACTATCTTAATAAAATAACACTTGATTTAAAACCTGAATGAGTACAAGCTTTTATAGATGGAGAAGGAACATTTCAATGTAGAATAGCTGATGTAACAAAAAAAGAAAAAAGTTACGTATGTATCAATCCTACTTTAGAAATTGCTCAAAGCAGTCATGATGTTGAAGTTTTGAATGGTATTAAAAATTTTTTTGATTTGGGATATTTAAAACCTAAATATAATATTAAATCTTTGGACGAATCAAAAAAATCTCGTTCTGTTAATAGATTAATTATTAATCAATATGAAAATATTATAAGTTTTTTGGATAAATATTCAATGCTTACTCGTAAGTATTTGGATTATTTAGATTGAAAAAAAATAATAGAATTAAAATCTAATAATATACATAAAACTACTAAAGGTTTACAAGATATGATTAATATTAAAATAGGTATGAATAAAGGTAGATTATTAAATTCTAATTTACTTTGTAATTCTGATAGATTAAAAATTATTAATTGATCTAATCAATCTATAAGTAAAAAAGGTTATCATACTAAAGTAATAAAAAATGGGAAAAATACTTTCCCATTTTTTATTATTTTTATATTATTTTTATTGGGTGTTACAAGTTTTGTAGTATATTTATATAATTCTATTTTACTAATTTATTGTTTAGAAAAAAGCTTTTTTATTTTATTCTTCTTCTTTTTAACTCTTTTTTATTTAGATGAATTAAAGTTATCAAGTAATAAATGAATTAAATATTTTCAAATTATTATTTTTATTTTATTTATTCTTTATATTATTTGTTATATAATTTCAATTTATTTTTGAAATTATAATTTATTAAGTGATGTTATTCTTAAAGTTAATTCAGATGATATTAAAGATGTAGTTGAAAATAAAGATATTACTTTAAAAGGTAAAATAGTATTGGATAAAGAAGCAGGAACTGAAGTAGCTAGAGGGTTATCAACTCTTGGTTCTAATGTAGGATTAGCTGCATGTGTTGGTGGTATAGCTGCTGGAGTATCTAAAGCTGTGGCTAAAAGTCCCCTTCCTCCCGTACAAAAAGCAGGATTAGTAATAGCTGCTGGTTTAGCAGGAGCTGTTATACATACAGGAGCTAGTGCAATCAATGCTCAAACACATGCAGAGCATTCTATAAATAAATCTCCAACTTCTACAAATCAAGATATATTACCTAAAGATTCTCATGAATTTATAGGTTCTGTGAATGATCATACTCCTTTGGAAATTTTATTACAAAGTATATATATACTTAATTCTATTTCTATTTGATTAATTATGATTTTATTAATTCAAATTTTATTTAAATTATATATTAGTGATAAACCTAAATTAAAGGTAATAGATTATGTATTACCTTATTACAGTGAAAATATAAAAAGATATATTTATAAGTTAATAAAACTTAATAAAAATATGAGTATATATTATACTATTTTTGGAATAATTTTATTATTTATTTGTATATTATGTTCATTATATTTTTCATATGAATTATATGATAATTTAAATAATTATGTTGATGTATATATAAAATATCATAATAAGTAATATATTTTTATTTATTATATATATATAATATTATATGTATATAATAACATACCTAAAAAAAAATCGATAATACAATTAATATAGTATATAAAATGTTTGAGCCGTATGCGATGAAAGTCGCACGTACGGTTCTTAGAGGGGGAAATCTTAGCAATAAGACGACCTATCTCACCAGACCCTATGCAGCTTTACTGTTACTAATTATGGATATAATAAGATAATTATCAGAGTATAAGGAAATTGTTATGTATAATTGAAACACCTTTATTTGTTCTATTATATTTTTAAATGCTTAGAAGGCAGTTTATGCGGGGCACAGATCCCATAAAAAGTACCTGGGTATATCCAAAGTTCATAATGTAAATATGTAAATTATAATTTACATGGTAATAAATATTTAAAATAAAAGATATTTATTATTATTTTTAATTTGTTAATAATTATTTATTAATAATTATTCAGTTATTTTTGTATTAAATACGATATTTATAATTTTCAGTAAGATTTTAACTATATGGTAAATAGATGTAATTAAAACATTATATACATATATAATGTTTTATTATGTTAATATATTATAATAATCCTATATTAATATAATATTTTTATATTACTTTAAAAGTTTAATGGCTTAATCTTGCTTTACTGTTTGACTTACAAGTCTATCAGTCGCGTAAGCGGGGCATATGATCACAAGATGCAGAAAGGAAAGGTCTTGGATTAAAGAAAAAGTTACGCTAGGGATTGTGTTAGTCCTCCAATATTTTAAAATTATTGGTAATAATTTGGGTAAATTTCAAAAAGAACTTAAAAATTTTTCTTAAGTGTATTTGAAGCGAAACTTATTTATGCATATTTATATTTAAAAAATTTTTTTTTGTATATATTAAATAAGAACGTTCAACGACTAAAAGGTGAATAGTGCTAATAATAATCCTTTTACTTACACCCAACATCTTTATTAATTATGTAAATTATTTTAGATATATGTTACATGTATATCTGTATAATTATTAATTATATAGTATTTTTACTATACCATTAATGAAATAGATTTAACTAAAATAGTTAAACTAAATTAATTAATTTTACTAAATGTTAAATATTTTAAAATATAAATTAAAAAATAGATACAAAACTATTGGTAAAAATCCAAAAAATTTTATTATTAAAAATAAAGAATTTATTCCTAGCACAAGAAATTGAAAAGATAGTATTTATACTTATAATAAAAATACTTTAAGTTTAATACCTATTGCTAGGAAATTAACTATTAAATTAATTAAAGCTTATTTTAATTTACAAAAGTTTAAATTAGAAAAAGGATTAAGAAAAAAAAGATTACGTTTGAGATTAAGAAGAATTTCAACACATAAAATATTTATAAGTGATGGTCAATTAAAACATACTAATGATAAAATTACCTTAACTATATATTTTTATAATAGACAATTATCTAATTATTTATATAAGATATCTAAAAGATTTAAAAAAGTGTTTAGAAAATTTATTTTTAATAAAAAATTATTATTAATAAAAAAAAAAGGTTTTTTTTTTGTTCAAAAACAGAATAGACAAAAAAATGTCTTAATTAAAGCTTTAGCTTTTAATAATAAAACTAGTAATTTATTAAATAATAATAATAAATCTCTAGAATATTATGAAAATAAATATTATAAACGATTTATTAAAAAATCTTTTAGAAAAATAAAGTTATATATGTATTATAAACAACTAATTTATATAAATAAATCTAAATTTAATAATTCTTATTTAGAAGGTTTAATAAATTTAATAAAAAAAATTTACAATAAAAATATACAATTAAATCTTATAAATGTTAAATATTTTTATGTTAATAGTAATATTATTACTCAATCTTTAATTTTAAAACTTAGGAAAAATAGAAGAAAATTATTAAGATATTTAAAAACTATTATAAAAAAAACACAAATAAATAATATTACATTATTACCTTCGTCTAAATATATATTTAATGTAAATTCCTTAAATCTATTAAATATTAATACAGATACTACTAATTTATTATTGTATGATTCATTATTTAAAGAAAATTTAAAATTTAAACATTTAAAACAAATTGTTTTAAATAACATAAAATATAAAAAAATTTCTGGAATAAGGTTACAAGCCACAGGTAGATTAACTAAACGTTATACTGCTTCCAGATCTATATCTAAAATTAGATATAAAGGTAATCTTGTTAATATTAGTTCTTCTTTTGAAGGTAATCCTTCAGTTATGTTAAGAGGTTATTTAAGACCTAATCTAGAATTTACTAAACTTAATTCCAAAACACGAATTGGATCTTTTGGTATTAAAGGTTGAGTTAGTGGAATTTAAAAAAAAAAATTCTTTTTTTTCATATACTTCTCCATTAAATTTTATATAGTTAATAAAGATGATGAAATAGTCTGAACCATTTTGAGAAAAATGGAAATAAAAGATAAAAGCTTTTATGATAACATAAATTGAACAGGCTAATTTGCGCAAGAGAGTACAAATTGAGTGCGCGGTTTGGCACCTCGATGTCGGCTTAGCTCATCCACATGAATGTAGAAATCATGAAGGGT
>Ga0126379_10000154_pt1 | contig 33972 bp, 24 predicted proteins | sample PanSoiMetPlot_24_FD_92640 | JGI IMG/M metagenome (GOLD analysis project Ga0126379, IMG submission 92640) | Tropical forest soil microbial communities from Panama - MetaG Plot_24 | ecosystem: Environmental > Terrestrial > Soil > Tropical forest > Bulk soil | place: Panama | collected 2016-02-17
CGAGGCCCGCCGAAGATGGTCGATCGCGCTCACTTTGTTACAGCATGCCCTGGTGCAGGTGGCGCGGTAGGAGGCCGCTGGACCCCTTCCTATGCTTGAGAATCTTGCCGTCCTGAGATGATTTTCTTCGTTCTTTCTTCGCGCGACGAAAAATTGTTAGCGATTCAGGCAGTGAGACGTGGCAATGCCACGTCTCTACGTCAGATTCTCTCCGTGTCTCTGTGCCTCCGTGGTAGGTTGCGGCTGGCCGCGCTGTGCCACATGTTTATTGACGGCAGCAAAAATTTCAGCCCGGCGCGGAGCGGTGATACTGTATATCTTTCAGAGCTGCAGGATGCTGCCAACGCCATTGTCCAAACAGGAGCGTGAATTGCTTCTTGACGCTGCCCGCCAGGCGCTCAAGCGCGCTTATGCCCCGTACTCCAACTTTCACGTCGGCGCCGCTGTGCTCACCGAGGGAGGCCAGATCTTCTCCGGATGCAACGTAGAGAACGCGTCGTACGGGCTTACCATCTGCGCTGAGCGGTCCGCTGTTTTCACCGCTGTCCAACGAAACACGGACGAGAAACTGGCGATCCGCGCCGTGGCAGTGGTCAACGGCAACGATGTGCCGTGCTCCCCGTGCGGCGCTTGCCGCCAGGTGATCTTCGAGTTCGGAGAAAACGCCATCGTAATTTTCAAAGGCCAGCAAGGCTACCTGGATATGTCGATCCAACAGTTGCTGCCGGAAAGCTTCCGTCTCTCCTGAACCCACTCTTATGCTTGTCACAGACTTGATTCGCAGGAAGCGGGATGGCGGCGAACTCGAACGGAACGAGATCGAGTTCCTGATCAACGGCTATACGAGCGACGCGATACCCGACTACCAGATGTCGGCGTGGCTGATGGCCGTGGTGCTGCGCGGCATGACGCGCGCCGAACTGGCTGCGCTGACCGAGTCGATGCTCAACTCCGGCCAGGTTCTGGATTTCTCAGAATTGGCGGCTCCCAAGGTTGACAAGCATTCAACCGGCGGCGTGGGCGATAAGACATCGCTGGTGCTGGCGCCGGTGGTGGCTGCGGCCGGCTTGTACGTGCCCATGATCAGTGGCCGCGGGCTGGGTCACACCGGTGGCACGCTCGACAAACTGGAATCCATCCCCGGCTTCAATGTGAATCTTTCGGCCGGCGACTTCCGCCGGGTGCTCGAGCAGTGCGGCGCGTCGATGATCGGCCAGACCGCGGAGATCGCACCCGCCGACAAGCGCGTCTACGCCTTGCGCGACGTCACCGGCACCGTCGAGAGCCCTTACCTGATCTGCGCTTCCATCATGAGCAAAAAACTGGCGGAAGGAATCGACGCGCTGGTGCTGGATGTAAAGACCGGCAGCGGCGCTTTCATGAAGCAGGAAAAGGACGCGGTATTTCTCGCCGAACTGATGGTTGAAACCGGGCAGCGCTTAGGCAAACGCATCGTAGCCCTGATTACCAGCATGGACCAGCCGCTGGGAAGCGCTGTGGGCAATGCCCTCGAGGTTGCCGAATGTCTCGACGTGTTGAAAGGCAAAGGACCTTCCGACCTGCGTGAGCTCTGTCTGGTGCTCTCCGCCTGGATGTTTTTGCTGGGCAAACGCGTCAATGCTTTGGAGGAAGGCCGAAAGCTTGCTGAGCAGATGATCTCGAGCGGTACGGCCCTGGAGAAATTCAAGGAGATGGTGCGGCTCCAAGGCGGGAATGCCGCGGCCATCGATGATGCCAGCCTGCTTCCGCGCGCCAAGTATCAAGCCGATATTGCCAGCCCGGCCTCAGGCTTTGTCACCTCGATGATGGTCGAACAAATTGGCACGGCCGGGGTACTGCTCGGCGGAGGCAGAGCGAAGAAGGAAGATTCCGTTGATCCCGCGGTGGGGATCATGGTCCACAAAAAGCTGGGCGACAAAGTTGCCGCCGGCGAAGCTCTCTGCACCGTTCACTACAACTCAGCGGAGCGGTTCGAGCAAGCGCGGCCGTTGATCGCTGGGAGTTACAAGATCGAAGCGGCGGCGCCAGAACCAGGCCGTCCCTTAGTGGGACGTGTGATCGGCGAACAGCCGAAGGCGGCTGTTGCCACATAGTAATCCGCGACTCACGCAACATCCTTAGCGATCGCAGGGATGAGCTCGCGCAGCAGCGCGGTGAATTGTCCGGCCACGCGCCTTCCTGTCGCCAGTACCTCTTCGTGGTTGAGTTCCTGATCCAGCACGCCCGCGGCCATGTTGGTCACGCAGGAGATAGCCAGAACCTTGATCCCCATTTGCCGCGCCGCGATCACTTCCGGCACGGTGGACATGCCGACCAGGTCGGCGCCGATGGTGCGAAGGTAACGGATCTCCGCCGGCGTCTCGTAGCTGGGGCCGAGCAGGCCGGCATAGACACCCTCCGGGACCTCAAAGCCCAGTTTCGCGGCGGCAGCCTGCGCCATCCGCCGATAACTACGGGGATACGCGTCCGTCATGTCAATGAATCGCTGTCCGAAGCGCGGATCTTCGGGGCCGACCAGAGGATTCTGTCCCTGAAGATTAATGTGGTCCTTCATGACCACCAGGCGCCCCTGGCCGTAATCCAGATTGATGCCTCCCGCCGCGTTGGTGAGGATGGCGGCACGCACGCCCATTCGGGCAAACGCGCGCATCGGGAAAACGACGACGTCAGGGGAGTAACCTTCATACAGATGGAAGCGGCCCTGCATCGCCACCACGGGATGGCCGGCAACGTTGCCGATTACAAGTTGTCCGGCATGGCCCACGGCCGTGGAGCGCGCGAAGTGCGGGATCTTGGCGTAGGGGATTCGCGCTGCATCTGTCATGTCGTCGGCAAAACTGCCCAGCCCCGAGCCCAAAACCACTGCGATTTTCGGACGCAGCGGCGTCTGTGACAAAACAAATCTTGCGGCTTCCTCTGCTTGACCGTATGGATCGCTCACCTGTGTTCGCAGTCCCTTCTCGGCAGCCAACCGGATGTATGAGACGACTGTGTTTTAGAAAATCAAATTGTAATGCTATAGTCCGTCCATGTCAGAATTCCGCGTCACAAAGTCTGCTTGTTGCGTTGTTCTATGTCTCTTGTCTTTGACCGCCACGATTTGGCCACAGAGGGCGGTTTCACCCGAAAAGAAGACCGCACGCTATTTTGAATCAGTACGCAATCAGCCGTTGTTGCTGATGGATTTTCTCAAGCAGATGCCCAAGGGTGCGGACCTGCACAACCATCTGTCTGGCGCAGTGTACGCTGAGAGTTTCGTGAAATGGGCCGTCCAAGGCGGCTTATGCATTGACCGCGCGACTTCCTCCTTTGTTGCGCCACCCTGTGACCCCAAGGACCGCCCGCCCGCGAGCGCCGCATACCAGGACCAGGGATTGTACAACCAGCTGCTCGACGCCTTTTCCATGCGCGGCTGGTTTCCGGCCCGGGAATCCGGCCACGACCACTTCTTTGCTACTTTCGGTAAATTTGGTCTTGCAGGTGGCGGCCGTACCGCGGACATGCTCATGGAAGTCCGGTCCCGCGCCGCTCGAGAGCATCTGCAATATCTGGAGTTGATGTTTACGCCCGATGGCGGCGGTGCGGCAGGCCTGGGGCGCCAGTTGGGATGGAACGACGATTTCGGCAAAATGCGTGAGCAGTTGCTGGCCGGCGGACTGGAAAACATTCTCAGCCAGATCAGCAAGGACCTGGACCAAATGGAAGCCACGGAGAAAGCCGAAATGCATTGTGGCGAGGCGGGCGCGGAACCGGGTTGTGCGGTCGAGGCTCGGTACCTCTATCAAGTGCTGCGGGGCATCCCCAAAGAAAGTGTTTTTGCCCAAATGCTGACCGGTTTTGAGATTGCGTCGCGCGATCCCCGCGTGGTCGGCCTGAACATGGTGATGCCGGAGGATGGCTACGTCTCCATCCACGATTTCAACCTGCACATGCAGATGCTGGATTTCCTGCACAAACTCTATCCCAAGGTGCACATCACGCTGCACGCCGGGGAGTTGACGCCCACGCTGGTGGCTCCGGAAGAGCTGTTTCACATCCGGGCATCGGTCGAAAAGGGTCACGCGGAGCGCATAGGGCACGGCGTGGATGTCATGCGCGAGCCCAACCCGGTGGCGTTGCTCAAAGAAATGGCGCGCGATCGAGTGTTAGTCGAAGTCTGTCTGACCAGCAATGACGTGATTCTGGGCGTCAGCGGGAACCAGCACCCCCTACCGGTGTACTTGAAATTCGGCGTGCCCGTAGCCTTGGCCACGGATGATGAAGGCGTGGCCCGCTCCAACATGACGCAGGAATACGAACGCGCTGTAGAGACCTACCATCTCAGCTATACGGACTTGAAGAAATTAGCGCGCGCCAGTATTGCTTACAGCTTCTTGCCCGCGAACGAAAAAGCAAAAGCCCAACAGAAGCTGAACGCGGACTTCGCGGAGTTTGAGCGACAGTTCTAGTGGTTTTCAGAGTTGTTGGAGCAGGTGGGGCACCGGCACTCTTGCCGGTGCTTGTTTCCTCAAAGAAGGGCGCTTCCTTCTGAAATCCCGAGCAGAGCGAGGGATCCATATCGCTAACAATCGTCTTCTGGGATATCTTCCTCCCAAGCGGACCCGTCCCCACGGGTCTTCGTGACTATAGGGATCCCTCACTTCGTTCGGGATTTCAGAGGGGCCCCACCTGGCTCACGCGCGCAAGACGCCTCAGCTTGACATCGCGAATACAATAGACGGGAATTTTCAGCACCAATTTCCAAAACCCACGCCGGTCGAGTTCGCGATGCGCGCAGGAGTCGCTGATTTGACGGGAAGGAACTCATGTCGCGATTTGCAGGTTTGCTGGGCATCGCAGTCTTACTGGCCCTTGCATATTTGTTCTCCACCAATCGGCGCGCCATTCGTCTGAAGACAGTCCTCTGGGGTCTGGGCCTTCAGTTCGTGTTCGCCGTGCTGGTGTTCAAGTACAACGTGGGGCGAGCGGTGATGCAATACCTGGGCGACAAAGTGACCAAACTGCTCTCCTACGCATTCGCGGGTTCGGAATTCGTTTTCGGCGACCTGGGAGCCGCCAAGTCGCACCTCGGCTTCTTTTTCGCTTTTCAGGTGCTGCCTACCATCATCTTTATTTCCGCGCTGTTTGCCGTCCTCTACTACGTGGGCATCATGCAGCTGATCATCAAGGGGATGGCTTGGGTGATGAGCCGTTTCATGTCGATCAGCGGCGCCGAGTCGCTGAATGTTGCGGCCTCGATTTTCATGGGACAAACCGAAGCCCCATTGAGCATTCGCCCGCTGCTGCCGGAATGCACGAAATCGGAGTTGATGACCATCATGACGGCAGGCATGGCCCATGTCTCGGGTGGAATCATGGCGGCATATATTCTTTATGGGATTGAGGCCAAACATCTCCTGGCAGCAGTGATCATGACCGCGCCGGGCACGATCTTGATGGCGAAAATACTTGTGCCGGAGACCGAACAGCCGAAAACAGCGGGCACGGTGCAGATCGCCGAAGATGCGATGCACAAAGACTCCAACATACTGGCGGCAATCGCGCGCGGCACCATCGACGGCGGCAAGCTGGCCTTCAACGTGGGCATCATGCTGATCTCCTTTATTGCGCTGATTGCTTTGCTCAACGGAATCATGGGCGGGATTCACAATCTCAACCACATGAGTTGGTTTCCTGACAGCTTGAGCACTGTGCTTGGATTTGTTTTCAAACCGGTCGCGTGGTTGATCGGTGTTCCCTGGAAGGATGCGCCGGCGATCGGAAATTTGCTTGGCACGCGCATGGTGATCAACGAACTGTACGCTTACACGCTTCTCGGCGCGCAGAGACCGATGCTGGACCCACGTTCGTTCACGATCGCCACGTTCGCTTTATGCGGCTTTGCCAACCTCAGCTCGATCGGAATTCAGATCGGCGGGATCGGTGCGCTGGCCCCTAACAAGCGCGAGACGCTGGCAAAGCTCGGCTTTCGCGCGATGATTGCCGGTACGATGGCCAACTTGATGTCGGCAGCAATTGTTGGGCTGCTGATTTAGAGACGAGAGCCGCGTTCAACCACGTTACCTCGGGGTCCAGTTCGGGTGACCGGTGAACAAGCCGTTGACCACGCAAATCTGGTAGGCCACCACCAGCCCAAACGCCAGGCTCAGCACACCGGCAGCCAACGCGATATGGCGCGAGAACTGCCGCCTTTTCCCAACAAGCCGCAGGGTGGATGCCAGGCTCAAGGTAATCAGCATCATGCCGGCAATAGTACCGACACCAAAGACCAACAAGTAGGCTACGGCCCAGTAGCTGTTGCGGATCGCAGTCAAGACCAATAGCGCCACAGCTGCTGACCCCGCCAGTCCGTGGACAATTCCTACCACGAGCGGCCGGACGGACTGATACAGCCCGACTTTCCCGAAGGCCTGATCCAGACGGGCGAGCGGCGTTTGCTCCGGCCGGTGCGGATGGGCTTCCGGAAAGTGTCCGTGCTGGTGGCTGTGGACGTAATCACCGTGGCTGTGGGGATGCGTGTGCACTGCCCCGCCGGAGTCTGGCGGCCCTTGCAGGGAAGCAGCCGGCAGGGAGCGCACAAAACTGGTTACGTTCACCACGCCCAAGATGATCAGCATGATGCCCACCGAGAGTTCCATGCTCAAGCCAATTCGCGGAGGAATCACAACATTGAAGAGAATGATGGCCGCGCCTATCAGGAGAATCGTCAAAGTGTGGCCGATACCCCAGAAGATTCCGATCCAGGCCGAACGGGCCAGGTTGGGCTGGCGGCTGACAATCGTGCTTACGGCGATGACGTGGTCGGGGTCTGTGGCATGCCGCATGCCCAGAAAAAACCCCAAGGCAACGATAGAAAGGAGGCCCATCATGAACGAAACGGCTCCTCGCGCGGCGCAGTTGTTCGGAGAAACGGGTCAGTCAGCACGCAACGAGTTCGGATGCCGGGTCCCGGATTCGGTCTTCTTTTGAGTTCCGTTGCCGTTGTTGGCGTGCCCGTTACCATTTAGGTACCCGTTGGTCTTGGCATGCCCATTTGACTTTGCGTGACCGTTACTTCTGCTATGGCCATTGCTGAATACGGCGGCCGGCGTGGTCAGGCTGCGTGAGCCTGCAGGAAGGGGGCGTCCAACGCTGTAGTATTCGAGGCCGGCATGCTTGACTTCCCGCGGACTGTACAGATTACGTCCATCGAGAAGGACGGGATGCTTCAAACCGCGACGGATGCGGGTAAGGTCCAGGCTGGCAAATTCTTTCCACTCCGTAAGGATGAGCAGGGCATCGGCGTCTTTGGCGGCAGAGTACGGGTCCACAGCAAAGTCAATTCTGGAGCCGAAAATCTGTTGCGTCCGCCCCATGGCCGCCGGATCATAGGCCCGAATGTGACAACCTTCACTCAACAGCGAATCCACAATCTTGAGCGCGGGCGATTCGCGAATATCGTCGGTGCCACCTTTGAAGGCCAGGCCCAGCACCCCCAGGCGCTTGCCCTGGAGTTCACCGAGAGCGAGGCGCACTTTCTCTATAAAAAGTTCACGCTGCCCTTCGTTGATTCGTCGCACGTGCTCCAAAAGCGAAAACTCAACACCGCATTTCTGAGCCGCTGCGCGGAAGGCATCCACATCCTTCGGGAAACACGCTCCTCCATAGCCGATGCCTGCGCGGAGGAACTGCGACCCGATGCGCGTGTCACTGCCGATTCCTTGGCTGACTTCATCCACGTCCGCGTCCACCGCCTCACAGATGTTGGCCACGGCGTTGATGAATGAGATTTTCATAGCCAAAAATGCGTTCGAGGCGTGCTTGATGATCTCTGCGCTTTTGGCGGAAGTTTCAATGTAGAGGGGGGGCAGCGGGGCCGCGTCCGGTTTAGGGACGGCGGATGGGCGTTCCGAATAACTGGCGTCGATCAGGGAGGCGTAGATTTCTCTCAAGATGCGCGCCGCCGAATTGCTATCCGCGCCAACCACAATCCGGTCAGGGTAAAGAAAATCTGTTACTGCGGTTCCTTCACGAAGGAACTCAGGGTTGGAAGCCACGTCAAAGGTGCACTTGCGCCGGGTATTGCTTTCGAGGATCAGCCGGATCCATTCGCTGGTGTAAACCGGGACTGTACTTTTTTCAACAATCAGTTTGTGCCCAGCGGCACAGCGCGCGATCTCGCGGGCCACGGCCTCTACGTAGGAAAGATCCACTTCGCCGTCGGGACCGGCCGGAGTCCCTACCGCGATGAAAATTACTTTGGCCTCGGTCACTGCATCGGCCAGCGAACCGGAGAAGAAAAGCGTCTTGCCGTGATGCCTGCATATCACTTCCTGCAGGTAGTCTTCGTGAATCGGCATGCCGCCGGCGTTCAAGGTTGCGATCTTTTCAAGATCGTTGTCGACACAAACGACGTTGTGCCCAAGTTCTGCAAAACCAGCCGCAGCCACCAGCCCAACGTATCCGGAACCGATTACGGCAATTTGCATTAATCGTCCTTTTCAGATGTAACGCTTAAATTTAGCAGATAGTTGCGCTTGACAGTCAAGATTTTCGAAAAGACACCCCTCCCAGTGGTACAAGTACGTTGAGTTTCGGCTGTCTCCGGCAGATTTTTTGCCAGCCTTTCGCCTGAGCAGGTATACTCGTAAAGTCTGCGCTGGCCGTCGCCGAGACTTGATGCATGCCCATGGGCGTCACAAACGAAGTCCTGGTTGAAAACGAAGAGAAGCGGGGGTCTCGCAGCCGGAACGACAAGCTGCGCGAGTGGCTTGATATCGCCGAATTTCTCTGGTCACGACGGGTCACCGTCTTCTGGTGGACGCTGGTCGGGACAGCGCTCTCCGGTTTAATTGCTTATAAAATCTGTTTCTACGAAGCCACCGCCCAGCTGATGCCGCCGGACAGCAGCTCTGGCGGTCTATCCGCGGCTCTGCCCAGCCTGCTGCGGGCCTCGGGCGCCTCGTCGAATCTCATGGCAGGAATGGCCAATGATATGTTCGGGGTGAAGAGTTCGGGGGCGTTGTTTGCGAAAGTCCTGCAGAGCCGGGCTGTGGAAGACAAATTGATCGAAGACAAAAAACTCCGCACACGGTATTCGTGGTTCGGGGGGATGTATTGGGAGGACGCCCGCGCCAAATTGGAGTCGCGGACGAAGATCAGCGAAGACAAAAAGAGCGGCGTCATCAGCGTGATGGTGAGAGACCGTGACCCGGCGCTCGCTAAGGACCTGGCGAACTTGTACGTGGAGCAGTTGGATCACGTGATCGTGCAAGTCGCTACTTCCTCTGCCGGGCGGGAGAGAGTATTCCTCGAACAACGCTTGCAAGAAGAAAAAAAGACGCTGGCTGATTCCGAGCAACGCTTCAGCAGTTTCGCCAGCAATTCCATGACATTGGATGTCCCTGAACAGACCCGGGTCATGCTGGAGGCGTCGGCCAAACTTCAGGGGGAACTGATCGTCGCGCGATCAGAGCTCAAGGGCCTGGAGGAAACTTATACCGGGGAAAACCCCCGCGTGAAAACGGTCCAGGCTCGCATCAATGAATTGGAACGGGAGTTGAAACGAATCAACGGACAAAATGTCACCGGTGATCCGGCGAGCCCGTATCCTTCGGTTAAGCAATTGCCGACCGTTGGCTTGGCGTGGGCGGAGTTATACCGCGACCGGAAGATTCATGAAACAGTGTATGAGATGCTGACGCAACAGTACGAAATGGCCCGGGTGCAGGAAGCGCGCGAAATCCCCACGGTCAAGGTGCTGGATCCGGCGGAGCTACCCGAGAAAGTGCATCCCCGCCCGGTGATGGTGATCGCAATCGGGGCCCTGGTGAGCATGATTCTGGCATGCCTCGGCATACACTTACAGCACATCGTTGGACACAGATGGAACGCGGACGATCCACGCCGGATTGTCCTGACACGTTTATTCATCCGCGGCAAGGCTTCTTGAGTACGGCGGCTACACGGGCCACAGACAGACTGGGGGATTTTCTGACGTATTGACGCGATCCTAAAGGAGGAGAGCTTTTTGTCGAGCACCCCGGATGTTTATTCCAAGCCGCACAGCAAGGAGGCTGTTGCTGGCATCGCCGTGGAGACGAGTCACCGGTCCCCCGGCTCTGGGGATGCCCTGGGTGCGGTCTTCCTGGTCAGCGATGCTTGCATCATTCTCGCGTCAGGGCTCCTTGCCTACAAACTCACCAACCTTCTTCGACCACCAGCGCCGGCCGCGGCAACCGGCACGCTGGTCCATTGGCTGGGATTCCTGGGTTGCTACGCTCTTTTAACGCTCATTTGCAAGGCATGGCAGGGCTTATATGCCGCCAGCATCCTTCACTCCGCACAGATTTCGCGGGTTAGGACGCTCAAGAGCCTGGTTCTCTCATCGATTCTGACAGTGCTGGTTCTCTTTCTCTCCGGCCAAAAAGAGATTCCGCCGCTCACGCTTGTGGGCACCATGGCGTTTACTTTTATCGGCATCTTCACCATGCACGAGATCATGCAGCGCCACAATCTGAAACGAATCGAGCGCGGGTTGGGCACGCAGCATGTGCTGATTGTCGGTGCGGGGCTGATCGGACAAGCATTCCGGAACTACCTGGAGACCCATCGCCATCTGGGCAAGACGTTTCGCGGCTTCGTGGATGACTCCTTTTCTTCCGGCCGGGACTGGCTGGGAAAGTTCCACGACTTGCCCCGTTTGCTGGACGAACATTTCATCGACGAAGTCTATTTCACTCCGGAGATGGACCGCGAACTCATCATGGAAATTGCCGCCCGCGGCCGGCAATCGGGGATCAGTGTGAAAGTTGTACCTGATCTTTTTGATGGACTGGCCTTAGGCGCGGGCGTAACCTACATCGGAAACGTTCCCGTTCTCGAGCTCAGCCGCCAGTCCACGCCGGTGTTTCAGCTGTTCATCAAGCGCGTGATGGATGTTTGCCTGGCGAGCCTGGCCCTGATCGTGGGCGCGCCGGTCATGCTGGCGGCAATCGTAGCCATCAAACTGGATTCGCACGGCCCCGCGATTTACACGGCTTGGCGTGTAGGCCGCAAGGGACGCAAATTCCGCTGTTTCAAATTTCGCACCATGGTGGCTGACGCAGACCAGAAGAAGGACAACTTGCGCCACATGAATCAGCGGGAAGGTGCGACGTTCAAGATCGCGAACGATCCCAGGATCACGCGCATGGGTAAGATTCTCCGTCGCTACAGTGTTGACGAATGGCCGCAATTCTTCAACGTCCTGAAGGGAGATATGAGCGTCGTGGGGCCGCGGCCCCATCCCGTTGACGACTTTGAGCAGTATCAGCTTGCGGATTTGCGTCGCCTGGACGTTCTCCCGGGCATCACCGGACTTTGGCAGGTGAGTGCCCGCCACGATCCGTCCTTCGAGAAAAATGTGATGCTCGACCTGGAGTACATTCAGAACTGGACCATTTGGATGGACCTGAAAATCGTTCTCAAGACAATTCCCGAAGTGCTAGGGGGGTCGGGTCGTTAGTGCTCCGCGTTCGTCCATCGCACGCAACGAAAGCAAGCGATTCTTGCCACTATGCACCAGGTCAGCCCTAAAGTCAGCATCATCACTTTAACCTGGAACAGCTATGAGGTAACGCGGGATTGCCTGCTGACGCTCAAGAAGCTGGATTACCCGAATTTCGAGATCGTTGTGGTGGACAACGGCTCGACCGACGGTTCTCAGCAGCAGTTGGCTCGTGAGTTTCCTGACGTGCGACGCATTTGCAATGCGACCAACCTCGGGTTTGCCGGCGGCAACAACGTCGGGATTCGCGACGCTCTGGCGCGGGATGCCGATTATCTATTGCTGCTGAATAATGACACCATTGTCAGCCCCAGCTTCCTTCGTGAACTCGTAGATGTGGGCCAAGGCGACGCCAGCGTTGGTCTTCTCAACCCTAAGATTTATTACTTGGAGCCGCCGGACAGGATTTGGTACGCGGGAGGCTCCTACAAGCGAGGATGGGGCTTTGCCAAACACTGCGGCTTCAACCGGACCGACAACGGGGGATATAACCAGCTCTGCGAAGTGTCCTTCGTGACTGGGTGTGCCCTTCTGGCCAAGACAGAGCTAGTTCGTAAAATCGGGCTGTTGGACGAATCTTTTTTCTTTTTGTTCGAAGATCTCGATTGGTGTATGCGGGCCCACGACGCCGGCTTCAAAGCCGTTTACGTTCCTTCCGCCATTGTCTGGCACCGAACCGCGGCTGCGACCGTAAAAAATCTCGGCAAGCCGATCAGGGATTTCAATTATGTGAAGAACAGCGTTCTTCTCGCGCGCAAACACCTGGAAGCCAGGCATTGGCCACTCTACTTCTTTTCGATGCTTAGCTTTCTGACCTACCGCACGGCCGGGTTTTTGTTGCGCGCGGAGCCCAAGCGTGTGAGCGCAATGTTTCGAGGGCTTTGGAGCGGCTGGACGGCCGAAATCAGCCAAGAGATGCGAGGGACACTATGAGATCCCGGACTCTCGATTCGCCGGTACCCAATCTGCTGCCCGCGCTGTTTCTCGCCGCTTTTGCGGCCGCCCTTGTTCTTACAACAGATAGCCTCGGCGCGATGAGGTTGGTCTTTGTAGGCGTGATCCTGGTTCCGGTGGGTGTCTACTTCCTTTCAAGGAATGCTACGGCTGCACTAGCTGCATTGATCGTCAGCTCCGCCATGCCGCGTTATTTTGCCACGGTTGGCGCCACCAAAGTGCGGCCGGAGCACGTGGCAGTGGGCATGGTGTTGATGGCTCTCGTGTTCCTCTACAGGCGTGACCGCCAAGTGCCAAGGTGGATCTTTGCCGATGTTCTCTTGCTCGCGTACGTCGCACTGAATCTTTACAGTTCAACCTTCCGATCTGTGGATCCAGCCCAGACCTTGAAGTGGTCTATACAGCAAGTGCTTGTCATTGCAGCGTATTTTTTGATCCGCTTTCTCGCCGGCAATGAGGAGAAGTTCGGCTTGGCCGTCCAAATCATGCTGCTGGTCGGATCCATCGCAGGCGTTTACGCGGCTTTGTGCTTTTACTCCAACATTTGGTTCGGAACCGATTTCGGTCTCGATTCTACTCAATACGAATATGGAGAGATCCCCGCTGTTTACGGTACGCAATTCGAATCTAACCTGCTGGGTTCTTACTGCGCTGCTTGCCTCGTGCTGATGGTGGTGATGTACTTTCGCAAACCCGACCGGAAATATTTGTGGGGCATTGGCGCCACGTACATGGGCCTGCTGGTCAGTTTTTCCAGGGCCGCCTTGTTGTCGGCGATGGTGGCGCTGCTGGGTCTTACCGTGTATACGATCGTTAGCCGGGCAACAACACGCGCGACGTTGCTCAAGCTGACGGCGGTTTTTCTCGCAGTCAGCATCCTCGTGGGCGCAGCCGTGGTGCCGATGTATGTCCAGCGATTTAGCTCCGTCGACGTATCTGATCCGGCCGCTGACGCGAATACCAGGGTCCGGTTGCTGACCCTGGGGGTCGCGCTGACGCAGATCCTGGAAAGCCCTGTTTTTGGCAGTGGGACGTCGAGTTTTCAACTGATGTTTGACACCAAAGAAATAGGATTCTTTGAGGAGGAGGGATCAGGATGGATCAGCAATACTGAAATCCGAGTGTTGCATGACACCGGCGCCATCGGGCTCGTGGTGTTCGCGTGGTTTGTACTGGATTTGATAATCCGCGGCATCCGCGACGCGCGCCGGAGCCGAAGCCCGGAACTCAGTGGTTTGCTGCTCTCTTCGGTGGTGTACTTTATAGCTTTTCAGGCGACCGAGGGGACGTTGCTGGCGTTTTCCTGGGTCCACTTGGGATTAATTGCCGCTGCCATAGCCATATATAAGAACGCTGGCACGGAAGCGAAGACGGCGCCGGCTGCTGCAACAGGGAATGCGTAAGTCCTTACCGCGAGAAAGGACGCCGAATTCATGTCCGAAAGAGTCTACCGACTGCTGGAGGGGACGTTGAGCCGGTTCAAAGCCCGGCCCTATACGCTCGACCGTGGCGTTCCGCTGGGCGTGCTTGCGGCGGTCCTCCTGCGCCGGAGCTTCTGGCTTATGCGAGGCTTTTGCAAAGGCTTGTTGCTGCAGCGTCGTTTTGTATTTGTCTTCATGGCCGGCGGCGTCAATCTCCGTGGAGCGTCGTTAATCAGATTCGGCAAGGGCGTAACCCTGGAACGTGGCGTGATCATCGACGGCCTCATGCGCCATGGCGTGCAGCTGGGCGCTCACGTGCGTATCGGTCCATACTCAACGCTGGTGGGCGCTCCGATCTCCAACCTGGGTGAAGGCATTACAATAGGAGCCAATTCCGCTGTCGATGCCTACTCCTTCATCGGGAGTGCGGGGCCGGTAACCATCGGTGAGAATGTGATCATGGGGCAGCACGTCTGTTTTCACCCTGAGAACCATAATTTCGACCGGACGGACGTTCCCATCAAACTGCAAGGCACGGTTCGCCAGGGCATCACCATTGAAGACGATGTCTGGATCGGCGCCAACGTGACCTTTCTGGATGGAGCGCATGTAGGCCGAGGATGTGTGATCGGCGCCGGATCGCTGGTCCGCGGGAGTATTCCGGCGTACTCGGTGGCGGTAGGCGCACCAGCAAGAATCATTCGTTCAAGGAACCCTCAGAATGCACCGGTACAGTCAGCCCATACTCTCAGGACGCAGTAACGCGCGCGTGATGGCAGCCTGGATCAAGACCTCGTGATGACCAGCCCGCGCCGAGATGAAATCTACAGTCGCAAGCTCCGCATCGCCATCTGTGGCGGGCGAGGCATTCCTTCCACGTACAGCGGGACGGAGACGTTCTTTGTCGAGTTGGCTCCCCGTCTGGCGGCGCGCGGCCATCACGTGACCGTCTACTGCCGCCGGTCGCTGTACAGCGAACAGCCGGAGCTTTACCAAGGTGTGCACCTCGTCTATCTGCCGAGCATCGAGACCAAGAATCTTGGGACCTTCACGCATACGTTGGCGTGCATGGTGAACGTTGTACGGCGTGACGTTGATGCCGTCCTGGTTACAAATGTGGCCAACGCGCTCCACTGTTTGATCCCGCGCATTTTCGGCAAGAATTGCGCGCTGAACGTCGACGGCATTGAGTGGAAGCGCGGTAAGTGGGGTCCCCTCGGTAAAGCGTATTTTTATATCAATGCAAGGCTGAGCGGAAAGATCCTGCCGCGTGGGATCGTTACGGATGCGTATGGCATGCGCCGCCTGTATCGGGAAAAGTTCAACACTCCGTCGGTGTGTATCGCATATGGCGGAAACACGGGCGCGTCATCGAATCCAGAGGTTGTGCGTCAATACGGCTTGGAGCCCGGCGCGTATTATCTGATCCTGAGCCGGCTGGTTCCTGAAAACAGCGCAGACATGATTGTCAACGGTTTCAAGAATTCTGCCAGCCAACGCCTGCTGGCCATTGTGGGCGACGCCAATTACCGGAGCCACTTTGAGGCGCAGCTTAGAGCCATCGCCGGAGATCGTGTTCGCTTTCTGGGCCACGTGGACAATCGCGAGCACGTGAGGGAACTTTACTGCAATTCTTACGCGTACATTCATGGGCACACGGTGGGCGGAACAAATCCCTCGCTGCTGCACGCGCTGGGCTACGGCTGCTGCGTGCTGGCGCGCGCCAACGAATTCAATGCCGAAGTTCTGGACGGTCACGGCATATTGTTCAATGATGGTGCTGACCTGGCGCAAAAAATTGCTTTCATCGAAGCGAACCCGGCTGTGGCTGGTGACTATCGCCAAAGAGGGCCGGAAAGGATCCACGCCGTTTACAACTGGGACCGGATCACGGACCAGTATGAAGAGTTCTTCTACCAGCTTGCGGCTGGCGAAGATCCCACGCGCGTGCATTCCAGCGTGAAGACGGCTGAACGCGAGCTGTCCGCGACATCCGGTTAGCAAAGGTCGTCGTGCAATCTTGGTGTTTCACTTCGGTCCCGATGCGTTTCTCTCGAGCGCGGCGGCTTCCTTCTGCATCAAGGCAACCCAATCGATGCCCGGCGACAATGCGTTCGTATCCATGTGCGTGGCGATACCAGGTACCGGTGTCCAGAGCCGTTGCCTCTTGCCGAAAAGGATTTGATGCCAGCCAAACAGCCACGCTTTCGAGATGATCTTCCAGCTAAACGGCTGGCGTGCCGCCAAGCTGGGCCAAGCCCATGGCTCGCGTACACGCTCCTTGGTCAGGCTGAGCCACATACTGCAATCGTAGTTGCGCCGGGCGTAGGTGCGGAAGACGCTTTCCGTCCGCTTCAAGGTAGACCGTGTCGTAAGAAAAGTCAGGCAAGTGGAGGCGGCCGTCTTCCAACGGTGCCCGCCATACTCACGCACCAGCACCGGAACTTCGTGCAACGGCATGGTGTAGGAATCACGGTGATCATAGGGGCTGATAAAGGCAACATCCTGACTTGCTTGCAAAAAATCCATCATGAACCGGAATTGGTCCGGCAGATAGAAGTAGTCGTCTTCGGCAAAGTAAACCATCTCTGATTCGTTCTGTCCCAGCAGGATCTCGATCTGGCGGTTGAAGGTGCCGTAGTTGCCGATCGCTGGAAGCGGGACCAGAGTCAGATCGTCTTCGGCAAAGTATCGGCGGAAGATATCGGCGTAGTACGGCGGGCAGCCATCCAGCAACACCCATATTTTTGTCCGTAGGCCGCCGAGCGACCTGCGAAACGACTGAAGGCAAACCTCGGCCAACTGGGCCTTGTTAGAGGTCAACGGCAGGCCCAACGCGGTCTTGGCCACTTTCGGGTAGATGCGGTAGGCAACGGCCAGATCGTATTTCTCTCCCGGATTCTTCGTCATGAGAACAACCGTTCCTTGCCTGCGCTTTGGCAACGCTAGGAAACATCACTCCAGCGAGCGATAAACCTCGGATACTTTCGCAGCAAACTTCTGGACGGTAAACTGCGCGCTTCTGTGCAATCCGCGTGTGATCAATTCACGCCGCAACTCCACGTTGCTGAGCAAGCTCTCCATCGCGGTGGTCATCGCCCTCGCGTCGTTCGGATCGATGATCAGCGCGCCATCACCGGCCACCTCCTCCAAGGCCGAGCCTTGCGAGGTGATTGTGGGGACGCCGCTGGCCATACTCTCCAAGACCGGCAGACCGAATCCCTCAAAGAGCGAAGGAAAGATGAAAAGCTCAGCGGCATTGTAGAAAAGCGGGAGATCGGCGGCCGCAACATAACCGGGAAGAATCACGCGGTCGGCGAGTTTCAATGTGTGGATCTTCTCCTGCAACTGCTGGAACCCAAAGTCGCGCCTGCCCACGATGACCAGTTGAGGCGCCGGGCCGGCGGAGTGCAATCGCGCGTAGGCGTCCAACAAGCGCAGAAGGTTCTTGCGCGCCTGGATTCGCCCGACATAGAGGATCAAGGGAGGGCGGATGCCATACGCAGATGCCACTCTTTCCTGTGCCGCACTCTTGTCGCGGGGGTGAAACGCGTCCGAGGCGGCCAAGTAGGTCACCACGATCTTATCTTCTGGAACCCGGTAGGTGCGGGAGATGTCTTTGGCGGAAAAGTGGGAGAGTGTCAGCACGCGGTCGGCGCGCCGGGCCGTCGAGCGCACCACTCGTCTCATGGCCGCCACTTCAATGGGGTGGGCGAACTCCGGGTAATGCTCGTAGGCCAAATCGTGAATGGCCACCACGCTGTTGGTGCGTGTGAACAAAGGAAGCGCGTATTGACAATGAAACACTTTGGGCGCCGCCTGCCTCAGCTGTCGCGGTAGAGAGAAACACATCCTCGCGAAACGATTCTGCGGGACTTTGACCCAGCGGAATCGATCATCGACGTCATTGGTCGCGGGCGCGTCTGCGTGGGTGTAGAACAGAGTGTAGCGAAGATCGCTGCGGTCCGCGGCCAGACCTCGCAAGAGCTGCTGGAAGTAAGTTTCGTTGCCGCCGGCGCTAGTGCCCAGGCTGTGCACGTCAATGGCGATATGCATTGTGGGTAGCTAAAGTATGCATGTAAATGCATGAAAACAACAGTTTTGCCGCGGCTATAATATTTTGACTGATAGCAACGTTCCTATGATCCAACAGTTAGCCCGCTTTGCCAACGACTCTTACTGCCTTATGCGGACTCCGCATTCTTTTTCCACGAAGGCGGGTATTTGGTTCAATCTTCTTCGGCCCTCTAGCCGCGTGCAGGGCTTCCGGGTGTCCTATCTCGACCGTCCCAGCTATATCTTGCTTTACCGGGAAATCTTTGTCCGGCAGCACTACTATTTTCGCAGCGACACGGATTCACCGCTGATCTTTGATTGCGGAGCCAACATCGGCATGGCCACGCTGTTTTTCAAATGGCTATACCCGAACGCCAGAGTTCACGCCTTTGAGCCGGACCCGACGACCTTCCGTGTGTTGCAAGGAAACATCGCCGCGAACCAGCTATCTGACGTGACCGCTCACAACTGCGCCTTGTGGGATGAGAATTGCAGTATACCGTTCTTTGTGCACCCTTCCGTGCAGGGGTCTCTCCGCATGAGTGCCGACGCATCACGCCTCGCCGACGCCGCCACCGAAATCAGCGTGCCCGCCGAGCGGCTCTCCGATTTCATCCATGGGCCAATCGACCTTTTGAAGCTCGACACGGAAGGTGCGGAACATCGTATCCTTTGCGATCTGGTGTCCAAGAGCAAAATCTCGCTCATACGATCCATGATCATCGAATACCATCATAAACATCCAGCCAAACTGGGTGGCTTCTTGTCCATGCTTGAGTCTTCCGGATTTGCTTACCGCCTTGCAGCCACGCCACAGCCCGAGCAAGACATCATGATCATTGCGTCCCGAGAGTAAACACGCAATTCGCAGCGTCAAAAACTGGGACGAGAAACCGAAGAAGTCTTCCACTTCCCGCATTTCTCATCATGAGCGAGTCCAAAACTCCGGGCTTGTTGAAACGTTCTCGTGGTTGGCATCACCACCTAACGAAACCAAGTCCATGGTCAAGGACTAAAAATCGAATGCCTCAGCTCAGCTATCGCCAATCCGGATTTACGCTTCAACAAGGGGCCAACGGCCAACCTGTTCGAGACTTACAACACGATCTCAGGAGTATCGGCTACCTGCGCGCCGGGATCAACGGTAGATTTGGCGCGGAAACAACTTTGGCCGTGAAAGCCCTGCAGCATGATCTGTTGACAAACCAGGGCGCAAGCACGGGGACGGACGGCAGCGCTCCCGTGAAGTTGATTGACTACAACGGAGGGAGGGTAGCCGCCGTCAATGCACAGCTCGACGAACCGCTCGCCGCTTGTATCTCGGACATACTCGATGACGCGGCTTTCCCGAAGCTACCCCATGCCGACGATCCAGTACAGGAGAACCAAAGAATCGCCCAGCAAATCGCCGGCATGTCCAGTGAGGATGTTCCCGTCCCATTTCTCTGCGCAATTCTCGAACAAGAGAGTGGAATGAAACATTTCCGTGAGCCGAAGGGAACTGACGAGGACAACTTCATCGTTGTGGGGTTGGACAGAAATGCGCAAGGAGAAGCGAGGAAGTATGCCATTACATCCCGCGGCTACGGAGCGGGCCAGTACACGTTGTTTCATCACCCTCCCACGGCGGACGAAGTGCAGCAGATCATGCTGGACGCCACCAAGAACGTGCTCATGGCGATTGACGAATTCAAGGGAAAGTTCCTTCATTTTGTCGTGAGCAACAAGTCAGGCGCCGATGACCGTTTGATCGAGGTGGGAAACGGATCCCTGCGGATGTGCAAATATGCTTCCGACGACCCACGGTACATGAAGGACTGCAAGACCTGTGCACTCGCCGCAGGGAGCCAGCCTATTGTTCCTGGAACGACGCCTTTTTATGCAGGCTCAAGCGGCGCCTATAAGACCACGCAGTATTACAATCCAGCGCCAGTAAACACGATGCCTGTGCGTAAAAACTTGGGCTGTGATTGGCCGTATGCCGCGCGCCGTTATAACGGATCAGGGGTGAATTCATATTGGTACCAGGCATTGGTACTCAATCATCTCGTAGGGCGCTGATCTTCGGTTGCGCGTTCGTCATCCCAGGCACAGATTTGTTGTCCTCGCAGCTGAGCGAGCCACTTCTGAACGCCGCCACCTCTTTTGAACCGCATTTGAAACGAAACTTACGCGTCGTGCACTACCCCGTAGATCAAGAGGTAATTTATGCCAAATGTTCCAAGATCCCGGGGCCCGGCGAGACCGGCCCCTTCTCCGAGGCCGGCGAACAGAACGCCAAAGCCGCCGTCCGCTCCTAAAACTTCAGGTCCGTCGGTGGGTGCCAAGAAATATGGACCGACGCCTTCGTCAAAGACACCTCCTCCCAAAAAATATGGAACGCCGCCGCCCAAGAATTACGGAACAACTCCCCCCAAGACCTATGGGACGACGCCTCCGGTTCGCCGTCCTTCGGGAAGCACTCCTCCGGTGAAAGGCAAGCCCACTGGTCCCTCGGGCACACAAACCAAGCCGCCCATCAAGTATGGGCCGGGGAAGACGACCTTTCCGCCGGTTACTCATCCGCAAATCACACCGCAGTTGAATAACCCGGTTAAGGACCCGGCGTTTAACCAGAACATCGCCAACCTGCGTCCGCAAACTGGAGGCGTGCCTCGCAACCAGATCAGGGTGCCGATCTGCGCCTCATCGAATGTTACGGACGAAGTGCTCTACGAAGATCCGACCCAATCGGCGAAGAAGTATTACCTGCCCCGATACGCGGTTGCCGGCGATGGCCAGCGTTACGACGTGGCTTTCCGCGCGGAAGCCGGATCGCGCTGGTCCTTGGCGATTTCGTTGACCAAGTCCGCTGCGCCAGTCATTGCTTCGGCAGCGAATTCCGCGCAAGAACTCCCGCACCGCGTGGCAGTGTTCTTGCGTTGCAATCAGATGATCGGAAACCAGGCAGGCGCGCGTGAGGAACTCTCATTCCAACAGGTGACAACCGCTCCAGGGGCAGCCTTGCAAGCGACGTTATACTGCGCCTCGGTCGAGCAGCGGGACGTGCTGTATCGGGCCTTGACCGATCCTGCGTTGGGCGCGACGTTGGTTGTTCGGCGGACGACCGCCGTTGCCATCCCAGCGCCTCGGATGATTCCGCTGGCCATGGGTGCTGCCGCGGCGATGATGAGGCCACAGCAACCATCCTCACCCCAATCTTCAGTTCCATTGTTCAGTCAGGTGGTACGCGCGATCGACCAGGTGGTTGATCCCAATCCATTTGTATTCCCGCCGGACATCTTTAAGGACGTCAAGGACGTCGCTCCAGCGTCGTCGCAACGTACGGAGTTGACCAAGCTCGAGGTTCCTTCGGCGGACGGCCAGACCCACACCTACTACCAGGACGCGACAAGTTCCTACATCTTTTATTACTTCCCGGACAGCTTTAAGATTGCCCGACGCCCCGACGGCAATCACGAGCCTCTGATGTCGGTGCGATTTGGCCAGGCGGCGTCCGCGGACGACCTGAAGGGAACGTTCTCATTTGTCGCGTCGCCTTATGCTGATGCAGCACGACTGGCTGAGGCAGCTGACAAACTGAGATCGTCGATCACCGGTTCTTTGCCCAAAGGCATTGACGGCCCACAACTCGAGCCACTGCTGACCGCGCCGGAGAACTCGCGATTCAGCTTGGCCTACCCCGGTTCGGATACCAGCCAGGGCGCGTTCGAGAACCGCACGAAAGCGGCCGTGGATATGCGCAGCGGCATTCAGGATTCACTAACACTGTCGCTGTCACAGTTGCAGTCCGTCTACGACGCGCTCTTCGACGCGTCTTCTTTGCTTTTAACCGGGAAGGTCAGCGTCACGCTGGGGAAGGATTCAATCGAGATTCCATTCTCCGGCAGGGCCTATGATCTCGCCGGAGACTTGCTTGCTTGCGGCGAGCAATCAAACCAGGCTGACGTGTCTGACGAGCCAAGGTCCAATGGCGCATCCGACGGGCCATCCATGACCGACTCCGTCATGTCTGCTATCGGCGACGCGGTTTCTGGCAACGTTGCCGGCGCGGTCACTGACGTGATCGGAGGTCTGGCAAGCAAACTCATCCACAAAGCGAAAAAGGATAAGAAAAATAAGGACAAGAAGAAAAAAGGGAAGGATGCCGCCGAGGAACTGGAGATCCGGGCGACTGTGCAGAACATCATTGAGAGCCCGGTAGAGATTCAGTCGCTGCCGGCAACTCTGGTGAGCGGTCAAGGAAGATTTGCCGCAAACGTTCAAGGCCTTGATACGTCACAACCCGTCCAGCTCGCTCCAGCTGGTCAGATCGAGTTCACGGTTACTCCCGCGGACGAGGTCGAGATCGAAGGACAGGTGCACGTGGAGTACGACATGAGCGGAGTCCACGCGCTTCCTGACAAAGAAGCGATTTGGAATTCCATCCTTGATCCCGGCAGCACGCAAAGCTATCTGCGCGCCATCACGGTCAAGACCCCGGCGTCAACGTTCTCGATTCCCGCGGGCCATGCATCGCGGCGAATTGTTTCCCTGGTGCTGGATTTTGACGGTGGGACCTCAGTTGAACTCAACGCCAACAAGCTGGAAGCCAACGTGAATCTGCAGCAACCCGTGACCAACCTGGTGTTGCACAAGGATTCCGCGGGCGAATACCGCTATAAGGTCACGATCATCCGCGCCAACGGCGAGCAGAACCGGGATCCCGATTGGCGGCCACCTGAAACCACTTCGATCCTCTTTCCTGCAGTGCAGCAGGAATAGGCATCGCTGCCAGGCAGGACGAGGAACCCATCGTCCCGCCTGGCAGACCAAGCTATACGAACAGTTCACGTAAGGAAGTTGTTGTGCTGATCTCCCCAATGCGGTTCAGTTTCGCCGAGTTGCCCGGCATCTTTGTCTACCCGGACGATGCTTCAGCGGAGTCGTTCTACGCGGTTCCGGCCAAGCCGCGGGTTGCGTACAGAGATGACGGGCGCCCGGATATCGGCCTGCTCATCCGCAGCAAGAAGGTCAACAATCAGAGTGAGGTGACCGGCGGTTTCCTGACGGTTACCGCAAGCCTCGGTCTTTCCAGCAAGGAAGAGGCGACATTAATAGGCCTTCTGACTCGCAAGCTTGTCGAGGAAGCTCCACCCGATCCCGACAAACCTGCGCCGAAGCCTCGCCTGCTGGGTATCAGGTGGCTCAGCGGCGACGTTCAACTCGGCCTTGAACCGAAGATCACTGCCGAGGGCATGCCCGCCATGTTTGGGGACAATCGTTGTGCATTTTCCATCGCCCTGAGCGCCGAGCAAGCGAAAGCCGTATCCAAGGCGTGGCGAGAGGGACCGCTGAACTTACGCGTTCACTACCAGATGAAGGCCCAGTCCGCGCCGGCCGCCGGCTCACGGACGGAATCTGCCTCCACGCGGACTGCGATCCTGACCGGAAATACGTTTGAGGTTTTTGCGGCGGCGAGCCATGAATCCTCCGTGACCACTTCGGTGCCTTGCGAATTGGACCTGGAAGGTCCATTGGATCTGGCAAAGAACGACCTGCTCAGCAGCCTGACCGAAGTGAGCTTATGAAACACGCTTTGCAAGTTGGCAAGGACTTTAGACGATTTTGAGGACGTAGCGAATGCTCTATCTTGATTCAGCGATCACAACGCACGGCGTTACACTTTTCCGGGACTACAACGCTTCGAACCGGTATTACTACCTTCCTTTGTATCCCAAGCTTACGCGTGAGGGCGGCGACCCGCTCTATCAACTGCTGATCTACCGGCGCGATATAACCGACAATCCTGCGTTCAAGGAAGGCGATCGCCTGGGTGGCGGTTTTCTAACTATGACGGTGGACCTGAGCGTCCCGGAGTCGACTCTCAATGCGATCAAGGAAGAGTTGTCCAAGCAATCGGGACAGGACATCGACTTGACTCCAGTGCCTTACGACGCGGGTTCCGTGCGCATTACTGCTTTGGGCGCGACGTCAGGAACGGCGGCCGACGCCTCTAAGCCCACAACCGGGGCCCGTTTCGTTGAGAACATTCTAGGTTCGACCAAGCCGAGCCTGTACGGCGATAACCGTGCGGTGTTTTCCATGGAGCTGGGCCAGGAAGGGGCTCTGCTGATGAAGGCCTCTCTGGAAGATCCGGGGGCCACGCAGGTCGCGGTTGTCTACGATCTGGACTACAAAGGCCTGATGCCCGCTTACCGGGTAAAAATCAAGATCCATTTCCAGCAGAGCTACTCCTACCTGCGCACGCGCTTCACCATGAACACGCTGTACTTCAAAGCTGACCTCGATGCGGAGATGGAGAAGCTGACCAAAGATGGCTCAATCCAGATCGAGGAAGTGGATTTCACAGGGATGGATGCGACGGCCCAGGCGGCGTCGCGGGAGAAGCTGAACCAGCTGGCGAAGGATCTCGCCACTTGGGCATTCTTCCATCCTTCGTTGAATCCCGGCAGCGTACTTACGGTGGATCGCGGACAACTGGTGGCGGCTGATCCGACCCAGGCAGCGTCAGCTGTAGCTTCGGGTTTCTCCCAGCCAATCCAGGCCATCGCTACGTCGAAAGGCGATGCTGGAGGCACCTCAGGACCACGACTGCAAGGGCAATCCGGCGCAGATGGAAATGCTCGTGCTGCGGGACGCCCGCTCCCAACCGGCGACTCGACTCCAGCTCCCAGTGATTCCACGTCGCCGGAAGATCGGCCGCTCACCGCGGTGGAGCGTTGGAACCAGGCCGGCAGGCCGCAGGCTGCATTCCTGATGAAGTCGTTGAGTCAGGAAGAGCAGCAGGATATTGAATACGACTTGTTCCAGGTTTCAGCCACGAAACGCAGCGCCGCCCCACAAGGCCAGATTCGCATGGCTGCCGGCGATGCCCAGTTAGCCGGCCGCATTAAAGAAGTTGACCTTGACAGTCCATTCTTCGAAAGAATCTCGGGCACTGTTACCACCAACGTAGACTTGAACGCACTGGGCGTGACCTCCATGGTCGTCAAGCTCAGATACGGTGTTCGCGATGACGGCACCACCCCCAAAGACACGGCCGAATTCCCCTTCACCGCTACCGGACAAAAGGGCAACTACTCCTTCATGCTGGACCGAAAGTTCACCATGGATCTCGAGTATCAGATCGTCGTCAAATACCGTCCGGACTTCGCAATCGGAGACCCGTCGCTGGAAGCGGTTTCACCGTGGATCAAGACCTCGACGCGCAATCTGGACATCGACCCCGCAGAAGTGGAAGCGGTCTTCCCGATTGACCTCACTGTGGCGCAAGTGGACTGGAACGCTGTCAGTTCGATCGAATGCAAGCTGAGCTACGACGATCCGGCGCCCCAGACCATCCGCGAAGCGACTGCAACGCTTACCCAGCAGACGCCGCAGGGGAAATTCCATATCCGGCCCCTGAACCCGCAAAACCGCGCTTACCGGCTTACCGCCAATTATCAATTCAAGAACGGGCAGACCTCGACGGTGGAACTGAAAGGCGCCGGCGCCAAGACGTTTGTTCTCAATCAGCCGACGCAACTGACGGTTCCGATCACAGTGATCGCCTCTGACCCCTTGAAGCATTTCAGCAAGATGGCCGCGGAGCTCTCCTACAAGCCTGCCGACAGTGACACCGAGCAAACGAAGTTGCTCACGTTCTCCTCGAACGGCGAGACCCAGACCTGGACGGTGTTTCGTTCTTCATCCGCAGAGAAGCCTGCGTACCAGTACCGGCTGACCACCTTCGCCACGAACGGATCAGAGCGACGCACCGACTGGAAATCGAGCACCGATCAGTTGCTGGTGGTAGGCGAGGTATTTGACAGCGTGTTGCAGGTATCTGTGCGCATGCTGGTGCCGGACTTCAAGTCTGCGGGATTACTGGGAGCCAAGCTGCATCTGCAATATGGCGAGGCCGCCGAGGGAGTCGCGGGAAGCAAAGACATGATCTTCATGAGTCCCAACCTGGAGCCGACGGTTTGGGCAGTGCCCAAGAAATCCGGCGGGAGCGGGAATTACGACTACACAATCACGTGGATCGGCAGCGACGGCAAACAGCGAGTTGTTGGTCCACGCACAACCACGGACGAAGAGCTGCTTCTTCACCCAGCTCTGTGAAAAAGGTGAGGAGGCAGGGTCATGCTCTATCTTGATTCCGCAACAACGACGCAAGGGCTAACGCTGTACCGGGACTACAACGCCACGAACCGGTATTACTACATGCCTTTGTATCCCAAGCTGACGCGCGAAGCGGGAGATCCTCTGTATCAACTGCTGATCTACCGGCGCGATATTACAGACAATCCTGCATTCAAGGAAGGTGACCGCCTGGGTGGGGGATTTCTCACCATGACGGTGGACCTGAGTGTTCCGGAATCGACTCTCAATGCGATTAGAGAAGAATTGTCCAAGCAATCTGGGCAGGAGATCGAGCTGACACCTGTCCCGATGGACGCGGGTTCCGTGCGGATCACGGCCTTGGGGACAACCTCGGGAACGACGGACCCGGCGCAACCGTCCGCGGGAGAGCGCTTCGTTGAAAACATCTTGGGTTCGACCAAGCCCAGCCTCTACGGCGACAACCGCGCAGTGTTTTCCATGGAGCTGAGCCAGGAAGGGGCGATGCTGATGAAGGCCTCGCTGGAAGATCCTGGAGCGACGCAGGTGGCGGTGGTCTACGACCTGGACTACAAGGGTCTGATGCCCGCTTACCGGGCAAAAATCAAGATCCACTTCCAGCAGAGCTACTCGTATCTGCGCACGCGATTCACCATGAACACCCTGTACTTCAAGGCGGATCTGGATGCAGAGATGGAGAAGCTGACCAAAGACGGCTCAATCCAGATCGAGGAAGTGGATTTTACGGGGATGGATGGAACGGCGGCAGCGGCGTCGCGGGAAAAGTTGAACCAGTTGGCGAAGGACCTAGCGACATGGGCGTTTTTCAAACCTTCATTGCAGCCGGGGAGCGTGCTCTCGGTGGATCGCGGACAACTCGTGGCGGCTGACCCAACCCAGGCTGCCTCCGCTGTTGCTTCCGGTTTCTCGCAACCGCTGCCCGCACCAGCACCGAGTCCAGCACCGGCACCAAGCCCCGGCTCGCCAACGACGCCAGATCCGGCGCCGGCGCCAAGCCCCACGCCAAGGCCTGCACCGGCTCCGTCACCAACGCCACGCCCAGCGCCCGCGCCGACACCCTCTCCGACTCCGACTCCAGCGCCGGCGCCGGCTCCGGCTGCGGTCACACACGCTCCAGCGCGGCTGGAGATTCTGACGCGAAACAACGCGCCTGAGTCTTCCGGCTACAACATCGTGCACGTTCCTTCAACTTCCGGTTTGAGGGAAACCGTCACGGTGAGCGGTGGGGCCACGCCGCCCAGGGTGACGGTCGATGGGACTGTTCGTCCACTCGATGCCACAACACGCCAATTTACCGTGGATGTCAATCCGGGGCAGTCGCTCAACATTGCTGTCGAATATCCCGCTACCGCTGGAACCACCGAGACTTTTGATCTTCTGTTTCAGTTTGACCATCCGGCGCAGGCGGGTTTTTCCGACCATCCGCCAACCGCGATGTACCAAAGTTACCTGAACAATTCCCCCAACCCATCTGATGCGCCTTTCTCGGGAAGCCATGCAGCAAATGGGAATTCGACTCAACGCGGAGCCGCTGCTTTGCGGGAGTGGATCAGCACGCGCTTGGCTTCGCCGAAAACAGTGGACCTGGACGCGCACGCCAGCTATGAAGGGCGCTCCGGCCAGGCCACCATCAGCCATAACCTGGATTTGTCGTCACGGCGCTTGAAAGTAGCTCTGGGGATCATCGGGAATCTTGCGCAACCTCGGAGGTTCGGCTTTACCGGCGACAGCGACGCACGAGTAGCGAACCGGGTCAGTACTCCTGGTGGCACGGCACCGAACCCGGATCGCGTTGTGCATATCACAGGTCTTGTTGATGGCGGGCCAGTGCCAGCCATCACTGCTCGGATTTCGCGGGCTGTGGATCCCGCGCCGGCGCCCACCCCAACGCCGACGCCAACTCCCACTCCGACTCCAACTCCAACACCAACGCCGACGCCGACACCGGCGCCCAATCCCACACCGACTCCTACACCCACGCCGACGCCAACACCAGCACCCACGCCCAGCCCAGCGCCCGCACCCACGCGGGAACCCACCGCGGTGGAGCGCTGGAACGAGGCGGGGCGGCCCCAGGCCGCGTTTCTGATGAAGTCTTTGAGCCAGGAGGAGCAACAGGATCTGGAATACGACCTGTTCCAGGTTTCGGCGACGAAGCGGAACGCCGCACCGCAAGGACAGATCCGCATGGCAGCGGGCGATGCTCAGCTCGCAGGACGAATCAAGGAAGTTGACCTTGACAGCCCATTCTTTACAAAGATTTCGGGAACTGTGAGCACCAACGTGGACCTCCATGAGCTGGGCGTGACCTCCATGGTCGTCAAGCTGAGATACGGCGTTCGTGATGACGGGACAGCGCCGAAAGATACGGCGGAATTTGTTTTGACCGAAAAAGGGCAGAAGGCCGGCTACGCCTTCATGATGGACCAGAAGCTCAACATGGAGCTGGAATACCAGATTGTAGTGAAGTACGAACCGGGCTTCGCAATAGGCGACCCCTCGCTGGAAGCGGTGTCGCCTTGGATCAAGACTACGACCCGCAACCTGGATGTGGATCCTGCCGAAGTGGAAGCGGTTTTCCCAATTGACCTCACTGTGGCGCAAGTGGATTGGAGCGCCGTCAGTTCGATCGAGTGCACACTCAATTACGACGAGCCGGCCCCACAGGCCATTCAACAAGCTACCGCTGTGCTGACCAAACAGAAGCCGGAAGGCAGGTTTCATATCCGGCCATTGGATCCGCAGAATCGCGCTTATCGTCTGACGATCGCGTACCAGTTCACAACCGGGCAGACCTCGACAGTGGAACTGAAAGGCGCCGGCGCCAAGACGTTTGTTCTCAATCAGCCGACACAACTGACGGTTCCGATCACGGTCATTGCTTCTGACCCGTTGAAGCATTTCAGCAAGATGGCCGCGGAGCTCTCCTACAAGCCCGCCGACAGCGACACCGAACAAACGAAGTTGCTCACGTTCTCTTCGAACGGCGAGACCCAGACCTGGACGGTGTTTCGTTCGTCAGTCGCAGAGAAGCCTGCCTACCAGTACCGGCTGACCACGTTTGCTACGAATGGATCAGAGAGACGCACGGACTGGCAGCCGAGCAGCGACCAATTGCTGGTGGTGGGTGAGGTATTTGACAGCGTGTTGCAGGTCTCGGTGCGCATGCTGGTGCCGGACTTCAAAGCTGCTGGGCTACTGGGTGCGAAGCTGCACCTGCAATATGGTGACGCAGCCGAGGGAGTCGCGGGAAGCAAAGAGATGATCTTCATGGGTCCCACCCTGGAGCCGACGGTTTGGGCAGTGCCCAAGAAATCCGGCGGGAGCGGGAATTACGACTACACAATCACGTGGATCGGCAGCGACGGCAAACTGCAAGTTGTCGGCCCACGTACATCGGCAGATGAAGAGCTGCTTCTTCATCCAGCCCTATAGAACATAAGAAAGGTGTACTGAGATGTCGAGGGAACAATTAAACGCGGCAGCCCGGCACTTCCTGGGGCGCATTCTTCCAACTGCCACTGGAAAGCACTTTACGGACTTGAACAACGCGGAGGCGCTGCTGGGTGCCTACAGGCGCTATAACGGCGCAGCCGTCACGGCTTTCGGGCGGCCCATCACGCCGGAGTTTGTGCTCAAGGTGAAAACCGGAGCCGTCGCCGTTCAGGGCGATAATCCGGCGCTCGGCACGGATCCCGTGCCTGCCGACGCGCCCAATCATCCTCTTATCTGGATGCGTTTTGCCGCCGACGCCAAAGCAGATGATCAGGCCACGATCCAGGACCTGATGGGCGATCTTGATACCTATGTACAACGCAAGCTCAATCTTGCTGGCGTGGACGTCTCCATCCCAGATGAGATCGCGATGCCCGCGAACAGCGCGCAATGGGCGCAGACTCTTCAAAACAACCGCACCGCGGTGCCGGACAATATCGCCAACTTGAAGGAGGTTCCGGCCCCGCTGCGCGCTATGGCGCCGACGGTTTCTGCGCTTAAGCTGGTGTTGAGCCACTTCTTCACCTACGACGAGAACGGCGCGTACTACCCTCGTTGGGCTGGCACGGGTCGCCAAATTCCGCAAGACCTCTCCGAAATCTACAAGCAAAAGAGCATCCGCGAGCTAAAACTGATGCGCGACCAGCTCTATGTCTACATGTTGGTGCCCAAGAGCCTGTTCGGTAGCGGCGCAGCGGATGCACATGACTATCGCGAGGCCGTCATCCGTCTTGATGAGACCGGCGATCCTTCGAATCCGTTTGCACCGACCCTGGTTCAAAGCGTCTATCGCCGCATCGAGAGCACTTCGACTTTCCACGACTTCATCTTCTTCGAGGCGGAGGACGGAATTGGATTGGCTGTGCCGGCTGCGGCCCGGCCCAAGCTGTCACCTACGGTTGCAAAATTCCTGTTATCAATTCCCGACTCCGAGCAAGACAAAGCACAATTTTTCCACGAATCCACGCATGTGGTCGAGGGAACACCGCCTCTCGTCCATCTTACGGCCACCGTGCAGGGTGAGGTGCAGTTGCCGGAAGGCGTACTAGGGGACCTGGCAGAAGCAGGCGCCGTCATGTCGCTGAAGTCGCCTGTGGACAAAATCATGGACATCGCGGCACTGTCGTCGATCCGCTACCTCGATCTGAGCGGCATGAAACATTTTCCGTGTCTGAATCTCGCAAGCACGGCGGTAGATCGCAACGCGTTTCAAGCAAAGTTTTCCGCTGCCCAGCAGGATGGCGCAGGTGTGATCGTGGGCATTATCGATACCGGGATCGACGGCGGCCATCCGGCGTTCAACGACGCAGCAGGGAATTCGCGAATCCTGGCAGTATGGGAGCAGGACAACGGGCCGGCCAACAACCCGAACTCCCCAAAGGCCAAGCACCCCGGCAATGCAGCCTACAGCACCTTCAACTACGGCCGCGAGCGAACCGGCGCGGATGTGGCCAATGCCACCGACACGGTGGGCCACGGAACGCATGTCGCCGGGATCGCGGCGGGCGCATCGGTGGCGAGTCCGGCCGGAAATGTGCCATCGGGCATGGCGCCGAAGGCCAACATCATTATGGTCAGGGCCATCGGCGTGAATCAGGGGAACCCAGCGGACGGCTTAAAATACATCTTTCAAAAGGCCAAGGAACTTGGCAAACCTTGTGTCATCAACATGAGTTTTGAAAACCACGCTCACGCTCATGACGGCACCGATGAATTTGCGCGTACTCTGACCCGCCAGCTCCGCGATGCCGCCGGCAACTATTTGAAGGGAAGAGTGCTCGTTGCGGCAGCCGGCAACCAGCGCGGCTCCGCGCTGCACATGCGCCGTGATTTGGCCGCCGGAGGCTCGGTGATTTTCCGTTATATTGACGGGGGCCCTGCAACGACGTTTCGAAAGGGGTCGGCGGAGGACCACTTCACGATGTGGGTCCGGCCTCCAGCGCCGGCGAATCCCAAGCCTAACCTGCGTATTGCCATCCAGCATGGTCCCACCAGTTGGACCAGCGCCGCGACTACGGTGGGTACCACGCCTACCAATGTCGTTGTGCCGGGCTTGAATATCACGGTGACCATCGTCTACGGGAATAAGGACATTCATAACGGCGATTACAACGTTGACATAGGTTTCCGGTCAACTGCGTCCCCGCTTGTCGCCCTTCCTGGCGACGAGTGGAGAATCATCGTCACGAATCAGGCCGCCACCAGCGTGGAGCTTCATGCCTGGTCCGCTTGGATGCGAGGCGGCTTTCCGGGCGCGGTCGCTTCAGACGACGCCTACAAGATCGGCTCGCCGGCCGCAGCTATTGATGTCGTCAGCGTCGGATGTTCCGCGACCCGGCTCAACTGGCCTGACATTGACACGCCTGCTGTTAGCCGAGACTTCTCGGAAACACGGCTGGGCGATATCACGTCGTTCTCCTCGCCTGGACCGCTGAGGACCTGCTCCGACCGCCTGCTCAATCTGTTCTTCTTAACGGTTGACACAACGCCTCGGGCGATTGATATCGCGGCGCCCGGGAGCGCGATCCAGTCTGCGCTGTCACGTCAGGTACCGACCACGCCCGCATCCGGCAATCGCTGGATGATGGCCAACAACAATTCCTGGTTCATGCAAGGCACGTCGATGGCATCGCCGCTGGTGACAGGACTAGTGGCTTGCCTGCTCGCGGCCAAGCCGGGTCTGACGCAGAAAGATGTAAGCGATCTCATCAGTGGTGCCGGCAGACTTCCCAACCCGGAGGCTACGACCTTTGATCCGGGGCATCCCAATCCCGATGCTTGGGGCGTGGGACTGTTGAACGCGCCTTCGTTAGTTAAACCGTGAACCGAGGACTTGAATGCCTGAAAAAGTCGATCCGAAGATTTTGGCAAAGCTGAAGGCCGGCCAGGAGTCATTAAACGTGGAGGTTCAATTTTCCGAACCTCCGCCGTCAGGTCAATTGGAATCCATGGGATTGGAGCAGGAGGGGAGCTTGGCTTGGGGCGTGCTCAACCGCGAGCGAATCGAGGCCTTCGCCAAAATCGCTCAGGTCGTTTCTATCCGGCTCTCTAACCGGCCAGTCGCGTCGAGGGCGGCGGTGACGCCTGAATCCCGCATTGGGCCACACCTGCAACTTGCTCTGAGCCATTCGGACCGACAGATCTTCGATATCGTCGTGAGCTTCCGCCGCCCGCAGAAATCCACGCCGCCTATTGAGGGACTGTCGGTTCATCTAGACATGGGCGACGGCCGGCTTACACGTGAGGCGATCGCTCGCCTCGCCGGCAACGACGAGGTCGTACGCATTGAGTTGGTGCCCGAGATGCACCTTGCATAGACCTGCCTGCTATTGAGCCGCAGCAATCAGCAGTACTTCAGAAGTGTCTTCGCGCTGCGGCAAGTCTACCGCGCCTGAGTCGAGAAACAACTGGCCCGCGACCGTGTACCGGCGGGGAGCAAGACGGTCAAATGGAAGACTCGCGGTAAACGATGTTTGCCCGGCATCCAGCATGATCTCCTGCACTCCGTCCATGCCGGGCGGTGGAGATGAAGGCGTGAGGCGGACCATGCCGCCTTGTATGTTCTGCGCGCCCAGCACCATGCCCTGAATGGATTCGATTCTGATGTCGGGATCGCCCACCACCAGCAGGGAACCGGCAGCTTCCTTCCAATCGTCTTCGATGACGCTGGCATTGCGCAAAACCTTGCGCACCTGATAACGGAACGAGCGCGCTGAGCCAGGCGCACACGGGGCTGACCAATGGGTAACCAGAGTGCCCGCATCCAGCGTGCGATTCTGGCGGCTCGATTCGGCTATTGTCTCCAGGCTCACGTGCACGGATTCGAAGCGCTCCAACGGGTCGTGAAGCATCAGTTCCACCACCAAAAACTGGTTGGCAGGCTGGTTGATGAGAACAACGTTGTCAAAGGGATTGACCGAGCGATGCAATGAAATCGAGTTTCCATCGGCGAAGAACAGGGTCGAGTTCAGTTGAATGGTTTCGCTTCCCCATACGTTGACCGTCAACTCGCGCTGCGTGCTGTCCAACTGAAAGTTGCGTCGTTGAGCATTCTTCTGGAGCTGGCCGGTGACTTTCACCACGGTTGAAAAGTCGATTGCTCCTAACGCCACCCGAAGGACACGCTGCCCCCCGAGCACTGCGGGATCCAGGAACAGATTCGCTGTGGTCACTGGAAGAAAGCTTCGATCGCCGGACGGTGGATCTCCGAGTGCCTCGGGATCGGGCTTCGCAAGGGCGCGAGCGTTGTATTCAATCGGGCCCTGGCTGAAGTTTGCCGTCAGTTCGCGCTGAGCAGGAGAAAGCACCAGCGTCCGGACGTCAGATCCATTTCGCAAGTTGACTTCAAGGGCCGACACACCGGCCCAGTTGGCATCCGGCAGAGTAAACGCC
>Ga0126379_10000155_pt1 | contig 33905 bp, 37 predicted proteins | sample PanSoiMetPlot_24_FD_92640 | JGI IMG/M metagenome (GOLD analysis project Ga0126379, IMG submission 92640) | Tropical forest soil microbial communities from Panama - MetaG Plot_24 | ecosystem: Environmental > Terrestrial > Soil > Tropical forest > Bulk soil | place: Panama | collected 2016-02-17
TAACCGTTACTTTGCGCTGCATGCTTCAGCAGTGTACCCGAAATCTATGGTCAAGGACTCCCGGGCGGCGACAACGCCCCGGTAGCCGCAGCCTCGGCATTATTAAGGCGTGCCAAAACCCGAAGGCGAACCTGGTGCCCGTAACGGAAAGCCCAAACCATTGTGGCGATGGTCAGCACGCCGATCAGAATAGGTGAGACGACCAGGACGACAGCCGCAGGCAGCTGGTAGATCAGGATGATTCTGAGGATGAGCTCGCCCAAGAACACAAATCCCCACACGGTAGTGATCAGCCGGTGGCAGAAACGCACATCCGGGAACTGCCATGAGGCGTTGAATCTTGCCTGCCGCACCGGGTCTGTACCCGCAATGAAGTACCGGCTGAAATAAAACATCATGGGGCGAGGCAAGAGAAGCGACACAAGACAGGCGACCCCAAATGCGCCGGTGAACATGGACTCACGAACCAGTAACAGCCGCGGACTTCCCCCGAAGAGCATGGCTATGGCGTCAGTGACAATGCCTAACAGAACCAGAATGGAGATAGGGTCCAGTTGCCGCCCGCGTACAAGCCCGTAAGCGCTCTTTCCCAGAGGGAACATGGCAGCGACCACGAGAGCCGCGAACTCGGAAGCCGAGAAGTACCGCCGAGCAAGCTTGTAAAGGATCACGGGGACGGCGGCATTGAGAAAAATGCCCCAGGCAATGCTGCGCACCGGCGGCCGGGCTTCTTGTGTCGGGGTGGGGAGAGCTTGCATGGAACACCGCGAGATTTCAGGGAGGGCGTGGAGGCTCCATTATATGCACTGGAAGCCGATGCCTGGTTTGACTGTCTTGGTGCGTCCGGCGTTGACATCCTCGCGCCGCTTTCAGTATCCTTAAAGCTCACTGCTCTGCAGTTAGCCCGCCTTGTGTCTTCCAGTCGGAAGTGGGTACGGCATCATCGAGCGGTCTTTCTAAGCGGTTTTATTCTCAGGAGTTTGGGACATGGTTACCCGTTTTCCAAGCGGGCAGGACATAACGCGCAAGTGGTTTGTGGTGGATGCCCAAGGGCAGACACTGGGCCGGCTGGCCTCGCGCGTCGCCGCTATTCTGGCCGGCAAGAATAACCCACAGTACACGCCCTTCCTCGACGTGGGTGACCACGTGATCGTGATCAACGCCGAAAAGATCCGGATCACGGGCATGAAGTCCGAACAGAAGGTCTACCGGCACTACACCGGCTATCCCGGTGGGCTGCGCGAAGAAGATTTTCGCAAGCGCTTTAACCGCAAGCCGGAACAGGTGGTCCAGGAGGCGATCCTGGGCATGCTGCCGAAGAACAAGCTGGGCCGGGCGATGGGCAAGAAGCTGAGAGTTTACAAAGGCGACAAGCATATTCATCAGGCGCAAAAGCCTGAGGCGCTGGCCGTGGCCAAGCAGGCCTGAAGCCGGCGCGAGAAACTGGAGTCGAGAAACGAACGATGGCTGAACTGGTTCAGTATTACGGCACGGGACGCCGCAAGTCGAGCGTAGCCCGGGTCTTCCTTCGTCCTGGTAGCGGCAAGTTCCAGGTAAACGGGCGCGAGATGGACAAGTATTTCCTGACCGAAGCCCAGCGGGTGGAAATCCGCCAGCCGCTGACCACCAGCGAAACCGGATCCACGTTTGATATCAGCGCCAACGTTTCCGGCGGCGGCATCAACGGCCAGGCCGGCGCGCTGAAGATGGGCATTGCCCGCGCGCTGCTGGAGTTCAACGTTGAGCTGCGCAAAAAGCTGAAGGTCGAAGGCTTCCTCTCCCGCGACGCCCGCGGCAAGGAGCGCAAGAAATACGGACAGAAAGGTGCGCGCAAGCGCTTCCAATTCAGCAAGCGATAGCTTTTTGAGGACGGCTCAAGCCGTCCTCTATTTTTGGATTTCATTGAGTTGTTCGCCGGCGTGAAGGTCCTGCAAGCCGGTGGACCAAGGGTCACCGGGACCAAAAAATCTTCCCTCCCGCTCCGCCGGGAGCGGACGAAGGGAATCAATCTGGAGCGGGCAGTCTGTAACGCGAAGGATGCAATTCAATAAGGAGGTAGTTTGGCTAACATCACCATGAAGGAGCTGCTCGAAGCGGGCGTCCACTTCGGGCACCAGACCAAGCGCTGGAACCCCAAGATGAAAGAGTACATCTTCGGGGAGCGCAACGGCATTTACATCATCGACCTGCAGAAAACGCTCAAGATGTTCAAAGACGCGAGCAAATTCGTGCAGGAGGCCGCGGCGCAGGGCAGGACCGTGTTGTTTGTCGGCACCAAGCGCCAGGCCCAGGACGCTATCGCGGAAGAAGCGCAACGCTGCGGCATGTTCTACGTGAACAACCGCTGGCTCGGCGGACTCCTGACCAACTGGGTCACCGTGCAGAAATCCGTGAAGCGGCTCAAGGACCTCGACGAAATGGCCACAGACGGCCGCTACGAGCTGCTGCCGAAGAAAGAAGTCATCAAGCTGGAACGCGAGCGCAAACATCTGCAGGCCAACCTGGCCGGCATCAAGAGCATGAACCGGCTGCCCGACATCGTGTTCGTGATCGACTCCAACAAGGAAGCCATTGCGGTGAAGGAAGCCCGCAAGCTGGGCATTCCCGTGGTCGCAGTGGTGGACACGAACTGCGATCCGACGGAAGTCGATTGGGTGATCCCCGGCAACGATGACGCTCTGCGCGCCATCCGCCTGTTCGCCTCGAAAGTCGCTGACTCAGTCGCTGAAGGCGCTCAAGCCGCGACCGACAAGCACGCGGCCGAGATCGCCGGCGCTATCGCCAGCAGCGAAGCCGCCGCGCCGCCTGCCGAGACCGTCCCGCACACGCCTACTTCCGCCGACCTGGCCGAAGAAGAAGAGCTGGACATGGAAAAGGTCCTGGGCGGCAAAGTGCGCCGTGAGCCGGTCGCCGCGGAAGCTCCTGCGGATACTTCCTCAGACACTACCGAGGATGTTCCGGCGACGGGAACTCACTAGCTCGCCTCCATAGGCGATGAGAGCCGCACGTTCCACCGCAAGGAGAATCATGTCTCGTGCGGTCGTGCATCGTAAGAAATCAAACCCAGGAACTCCAAGGAATGAGTGATGAGCACAGAGACCATGAACATTTCCGCAGCCCAAGTGAAAGAACTCCGTGAGCGCAGCGGCGCTCCCATGATGGACTGCAAACAGGCACTGACCGAAGCCAAAGGCGACGTGGAGCAGGCCCTGGTCGTCCTGCGCAAGAAGGGCATCGCCACGGCGGCGAAGAAGGCGACGCGCGTCACCAGCGAAGGATCGGTCGCCAGCTACATCCATGCCGGCGGCAAGATCGGCGTGTTGGTGGAAGTCAACTGCGAGAGCGACTTTGTGGCCCGCACCGACGACTTCAAGGACCTGATCAAGGACATCGCCATGCACATCGCCGCGGCCGACCCCAAGTTCGTCCGCAAGGAAGATGTCACGCCCGACGCCTACGAGCGCGAAAAGGAGATTTACCGCGCCCAGGCAGCCGCCACCGGCAAGCCGGCGCCCGTGGTGGAGAAGATCGTGGAAGGCAAGATGACCAAGTTCTATGAGGAAGTCTGCCTGCTTGACCAGCCCTTCGTGAAAGAGCCGGGCATCACTGTGCACCAACTCATCGCCAGCAAGGTGGGCAAACTGGGCGAAAATATCTCCGTGCGGCGCTTTGCCCGATTCAAGGTCGGAGAGGCCGGCGAGACCATCGCTATCAGCAAGCCGCAGCAGGAAGCGAAAGAGTAGCTGCTAGCCCTGGCTTCTAGCTTCTAGAAGGCGGCGCGAAAGCGCCGCCTTTTTGTCAAAGCCAAACAGGTTCCGTACGTAGAGACGCGACATTGTCGCGTCTCTGAGACGTGGCCATGCCACGTCTCTACGCCCTGCTTTGTCGCAATTCCTCCAGCTGTTGTTTGAGCTCTGCGACCTCGCTTCGCAATTCGCTCACCTCTCTCTCCAGGCGGGCCACACGACTGTCGCTGGAGGCACCGGGTGCTTCCGGTTCTGCCGGCGCCTCATAGCCCTCCACGTCACCAGACAGCAGATGCGCGTATCGCGATTCTTTCGTACCGGACTGGCGCGGAAGCATCTTGACGAGCGGAGCTTCGCGTTCCATGAGACGCTGCAGAGTGGATTGCACGTCAGACAGCTCCTCGAACCGGTACATGCGCTCCGTGCGTCCCCGCAGCTCTCCCGGTGTCTGCGGGCCGCGCAGGAGAAGCACGTCGATGATGGCGGTTTCCGCCCGCGTAAAGTTGAAAACTTCTTGAATGCGGTGCTCGTACTTGGTTACCCGGCTGTCGGCGCCGCTCGCCGGGCCCGCCAAGTGCTTCGCCTGGAGGTTGTAGAGAGCCGTGCGCACCGTGCTCTCATCCACCGTCATCACCGGATCGCGATTGTTCTTCTGGTTACAGGCATTGACGAGTGCGTTCAGCGAGAGCGGGTAGTAATCCGGCGTGGTAATCTCCTTCTCGATCAAGGCGCCCAGCACCCGGGCTTCAACGGCATTCAGGACAATCGTCACGCTTTCTACTCCACCCAATCCGCCACAAAGATGTTGGTCTCATGCGGCTGCTTACCGTTGCGGTTCGAAGCCCACACCAGCCGCTTGCCATCCGAACTGAACATGGGGAAAGAATCAAAGTCAGGATAAAACGTCACGCGCTCCGGGCCGGTACCGTCGAGGTTGATGATGTAGAGGTCGAAGTCGCGGGCATTCTTCGGGTCGGCCACGTTGGACGCGAAGATGATGCGCTTGCCGTCCGGGAAGAAGTATGGCGCGAAGTTGGCGGCGCCGTTGTGCGTCACTTGGCGCTTGTTGTTGCCATCGGCATCCATCACCCAGATCTCCAGGTTCCCTGGGCGAATCTTGCCTTCCGACAAAAGCTGTTTGTAGTCGGCTATCTCGGCCGGCGTCTTAGGATGTTCGGCGCGATACACGATCTTCTTTCCGTCGTACGACCAGAAAGGCCCGCCGTCGTAGCCGAGCTCGTGCGTGAGCTGTTTCACGTTGCTGCCGTCGGCATTCATGGTGTAGACGTCGAGATCGCCGTTGCGCGTGGAAGTGAACACGATCTTCTTTCCGTCGCGGGTGATGGTGGCTTCGGCGTCGTAGCCGGGTGAGCTGGTCAGGCGCTTCAGGTCTCTGCCGTCGGGCTTGGCGGTGTAGATGTCATAGGTGTCATAGATCGGCCAGACATAGCCCTTGGAATAATCCGGCTTGGGCGGACAGTCGGGACTGGCGGCGTGCGTGGACGAAAACAGAATGCGGTCGCCCGCAGGGAAGAAATAACTGCACGTGGTGCGGCCTTTCCCGGTGCTTACCAGCTTGGGCGTAGCCGGCTTGCCGTCCGGTGTATCAACGGGGATCGTGTAGATCTGATCGCAGGGAACGCCATCGCCTTGATGCTGGAAGATGAGGTATTTGTCGTCCGCCGAGAAGTAAGCCTCGGCGTTCTGTCCCCCGAAGGTAAGCTGCCGGATGTTACGCAGGTGCTTCTCGCCGGGGTAGGCGAGGGATGCGGGAGCCTGCGGCGTAGCAGTTGACTGCTGGGAATAGCTGAATGGAACTCTGGCAACGAGACAAGTAAGGATCAGAAAAGTGAGGGTTATTCTTTGCATCGGCGTCAAGCCTATGGATGAAAGGACACGGCTCGATTATACTGCCCACAAATTTACGGGCTTCATACCGGAAAGGAAGACCATCGTGGGCACAAAAAAGCCGGCCGCCGCTCCTCCCGACAAGGTGGACTTGTACGACAAACTGATCAAGACCCATCCCAAGATCGAACGCCAAGGCGCCAGTATTCCTTACACGTCTTTGAATGGCCACATGTTCAGCTATCTTTCGGCTTCCGGCTCTATGGCCCTGCGGCTCCCCGAAGAAGAGAGGGAAGCATTCTTGAGGAAATACAAAACCACTCTGTGTAAGGCATACGGAGTGGTTCAGAAAGAATACGTGACCATTCCTGACGCTCTGCTCAAGAAGACTAACCAACTTCAGCCCTACTTTGCGCTCAGCTATGACTATGTCAAGACCTTGAAGCCTAAACCAACCGCAAAGAAGAGATGAGTTGACTCAAAGCCGGGAATAGCCAGTCCTGCGCGCGGCGAAGTCCTGCGCCCGGCTGCTATACTGAACACCAGCATGCTTGCCTTCAAGCGCATCCTGCTCAAGCTTTCCGGCGAAGCCTTGGCCGGCGAGAAGGGCTTCGGCATCGAGACCGCGCGTATCCACTCCATCGCCGCCGAGATCCGCGAGGTCCAGGAGTTGGGCGTGGAAATGGCTCTGGTGGTGGGCGGCGGCAACTTTTTCCGCGGCGTGGCCGAGCAGGCCCGGGACATGGACCGCGTCTCGGCCGACCACATGGGCATGCTGGCTACCGTGATCAATTCGCTCGCGCTTCAGGATGCTCTCGAGAAACAGGGCGTGCACACGCGGGTGATGTCAGCGATTGAGATGAACCAGGTGGCCGAGCCTTTCATCCGCCGCCGCGCGCTGCGGCACCTGGAAAAAGGACGCGCGGTGATCTTCGCCGGCGGCACGGGCAATCCCTATTTCTCCACCGACACCGCCGCCTCGCTCCGCGCCATGGAGATCAAGGCCGACGTGATTATGAAAGCCACCCGGGTGGACGGGATCTACGACGCCGATCCCCGCGTGGTCTCAGGTGCCAAGAAGTTTGACCGCATCGAATACCTCGAAGTACTGAAGCGCGGCTTGCGCGTCATGGACGCCACCGCCGTCTCCCTGTGCCAGGAGAATAACCTACCGATCGTGGTCTTCAATCTGAACGTGCATGGCAATATCAAGCGAGTGGTGAGCGGGGAAAAGGTGGGATCGCTGGTCTCAGCGTAGGAGCGGAGCCCAGGGGCCAAGACTCAGCCTGCAGATTTTCCCAGATAGCCGCAGATCAAAGCCCCGTGGCCGCGAATTGCTCGATCCACCACCATTAACCACAAAGGACATAAAGGAGCACGAAGAAAGGCCACCGACTATTCCTTGGTGTTCCTTCGTGTCCTTTGTGGTTCCGAGTGGTCGTTGGGACGGATGGACCGATGGGGTGACCCGGTTTTCTCCGTGTCTCCGTGCCTCTGTGGTGAGAATTGCTGCTAGGCGTCGGCCGTGACTTCCGGGAACTTAAGCTTGCACTTGGACAAGGCCTTGTTGAGCAGGTCCTCGACCTCCGGCTCCTCGGCGTTTCTAGCCAGGGCCAGCTCGGTAATCAGCAGGTAGCGTGCCCGTTCCAGCATCTTCTTTTCGCGGAAGGAAAGCGGCTTCTCCTTGGCCAGGAGCAGCAAGCTCTTGAGCACGACAGCCACTTCCAGCAACGAACCGGTACGCATCTTGTCGGAGTTTTCCTTGAACCGATATTTCCAGTCCGCGTGGTTATCGCACTTGCCGTCGGCCAGGAAACTGAGGATCTTGGTGACTTCCCCGTTTTTCACCACAGGACGCAGGCCGACCGTCCCCACGTTGTTGAAAGGGACTTCCACCCGCAGGCTGCTGGCTTTGATCTTCAGGAGGTAAAATTTCTGTACGTTGGGGCCGATGGTGCGACTGCTGATCTGTTCAATGACCCCCACACCATGGTTGGGATAAACAACTTTGTCGCCGATTTGGAAGCTTAATTGGCCATTCATGAAACACCCGGCTGGGGGCTAGTCTCTGAGGGGAAACGGCTAAGACTCTTTCATTATAAGCCAGTTCTTAACATTTGTGCAACTCTGGCACGGACCTCCGCACTGCCGCGGACTGCGGGTTAACGTATTCAGGGCAAGGGATTTATAATGATATTTTCACAGTTCATTCTGGGTTACTCTGGAACGAGGAGTTTTTTGCGGCGCAATGCCTGAGCACATCAAGAAAAAGCTGGAAGAGGAAATTCGTACGCTGGAGCACGAACTGGCGCATGAGCTCCCCAAAGAGATCAAGAAGGCAGCGGCCATGGGCGACCTGAGCGAAAATGCCGAGTATCATATGGCTAAACAGCGCCAGGAGTTCGTGAATGCGCGGCTCGGACAACTGAAGCGGCGCATGGGCGAGCTGGCCCTGGTCAACCTGAGCAACATTCCTAAAGACCGTGTGGCCTTTGGCTCGCGGGTGCGGGTGTTCGACAACACCAGGGACGAAGAGATCGAGTACAAGTTTGTAACCAGTGAAGAATCAGACGTTTCCAAAGGACTGATCTCCACCACCTCGCCCATCGGCAAGGCTTTGATGGGCAAGAAGGTCGGCGATACGGCGGTGGTGGTAACGCCCAACGGCAAGCGTGAAATGGAAGTGCTCACGCTCATTACGATTCACGACGAGGCGCCGTAAGGAGATGACCTGGACCGGAGCATTTGGACGAGCCTGCCGCGTGCTGCTGCACGCCATCGTGCGCGGCCTGGCTCTCACCCGGATCTCCCCCAACGTACTCACCTTCATCGGCCTGGTCATCAACAGCATTGCCGCGGTGCTGTTCGGCTACGCCAACTCACACAACTATCCCAGATTGTTCCTGTATGCCGGACTGGTCATTATCGGCGCCGGCATCTTTGACATGGTTGACGGACGCGTGGCTCGCGCTACCAATCAGGTCACCACTTTTGGCGGGTTCTTTGATTCAGTGATCGATCGCTATAGCGACGTCGTCCTGTTCTTCGGCCTGCTGGTTTACTACGCCCGCGCCAACCGCTTCTTTTACCTCGTCCTGGTGGCTTTTGTGATGGTCAGCTCGGTCATGGTCAGCTACACACGCGCCCGCGCCGAATCGCTGATCGGCTCCTGCAAGGTCGGGTTTATGGAGCGTCCCGAGCGGATTGTGCTGGTAATCATCGGCGCTTGTTTTGCCTGGGCGGGCGCGATGGCCCCTGTGCTGTGGGTGCTGGCCGTGCTCTCAACTGTAACGATCATTCACCGCATCGTGTACACCTACCAGCAGACGCGAATCCTCGATGCCAAGGCCGCCGAAGCCGCCGCCCGGCAGCAAGAGCAGCCTGTGGCTTCCGAAGCAGGAAAAACGCCTCCTCAGAAGCCGCAGCGGGTAGCTTTCAACTAGCCGTCAGCAGTTAGCAATTAGCAGCCATTCGTGTCCATCCGTGTCCATCCGTGTCCATCCAACGACAGCCCTGTCATCCTGAGCGAGCCCGAGCAACCGCGAGGGCGAGTCGAAGGACCCCGAGAATGGGTGGGGCAGACATGCAGCGTCAAGGCATTCTCACAAGACAACATTCAGAAAAACTCCCTGTCACGGCAACGCAAAGGGCTACATCTTCGGGGTTCTTCGACGCGCGCTCACCCCCTTCGGGGGCTCGCGCTTGCTCAGAATGACAGGGTTAAAGACGGCTACTTCCTCGCCGCCAGCTCAGCTTGTCGTGACGCCTTCTCGCTGGCCTTGGAAGTCGCGCCGTCGACCACCAAACGCGCGATGCGTTCCCGATGAAACGTTGCGTCGCCCAGCATGGTTTCTGACGCCTTGGCTCGGCGATAGTAGAGATGCAGATCGTTTTCCCAGGTAAAGCCCATCCCCCCGTGGACCTGGATTCCGCGATTGCCCACACTGCGCGCCGCGTCACTCGCGTACATCTTGGCGATGGAGACTGCGGCGAGGGCATCCGGCGCGTTCTCCTCGAGCGCCCACGCCGCGTAGTACGCCGCCGAACGCGAGCTTTCCGTTTCCAGATACATGTCCGCGCACTGGTGCTGCACCGCCTGGTAGATGCCGATGGGTTTGCCGAATTGTTTGCGTGTCTTGGCGTAGGCCACTGTGGTTTCGAGGGCGCGTTGCATCCCGCCCACCATCTCCGCCGCCAGCGCCGCTGTAGCCAGGGCCAGGGCCTTGCCCAGGTTTTCCGTCCCACCCAGTCTTTCCCCGGGTGTGCCTGCCAACTCCAGGGAATAGATCTTGCGGGTGAGGTCCATGCCCTTCATCGGCTCGATGCGGAGGCCGGGAGCCTTCGCTTCCACAACGAACGCCTCGTTTTGCGCGATCACCACGATAAAATCCGCCACAGCTGCGTCGCTGACGAACAGCTTGGTTCCGGTGAGCTTGTTGCCGGCGGCTTGCAGTTTGACGTCCGCCGGATCCCAACTCCCGCCGGCTTCGAGCATGGCGAGGGTGGCGCGAGCTTGCCCGCCGCCAATTCGTGCCAGATATTTCTTTTTCTGCTCCGCGGAAGCCACGGCGTCGATCGCGGCTCCGGCCAGCGCAACCGTCGAGAAGAAAGGTCCGGGAAGCAGCGCATAGCCGGCTTCTTCCATCAGCAGAATGAGTTCTACCTTGCCCAGCCCCATTCCGCCATATTCTTCCGGCGAGATGATACCGGTGAAGCCCTGCTCCACCAGCTTGGTCCACAGCTTAGGGTCGTAGGCGGTGTCGGTTTCCATCAACCGGCGGACCCCGGCGATCGGACACTCGCCGGAGAAGAACTTGCGCGCGGTGTCTTTGAGAATCTGCTGGCTTTCGCTCAGTCCGAATTGCATCTCATCTCCTTGCCGTGTTATTCCTCGGCCGCGCCTGAGCCCTCGCCGGCTTCGCTCGCTTCTTCCGCTTCTTCAACCACCGACTCCGGCGTGTTCTGATAGTCAGCGATAATCTCGCGGGCTTCGTCCGCCCGTGAAGGATTCACACGCACCACCACGCCTCCGACGCCGGGCAGCACGTCCTGTGGCGCCTGCAGGTTGATGACGATCGAGTCAATGCCCGACGAAGCCAGCAGAGACTGGACCACCATGGCTTCCGATTCCTGCTGGGTGTCGAAGACTGTCACCAGTTCGGGATCGGCGTTTGAAGATGTGCCCATGCTCGCCTCCTCAACAAACCATATCGTAACCCCACACACGGCACAACCGTGATTAAGATGGTAAACATCCCAGAGGAAGGTCCGACTGGGGCCGTTCCAGAGCTAACTGCTCTTATCAACTGGCTTAAACGGCACCGCTTCAGCCCTGCCGATAAGACCGCTCAGAAGATTGGGCTTTATGGAAGCTTGTATTAATAATGCATTTTGGGACACGACGAACTTTTCAGGCTGTCATTCTGAGCAAGGGCGAGCCCCGGCGCACGCCGGGGTGAGCGCGCGTCGAAGTTGAGCCGCTTTGCGGGCGTTTGAGCCCGCAGGCGAAATCCCGAGCGGAGCCGAGGGAACTCGAACCCCGAAGGCGTGTCCCCTGCCATGCCGATCCAGGGAGTTTTTTTCACGCTGCTTGGGGAAAACGCCTTGCGGCTGCATTCACGCTGCCAGCATTCTCGGGGTCCTTCGACTCCGCGCCCGTCAATCGCGTGAAGGACACACGATCGCGGCGCTACGCTCAGGATGACAGGGAGTATGGATTGTTGCCGGGTTAGACGAGAGGAAAGCGGACATTGCTTGTCTTGGGCAACGATCAATGGCCCCTGAGATTTCAAATAAGTTGGTAAGACAAGAGAGATTTATTTCATGACCCTTGATCCTGAAAACCCGCCAGCCGAAGGCTCGACTGACCAGGAGCAAGACGCCGAGCTTCGCAAGCTTCGCCGCCTGCAGATCATGGTGGCCATGGTGCTCTCCTTGTTGCGCCAGGATCGAGATCTGACGCTTGAATCGGCCCACGAGATGATGGCGAATTGCCGGAACGCGGCGCTGGCAATGTTCCCCGGCAAAGAGCTTGCTTTCGACATGATCTACCAGCCGCGCCTGGAGCGTGCGCTCAAAGAGCGCTTTGGAACGCCGTAGAAAAATCCGGACGTAGAGACGCGGCATTGCCGGCGTCTCTGGCCACGGCCGTTCCCTTTTACCGAACCCGCCCCACTCAGCAATCTGCCCTGCAGACGTGCTCCTCAGCGGCTCATCTCCAAGAGCTGCAGCGGAGCCTTGGCGGTCACGGCGGGAGCCGGCTGATCGCCTTTCACAATGAGCCACAGAATTCGATTGAAGAGCTCGTCGTTGACCTTGTCCGGCGCGCTGAAATCGAGGTCTTGCGACATGATGGCGGCGGCTGTATGCGCCGGATTGAGCTCCTCCATGTTCGCGGTGGGCATTACGGCCTGGTAAGGCGTGAGATCCGGCGTTGCCGCGAAGACATCGGAGAGTGAGCGGCTAAAGTAATCGAACTTTGAGAGCCGCCCCAGGCCAAGGATGTCTTCAATGGCGGCAACAACGTCGGTGGTGTTGGCGAAGCGATGGATCGTACCCGGCCGGCTGTAAGCGGAGATGGCCAGAAATGGCGAACGATGGGAATCTACGTGGTCCGGACCAGCCTGCGCGTCATCTTCGAGAACAAAAACCACGGTGTCTTTCCAGAACGGCGACCTGGAGAGCGCTTCCACGATCCTGCCCAAGGCCAGGTCATTGTCAGCCACGAAGGCGCGAGGCGTGCGATATCCCACGCGCCCCCCCGCGGTGTGATCGCCCGCCAGATGCATGAGCTCCAGTTGCGGCATGGCGCCGTCTTGAACGAACTGGTTCAGCTCCGCAATCCAGGCGTCCGCGCGCTTCTGGTCTGTGGTCTTCATATCGAACGGGACGTAGGTAGGGCAGATGTCTGCGACCAGTCCTTTCTGCGTGACCGGCCATCCCCCGTCGGCGCTGTTGACCATCTCACCATAATCGCGAAACCATATCCCTTTTTTGGCCGCCAAAGTCCACAAGAACCCGTTCCCGGGTTCGTCCGCATCTTCTCCATCCACGTCGTCCCGGCGGTCCGAATACACGGAGGGGACGGTCTTCTCTCCGTAGTCGGTTACATAGGCAGCGGTCGACCAGATGTGGCCCTGGGAGCTGACCTCGGCGTTGGTGAAGAAGCGATCGAACAATCCAAAGCGCTCGGCCAGAGCCCGGTGGTTGGGCGTGCTGTCTTTGCCGAAGAACACAAGGCTGGCATCGCCGTCGCCCTCCGGTAAATCGCCGAAGATCTGATCGTAGGTGCGGTTCTCTTTGATGATGTAAACCACGTGCTTGAACGGCGGATACGATCTCTTAGCCTGCGTTTGGCTCCAGTTGTTGGCTGCGGCTACGCGCCGCGAATACTGTGCGAGGGCCCCGGTGCTCATCTCGCTGGGCACGACGCGCAAGGATCCGTTGAGCAGGCCGAGCGCGTAGCCCAGAGGCCTGGCGAAGGGCGATGTGCCGGGAATAGGGCCATCCGGATTTGCGTGGCTGCCATGACCTTTTCCGCTCAGGATGAGCAGCTGTTTCCCAGCCGCGAGCACAGCAGTCGGATACCAGTCGGTGGGCACGCGGCCGGCCGGATGGTCCGTGGCGGAAACAGGGCGCGCACCAGCTTTGTCCGCTCTCACATCAAACACCGCCACGGCGTTGTTGTCGCCCTCGGCAACGTAGAGCTTGGATTCGTCCTGAGCGAGAGCCATTGCATTGGGGGTGCTGCCTTCCGCCGGACCGCCCGGGGCGGCGTCGCTCAGTGTGCGCAATACCCGTTTTGCGCGTGTGTCGACGACCGCGATCTGGTCCGTTCCCGCGAGCGCCACGTACAGCCGCGAGCCTGAGGCATTCACCAAAAGCGCCGACGGACGAAAGCCAACCCTCAGTCGGCCTTCGTTGATTAACCGTCCATCTCCATTCTTGCGCTCGCGGAAGATGGACACCGTTTGCGCGCCCCACGCGGAAACATAGACGCGCCCGTCGGACGCAGTGACAACCCCGTAAGGATAGTGGTCAGTCGGCAATCGCTGGACCACCTGGCCCGAAGTTGGCTCGACAACGGCGAGACTGTCGCCGACATTCTCGGCGACGTAGAGCAGCTTCCCGTGGCGCGAGGCAGCGAGGCCGGCCGGATAGCGAGACCCGAATTTGACTTTATCCTTATCCTTATCCGTATCCGTTTTCTTCTCGGCGTTCTTGTCGGTGAGGGCGATCTTGCGCGCGAAGGTCGCAACTCCGTCCTGCCACGTGTAACAAAAAATATCGTCTTCGTTGCCCCCGGAGACGTAGAGTTCTCTTCCGTCACTGGAGAACGCCAACCCATAGAATGCGGCGGGCTGCTGCAGAGTCTGGGTGACGCGCATGGACTTCACGTCGACAACCTGAATGCCTTGTTCTCGCCATCCGCTGAGTACGACCACGAGACGATCGCCACCCGGCGAAAGCGCCATAGCCAAAGGCATGCTCCCCAAGTCGACGAAATCGCCAACTGGGTCCAGCCGCAAACCGGTCGCGAGCGGCGAAAAATAGGGTGGGTGCGCAGGCGTTGCGCTGGGTATCTGCGCAGCACCCGCCGCTCCGCAATGCGCCGCGAACAGCAGCATCGCAGCAAGGATTTGGCAGGTTCTGCGAATCACAACCGGAACAGAGTTGAGTTTAGCCATGGTCGTGGGCTCAATTATGCATTAGACGTCCGCTGAGAAAGGCCGTGAGCCCACAGTGTTATACGGTAGAGACGCAACATTGCCGCGTCTCTTGGACCTGGAAAACATCCCGTCTGTCCCCGATTGAGCCCGATTTAGCCTGTCCCCGATTTACCACGATTTACCCACATTCCGAGGCTCGGTTCCGCTGTGCTACCCGAGGTGGTGACGGTCGTAGAACCTGGCCGCTTTAGCACGATTGCCGCAGCCCTGCATGGAACACCAGTTGCGAGTACGGCTGCGCGTTGTGTCATAGAAATAAAGAATGCAGGCCGGGCTGGCGCACTTGCGCACCCGGCCGTGGTCGCCTTCGGCCAGCAGACGAGCCGCCGCCTCGGCCACAGGAGCTAGCAGAGCGGCTTCAGCCGAGCCCCGATTGCGCCACTCCAGGCCATACCCTTTGCTGCCGCGCACGAGTTCAGGCACCCGGGGCGAATCCCCCAAAACGGAGTTGATGGCTACCATCGCCCGCGCGCTGACCGCTCGGCGGCTGACGAGCGCTTCCGCCATCTCGCGCACCCCGGAACGCAGATTGCGCGCCCTCTCTAGAAGGCCGTTCGCTGCCCCCTTGTCGCGGAGAAACAGCTTCTCTCGCGCGTTCAGCTCCGCAGCGGTGACCGCCCCTGACCGCCGTAGCCACTCCAGCAATGCGGCCGGTGATTCAAGCAGATCAACCCTGGCCCCTCCTGACATCTGCTCCGTGTTCACCAGGTCCAGCGCCAGGTGACCGGCATGGAAAATAAATTCAGGCAAAAAGTGAATCCTTTCCTGCGGCATATCTTCTAATCGCGTATAACCGTCTATTATATGTTTAGATGGTTAAACAATGAAAACGATGCGAAGGAGCAACTGGTCATGACCCAAACTGCATTGCAAACCGGACACATTGGATTGAACGTCACCGACCTGGAGCGTTCGCGGAGGTTTTACAGCGATATCTTCGGCTTTGAAGTCCTGAGCGAATCCACGGCCAGCGGAAAAGAATACGTCTTCCTTGGCCAGGGAAACAAACCGGTGCTCACGCTGTGGAAACAGAGCCAGGGCAGCTTTCCCAAACAGAGTCCTGGCCTGCATCACCTGTCCTTTCAGGCCGACTCCATTGAGCAAGTCAAGGCGGTTGAACTCCGCCTGCACCGCTGGCAGTCGAAATTTCAGTATGAAGGCGTAGTTCCCCACGCCGAAGGCTTGCACAGCGGGGGACTCTTCTTCGAAGACCCGGACGGCATCAGGCTGGAAATCTATGCTGCTGAGGGCGCAAACGAGCGTCCGGCGCCGGTGCCCGACGGGCCCAGCTGCGGATTCTTTTGATGTTCACTGCCATCGAATCACCACCCCGAATGGAGGCGGCCATGGAGGCACGGCAAAAAGACGGAACGCTGTGGCATGAAGGCGAAATCGAAGTTCAGCGCCGGGCCGGCGTGCTGGAACAAATGAGCGCAAGGCAGGGCGGGGTCTTTTCTTCGCTTCCCGTTCCAGCCATCCGATTCCTGCAGGAGCAGCAGCTCGCCGTCCTTTCCAGCCGCGACCAGCAGGGACGAGTGTGGGCGACTGCCCGCTTTGGTCCTCCCGGGTTCATTGCTGTGCCTGATCCGTTTACGCTCCAGCTCGCGCCGGCAGCCGAACCCGACCTGCTGGCGCGCAACGTTGCGTCTGATTCGGACTTGGGGATGCTTGTGATCGATCTGGCCCACCGCCGTCGGGTGCGCCTGAACGGCGAAGCACTCAACGAGCCGGACGGCTCACTCACCTTGCGCCTCAAACAGGTCTATTCGAACTGCCCGCGCTACATTCAGGAGCGGCAGTCGCCCGCGGGGCAGATGGCCACCGCGCCGCGGCTCGGGCAGCAGGCTGAGCAGCTCTCAGAGGAGCAGGCGGCCTGGATTGGACGCGCCGACACGTTCTTCATCGCCACGGCCCACCCGCTGCGCGGCCTTGATGCCTCGCACCGCGGCGGTATGCCCGGATTTGTCCGCGTGGAGAGCCCACGCCGGCTGGCCTTTCCCGATTATGACGGCAACAAGATGTTCAACACTCTGGGCAATATCGCCGCTGATCCGCACACCGGCCTGCTCTTCCCTGACTTTTCGACCGGCAGCGTCCTCATGCTCACCGGCCGGGCGCGGGTGGACTGGGAACCGGCGCGCGCCGCACAAATCCCGGGCGCGCAGCGCGTGGTGGAATACGAGATCGGTGAGGTTCAGCAGCTCGCAGGGGTGCTTCCCCAATCGTGGGAGTTCAAGAGCTACTCCCCGCACAATCCCCGCTGATCAGCAAGAGCACTACCTGCCGTCTACCCGCAACAGCGTGAACGTCAGAGTGCCCCAGTACATGTGGGCGCGCGCCTGGACCGGGATGCGCGCTGCGTCGTCGGAATACCAGATCCAGATCTTGCCTTTGTCTTTCAGTACGCCCGACGTAGCTTCCGGTTGCACGCGGATCGCGGAAAAAGTTCCCGCCGGCGTCTTGACCTGCTCGCGGGCCTCCACATGAACGTTGACGGTGATGGTCTCGCCGCCGTCGTTGAGCGGGAAGTTGTAGACTTTGCCCGTCTCGAGAGGGAGCGAAGCCACGTAGTAGATGGCGGAAAGTATGTCCGTCACGCAGCCGGGAATGGGATGCTCTTCGTGCCTGCTCTCCTTCTTCTTGAGGTTCTTCTGGTCGAGCACGGCTTTGCCACGCGCGTAGTCAAAGCTGATGTTGGTGTCCACGCGGCGGAAGCCTTCTTGAATCTGACGCGAGGCGCTGTGAGAACAAAACGTAGCCGGATCTAAGAACGACTCGTACCGGTTCTGGACCTTGTAGAGCAGCGCCGCCGTACCGGATGCTTCGGCGCTTCCAGTGATGCGGATTTTCCCGGTCTGGTCTTTCTCCATTCGCAAGGAAGCAGTGCCGGCGTTAAACACCCGCCAGATGCCGGCGTAGACGTACGTTTGCCCAACGGGAAGAGAGTATTCTGCGCGCGGCTTAGCGATGGCGGACCCGTTGATCGTCTGCGCTGGTGCGGCGGGAGCCGGCGCTGGCAAGGGAGACGGAGTTGGCGTGGCCTTGGGCTGTTGCTCGGCTCGGAACGTGACCGGCGAACTCGCTAGGCACACCAGCAGCGCGATGAAAGCGAAGCCGACCTTTCGCGGTTCCCGGTGGAAGAGCGGCTCTTTAGAGCCGCGTAAAGTGGTTAAAATCTCTCGGGCTTCAGCCCCAGTGGCAGCCTTTGGTAGCAGCTTGAGTGAGCTCTTCGACCAGGGGCTAAAGCCCAACCTCTTGTTGCCCCTCGGCGCGGCTCTGAAAGGGCCGCTCTTCCACCGCAGCGGGAAAAAGCTGTGGTTGCATGGCCATAAACCTAGCAAGGCAACGAGTTGGTGAAATCTCAGCTTCATCGACAATCAGTGGCGCATCAGCAGCAGCTTGGCGATCAGCGCCGCCATCATCAGCGCCGAACCAAGTGCCGCCTGGTATTCGCGATGCTTCATGTACAGTTCCCGCGAGTACCCGCCGGCGGCCTCGCCGCTTTTGTAGGCCGTCAGGCGGGGAAAAAACCGCGGCACGCTCGCGGCGTATTGATCATAATCGGCAAACACGGAGCGCAGGTACTTCTCTTCCGCCATCACCACAGGAACATAAATGACTAGAAACATCATGGCCGCGGCAACCGCGATCCACACATTGCGTGCCGCCACGACGAAACCGATGGCGATCAGGATCGAGCCCAGGTAGAGCGGGTTGCGCGAGTACGCGTAGGGGCCAGTAGTGGTCAGTTCACGGTTCTTCTTGATGTGTCCGGAAGCGGCGGCCCGAACGGCAAGTCCGGCAATGATGAATGCGGCCCCGGCGCCGATCCACGCCCACGTGGGATACGCGAACCATAAGTACGCCGCAGCAAACGCGAATCCCAGGGGCACACGCGCGCGTGTGGCGATTCGCGACCAGCTAGCCACGGGCGCCCCCCAGAAGGTGTCGCGCCGCGCTGATCACTTCGTCAGCGCTGATCTTCAGCAGTCCTGAGTCCGGGTTGCGATGGTGCGAGAAAGTTGTCTTGCTCTCGGGATGCCGCAGCGCAATGGTGTTGCGCCCGAACGGGCCGGTGCGGACCGGGTCGGTGGGTCCATACAAGCCGACCGTGGGGACGTTCTGCGCGCAGGCCAGGTGCAGCGGACCGGTGTCGCCGCCGATGAAAAGCCGCGCGCGCCGGGTCAGCGCGATCAGTTGACTAATGCTGCACTGGACTACGAAAGCATTGCCGTGGCTCGAATCCACCACCGCCTGTGCCAGACTTTCCTCGCCTGGAGCGGTGTTGACCAGCGTCTTCAGGTTATGCCGCGCGAGTGCCTGCGCCAAGGAGCCGAATCGCTCCGGCGGCCACTGCTTCGCGCCCCAGCCCGCGCCCGGAGTCACCAGGGCAAAGCCGGCAATGCCCAGGCGCATGATCTCTGTCTGGACCCAAGTTTCTGCCTCAGGATCGCAAGGAAGCTGCGGCGCGATGAATTCCAGTTCTTTACCTCCGAGATGGTCCTTTAAAGCTTGCGCTGCCAGAGCGTGGTTCTGCTCGATCACATGTTCGCCTTTGCGGGGAAACTTCTGCGAATAGAAGACACGCGCCGCCGGCTCGCGTGGATTTTCAAATCCGGCGATGCTTCGGGCGCCGCTCAGCCGGGCCAGCAAGCCGGACTTGATGGCGCCTTGAAAATCGATCGCCAGGTCGTAATCCGCTTCCCGCACGCGGTGCAGAGCACCACGCACCTCGGCGAAGGTATCCGACCGAAAGACGCGCCGGCGCCAGCGCATGGTGTCAACAGTGTGAATGAGATTGGCCACTGGCTTCTGCGGGCCCACGGTCTCGGGACTGGATTTGGGATGGTGCGTGGTGAGCAGTTCAGTCCACCGTTCCTCCACCAGCCAGCCGATAGTCGCTTGCGGCAGCGCAGCGCGAATCGCAGTCACGGCCGGCAGCGCATGCAAAATGTCGCCTAGCGCGCCCAGCCGGGCGATCAGGATTTTGGCCATTCTCCCCTTCTCAGCAACTCGGTGGTGGAGTGATCTTTCGGATCGCCGACTATGGCAACACGCCCGCCGCAGGCGATGACGACGTCGCGCTCCGGCACGTTGTCCGCCGTGTAGTCGGTGCCCTTGGCGTGGACGTCCGGCCGCAAAAGGCGGATCACATCGCGGACGTCGGGAGCGTCGAAGACCGTGACCGCGTCAACGTCTTCAAGAGCCGCCAGGATCTCCACTCGCTCGCCTTCAGGAACGTGTGGGCGCCCTTCGCCCTTGAGCACCCGGGTGCTGGAGTCGGAATTAACAGCCACCACCAGTTTTCCGCCCAGCAACTTGGCGGCGCGCAAATAACGAACGTGGCCGACATGCAGCAGGTCGAAGCAGCCGTTGGTCAGGATGATCTTTTCGCCGGCTGCGCGCCACTGTCGCACCTGCTCCGCCAGTTGCGGAAGACCATAAACTTTGTGCTTGGCCTGCGGCAGATCAGGCCTCCGTCACGGCGCGCAGCAGCTCGGCCTGGGTCACGGTTGCGGTGCCGCGTTTCATTACCACGATGCCTCCGGCATAGTTGGCCAGCCGGGCCGCATCTTCGGCATCGGCTCCGGCAGCAAGCGCGGCGGTGTACGTGGCAATCACCGTGTCACCGGCGCCGGTCACGTCGGCCACCTGATCGGAGCCGTAAATCGGAATGAAGACCGGTTTCTGCGCGCGCGGGAAGACCACCATGCCGTCCCGTCCGCGCGTCACCAGCAGCGATTGCAACTTCATCTTCTGCATCACCGCCTTGCCGGTAGCCAGCAGGCGCGGCGTGTCATTGCCGATGCGCCTACGCAGCGCCTCTTCCAGTTCTGATTCGTTGGGCGTGGCCGCGGTCACCCCTGAATAGGCCAGCGTCCGGTAGCGGGAATCGAGCGTTACGGGAATTCCGCTGTTCGCCGAGCGGGAGCGGATGCTGTCAAAGATCTCGGGTGTCGCGGCGCCGTAGCCGTAGTCGGAGATCAGCAGCGCATCCGAAGCGCGAATGTAGCCTCGAGTCTGAAAGATCAGCTCACGCACCACGCTGGGCTCCAAGGGCATTTCCGGTTCGCGGTCGACGCGGATAACCTGCTGGCGCGGCGAGTGCGTCATGCCCGCGAGCAAACGGGTCTTGGTCACGGTGGCCAGTCCGGCAATCCTGCGGATGCCGCTCACCGAGACGTGCTTTTGGCGGAAGGCGCGCAGCAGCAGCCGGCCGGGTTCGTCGTCGCCAAGCACGCCCACCGGCAGCACGGTCACGCCCAGGTCGGCCAGATTGTAGATCGCGTTGCCCGCGCCGCCGGGCACTACGGAGCGCTCGCGATGGCGCAGGATCAGGACCGGGGCTTCCCGCGAAACGCGCGCGATTTCGCCGTAGATGAACTCGTCGGCAATGAGATCGCCCAGCACCGTGATGCTGAGCTTGGAGAAACCTTCGATGATGCGAACCAGGCGGTCCGATGGCTTGGGGATCTTTTGCATGACCACTTGAAATTTTCTCATGCCGAGCCTAGAAACGGCAGCCGGAACGCCGCTCCAGGGTGCTGAGTAAGGTGCTGAGCGCTTCCTGCGGCGCGGCCAGGACCAATCGCAGCCGGGCCACCTGCAGCGGCTCGAGCTGATTGGCCAGAGAGCCCAGATTGATCATGTCCTTTTCCGTGGTGATGAGATCCGTGGCGCCGCAGCTCGATCTGAGACGAATCAAGCGGTCAATATCACTGGCGGTATAGCGGTGATGATCGGCGAAAGACGCGGTATCGGCCAATTTGACGCCGATGGCGCGAAGCTGGGCAAAGAACTGGGAGGGACGGGCAATCCCGCAGAAAGCCGCTGCTGGTGAAGACAGCGGCGAGAGGAAAAGCTCGCGGTTCATCTTCCACACGGTCTTTGCCTCGCAAGCGAGGTCCGGCGACTCTGAGGCCACAGCGTCCGCGCGTCGGAGAGACGAAAGCGGTTCCCGCAAACGTCCCACCGGGAGCAGCGTGCCGGTCAGGTCGGCGGCGGGCAGCAGCACAATGTCGAAATCGCGATGCAATCCCCGGTGCTGGAAACCGTCATCGAGCAAGTGCAACTTGCTGTCAAAACACTCTTCCGCCAAGAGTCCTGCCAGAAAGCGGTCGGCGCCGACGATGACCGGAACCTGAAGGCTGCGGGCGATGAGCAGCGGCTCGTCTCCAAACTGCTCCGGCGAGCCATCAGCGTTCACAACGGCAATTTCCACAGAGCTGCGGCCGTAGCCACGCGAGAGAACGTCAAACACGATGCCGCGTTGCTTCAGCAGCTGGCCCAGGGTAATCACAAATGGCGTTTTGCCGCTTCCGCCCACGGAGAGATTACCCACGCTCACTACCGGCCGTGCCAGTTTGCGGACTTTCAACGCACCGCGGTCATAGAGCGCGTTGCGCAGCGCCACGCCGGCTCCGAAGATGGCGGAAAGAGGGTTCATGGATCCTCGGCCGGTCCGGGGTCCCCGGGCCGCACGGGTTTCGCGGACTGGGGTGGGGGCACGGGCAGTAGCGGCTCCAGTGCCTGCAGAGTGCGCGCAGTGGCGCCGGTGTTTTCTAAGAACAGCTCGCGAGCACGTTGCCCTAGGCGGGCGCACTCCTTGACGTCGCTGACAAGGCGACGCAATTCCCCGGCAAGAGTGCCGGTCGTCACGACGGTGATCGCGCCGCCACGCTCGAAGATGCGCACAATCTCCCGGAAATTGGATGTGTTGGGCCCAGCTAGCACCGGCACTCCATGCTGCGCGGGCTCCAGAATGTTGTGGCCGCCCACGCCGGGGAGCAAGCTGCCACCTACAAACGCCACGCTGGCCAGCGCATAAACGGACGCGAGCTCGCCGACGCTGTCGAGTAGAAAAACGCAACCGGCGACCGGCCTGCCTGCCGTCCACACGCTGCGCCGCAGCAACGGCATTCCCAGCGATGAGACGAGACCCGCAACTTTGTCAAAGCGTTCCGGATGGCGCGGCGCGAGCACCAGGACGGCGGACGGAAACTGCTGACGGACCTCCTGAAACGCGGCCAGTACCAGATCTTCCTCGCCTTCCGTTGTGCTACCGCAGACGATGACCGGCGTTGCTTGGCCCATCGCACGGCGCAAACTCTCAGCCAGGGGAGAAGCGCCGCCGGAGCGGACATCAAATTTCAAGTTGCCGCTGACGTGCACGCGTTCGGCCGCGGCGCCAATGTCGCGCAGACGTTGCGCATCCACCTCTGTCTGGGCCAGGAAAAGATCGGCCTCGCCCAGAACTCTCGCAAAGAATCCGCGCAACCGGCGATAGCGCGGAAACGAGCGGTCGGAAATGCGCGCATTCACGATGGCCACTCGTATGCCACGCTTCCGCGAAAGATGCAGCAGGTTCGGCCAGAATTCCGCTTCCGCCAGGATAAGCAGGCGTGGCCCGAGGGCGTCCTGGTAAGCGCGAATGGCAAACCCGAAGTCGATCGGCAGGTAAAACACTTGGGCTTCGCCAAAACGCTGACGCGCAAGATTCTGTCCGGTCGCCGTGGTGGTCGAAACAAACACCGGAGTCTGTGGAAGTTTTTTCATAAGCTCGGCCACCAGATGGCTTACAGCCAGCACTTCCCCCACGGAAACAGCGTGAATCCAGATTGAGCCCTTGCCGGCATGGCCGCGCAGCCGCGCCGGAACCACGCCCATTCGCTCTTTCAATCCGGCCCGGTATTTTCCCAATCGCAACACTTGCAGAATCCACCAAGGCAAGGAAATGAGAAGCCCTGCGGCCAGCAAAAGGCTATAAACGATATACATGGATATACATGAAGGACTAGACATTCTATGCGCGCCGCCCATCAGTTGTGAAAACCTGAGTCCATGTCCGATAATCAAGAGAGCCGTGAGCAAGCACAGAATTCAGCTATGGACGCTGTTGTTCGGCGCATTTGCCCTGACCCTCGCCTACGCCGGCGACAAAGGCTTCAATCCGCCCCGCGCGACCCACGCCACGACGTATCCCCTGCATGAAACGCATGATGACGAAAAGGTCTCCATCGCCATCGACCCCTATGACACGCCCGATAAGGACGCCATCTTCAAGGTGAAGTATCGCGGCAACGGGTTGCTTCCCATCCGTGTGATCATCTCCAATGATGGTGACAAGCCGCTCATGCTCGATAACATCAAGATCGTGTTGGTGACTGGCCAGCGCACCAAACTGGAGGCCGCCACCAAGGACGACGTCCTCCGCCGGATCTCCCAGCCCAGCAAAGCCGGCAGCAGACCGACGGTGCGGATTCCCATCCCGGGGCCCCGCAGACAGCCGGCTTCCGTCAGCAAAGAGGCGTTAGAGGAAGTCGACGCCGCGATATTCACTACCGTTCCTGTAACCCCGCACTCCACCAACAGCGGGTTTCTATTCTTTGACGTGATCGATATCGAAAACCCGGAAAGCGGCGCGCACGTTTACATTTCCGGAATCAATGCCGGAAGCAAAGAAATCTTCTACTTCGATATCCCGGTTGAGAAGAATTCTAAGTAGAGACGTGGCATTGCCACGTCTCCCCGCCCGACGCCTCGACGCCGCCCTTCGCCTATAATCCAACCATGGCTGAGAGCGCACGCGTTTCGGCTGCGGTCGAAGAGAAATACGAACCGGTGATCGGCCTGGAGGTCCATGTCCAGCTGCTGACGCGGACCAAGATTTTCTGCGGATGTTCCACGCAGTTCGGCGCGCCGCCGAATACCAATGTCTGCCCGGTTTGCCTGGGCCTTCCCGGCGCGCTGCCGGTCTTGAATCGCAAGGCGGTGGAGTTCGCGGTGCTTGCGGCACAAGCACTCGGCTGCCAGGTCCGGGAGACGTCGATCTTTGCCCGAAAGAATTACTTTTATCCCGATCTGCCCAAGGGCTATCAGATTTCGCAGTATGACCAGCCCCTGGCCGAGCATGGCCATATTGAAATCAAGCTCGCAGGGGCAGACGCGAAGAGAATCGGCATCACGCGCCTGCACATGGAAGAAGACGCCGGCAAGAGTTTGCATGAAGGCTTTCCCGATTCCTCAACCAGTAGCCATATCGACCTCAACCGCAGCGGCGTGCCTTTGATCGAGATTGTCAGTGAGCCGGACATGCGTTCGCCTGAGGAAGCCTTCGAATACCTGACCCGGTTGAAGGAGATCATCCTGTACACCGGCGTAAGCGACTGCAACATGGAAGAAGGCTCGCTGCGCTGCGATGCCAACATCAGCGTGCGCCCCCGCGGCCGGGAGAAGTTCGGCGTCAAAACGGAAATCAAGAACGTGAACTCTTTCCGCTTTATCCGCCAGGCGTTGGAGTACGAGATCGGGCGGCAGATTGAAGTCCTTGAAAGCGGCGGAAGCATCCAGCAGGAGACGCGGCTGTTCAATGCGCAAGAGGGCCGCACCTACAGCATGCGCTCCAAGGAAGAAGCGCACGACTACCGTTACTTTCCGGAGCCGGACCTTCTGCCGCTGGTGGTGAGCTCTGCATGGCAGGCCGAAATCCGGTGCTTGCTGACCGAGCTTCCCGAAGCGCGCCGGGCCCGCTGGGTACGCGATTTCGGCATCACTGATTACGACGCCCAGGTCCTCACCGCCAGCAAGACTCTCGCCGTCCAGTTTGAAGCCGCGGCCAAAGCCGCTAAAAGCGCCAAGCGCGTAGCCAACCTGGTGCAGAGTGAGCTGCTCGGACGCCTAAAAGCCAAGGACCTGGAGATTGAGCAGTCTCCGATTTCCATGAAAGGCGTGGCTATGTCCGCCGATCTGCTGGAAACCGGCGCCATTTCCAGCAAAATCCTCAAAGACCTTTATGACAAGGCTTTCGCCGCCGGTGAAGATTTCCAGGCAGTCTATGAACGCGAAAAACCGCAGCAGATCACCGATCCGGCGGCGCTTGAGAAGATCATCGATGAGATCATCGCCGCGAATCCCAAGCAAGTGGAGCAGTACCGCGCCGGCAAGACCACGGTCATCGGCTTTTTCGTGGGACAAGTGATGAAAGCCAGTAAAGGGCAGGCTAAGCCGGAGCTGGTGAATGAGTTGTTGAAGAAGCACCTGGCATCTGGCAACTAGCAACTAGCCAATCCATACCTCAAGGCTTTCGGTCTTGTCCAACGTTGCGTGTTAAGGCAACCAGCATTCGCTTCATTTCAGCGAGTTTCTCGTGAAAGACGGTATATTCGTGTTCCGGCAAATAGCCGAGATCTTTAGCCAGTAGGAGATGGTATTCCAACTCGTTTGATGACCCACATGCGATTTGCAGAAAACGGTGGAGCTCAGAGTTGCCCAAACGCCCATAACCCTCAGCAATATTCGCTGGAATGGACGAACTACACCGGCGCATCTGGCTGACTAAGCCAAAGACTTCTTGTTTAGGAAAGTCTGCAGTGCATTTGTAGATTTCAAGAACCAGTTCGTGAGATCTCTCCCACACTTTGAGGTCACGAAAGTCTCTCATGCGATCTCCGGTTCTTGAGCTGCTAGTTGCTAGCTGCCAGCTGCTCACTTCGTTAAATGTCCATGCGAGTTCTTTGGCCCCGTGGGCTTTTTCGTCAGGCTGTCGTACAGGATTTCAGTGAACAGGTCGGTCTTGATAAAACTCTGCCCGTAAGAATCCCACTTTGCTAGAACCTTCTCTTTTTTGAGCTGGTCCAGGGTCTTGCCCTTCTTGATGCCCGCCTGCACCGCGGCTGTAGTCTCTTTCAGCATCTGGACAAACTTGCGAAGGTCGTCCTTGCTGCCGAGCGGCCCATGACCGGGGATGATCTTCACGTCGTCCGGCACTTCGGCCAGGACTTTTTCGCCGCCGGCGATCATGCCCTGCACGCTTCCGCCGCTATCCAGATCGATGAACGGGAACATTCCGCCGTTGAAGAAGTCGTCGCCCATGTGGACCACATTGGATTGCGGAAAGAAAATCACGCTGTCGCCGTCCGTGTGCCCGTTCGGAAAGTGGATCGCGCGAATGTCTTCGCCGTTCAGGTGCACGGACACCTTATCGTCAAAGGTGATGACCGGCAGCGCGACCTTGGGGGCCGGCTTGGTTTCGCCGAACCGCGTCTTGCCACCCTCCGCCAGGCGTTTGCGCACGTTCTCCTGGGCGATGATGGGCGCTTTCTCGCCGAAATGCGGATTGCCGCCGGTGTGGTCGCCGTGCCAATGCGTGTTCAGCACGAACTTCACCGGCTTGTCAGTCACGGTCTTGAGCGCGGCTTCGATCTTCTCCGCGAGCGGGAGAAACTCATCGTCCACCACGACGATTCCGTCTTCGCCTACGGAGGCTCCGATGTTGCCGCCTGCTCCCTCTAGCATGTATACCGTGCCGGCAACCTTCTGGACTTTGATTTCCACTTTGCTGAGATCCTGCTGCGCGACAGCTGAAACTGCTAAGAGAGAACAACAGAGAAGGAAAAGAAAGACGTTCCGCACAATCTCCTCGCTTTCGCCGTCTACGGGCGGCTGCCGATTTATTGGAGGGCCATCTTACTGGATTGACACTTTGAGCTCAAACTGCCGCTCCGAATGGCGAGCTCCTCGATGTTTCTACTCCGCTTGGAGCGCAGCCGGCACGCGGGTGTACCTTTCGGCAAGCTCAGGGCAGGCTCTGTGCCCAGAGTCGCGGTTACCATCACCGCCGCTAAGCGTCTACAATGGACAGTTGTTTTTTACCCGAAAGCGTCGCTGACTTGTCGATTTTCAGGGTCGCCGTTCGTCATATATAGGAGCAGTGCTGATACCTGCGTTAGGGAGGGGATATGCCATCTGTGCAACACGTCTCGCCGAAGAAAGGGGACGTACTCGTTCTTGTAGGAACGATGAAGGGAGCTTTTGTCCTTACCGCCGACCGGGCGCGCAAGAAATGGAAGGTCGGTGGTCCCTATTCGATCGGATCGCCGGTTTATGCCATGGCATACGACAATCGGCAAGGGCGGCACCGCTTGTGGTGGGCCACGCAGAGTTTCCGCTGGGGAACTTTCCTGAGTTCTTCGGACGACTTCGGCAAAACGGCGACTCAGCCGGAAGCCTACTCGGTGAAGTTTCCTGCCGAATCCGGATTGACGCTTAAGAACATCTGGCAGCTTCAACTGCCCACCGGCGAGCCGGAAACGATTTATTGCGGCGTAGAACCGTCGACGCTGTTTGTGTCGCGCGACGCGGGGCAGAGCTGGTCGCCGGTACAAGGACACCTCGATCACCCCCACCGCGCCAAGTGGACGCCCGGCGGCGGTGGTATGTGCCTGCACACGATCGTTCCCCATCCCGCCGACCGCAAGCGGATGATCATCGCCATGTCGACCGGCGGCGTCTACCGCACCAACGACGGCGGCGCAACCTGGCAGGCGCGCAATCAGGGCGTCCGTGCAGAATTTCTTCCGGAAAAATATCCGGAATTCGGCCAGTGCGTGCACAAGGTAGTGCGTGATCCCGCAAATCCCAACCGCTTGTACTTGCAGAACCATTGGGGACTTTATCGAAGCGATGATGACGGCGATAACTGGAAGGATATAGCTAAGGGAGTGCCTTCTGACTTTGGCTTTGCCATGGCAGGTCACCCACATGATCCTGATACGGTTTATATCGTGCCTATCGAATCCGACGAATACCGCTGCACGCCGGAAGGCAAACTCCGCGTCTACCGCACCCGCAACGGCGGCGGCAGTTGGGAAGCGCTGACGCGCGGCCTGCCGCAGAAAAACGCTCTTGAGACCGTCTTACGTGATTCGATGTCAACGGATTCGCTGGATCCCGCGGGCGTTTACTTCGGCACGCGCAGCGGCAAGCTCTACGGTTCGAACGACGAAGGCAAGTCCTGGCAGTTGATTCAGGAAGGTTTGCCGGCCATCGTATGCGTGAAGACTGGCGTGGTCGGCGACGGCGTAGCAACTTCACCACGGAGGCACGGAGGCGCGGAGAAGAAGAAGGCAAAGAAGAAGGGCTCAGGCAAGAAGTCGCGGCGGTAAGTGATCCTTGCCTCGGAACAGGTTGGAACACGCCTTCAGCCCCGAAAACAAATCTCAGCCATGCCCGTCATCATCAACATTCCGTCGTATCTCGCCACCTTCGCCGGCGGTCAGCGATCGGTGAAGCTCGCATCGTCGCCCGCAACCGTCAATGAAGCTCTGGACGCGCTTTGGAAGCTGCATCCCGCTTTGCGCGACCGGGTTCTCGACGAGCAAAACCAGGTGCGCCAGCACATCAACGTATTCGTCGGCGATGAGAGCATCCGCTTCGCTCAGGGCCTGGCCACACCCGTGGCCGAGGGAATAGAGATTCTCATTGTGCCCGCGGTCAGCGGAGGGTAATGGCTACTTTAGCGGCTGGCTGGCGCCCTCAAACACCTTGGTCACAGCGCCGCGGCCGACACCGTAGATGATGTAGCTCTTCTCGTCGAAGCTATATTGGCGGAAAAGGAGCTCGCCCAGGCCGTCGCCGTCTACATCCACCGCGTCAACTAGCTCCAGGCGCGGCGCCACGTCCAAGCGCGATGAGTCCGTGATGCTCACCGCCACGCGCTGCGGATTCCCTTCGAGATTCACCCGCGCGATCAGTGTGATGTAGCGCGAAACAAATTTCGCTTGACCGCCGGGCGTTGTGGGCGCGCCCTTGGCGCCAGGAGGCAAGCGGTTGGTAACATAGCTCCCGGGAATCTCGGCGGTCAGCACCATGACGGCATCGTTGCTCAGATCCAGATCGAAAGCCCGGATGACCACGTTGGTCAGCGAGCTCTCAGGGACTTTGGCATTTTCCCGGGGAAGTTGGGCCAGCGCCAGACGGCGCATCTTGGCTTCCATCTCCGCCTGCTCGCCTTTTTTCCAGACAAACTGGAATGAACGAGACTCGCTAGATTCTGCGTCGGAAACCGCGACCAGGGTTTCTGTGCCGGGCGTCGGAACCGGCACCTTGGCCGTGGGTACCGCGCCTTCAACCGGCTGAGGGCTTTTGGACGGCTGGGGTGGATTGGCGGACGGCTCGCTTCCGGCGGCGCCACGGTGCCTCAACACTGGCCGGTAGGGATCGTCAACGTCCCTCGACGTATCTGGTTTGCTGGCCGTTGCAGGGGTCGGCGAAGGTGTTGCCGTTGGTTGCGGCGGTTGTGCCGTGGCATCGCTGCTGCCACCGCGGCGCAAGATCGGCCGGTCACTGCCGCTGTCGCTCGCGGCCACCACTGGAGTCGCGGTCTTCTCAGGCCCCGGCGGACTCACGACCTGCCATCGTCCCAACGCCTTCCACGTCGGATCCTTGGCGGCGCTAACAACCGTCACATATCCCACCGCCTGGCCTGATCTTTGCGCCTCGTAGACCACTCCGCTGTCCAGTGCCATAGGCCGCGGAGTGGCTTTGTACACGCTGGCATCGTGGAAAGTGCCTTCATCCAGGATGGTGATCGGGATCAGCTTGGCAGTCACGGTGCCCGTGTAATCCGTAGTCAGCTCCAACAGCGCCGTGGCGCGGAGCTTGTGCGCTTTGCGACGCTGCTGAGCAGCGATGCCGGCGCCGATAAAACACACCAGCAGAAGGAGTAGGCTGGCTTGAAGAGTTCTTCTACGATATAAATTCATTGGGAGCCGTCAACAATATCCATGAAACTTAATGATAAAGCCCCGGACTTCTCTCTGGCCAATGAAGAGGGCCAAACCGTCGCGCTCAAGGACTACCGCGGCAAGAACGTGGTGCTGTTCTTCTTCCCTAAGGCAGATACCCCAGGTTGAACGATGGAGGCGTGCGGGTTCCGCGACGCATTCCAAAAACTCCAGCGCGCCAGCGCGGTGGTGCTCGGCATCTCTGCTGACAAGCCCTCGGCGCAGAAGAAATTCAAAGAGAAGTACGATCTCCCCTACTCGCTGCTGTCCGACGTGGACAAGGCCATCGCCAAGAAGTTCGGCGTGCTCAAGGAAAAGAGCCTGTACGGCAAGAAGTACATGGGCATTGATCGAACCACATTCCTGATCAGCCCGGAAGGCAAGATCGCCGCAGTGGTCAACGGGGTGAAGCCAGACGAGCATGCTGCGGCGGTTCTGGCGGCGATGCCAGGCTAAAGTCCCGAGCGCCAGCGAGGGATCCCTATCAGAGCGGCGAGTAACGAGCCGCGAATATACGCGAATGAACACGAATGAGGAAGAAGGCATTCGTAGGATTTCGCGCTGATTCGCGGCTAGTCCTCGCTCCTGCGAATCCCGCGCTGCGATAGGGTTCCCTCGCTGCGCTCGGGACAAAACCCTACTTAGATCCGGTAATCGTAAAGGTCAGCACTGACTCGGCCGGGATCGCGGCTTCTTTCTTGCCGGTAGCTGCAGCTACGCCCGTCCCGCCGGCAGCGCCCGCGCCGGCGCCGATAGCCGCGCCTTTGCCGCCTCCGATCAAACCGCCAATCAGTGCGCCGCCCGCCGCGCCGCCGCCGATTTTGGCTACGTTGCCCTTCGTGTGGCTCGAACCCTTACGGCTGACCCGCGAACTGTAGACCGTTTCCCCCTTGATCGAGCTCAGGCGCAGGGAGAGCTGCCCGGGATCTTTCAAACGGCCGCTACGCTTCACGTATGTCACTTTGCCCTTAACGGGGTCGCCGGCTTTCGCCAGGACCTTGCCGTTCGAGGTGATGTCGCTGGTCAGGGTCCCGGTCCATGTCTCTCCTTTTGTCGCCGTTCCCGAGTTCAGCGATTGGTTGATGCGCACGGTGACGTGTTTCCCCGCCGGTATTTCGGCGGCCGCTGCGGCGAGAGTCGAGCCCAGCAGTATGACTGCCGGAACCAGGAACCTCGAAATCGTCTTCTTCATCTTCATACGCGCCCCTTTTCTTGCCGGATCTGCGATTCCCGTCAGCTCTTAATGGAAGGCCAACAACGGTAAAGCCGGCTGTTCTCAATTTGCGGTAGTGGTGCAGTTCGGCGATGGCCATGTAGCACAGGCGCCCTCGCCTGTGTCTTTTGGGGCCACACAGCCGGGGGCGGCTGTGCCACACGAACCTCGCAAGTCAAACTGCACCACTACCGAATTTGCGCAAGATTTTAACCCGTATCGGCTTTCTGTTATAAGTTCTTTGCTGGAAACGGAGGAACTATGCGTAGCTGGTCTTTCGTACTGGTACTTCTTGCCTTGACGATGCCAGGCTTGGCGCAGCAGCCCACCCCGGCTGCAAAGCCGCTCTACGATCTGTTCGCCGCGGAGTGGGATTACGACATGCAGCAAATGCCGGATGAGGCTTCTACATTGGGCGACCGCCGCTGGAACGACCGTTGGCCTGACGACAGCCTGGAAGCTTTTGCCCGGCGCAACCAGCATGACCAGGACGTGCTGACACGCCTAAGCAAGATTGCCCGCGGCACTCTGGCGCCGGTAGAGCAGCTCAACTATGACCTATTTCAAAAGCGCTACCAGGACCGAATAGAAGACTACAAGTTCCATTGGTTTCTGATGGAATTCAACCAGCGAGAAGGCATACAGACCTCCGACGAGCTGGCTGACTCTTTGCGCTTTGAAACCATCAAGGACTATGAAGACTGGTTGGCGCGCCTGCGCGCGTTTCCGGCGCTCATGGACCAGCAGATCGCTTTGCTGCGCCAGGGGATCAAGGAACGCATGGTACACCCCAAGGTCATCATGCAGCGCATCCCGGCCCAGATCGACAAGCAGATTGTTTCCGACCCCACGCAGAGCGGCTTTTATAAACCGTTCCAGAGCTTTCCCAAGAACATCTCCGCAGCCGACCAGCAGCGCTTGCAGGCTGCAGCGCGCGAGGCGGTGGAACAGCAGATTGTTCCGGCATTCAAGAAGTTCAAGCAGTTTTTCGTCAGCGAATATCTTCCGGCGAGTTACGACCAGGTCGGCGCCTGGCAGCTGCCTCACGGCGATGAACTGTACGCTTACTTCATCCGCCATTACACCACCACCGGCCTCACTGCCGACCAGGTGCACGAAATCGGCTTGAAGGAAGTGGCCCGCATTCGGGCGGAGATGGACCAGATCATCCAGCAGGTCGGCTTCAAGGGCTCGCGCGACGACTTTTTCAAGTTCCTGCGCACCGATCCCCAGTTCTATTACCGGACTCCTGACGAGCTTTTCACCGCGTACAAAGCTCTGGCCAAGACGGTGGATCCCAACCTGGTCAAAGTCTTTAAGACTCTGCCGCGTGAGCCGTACGGAGTGGAAGCTATCCCCGCCGTAGCGGCGCCGGACACCACCGCGGCTTACTACCGTGCCGGGGCGCTCGACGGCTCGCGCGCCGGAACCTACTTCGTCAATCTTTACAAGCCTGAGTCCCGGCCCAAGTGGGAAATGACGGCGCTTACGCTGCACGAATCCGTCCCTGGGCACCACTTGCAGATCGCCAGGGCCCACGAATTGGGCCAACAGCCCCAGTTTCGCCGAAATGCCGGATACACGGCTTTCGTCGAAGGCTGGGGTTTGTACGCCGAATCGCTGGGCGAAGACATGGGTCTATACAGCGATCCCTATTCCAAGTTCGGCGAGCTCACCTACCAGATGTGGCGTGCCGTGCGCCTGGTCGTTGATACCGGCATGCACAGCAAGCACTGGACGCGCGACCAAGCCATCCAGTACTTCATGGACAACGCTCCCAAAGCCGAACTGGATATCGTGAACGAGATTGACCGCTATATTGCCTGGCCGGGACAAGCGCTGGCTTACAAGATCGGCCAGCTCAAGATCACCGAACTGCGTGCCCGTGCCCGCCAGGAATTAGGCCCGCAGTTCGACATCAAGGAATTTCACGATGTCGTGCTTGGCTCCGGTTCACTGCCCCTCGACGTTCTCAGCCGCAACGTGGACCAGTGGATCGCGGAGAAGAAAGCGCATGGAGCGAAGGGCGGCGGAAATTAAACCTACCACGAGGGGACACGGAGTGATCGGGGGAATTGCCAAAATCCGCAATTTTCGAAGAAGCCAGTTTGACAAACGAAAAAGCGTCACGCTGTCATCCTGAGCGAGGCCCGAGTCCCGCCGGAGCGGGATGAGGAGGAATCGAAGGACCCCGAGAACGTTCTTCCCTAACATGTTGTCTTAGGGAGTTCTCTAGAGGATGCCTTGATGCGCGATCGCGAGACAAATACCTCTGGGATCCTTCGACTCCGCGCCCTCGGCTGTAGTTCAGGAGAGATCCTCGTGGCGCTTCGCTCAGGATGACAGGTCTAAAACAAACTCGTTTTCAAAAACGGAGTTTTGGCGTTTCAACGCTACAGTTGAAGCCAGACCGCGCCAGCATCCTTCCCCGCTCTTTCTTCAACCGCGATCCCCGCGTCGTCGCGCGCGCGTTGCTGGGGAAACTCATCGTCCGCCGCCGAGGCAGTAACCTCCTTGCCGGGCGCATCGTGGAAGTCGAAGCCTACCTCGGCTCGGACGATCTAGCAGCCCACGCCACTGCCGGTCGCACCGCTCGCAACGCCGTTCTCTTCGGCCCGCCGGGGCATGCTTATGTTTACTTCATCTACGGCGTGCATTACTGCCTGAATATCTCCTGCCTCCCCGATGGCGAAGCCGGATGCGTGCTCATCCGCGCGCTCGAGCCCGTCGCCGGGCTGGAACAAATGGCCCGCATGCGCAAACTCAAAGGCTTGAATTTCGAATCCGCGCGCGACCTGCGCGCCGA
>Ga0126379_10000156_pt1 | contig 33878 bp, 30 predicted proteins | sample PanSoiMetPlot_24_FD_92640 | JGI IMG/M metagenome (GOLD analysis project Ga0126379, IMG submission 92640) | Tropical forest soil microbial communities from Panama - MetaG Plot_24 | ecosystem: Environmental > Terrestrial > Soil > Tropical forest > Bulk soil | place: Panama | collected 2016-02-17
GACATCACCGGCAGCCTTGCACACGTGCGAATGCTCGAGGAGGCCCAGCTCATCCCGGCCGCCGATGCCGGGAAGATCCGGCGCGGATTGCTGACGCTGTTCGAGGAGGCGACGGCGGGAAAGTTCCGCTGGCCTGACGAAGAAGACATTCACATGGCGATCGAAGCTGAGCTCGGTCGGCGCATCGGAGAGAGCGCGAAACGACTGCACACCGCCCGCTCGCGAAACGATCAGGTGGCCCTCGACGCGCGGCTGCACCTGAGGGAGCAATCGCTGGAAATCCTCGAGAGGATAGCGCGCCTGCTGGAGGTGCTGACGGCCAAAGCCGAAGGACCGGAGGGTGCATTCCTGATGCCGGCGTACACGCATCGTCAGCGGGCGCAACCGGTGTCCGTCGGATTTTTGCTATCCGCATACGGCCAGATGCTGGCGAGAGATGCGGCTCAATTTGCGCAGGTGTTGAACGCGCTGGACGAATCGCCGCTGGGCTCGGGCGCAGTCAGCGGCACCTCGCTGCCGATCCGGCGCGAGCGCACCGCCGAGCTCCTCGGTTTCACGCGCCTCACTCAGAATGCCCTCGATGCTGTTGGAGACCGGGACTTCGCGCTGGACTTCGTTTTCGCCTCGGCGAAGTGCTTGCTCCACCTCTCCCGCATCAGCCAGGACGTGATCGACTTCGCGTCGCAAGAATTCGGTTTCATCGAGCTGGACGATCGGATCAGCTTCGGATCCTCGATGATGCCCCACAAGCGCAATCCCGATCTGTTCGAGCTGACCCGCGGAAAAGCTGCGCGGGGGATCGGAGAACTCGTCGCGCTGCTCACCATCCTCAAGGGGCTGCCGGTCGGGTACATGCGCGACCTTCAGGAGGACAAGGCGAGCTATCTCGAGGCCGCGGCGTTGGTCCGGGAGTGCCTGGAGGCGATGGTCGCCGGGATTTCGGGAATCCGATTCCGCGAGGAGCGGTTGGCGGCGGCGCTCCAAGGCGGCGCGACGCAGGCCACCGATTTGGCCGAACGGCTGGTGTCGCGCGGCGTTCCGTTCCGCGAGGCGTACCGAGCGGTGGGAAAGCTCGTCCAGGCCGCTCGCGCGAGCGGGAAGGCCTTGCAAGACGTCGGCGCCTCTGAAGTCGCCGCTGCCGACGGCCTTATCTCCGCCGAGGACTTGACGGTGCTGTCGCCGCAACGAGCGCAGCAGGCGAAGGAGGTTCCTGGCGCGACGGGACCGCAGGCGACGCGAGATCAGGTGGAAGCTCTTCGAGAGGCGATCGCGGGAGCGCGCGCGCGTATTCAAGCTTCGCCGAGGTTGGCGATGCTCGTGGCGCAGCTGGCAAAGTAAGGTCGGGACGCTCAGCCGGCCGGGCCGCACGGATCGCAGATGCAGAAACCTTCCAAGCACCGCTGGCCCGAAATGCAAGGCGGACCTGAGCCGCACGCGCAAGTCCCATCGCTGCGGCAGCGATCGCTCAATTCGGCGTCGCAGATCGCGCAGCGTCGCCCCTCCACGCCGCACGAGCTCATCGAGCTCGAACGGCAGGTTGATCCGTCGCAACATCCCAAGGTGCAGGAAGTCGCGTCGCACACGCAAATGCCCCCATTGCAGCGCTGACCCGCAGCGCACTGTGGCCCCGGGCCGCATTGACAGCCGCCGGAGGCAGCGCACTGGTCTGCGCGCATCGGGTCGCAGCTGGTGCAGGATCCGCTCAGCGATCCGCACCTTGGGAACGAGATGTCACGGCAGAGCGCTCCATCGCAACAGCCAAGGCACGACATCGAATCACAGATGCACGCGTGTCCGGCGCAGCGTTGCCCGGGGTTACAAGAATCAGCGCCTCCGCATTTGCAGATCCCCTGCTCGCATCGATCGGCTCGCGATCCACAGGCACCGCACGAGGGCCCGCAGCTCTCGACGTCCGTGGACGCCGCGATGGGCGTGCATGCGCCCCAAGTGCCTGCGTCGCACGCGCGGCCGCCCCGGAGGCAAACTTCGCCGACGGAAGACGTACAGGCGCCGTTCTCGCCCGCGTCGCAGGTTCCACTCGAAAGCGACGGATCCCGCGCAGCGTCCGCAGGCCCACTCGCAAAACAGAGTCCATCGATGCAGATGGCGCCAGGCCCACATTGCGAATCGCTTCGGCAAGCGATGCCCATCCTGATGTCGCACGCCGTCAAAGCGCCGCTGATTGCAACGCCGGCGATCACTGCGCTTGCCGAGCGTCCCGGAAATGGACCCGCCCTTCCCACTCTGCTCCTCAATTCCCTTGGCCCTGGCGAAAGCTCCACGCTCGCATTGCGCCATCGCGCAGCGCAATACGGGAAAGCCCTAATGCCAGCCCGCGCTGAGTGAGAGCGCTCCAGGCACCGCGTCTACGGACGCCGCAGGATGCTGATCTGGGTTGGCGGAACGATTTAGGATGAAGAAAGCGCCGGCGGACGCGACGGCCGCTCCGACGACATAGCTGACGATCGCCGCGGTGCGCTGGGAGTCCATGCGACTGTTGAGCGAGCGCACAGCGCTCAGCTCGGCGACTGCCGGGGCCCTCCCGCCCGCGTAATACCGTTCCAAATCCGCCCGGCTCCGATCGGATCGCAGTTGGAAGACCAGGCCCGCGCCAACTGTCAACGCCCCTAGGCCGATCAGACCTGCACCCACGATCCGGCTCCATCGCCTCGAGGAATCGGGAGGGCGCATTGGCTCCGGTTTGAGCTCTTCCCGCAATGGGATGCCTTGATTGTGGCGCTTCGGTTCGGCGCTCGGTGGTACCCTTGGCGGATGGATCTGGAGGACATCCGGAAAGGCGATGCTTTGGCTCGCATTGCCGGTGCAGATGAACTCAGCGAGCTCTTCCAAACCGGTCAATGAGTCTTCTGATCTGTCCATCGTTACCGCTCCCTCTCGTATTTTCTGACCGGTGGGGACTTGAATCAGTGTCGCGGAGACCGAGGTCTGGCTTGGCGATAGTTGCTCCGCTCGCGCGACGACGACCTGCTCGACGGACAGCCAACCGCCGAGCTTCACCGCGTTGGTCACCAGGAGCGGCTCATCAGCCGCTTCGACAAAGCACAGCGGCAGCGTCGGTTGAAGTGAGCTCTCGAATTCAAGGTCCACGTGCAACGAGGAGGCGGGTCCGACTTCGACGTCTCTGGAAAACGAAAAACCACTGTCCTTGGCCAGGGAAAAAGCATAGCGGCCCCGAGGCAGCTGGAGCGAAGCCGGCGTCGTTCGTTTCATCGCCAAGCCATCGACGAAAATCTCGGCGCCCGTCGGATTGGAGGAGACGACGAGCGTCGCCTTTGGCTCGGACAGGAGCTGTCGACGCACGCGATCGAACCGCGCCCGAGTGGAGGGCGGGAAGTAGTCCGCATCCATTCGATAGTCCGGATCCAGTCGCAGAATGCGGCGGAACTGCCCATCCGCCTCGTTCGTCCGGCCGGTCGCCCGCAAAATGAGCGCGCGCAAGAGCACACCGCGAACGAAGAGCTGCCAGCGCGCTGGCCCAGGGGGAAGACGCTCAACCTCCCCCAGCGCCTCGAGCACTCGGTGCTCCGCCTTGCGATAATCCGCCGCGAAGTATTGCAGCTCAGCCCCGTCGATCTGTCGCTGCAGCTCGGCGGGCAGGTGCGAAGCCGACGGCGGCAAGCGCTTCAACAGCTCATTCCCATCGAGGAGCTGCTCGCCGATGCGAGCGCGCAGCGCCTCTGTCAATTCCTCGGATTGCCGTAGCAGGTCCGGATCGTCACACCGTCCGGCCGCGGCGACCGCAGTTCGAGTCGAAGCGTGCGCTGCAAACGCCGCGAAAATCGCCCCTATGCCGATCCACTTTCCCACGAGCTTCTCCCGCGCTTCCCCGGCGTGAAGCGCCGGATGGGCGCAAGGGCGAAGCAAGGGGCGTACCAGCGCCGAAGCTGCCCGGTGGAAACAGCTGTTGCTCCATCGCTCTTGCGGAAAACCCGGCCGCTATGCGCCGGCCCTGCGGAGCCTGAGCTCGACCGTGGTCCCGACGCCGACGGTCGAGTGCAACTTGATTTCACCGCCCATTCGACCGACCAGCTCCTTGCAAATGGCAAGGCCGAGCCCCGTACCGACTTCGGGAGCCTTGGTGGTGAAGAGAGGCTCGAAGACTTTCTCCTGGAGCTCGGGCGGGATTCCGACGCCGTTGTCCTTGACGATCAGCCGTACCCAGTCGCCTTCCAGCTCCCAGCTCACCCGAATCATCCCTTGTCGAGCGGTGCCTTCCAGCGACTGGGCGGCGTTGACGATGAGGTTGAGCAAAACCTGGCAGACCTGGACGGGTCCGCCGGCAATTCTCACCGGTGGACCCTCGACGGCCAGCTTCGAGCGTTGTTTCACCTCTGAGCGAGCGAGCTTCGCCGCAAAACCGGCAACGTCGGCCAGCTCAGCTTCGGTGGATTCTTCCTCGCTTCGCGCGTGACCGCGGATGCCCAGCGCCACCTGGCGAATGTGCTTCGATCCGGTTTCGATGTCGTTGAGTATCTGCGGAAGCTCTTTCAGTGTGTGCTCGACCTCTTCATCGCGCTGTTTCTGCAGCCGAGCAGAGACGTACTCGGCGAGCACTTTCAGCTCCGTGCGAAGCGCCTCGATGTTCTGACTCATGTAGGCGATCGGGTTCATCAGCTCGTGCGCAATCCCGGCGCTGACTTGACCGATGGCCGCCAAGCGCTCGGAACGGAGCATCCGAGCCTCGATTTCCCGAATGCGCGACTGGAGCACAAAAATGCGCATCGCGTCCTCCAGAGCAGCAAGCAGATCCTCTTTGATCCAGGGCTTGACGAAGTAGCGGCTGACCCGCCCGCGGTTCACGGCATCGATTACCGCCTGAACGTCGGAATAAGCGGTGATCACCATTCGCAGGACGTCCGGCGCAATTTCATTCGCTCGTTCGAGAAGCTCGACTCCGGTGAGCTCCGGCATGCGCTGATCCGAGATCAGAATCCCGATTTCGTGTCCGCGGTTGGCGAGGATGGCCAGCGCTTCGGTCGGCAGTTGGCAGGTGATGATTTTGAACCGGTCGCGGAAATTTGCATCGAAGACGCGCAGGTTGATCGGCTCGTCGTCGACGTAGAGAACCGCGGGGGAGTCATCCGCCCGCATCAAAACTCTCCACGAGATCGCAGAGGACTTTCGAAGCCTGCCCCAATGCCCACGCCCGGCAAATTGATGAGTGAAGTCTAGGCCACCGCAAATCTGGGGGCAAAGCGCGCCCAGAGTGAAAAACGTCGGAGCGTCGCTCGCACTCTGTCGAGACTTCTCACTCCGGCCTACAGTTCCGCTTAGAAGAGCAGGCGCATCGGATGCTCCAGAAGCGCCTTCAGCTCCCGGAGATACTGAGCACCGAGCGCGCCGTCGATGATTCGGTGATCGCCGGAGAGCGTGGCGGACATCATTTGGCGAGCCACCACCTGTCCATCGCGAACTACGGGCCGCTCGGTAACGGCGCCAACAGCGACGATGGCGGCCTGCGGTGGGTTGATCACCGCCACGAACCAATCAATGCCAAACATTCCCAAATTGGAGACCGTGATCGATCCACCGGTGTATTCCTCGTGTCTGAGCGATCGTTTGCGAGCTCTCGCGGCGAGATCGCGCGCCTCGGCGGCCAGAGCTGACAGCCCCTTCACATCCGCATCGCGGATTACCGGGGTGATCAGGCCCTCGTCGATCGCCACCGCAATTCCGACGTCGGCAGTGTAGTACTGCACCATGCGGTCGCCCTGAAGCGAGACGTTCACCTTCGGTACTCGCCTCAAAGCGATGGCTGCCGCCTTGACGACGATGTCGTTCACGGAGACCTTGGTCTCCAGCGCGTTCGCCTCGTCCCGGATTTTCAGCGCCTCTGCCATCTCGATGTCGACCGTCAAATAGAAGTGAGGCACGCCCGGCTTCACCTCGGTGAGCCGCTGTGCAATCACACGGCGCATCGAGCTGAGAGGCAGTGTCTCGGGCGAGCGGCGCTCCAACTGAAGCTGAGGCATCGCGATCGGCGCCGCTTTGCGCGCCGTTGCCCCTTGGCTGATCGCGGCTTCGATGTCGCGCTTGATGATCCTCCCCTGCGGACCGGATCCCTGCAGCCCCGACAGATCCAGGCCCTGATCGTGCGCCATTTTTTTGGCCAGCGGCGATGCCCGCAGCCTTCCGTCCCCTTCGGCGACCTCCGCCCGGCGCAGCGGGACTACCTGCCCACCCGGTTCGGGACCAACCTTTGCGACCGGTGGCGCCGGAGCCCGTTTGACTTCGGTCGGCGGCGGTGGTGCGGCGGTCACCGGTGGCGCCGGCGCGCGCTTGACCTCGCTCGGCGGCGGGCCGGCGGGCGGACGCGGCTCTGGCGCGGCTGCGGCCGGCGCGGGGGCTTCCAGACTCACCTTCTCGCCCTTTTCGCCAAAGTACCCGATCGGTGCTCCGACGGGCGCAGTGTCTCCTTCCTTGATCAAAACCTTGAGCAGGTACCCGTCGTCGTAGGCCTCAACCTCCAGGTTCGACTTGTCGGTTTCGACCTCGGCAATGGCGTCGCCCGCGGCAATCTTGTCTCCCTCCTTCTTGAGCCATTTGGTGATCTTCCCCTCGGTCATTGTCGGGGAGAGCGCCGGCATCTGAATCGCTGTGGCCATCCTCACTTCTCCTCGAGATAGAGCACCTTTTTCACCGCACCGACGATTCTGGCCAGAGTCGGCTGGATCAGGTTCTCCAAATTGGCGGCGTACGACATGTTGACGTCCAGGCCGGAGACGCGAAGCACCGGCGCGTCGAGGTAATCGAAAGCTTTGTGCTGGAGCAGATCGGCGATCTGGGCGCCCATACCAACGTGGGGCCACCCCTCTTCGACGATTACCACCCGATTCGTCTTTCTCGCAGTGGCCAAAATCGCTTCTTCGTCCAATGGTCGGAGGCTGCGCAGATCGAGGATCTCCGGATGAATCCCCTCCTTCTCCAGCTCTGCAGCCGCTTGTTCCACGTAGTAGTACATTCGCGACCAGGTGATCAGCGAGACGTCCTTGCCCTCGCGCTTCACCTCGGCCTTGCCGATCGGAATCAGCAGCTCGCCCTCGGGAACTTCGCCTTTGACCGCGTACAACCGCTCGGCCTCGAACACGATGACCGGATTGTCGTCGCGGATGGCGGTCTTGAGCAGCCCCTTCGCATCCTTGGGCGTAGCGGGCGCCACCACCTTAATCCCGGGGAAATTGGAATAAATCGAATCGAACACCTGGGAGTGCTGCGATGAGAGGCGCCCTCCGGTGCCCTCGGGTCCGCGAATGACGATCGGAACTCGAAGCTGCCCGCCCGACATGTGCCGGATCTTCGCCGCCCCGTTCAAGATCTGATCCATCGCAAGAATGGCGAAGTTGAAGGTCATCATTTCAACGACAGGGCGCAGGCCGACCATCGCTGCGCCGATTCCCAATCCGGTGAAGCCGAGCTCGGAAATCGGGGCGTCCACCACTCGAGCGCTCCCGAAACGCTGAAGCAACCCTTGCGACACCTTGAATGCGCCCTGGTATTTGCCGACCTCTTCGCCGATGAGGAAGACATTGGCGTCGCGCTCCATCTCTTCGGCGAGCGCCTGATTCAGCGCCTCGCGGTACATGATTTCAGGCATGCATCCTCGCTAGCCGACCTTTTTTTCCGTCTTGCCGCTCGGCTCGATCTCCCAAGTTACTTTCAGCTCTTTGCCGGAGGGATAGGAAGGCCACTGCACCTTTTCACCGAGCACGCGCTCCCGGGGACGCACGTCCGGCTCCCCCGGCTCGACAATGGTGTCATGCCACAGCTCGTCCTCGGACGGCTCGGGAGACGCATCTGCGAACTTCACCGCTTCGTCCACGATCTTTTTGATCTGCGCGTCGATCGCATCCAGCTCCGGTTCGCTGGCCGCCTTCACGCGCAAAATGTAATCTCGCAGCCTCGGAATCGGATCGTTTTTCCGTTCACTCTCGACTTCGCTCTTTTCGCGATAGGTCGCGGGATCGGCCATCGAGTGACCGCGGTAGCGGTACGTTTGGGCCTCGAGCAGCACGGGGCCTCGGCCTGAGCGCGCATGCTCGGCGCACTCCTTCACCGCCTCGTAGACCTTCAGGACATCCATCCCATCGACCTGCTCGCCGCGCATCGCGTACGCGCAAGCGCGCTTGGCAATCTCCGCCTCAGCGGAAACGCGCGCGATGTCGGTGCCCATCCCGTATCGATTGTTTTCGCAGATGTAAACGATGGGCAGCTTCCACTTGGAGGCCATGTTGAGCGATTCGTGGAAGGCTCCCTGATTGGCGGCGGCATCGCCGAAAAGACACACGGTGATGCGATCCTCGTTGCGGTAACGCGATGCGAACGCAAGCCCGGTCCCCAGCGGAATCTGGGCCCCGACGATGGCGAATCCGCCGTAGAAATGGTGCTCGATGTCGAAGAGGTGCATCGAGCCGCCCTTGCCCTTGCTGTAGCCGGTAGAGCGCCCAAACAGCTCGGCCATCACCATGCCTGGATCAGCGCCTCGCGCCAGGGCCTGCCCGTGGTCGCGATAGGCGGTAATGACATAGTCGTCGGGTCGGATCGCCTCGGTCGCCCCCACTGCCACCGCTTCCTGTCCGATGTAGAGGTGGCAGAATCCGGCAATTTTACCCAGCCCATACTGCTGCGCAGCGCGTTCCTCGAATCGGCGGATCAGCACCATCGAACGATACATCTGTAACAGCGTTTCCTTTTTTAGAGCGCTGGCCACAACACCTCCTGGGGACCACCGGTTCTCGTCGCGCGTTGGACCGGGTCGGTCGGACCGGGAACGATGGCTACTGTCAGAGCCTCCATAGCGTCGCTGAGAACGGACTTCAAACGGATTATTCTCCGGCAATGGGCCGCTCGAGCATCGACCCGAAGTGAGGGACCGACAATACGCCTTCTAGAAGGGCCACCGGCCGCCCCGAATGGTCCGTCGCGAGATGCACGATCGTCGCCTCCGGAAAAGTTCGCCGGTAATCATTTACATGCGTGGGCTCGTTATCAAAAGCAGCAATCACCGTCCCTAGCTTCATCAGCTGTCGATGCGCCTCTCGTTTGAATTGATCGTCACCCATCTCGGGAGACGGCTTTAGAATCAGGTGCACGTTGTCGCCGGGCATCAAGAAGCCGCAATTGCGCATTGCGTCGAGGGTTCCTTTCTTCATTTCCTCGGGTCTGCCAGTGACGTAGCAGACGATCGCGCCGGTATCAGCGATCGCTTTCACGAATTGGGGGGCACCTCGAATTGCTACGTCCTCCACACAATAGCCGCTGGTAAAGAATCGCTTGAACCAGAATTCCTTCGCCTCGGGGTAGACGCGCTCGGCCTCGGCAGAGCTCATGCCGCAGTTGCGCATGGCCGCGCGCAGATCCCACCCGGAGTTGAAATGGCTGGCAGAGCAACCGGCCAGCGCGTCGATGCTGTGCTGCGCTCCAAACTCGCGCAGAATCCGCGCCTGGCGGGGCCGATTGTCGAAGACCGTCGAATCCAAATCAAACACTACAACTCCTCGCCGACCCATCGCCCGCGCGCGGGCCAGCACTCCCTCGAGGATGGGAGCAGACTGGAGAGCGCGCTCCTGTTCCATCCCGCGCGTCATGCGACCGACCGAGCAGGAACGTTCGAGCCGGGCGATCCCGAATCCGGCTGGAACCGAATCATGCGTTTGATTCCATCGCGGTCCAGCACCAGCCGGGCCAAGCGGAAGGAGACACTCTGCGATCGTCCGTCGTCAACCGAGAAGCGGAAGGCGATATCTACGTGATAGCGTTTCGCAGCACGGATGTGACCTACGGAGAAATCTTCGAGGTCGATGTATTCCAGCGCGTATTCCGGATCGTCCATGTCGCGAAGTAGCCGCTCGACATTGAGCCGGATGATATCCGCCACTCCGCTCAGCCCCGCCCGCTCGGGGAGCAGCTGCGAAGCCAGAGCGACCTCTTTCTGATAGTGAATAACCGTCTCCGCCAGCTCCCCTTGAGACACGGTGGCGAAATCGTCGTTTTGCCGCAGCGCCAGGATCTCCGCCGGCACCTGCCCTGCCGTCCGGTAGTCCACTTTTTCCCGACATAGGCCGAGCGGTCTTTTCGTCACCGGCTCGATGATCCGACTCTTGCGGTCGAAGAGGTACGGCGTGAGGGCCGACGCGAATACTCGTCTCAATTCCTCCTTGATCCGGTCCTTCATGATGTAGCCGATCACCACGATCAAGAAAAAGTTGAGGCTCACCTGCGGAAAGCGACCCTGGGCCCAAAAGGCAACCGCGGTGGCAAAGGCCATCGCCAGACCTGCCGCGAGCGCGAAAATCAGCTCTTCCCACCCGTTTCGCTGCTCGCGCCGAAGCGCGAGAAAGAGGATGTTGGTGCAGAACTTCTTCAGGAACCCCAGACGTTGTATGTACTCTTCATTGTCGCCGGCCGGGCTCAACACCGATCGCAACTGGGCGGCCTTTCGGTAGTTCTCTCCCTCGATGATCTCACTCATCAACTCCCGACGAAGATCGGCGTAGAGACCAGGGCGGGGCAATTCGTCCATCGCGGTGAGTGCTTTTCGGCCCACCCGCTCCACTGAGAGACTCATGTACTCGTCGACTAACCGTAGTGACGCTCGCGTTTTCTCTTCGAGCTCGGTACGTGCGAAGAGGGATTTGTTCAGCGCTCGGAAGCGCGCAAGCACGGCAGCCATCGCCCGAAGGGATTGCCGGACGTCCCGTGCGAGCTGGTCTTGTCGCGCCGAATCTCCCGGGTCCGAGGCGAGCTCTCGGCAACGCGCCTCCACCGATCGCGGGAATCGCCGCAGCGCGCCGCGAAAGACGCAGGAGAGGAGCTTCGCTTGGTAGATGAGCTCCGTCTCCTGCGGCAATGACTTCTGCTGAACGTACTCCTCCATTCGGAGCAACGGCGAGGATTCGGCAGAGAGGATCTCATCGAGATCGAACACCGGCGTCTTCAAACGAACATAGTTGTGGATGTCGGCATAGAAATCCTGCCGCGGGTAGGTTTCGGCATCGACGTTGAGGCTCGCGGGCAGAAAAAGATAGGCCTCGACGAGGTAGCGAGACTTGGGATCGGTCGGGGAGGGCTCGTACTCGAGTTTGATCTCGAACTGCTTGCGGTCGTGGACGTCCAACCGGTTGTGGAGCTGCGGCTGTGGCGCTGGAGGACCCACGTGATGAGTGTATTCACAAAATGGATTGCGAGACAGCTTAGGTCCCGGTTCCGGCCCTTGGGGGTACCCCGCCGGCCAGCCCGGGCGAGCTCAGCTCCACTGCGGCGGACGGGCGCTGCTGGCGCGGCTTGGCCGACCAGATGCGTCGGCACAAGGCCAGCCCGATCACTGCGAAGGGCAGCAAAAACCACGGCCAATAGCTCCAGCTGCGCTCGGTCAGATAACCCAGAGCCACCGACTGCACCGCGGAGCCAAGGTAGACGAACCCGTCGATCATCCCCACTGCGGTGGCCGCGCCACGGCGGCCGCCGAAGTCGGCGGATGCCGTTCCGCTCAGCACCCCATGAGAGCCGATGACGCACACCGACATGAGAAAGACGATCGCGCCAAGAACGTAGGGCGAGCGCGTCGCTCGCGGAGTCGCTTTGAGCGTCCGTTGTTCCCCGGCTCGCATCGCCGGCGCCGGATCCTTGAGGCGAAGGGGGATGAGTTGGCCCCCTCGCAAGACAGTCACTTCGATGGTGCCGGTGCTGGTCGGCAGGCGATTGTCCGGAACGTCAGGCGCATTCGAGCAGATGTGCCTTCTGGAATCCCAACGCGAACCTCCGAGGCAGGTGGCGGGAACAGAGGCAAAAGCCTCGCTCGGACCCTGCCAATCCTTGAAGCCGGATTGGCCCGCGACCGAGACAATCCGATCGCCCGGGCGAAGCATGGGATCTGAGGAGCTCGCCACGAAGGTGGTTGTGCTACCGAGCGCGAAAACCATGCCGATGGCGCAACCCAGCAGGACTGCGTAGAGGACGCCGGCGACCGGTGCTCTGCGCGACTGGAACAGAAGATCGCTGACCTGCCCTGCGACGTTGCTACCGATGACACCGGCCACGAAGAGAAGGCCGCCCCAACCGGCCTGGAGAAACGGCGCCAGGAACAGCGTTCCTCCCAGGCTGAAAAACCATCGCCGCGCTTTGCCGCTGCTGCGCCAGCCAATCAGCATCAGCAGGGCAGCAGCGACGAAGAAGGGAGCGACCGTCCACCACCGCCCCCAGGTCCCATCTCGCAGGTAATGGGAGGCAGGCAGCGCGAGGACCGATTTGGTGAAGATCTGATACCACTGCATCACGCCCTGCCGGATGACTCCGGTGCAAAACTCGATCAGTGCGACCGTCAACAGCACAGGGTGAGTGATGACGCGTATCATGACCCGGACCAGCGGGACGTCCGCCTCGCTGCTTTCGTCGCCGGTGTCGAAGTCCGAATGTCCCGCTTGGGAGGGTCGATCTTTCAAAACCACCAGCTCGACAAGAAACATCAGGAAGAGGATGGCCGCTGGAACGAAGAAGACCCAACGGGCTTGAAAGGCCTCGCTTCCCCCGCCTGAGCGCGCCTGAGCGAGCTCCAGGATCCACGAGTTGACGGTAAAGGCCATGAAGATGCCGCTGGCGATCATCGTGCCGAAGATGCCGCCAAAACCTCCCCGCTCCCGAACGTGGAACCAGTGGGTGTTCACCTTCACCACGGCCACCGCACCGAAGCTCTGGAAGTACATGTTCGCCGCGTAGAGGACGCAAAACCAGAACCGCAGGCTTGCATTGTTGACGCTGCCCACCGAAAGAACGTGGTCGAGGTAAAGACCCATCGACAAGTTCATCACGGCGCATCCGAGCGCTGCCGCGAGCAACGCACGCTTGCCCCCCAATTTGTCCGTCAACGGTCCGTTGGCGATAAATGCGACGCTGTAAACCGCGGTGCCGACGCTGAAGATGATCCCGAAGTCCTCGTTGGTCATCAGAACGCCGAGCGCGTTCTTTGCCACCGTCAAGTTGTAGCGGCCCATGTAGAGAAACGCGTAGCTCAGCCCGAGCGGAAACCAGTTGAGGAACCGCCTTGCTCGAAACGCGGGGGCGTGCTGCGGAACCGCAGCAGCGCCGGTGGCCGGGCCTGGGCCCATTCGCTTCTCCTTTGAATCGGGGTCCGAACCTAGCCGCAAGCTCAGCGCCCGGACAATGGCGATGGCACCTGCTCGGCCGCGAGAAAGCGGGCGACTCCGATCTCTGTCTTCGCATCTTGCAAGCGGCCTGAACGGCAGTCCTCGAGCAGCTGAACGGCCGGTCGCCACTGCAACGTCGCGCCCTCCTCGAGCGGGGATCCATCTCCGAGCGGCTCGCCCTGGGGCTTGCCGGTCACATCCACCGCGGTGAGGAAGATTTTTTCCGAGACAATTCCAGGCGCGACGAAGAAAGGCCCGCCGAGAATCTGAATCTCTTCGGAGGCGACCTGGATTCCCGCTTCCTCAGCGACTTCGCTCGCCGCGCGTTGCCGCAAGCCCTGCTCACCTTGGTCCGAGGTCTCCAGCACGCCGGCGACGATTTCCTCCACCCGCAAATGCTCCTGCGAATCGGGAATGGTGGGCTGCTTGTCCTTTCGAAAATACGCCGCGGGGCGAAGATTGTGGCGGGTAAGAATCTCGATCTCTGGTCCGCGCCGCCGGTAAATCACCACCGCTACCGCGTCCAGCCTGGGGCGGTCGATGACATCGACGCGATAAATGGTTGAGACGGAGCCATCGCTTCGGCGGTTGCGGCATCTGAGCCGACGGATCTGCAGAAATCCTTCGTCCCAGCGCGTGCTCGCCGAGCAGTCCTCGATGACTTCGATGTCCACCACGGAGGCTGGGCCGTTCTGCTTCAACCGCCGATGAATACCATGAACCGGGTGGACGCGGCGCAATCCGTCCGAAGCAAGCAGACTGCTACTGTGCCGAGGTCATCCGCATCACTTCCTCGAACGAAGTCAACCCCTGCGCCAGCTTCAGCACGCCAGCTTCGCGAAGTGTTCGCATTCCAGTCCGACGCGCCGCCTCCTGGAGCTCGGACAGATGCACTCCGCGGTTGATCAGATCGCGGATCTCCGGCGTGATATCGAGTATCTCGAAGACGCCGGAACGGCCAAAGAATCCGGTTTGCCGGCAGCGCACGCATCCGGCGCCGCGCATTAATCGAACGCCTCCTGGGAGAAGCGGAATGGGAACCTGGAGAGAGGCGAGCTCATCCGGAGTGAGCGATGTCTCGGTCGCGCAATGCGGACAAAGCCGTCGCAGAAGGCGCTGCGCCATCACTCCGATCAAGCTCGAGGCGAGCAAAAAAGGAGCGACGCCCAGGTCCTTCATTCGGCTGATCGCGCCGACCGCGTCGTTCGTGTGCAGGGTCGAAAGAACCAAGTGCCCCGTCAGCGCAGATTGAATGGCATTCTCGGCGGTCTCGTCATCGCGAATCTCGCCGACCATGATGATGTCCGGATCCTGCCGCAGAATGTGGCGCAGCGAGTTCGCGAAATCGAGGCCAACCTTTGGCTGAACCTGGACCTGGTTGAAAGCGTCCCAGACCATTTCGATTGGATCCTCGATTGTGGTCACGTTCACCTCCGGACCTGCCAGCGCTTTGAGCGCTGAGTAGAGCGTCGTCGTCTTCCCGCTCCCGGTAGGTCCGGTGACGAGGATCAGTCCATGAGGATGATCGATCCATGATTCGAAGATCGCCTTTTCGCTCTGCTCAAATCCGAGCTCAGCGATGTCGTGCACCAGCGTCTCCGGATCGAAAATGCGGACGACGACTTTTTCGCCGAATGCCGTCGGCAGTGTGGAAACGCGAAGCTCGACCTCGCGGCCGTCGCGCTCAGTCTTGATTCGACCGTCTTGCGGCCGGCGCTTTTCCGAAATGTCCAGCCGCGAGATCATCTTCACCCGGCTGACCATCGGCGCGTGCACGCCCAATGGAAGCGTGTAGACCGGGTGAAGCACGCCATCGATGCGCAGCCTGACCAGCGAGGAATCCCGCTTCGGCTCGATGTGGATGTCCGATGCCCGGTTGTCGAAGGCGTACCGCAGCAGATAATCCACCGCCTGAACGACGGGCTTGTCTGAAGCTTCCAGCTCCTGGTTGCTGCTGAGCGAGACCAGCTGCTCGAAGTTCTGAATGTCCGACGTGCTGCCGAAATCGGTAGCCGCTCTGGCGAGCGTCTTCTTGAAACCATAAATGTCCTCGATCGCCTTGAGGATGTCTGTCTTCGCGCAGAGCACCGGCTCGATTGTCAAACCGCAGAGGCGATGGAGATTTTCGAACAGCTCCCGGTCGAACGGGTTCGCCACCGCGACCACCAGCCGAGCGGGATCAATTCGCTCCAACGGGAGCAGCACGTGCTTGTGGGCGTAAGGTTTGGACACGGTCCGCGTCGCCAAGGCCATGTCTAGCTTCAGAGGATCGATCTTGCGGTAGGCGACTCCGGCGAATTTGGACACTGCCTGCGAGATGCGATCTTCGTCCAAGGTCAGACCGCGCCCGTTGGGCAAGGCGATTTGAAATGCGGCGACGATTTCCACCGGAGAAACGTCGTACCTGGCTTCCTCCTTTCCCCCGCCCCCCAGCTGCTTGAGGACTCGAGCGCGGGCTGCGCCTTCCTTGGCTGCGATTTCGTGAGCCTGCTCAGGGCTGAGCAGCCCCTCGCTCACCAGCGCTCGCAAGACAAAGGCAGTGTTGAAGTCAGCGCCGGTCCTCTGGATCGCGTGCGCGGTCGCGGCTGGCATCGCTCCAGAGAGCTTAGCCGCGAATCGCCCGCACCGCCGCGGCGACCAGCGAGGAGGATGTGGGCTGGTCTGCGACCGCCGCGACAATTATGCCCCCCGCCGCCAACGCGTTCGCGGTCGTTGGCCCAATGGCAATCACCGCTGCCTGGGATAGCGCACGGCGTCCGACGTCTCCGGCGGATTCGAGAAACGCTTCGACGGTGCGAGGCGATGCGAACAAGACCAGGCGAGGCGGGTTGAGCTCCAGGTCCGCCAGAGCCAAGCGGTCGAGAGCTTTTTTCTGCGTGCGATACGCGGCGACGCGCACGACTTGGATTCCGTCGGCTTCGAGCGCCTCCTTGAGCTCGAGCCGGCCTTCCTCTGCCGCCGGAAGAAGCACGAGATCGGTCGGGCCGATGAGGTGGCGAATGGCGTCGAACAACCCCAGGCCGGTGCTCTTCTCCGCTTCCCGAGCAATTGGCAGGCTCAGCTGGCGCGCCGCCTGCGCTGTCTTCGGCCCGACGACGGCGATCTTCGAATGCCGGAGTAGAGCCAACGTTCCCGCCGCGCGCGTGGCCTCTGCAAACGCTTCGACCGCCGATGGGCTGGCGAATAGGACCCAGGCGTAACGGCTCACGCTTTGCGCCGCCGCGCGCAGAGCGCGGTCATCCTCCGGAGCCATGATTTCCAGAAGCGGGGTCACCGTCACCTCGGCGCCCTCCGCCTCCAACAATGCGCACAACTCTGCCGCCCGCGGGCGAGGACGCGTCACCAGAACGCGAATCCCTTCCAGGCGACCCATGCCGGGTGGACCTAGGAATCGGGAACAGCGGTGGGGTTCCCGCCAAACGCCTGGAGAATCTCCCGGCCGCCTCGCGAGGCGATTTCTTGTGCCAATGCTTTGCCGATTGTCACCGCGGTGCGGCTCGGCCCGGACCGCTCTCCCCGAATCACCGTCTTTCCGTCCGGGCTGCCAACGAGGCCGCGGAGCCGGAGTGTTTCTCCTGTCAAGATTGCGTGTCCGGCGAGGGGCACGCGGCAGCCGCCTTGCAGCTCCGCGAGAAACGAGCGCTCCGCGGAGACCTCGGTGCGGGTTTTTTCGTCATTCAATGGAGCAAGCAGCTCCCGAACCTCTTCATCTTCGGCGCGGCATTCGATCGCAAGTGCGCCCTGCCCTACCGCGGGCAGCATCACTCCGGCGTCCAGCACCTCTGCGACTTGACCCTCCAGCTTCAGGCGACGCAGCCCAGCGACGGCCAGAACTACTCCCGCCAAGCCTTGCTCGCGCATTTTTCGCAACCGGGTCTCCACGTTTCCTCGCAGGCTCACGATTCGCAGGTCCGGCCGCCGCTCCAACAACTGGCATTGGCGACGGAGAGAGGAGGTTCCGATCGAAGCGTCCCTCGCAACATCGCCGAGGCGAGCCACCGATGGGCTGACGAATGCATCGCGCGCATCTTCTCGCGCCGGGACGGCGGCGATACACAGCTCCCCCGGCACCAGCGTGGTGACGTCCTTGAGACTGTGCACGGCCAGGTCCGCATTTCGCTCGAGCAAGGCCTCTTCAATCTCCTTGATGAACATTCCTTTGCCGCCGATTTCGGCAAGCGGTGCTTGGAGAAAGCGGTCTCCACTCGTGGTCATCTCGATCAGCGAGGACTGCAGACCGGGATGACGGCGCGCCAATAAGTCGGCCACGTGCCGCGCTTGCCAAAGCGCAAGCGGGCTTTTGCGGGTGGCAATTCGAAGCGTCCTCACCTCTTCGAGCCTCCGGAGCCGGCTGTCTTCAATTCCCCGCGAGGTGGTCTTGGGTTATCCGCGGGCGGTGAGGCGCCGGAGTCGAGGCCGAAAAGCTGCGCAGCGGCGTCCGCCAAGCGATTCGCGTCTTCGTCCGGGCGAAGCTCGCGCAAGCGCGCAGTTGGCTCGTGGAGAAGCTTGTTGATAATTGCTTGCGCCATCGCCTGCACCGTTCGGCGCTGCTTTTCGGACAAGTCTGCGCCCAGGTTTGCCAGCGTCCGTTCCGCCTCCGCCTTGGCGATTTGGTCGGCGCGCGCCCGGAGCTGAGCCAGGACCGGGATTCCGTCGCGAATGCTGCGGGAGCGCACAAAGCGAGCGATTTCCTCGGCGATGATCGTTTCCGCCTTGGCGGCCTCCGCGGCGCGAGCTGCCGAGTTGTCGGCGACGACCCGCTGGATGTCATCGACGTCGTACGCATAAACGCCATCCAGCTCGCTCAAATCGGGAGCGATGTCCCGCGGCACGGCGAGATCGACCATGAACAGCGGCCGGTGCTTCCGAGCGCGGAGGATCGGGAAGACGATTTCCTTGGTGAAAATGTAGCTCGACGAAGCAGTTGAGCAGACGACCAGATCGGCGACCGTCAGCGCTGCGTGCAATTCATTGAACTCTCGCACCTGCCCTCCGATCTCGGAGGCAAGCTGCTCCGCGCGCTCCCGCGTCCGATTGGTGACGAAAATGGGCGAAGCACGCGCACTTCGCAAATGTCTCGCCGCAAGCTCGCCCATTTCTCCCGCGCCCACCAGAAGCGCCGCCCTGCCCTCCAGGCTGCCAAAGACTTTCGTCGCCAACTCGATTGCTGCCGAAGCCATGGACACCGCCGCTCTTCCAATTTCAGTCTCGGAGCGAATTCGCTTGGCGCTTGCGAATGCGGCGGCGCAGGTGCGGACGAGCTCTGGCCCAGCGGTTCCCACGCGCTGCGCCAACTCCAGTGCATCCTTCACCTGGCCGAGGATCTGGGCCTCGCCAACCACCATCGAGTCGAGGCTGGCAGCGACTCGAAACAGGTGAACGAGGGCAGAGTCGCCGTCATGCTCATACAAATGTTGCAGCGAGTTGTCTCCTCCGAGCGAGGAGAGCACCGAATGCAGCTCACCCCTCGCTTTTTCCGTCGATCGGGCGAGGGCGTAGAATTCCACTCGGTTGCAGGTGGAGACGACCATGGTCTCCCCAACTGAATTGGAGACGCGCTGCAAAACGTCGGCGATCTTCTCCGGGGACAGCGCCATCTTCTCGCGCACGTCCAGGGGCGCAGTTTTGTGAGACAAGCCGATGCAGAGCCAATCCATCAGCGAAATACCCCGAGGTGACGACTCGGATCGTAAGAGGACAGGAAGGAAACCAGCAGGACGCAGAAGCCGGCCATCGTCAACACTGCGACTCTGCGCCCCTGCCAACCGGCAAAGAAGCGGGCGTTGAGCAGGACTGCAAAGATAATCCAAGCGACCAAGGTGGCGATCTCCTTCGGCTCCCATTTCCAGAACAACCCATCGGTGGAGCTGGAGAAGAACTCGCCGGTGACCGGAGTCACCGAGAGGGCCACGAAGCCCCAGAGCACGAGCTGCTTGTTGAGCTGGTCGAGGAACGTGAGCGAGGGCAGCCGGGAAAACAACACCCCGAAGTGCTTGCCCTTCATCTGCCGCTCCATCAGCAAGTACATCAGTGCGACGCCGGTGGCTACCGCAAAAGCCGCGATCCCAATCAACGCGATGGTGATGTGCACTGGGAGCAGTGGCCGTCGGAAACCGCTCGGCATCGGCTCGCCGCTGGTCGACATCAGCAGCGCTGGAATCAAGACCGCCACCGCCGCCGGGCCGATGAAGGCACCCATCACCGGGATGCGGTATCGCAGGTCGAGAACGAAGAAAATCGCCAGGAGCAAGAAGGCGACCGCCGAGAGACCTTGGGCGAGACCCACCGGCATTCCACCTTGGCCCGCCAGCGCACTGCCCAGGGCAACGGCGTGGATCAAAAGGCCGGTTCCAATCAGGATTCTGCCGGCGACAGCAAAGAAGCGCCACTGGCGAACGAGGAAAGCGAGGTAGAGGATGGCCGCGGTGGCGTACTCGTGACAGGCGATGGAAAGCAGTGTTCGGCTCATGTCCAGGCCGTTTTGTAAACAAAGCGCTGGCTTATGTCATCTTGTCCAAGAGAAAGGCCGCCAGCAGATCTGCGTCCAGCGATTCCTCCTTCTCGTTGTTGACGGGTGGCCAAGGCAGCTCTGCCAGGTAGCCCTGGACCACCTCGTACGCGTCGTCGCCGAGAATGACCGAATCCAGCATCTGCTCGGCGCCCATTTGCTCTAGCTGCTCGGGCGTCTTCACCGTCGCCACCAGCCCCCTGGCGTCCGTGCCGGAAACGAGCTTCGAGAAGTGCACTGCGGGAGCGACCAAGCAAGTGATTTGATCCGGTTCGACGAAGAGCTTTCCGTCCTGGAGGTCGGCGCGGGCGTCGGCCGCCCATTCTTCGAGCTTCGCCTGAGGCAAGAAGAGCTTGATCATCGAGCGCTAAACCGTATCACTTCCCGTCATCGCATTCACCAGCGGGCCTACATGCGCGAAAGGCAATTCGATTTCCGCGGCAACCTAACGAGCGATCGCGCATCCAAGCCGGTACAATGCGGGCACAGCCTTGCGGAGCGCAGAACAACGTACTAAGTGGCCTCGCCCGCAGGCCGAGCGAACTTGAAGAGGAGAAATCATGGCAGGCGACGTTTTCAACATTGGCGACAACGAGTTCAAAACCGAGGTCATCGACTCACAACAGCCCGTCCTGGTTGATTTTTGGGCAACTTGGTGTGCGCCGTGCCGGGCGATCGCACCAGCGGTAGAAGAGCTGGCCTCTCAATACAAAGGCAAGGTGAAGGTGGCCAAGCTCAACATAGATGACAACCAAGAAACCCCGCAGCAGTACGGGGTTCGCTCAATTCCAATGCTGTTGGTCTTCAAGGGCGGCGTCGTGGTTGAACAAATCGTCGGTGCCGTACCGAAGGCGCGGTTGGAGGAGGCACTGAAAAAGGTCCTCTAGTTGTTTTTTTTGTCACATTCTGTTGACACGAGGCGCAATATCAGCCAAACCCCAAGGTGTGCTTTGGTGTCGTTGTTAGTCTTATTCGCAGTTTCACATGGAGATTTGGATATGGCTCGGCCTCGCAAAACCTCTAGCCCCATTTCGTTGGCAACGAATCCCAGCCTGATGTCCTGGGCGGAAACGATTGGAGAAGCGCTCGGACGCGGAGTCGCGCGCGGAATCAACACCGGCATTTCGACCATCTCGCGCGGCGGCTCCGGCATTATGACCGCAATGTCGACGATGTCGACACTGCCTCGGCGGCGCGGACGCCCGCCGAAGGCGCTGACGGGCGGTCCGGTTCCAGCTGAACGGCGTTGTAAGGTTGAAGGCTGCGGCCGTGAAGCGCGGTCCAAGGGCCTCTGCTCCGCGCATTACCAGGCTGAGCGTCGCCGGCTGTTGGCAAAAGCTTAGCTCGGCCAGACCTGCAGCGCGGCGCTTGGGCGAGCTCCGTCTATTGCTCCCAAGGGTCGCGGGCGGTGGTGACGCGAACCAGTTCCCAAGCGGCAAGCGCGTCCACCGCGCGCTCGAGTTCACTGCCGAGGGCTCGCGCGCGTTTGGATTGCAAGTACTGTTGCACGAACGAGCGGAGCTTTTGGCCAAGAAAGAGCTTGGCCAGGGTTACTTCGGTCTGGCTGAAGAATTCCAAGAAGCGAATACCGAATCCGCTCTTCGCCCCCCCCGGGCCAGTGTCGGGCCGTTCCTCGCGGACAATTTGCGCGCGAGCTTGAACGGGTTCCTCCGTCTCGTTCAAGCGGAAGCTGACTCGAAGCTCGGTGTGAATGGGGAGAAAGAAGCTGCTTTGTAGGAAAGCGCCGCTGACGCTTAGGTTTACCCCGCGCAACGAGGCTGCAAATCGCCGCTCCGAGCCTTCGCCAATCCAAAGCGAAAACGGAGCCTGGATGTCGATCCGCGGAAAACCTCGATGCTCCTCGGCGTCATCTTGGCCTTTGGTCCTACCCGGGCTTGCCGCAGGTGCAAAAGCAACGGACACCTTCTCTGAGGCTCTTTTCGCCATCTCATTTCCTTCCATCAGGGAGTCTGACTGGCGCTCGCTTGCTTCATACACCCAAGCGGTCGCCCTGCAAGCTGCGGAACAATTGACTCACGGCTTCGCAGGCAGATGCGTGGCTAAAAGATGTGTCGCCGCATGCTGATGTTCACCAGCAGCCCCAAACCGAGCATCACGCTGACCAGCGACGAGCCGCCGTAGCTCATCAGCGGAAGGGTAATGCCTGTCACCGGCAACAGTCCGCTGACCATTCCAATGTTTTCGAAGACCTGCCAGAAAATCATCGCCGCCACGCCGACCGACACAAAGGCTCCGAAGCGATCGCGCGAATTGAAGGCGACGCCCATCGCCGACAACAGGATGCAGCCGTAGAGCGCTATCAGCAGAAGGCACATCAGGAACCCGTGCTCCTCGGCCCAGACGGAAAAGATGAAATCAGTGTGTTGCTCGGGCAGGAAAAACAATCCCGTTTGCGTTCCTTGCCCCCACCCTTTTCCGGTCAGCCCACCGGATCCAACGGCAATCTTCGACTGAGCTGAGTGATAGTTCGAGCCTCGGAGATCCCTCTCTGGATCCAGCCAACTGGCGATCCTTTGGCTCTGGTGGTGCTTGAGCAACTGCCGGATCAAAGTGCGGTGGGGCTCGGCGGTCTCGCGGATGTAATCGTTCCAGATAATGCCCGCCACCAGCAAGCCGGCGACTCCCAGTGCCACCACCACCGAGCGCTTCACCTTCGCGAAGAGAATGAGCGTCGAGGCCGTAAAGAGAAGCATCATCGTCGTTCCGAGGTCGGGTTGAACGAGGACCAACCCCATCGGCACGAGGCTGATCAGCACGGGTCGCCACAGGCGCACCAAGCCGTAACTGTCATCGGTGGGCCGGTAATCGTCGTGAAAGAATTTGGCCAGCATCAACACCATGCCAATCTTCATGAACTCGGCGGGCTGTAACCGCAAAGGCCCAAGGGCGAACCAGCTCTCGGCTCCCTTTGCGCGATGACCGAGTACCTTGAGCGCCAGCAGGGCGCAGATGTTGAGCAGATAGACCGGAACGGCCATCCGGTAGATGAAACGATAATCAACCAGACACACCGCGATCGCCGCGGCTACGCCCACCAGCAGGTTGATCATCTGGTTAGTCCAGACTGGGTTGTGCGGCGGACGCGAAGCCGAAGCGAGATTCCAGATGCCCAGCGCGGACACCGCGAGAATGGAGCCGATCAAGCCCCAGGGAACGTGCGGGACCATCCGCCTTTCAATTCCAAGCTGCATCAGCGGATGCTCGGAGGCGCGGTCCGCGCGTAGGCCTTCAGCGACGGATGCTCCGGCACTGCTGTCCGCTCGATCGCTACCGAGCTCTCGTCCTCTTTCTTGAGCTCGAAATACCTGCGAATGATCGCCATCGCCCCCGGCGCTGCATCAGAGGCGCCGTGTCCACCGTGCTCGTTGAGAACAACCACTGCAATCTCGGGGGCGTCCGCTGGAGCGAATGAAGCGAACCAGGCATGGTCCCGCTCCCAATAGTCCATGTTTTCCTTCTTGACTCGAACGGTGCCCAGCCGAGCGACCTGCGCCGTTCCCGTCTTCCCTGCAACCTTGATGTCCTTCAGCCGCGAAGCATAGGCCGTTCCGCCCGGCTCGTTGACGACAGCACTGAGAGCGTCGATGACGATCTTGTGATGCTCGGGGGGGATATCGACGTTGCGAACCAGCTTTGGGTTGAACTCTTCGATCACTTTGCCATCCACGGATTCGACGCGCCGGACCACTTGCGGCTGATAGACGCTCCCGCCATTCGCGATCGCCGCGTATACCATCGCCAACTGGAGTGGAGTTACATTGTCGTCGCCCTGCCCGATTGCGCTGTTGAGCGCCATCCCTTTGGTATAGCCTCCCGGTGTTTTGCGATTGTGGTAGTCGCTGCTGGGCATGATGCCCGGGACCTCCGCCACCACTCCAATGCCGGTGGGCGATCCCAGGCCGAGCGCGGTTCCCATCTCAGCGATCGGGTCGAGTCCAAGGGTGTCGCCGACCTTGTAATAGTAAGTGTCGCAGGAGTGCTGCAGCGCCCTTCGAGCGTCGACGACTCCATGGCCATGACTCCAGCAGCGCCAAACGCGCGAGCCAAGGCGATATCCTCCGTTGCACGTGGCAGTGGTTTGCGGGCTGAATGAACCGGATCTGAGCGCGGCGAGCGCGGTCACCGGTTTGAAAGTAGAGCCCGGGCTGTAATGCTGAGCCACGGGTCGAAAAACAAGCGGCTGAAGCGGATCCTTAACCAAGCCAGCCATCTGACTCGCGCTGACGCGGCCGGTGAGCAGGTTAGGGTCGAACGAGGGGCGCGAAACCATCGCCAGGATGAATCCGGTCTTGATTTCCACGGCCACCGCCGCCCCGGCGTCGCCTGGAAACACTCTCTCCGCCTCCTCCTGCAGACGCGAGTCGACCGACAAGACGATGTTGGCACCCGGCTGCGGCTGGAGTGGATCCTCGCCGGCGAGAAGCTCGCTAAGCCCGGGAATCGGCTCCCCGCGGGCGTTGACGACCTCCTTGCGCATGCCGTCGGAGCCGCGAAGCTTGGCTTCGAAGTAGCTCTCCAGTCCCCGCCGTCCGACGTAGTCCCCAAGGGCATAGCTCGCTCCGGCGTTGTTGAGGCGCTCGAGCTGCTCCTGATTGATCTCGTTCATGTACCCGAGCAGATGCGCCAGCACCGCGCCCTTCCGATAATTGCGGTGCGGGACGCGCATCACCTCCACGCCCGAAAGTTCGATTCGGTGCGCATTGACGACGTCCAGCTCGTCGCGGCTCAGATCGATTCGAACCAGCGCCGGTTGAAAGTTTGCAGCAAGCTTGCCCGCTTTAACTGCATCCTTCGCGTGTTGCAGCTGATCGGCATCCCATCCGAGGTAGAGCGCGAGTCGCGGGAGCACCTCGTCGAGACAGTTCTGACAAAAGGCCGGCGTCACGAACAGGTCGAAGGACGGTCGGTTGTCGACGAGAATTTCTCCGCGCCGATCCATGATCATCCCTCGGTCGGCGTGCAGCCGAATTCTCTTTACGAAGTTGTCGACCGAGCGGGCAGCGTAGTCATCCCCATGCGCGATCTGCAGCCGATAGAGCTGCACCGCCAGCAGCAACAGCCCCGCGGTCATCGCCAGACCGACATAGCCGAGGCGCGTTTTGAGACTGCGCCCCGCGCTGTCCTGTCCAAGAGTCATTGATTACCTGAGCAGCCCAACCTCGGACCGTTCGCCGCCGGAATCAAATTTTCGGAACAGCGGGTAAAGCGCGAGGGCGGCCAGGCCGGTAAGCGCAACCTGCAACGGGAGAGCGGAGAGAGTGGAGCCAAAAGCTGCATCCCGCGAGGTGAGCCAGGAGAAGAAGATGGCAAGCAGGCCGTGGCCCAGATCGGCCGCCATCGTGAATATAACAAATACAAGCGCCGACCGGACATCGACCAGAGAGGCAGCGAGACGGCCAACCAGGAAGGTGAGAACAGCAAGAAAGGTGTAGAGACCTGTGGGACGTCCGCTCATCAGGTCGAGCAGGTAGCCAACCACGAAGGAGGAGAATGCGCCTTCGACCGTGCTCGCGCGCAAAGAAAGAAACGCCACCACCGCAACCGTGACGTCGATGCGAGTGACTGATAGGCCGAGGTATTTGACCACCACCGATTCAAGGGTGAGCAACAACAGTGTGAGGGCGACTGTGGTAATGAACTTCATGGAGCGAGTTCGGCGCCGCGGCGGGCCGGGGTGATGCTCACCGGAGGCGGCGCCGCGGGGCTGGTTCGAATGACCAGGACCTCTTCGAGCTTGGTCATATCCACTGCCGGGGCGATCTCGGCGCTCTGTACCATGCCGTAGTTACGTCGGTGAAGCGAGGTGATTCGTCCGACAACCAGACCCGCGGGGAATACACCATCCGTGCCCGAGGTCACCACTTGATCGCCCTCCTTGAGGTCCTCGGTGCGCAGCGCGTTGTCGAGCTGAAGCGACCGGTTCTCGCCCTTGCCCGTCGCCGTGGCGCGCACTCTGGAGCGCTGCACCTTCACCCCGATCCGGCTGTTGGGATCGGTCACCAGCACCACGTCCGCATTGGACCCGGTGACGCGCTGAATGATTCCGACCACGCCGTCGGGCGTGATGACCGGCATGCCCCGGCGCAGGCCGTCTGCTTCGCCCCGATCGATCCGCAAAGACAGCAGCGTGGCCGCCGGATTGACTCCGAGCACGCGAGCCATGAGCTGCGGGTCGGGGCTCGAGCGGGAATAATCCAGCATCCTCTTCAACCGCTCATTCTCTGCGCGAACCTCCGCCAGCTCGTTCGCCTCCGATCGAAGCCGCCGATTCTGTTCTCGCAGCTCCACGTTTTCCGCACGCACTCCGCGCAGAGCGGCGTAGCCATTCCACGCAGAGCGCGCGCCGTCGAGAGCCCAGATCAATGCTCGCTGCAGCGGCGAGGTGAGGGCGAGCACCGCTCGGTCAATGATGTTTGGCTCCCGCGAAATCGGGCGCTTGCTCAGGAACGCGCCGAGCGGGTACAGGAGCAGAACGCTCACGAGGATGAGCTCGCGGTTCCGCTTCAGCAGTGTCAGCACAATGCGTCCAGGTTCTCTAAGTTCGCCGAATCCCTTGCATTTTCCCGCCTGGGATCCTACAGAGTCAAGGTGAACGCCCCCGTCCCACTCCGGCGGCGCCAGCGTTCCCATCAAACAAAGCAGCTTCGATGAAATTCACAAGATTCTGCCGTCGCACCCGTACCCGAACGCTTCCATGAATTCACATTTTGACCCGAAGCGACTGATTTCATACCTGTTCATTCTTGCAATCGCGGTTGTCTTTACGCTGCAGTTCGGCCCCGGCAGCCGAGGTTGCGACCAGCCTCTGACCCCTCAGAAAACCAACGCGGCGGCGGTGGTGAACGGGAAGGAAATCCCGGTGCGAGACTTTGTGAACGCATACAACAATCAATTGCAGTTCTTCAGGGTCCAGGGAAACAACATTCCAAGCTCGCTCGCTCGGCAACTCGGCCTCCCCCAGCAGGTCCTGGACCAACTGGTGACCGGCGAGCTTCTCGCTCAAGCCGCCGATAAACAGGGCATCGTTCCGTCCGACGCGGAGCTGCAGGAGCTGTTGGCCAAAAACCCCGATTTTCAGAAGGACGGAAGCTTCAACCTCGAGCGGTACAACCAGGTACTGCGCGACTACTACCGAAAGAGCAGCATCGAATACGAGGCCGAGCTTCGCCGACGACTTGCCGCGCAGAAGCTCCTGGAGCTGGTGGCGAGCGGCGCTGTGGTTTCGGAGGAAGAGGTCAAATGGAAGTTCTACCGCGAAGGCAATAAGGCGAATGCCGCGTTCGTCCGTTTCCTGCCCACGATGTATGCGAGCGCCGTCCCCCCGCCCAAGCCGCAGGAGCTGGCGACCTTTCAGAAGGAGCGCGCCAAGGAGATCGCCGACTACTACCAAGCCAATCGCTTTCTCTATCACACCCCAGAGCGCGTTCGAGCCCGGCACATTTTGATCAAGGTCGAGAAGGATGCTCCCGAAGAGCAGAAGAACGACGCTCGTCAAAGGCTTGAGAAGATCCGGCAGGAAATTGAGGGCGGAAAGGACTTTGCCGCCGCGGCGAAGGATTACTCGGAGGACCCCGGGAGCAAAAGTTCGGGGGGCGACCTCGGGCTCAACGAACGGTCGAACTGGGTCCCGGAGTTCGCCAGCGTGGCGTTTTCGCTCCAGCCCGGTCAAATGTCGCAGCCCGTTGAGACGCAGTTCGGCTTTCATCTGATCAAGGTCGAGGAAAAGAAACCTGGGGAAGACAAAGATTTGAAGGATGTCGAAGTCGATATTGCACGGCAGCTCTACACGAAAGACAAATCGAAGCAGTTGGCTCGGGCGGCCGCCGAAAAAGGCCTTGCCGCTGCACAAAAGAGCGGAAAATCGCTCACCGAGCTCTACCCGGCGGAAAAGGACAAGGACAGCAAGGTGCCGAAGTCGCGCTTCGAGACGGAAAGCAAGCCCACCGGCGTTCAAACCGGCTTGTTTAGCCTCACTGGCAACGACATTCCGCAGCTGGGATCTGCTCCGGAAGTCGCTCATGACATCGCTGCCGCCGAGGCCCCAAAGCTTTTGAGCAAGGTGTACTCCGTCGGCGAAGGTTACTCGCTGGTTCAAGTGACCGAGCGGCAGCACCCCAGCGACGCCGAGTTCGCCTCGCAGAAGGAGAAGTTGACCTCCGACGCTCTCCAGGCAAAGCAAGCAGAGCTGCGCGACTCGTATCTGAAGGCGTTGAAGAAGGGTGCCAACATTCGGCAGAACGAAGACGCGCTCGCTCAAATCGCAAACGCGAGTTAATGAGCGAGTGCCGCCAGTCCAACTCATCCTTGCTTCTTCTTCGCCTCGCCGACGCCAGCTGCTCGAGCTGCTGGGTCTAAAATTCGAAGTGCGGTCTGCAAACATCGACGAATCGATCCAGGGGGGAGAAACCCCGTCCGCTTACGTGGAGCGCGTCGCGATGCTCAAGGCGGTGCGAGTTGCGACGCAGATGCCGCAGGCCTTGATCCTGGGCGCGGACACCGCAGTCGTCGTGGATGGAAGAATCCTCGGTAAGCCCCAATCGCCCGCCGATGCTCGGCGGATGCTCACCTTGCTCTCCGGGCGTTCACACGCCGTGCTGACGGGGATTGCCCTGGCCGGCACGGACCAGTCTTCGCGGATAGTCGAGTCGCAGATCGATTTCCGAGTACTCTCGCGCGGCGAAATCGACTGGTACATCCGCACCGGAGAGCCGATGGACAAGGCAGGAGCGTACGGCGCACAAGGCATCGGAAGCTTTCTCATCCAATCTGTCCACGGAAGCTACTCCAACGTCGTCGGCCTCCCGTTGGCGGAGACGCTCCTCTTGCTCAATCGGGCGGGGGTCTCATTTCCCTGGAGCGGGACTTGAGCGCCGTCGCTGACAACCTCGCGACGGTCCGGCGGCGAATCGAATCTGCATGCGCTCGAGTGGGGCGGTCCGCTGGCTCGGTGGAACTGATCGCGGTCTCCAAGCTCCACTCCGCGGCGAGCATCCTCGAATGCCGCGCAGCAGGGCAGCTCGACTTCGGAGAGAATTACGCCCAGGAGATGCGGGACAAGGCCGTCGAACTCGCCGCGGTTGGCGATCTTCGCTGGCACGCGATCGGCCCTCTGCAGCTGAACAAGGCGAAGTACGTGGCGAAGCATGCCGACGCCTTCCACGCCCTGGACCGAGCGGATGTCGCCGGGGAGCTGTCACGCAGACGCTCGGGCAAGCCTCTGCGCTGCTTCATTGAGATCAATCTCGCGTCGGAAGCGTCCAAGAGAGGTCTGGAGGCGAGCAGGGCAAGCGAGTTCCTCGATTCAGTTCGGCAGCTTCCCGGCCTGGAAATCGTCGGCTTGATGTGCCTCCCGCCGATGGCCGCCAGGGCGGATGACTCGCGGCCGTACTTTCTCAAGCTCAAGGAATTGGCCGTGGAGCTGAAGCTTCCTCAGCTGTCGATGGGGACCACGGCCGACTTCGAAGTCGCCATCGAGGAGGGTTCCACTGCCGTGCGCGTGGGTACTGCGATATTTGGCGAAAGACCAAGCGCCTGACGGCGCTGATCAGATCTCCCGCAACTTCGCTTTCCCTTCGTCGGTAACGTGCACCAAGTACTCGCAGCCGCAGTAATTGCACAAGATCTCGTCGCCGTTTCCGAACGCCGGGTCGCACGGGTTATTCGCGTTACAGCTTGGGCAATCGAACTCCTTGAACGTCGCCTTTGCGCCCGTCAAACGGCTTTTGTCGTCCTCGTCCTCGTACTGGTCGATTGGCACGATGAGCCTCCTACCTGCGCACAGCCCAAATTGTCGACATTGCCCCTGGAGGTGGTTCGATCATAGCTCGCTTGGCACAGTTTGGTGTAGGGCGTAGCGTTGGCTCGAACTCCGAGACTGGCGCCGTGAGAGTTGGACCCCGGAAGCGCATGCGCGCAATTGCCTTTCTGACGACCCTTCCCTTTGCTCTCGCGCCGCGAGTTGCTTCGGCCGATGCCGCGCCACCCCCTTCCGACGCCGAATGCCGGCCGTTGCCGCCGATCCGCATGCCGTTGTCGTTCGTAACCGGAGAGACGCTGGAGTACGAGTTGGACGCGATGGGGATCGCCCAGGCCGGCAAATTGACCACGCGGGTCCTACCGATCCGGGAGGGAAAGCTGCCGGTCGAGGTCAAGGCGCAGACGAATACGCTGTTCTCCAAGGTGCGCCGGGTGAACGGGGTGGCCACGACCTACCTGGACTCGCAGACGCTGCGTCCCGTGCGATACGTCGAGGACGCCACCGAGAACGAGGTCCGCAAGTACGCCGCAGTTTCGTTCAGCGCGAAAGATCGCCGGGTGAGCGTTGAATACAAGCTCGGCAACCGAGGCGGCCAGAACCAGTTTCGCTCCGCCGGTGACGCCATGGACGTCACTGCGACGGTGTACCTGATGCGGCAGTTGCCGCTCAAGCAAGGCGTCGTCTTGTGCTTCGACGTCTATGGGGTCCGAAGGCTGTGGCGCCTCTCCGCCAAGGTCGAGGCGCGGGAGCACGTTTCCCTTGCCATCGGCGAGTTCGAAGCTTGGCATGTGTCGGGGACAGCGGTCCGCCTGGATGACTACCGGCAGCGACGCGAAGTCCACCTCTGGATCTCGGACGACCAACGCCGGCTTCCGCTCGCACTGCTCGGGGCGATCGACCTCGGCGCGGTTCGCGCGCGTTTGATCGCCTTCTCACGCCCTGGCGATAAGAAGGTGCGCGCTCAAGGCAAGGAGAGCCTTAAGTGGTGACTCAAATGAGCCCACGCGCCCGGCGAATCTGCTCCACGGTCTTGTTGTACTCGATATCGAACGCGGACGTGCCCTCCTGGAGGTGCTTGAGCCGGGCGCGCGCCTCCTTGTCGATCTCGTCGTCGACATCGAGGTGCTTCTTCATGATGCCGTAGATCTTCTGCCGAAGCGTGTTGTCGGCCGCGAAAACTTCCTCCACGTTGCGGCTGATCAGCAGAAATTCGATCATCTGGTTGATCACGTACTCGATCCCCTCGTCGCCCATCTTAAAGCCGCGAACGTCCGCCATTTCCCGCTTGACCTGATTGAACTTGCTGTAGTCGTAGCCGCGGCGCTCCAAAGCCTCTCGAGTGGCCTGGTTCACTCGCTCCTCGTTGGCCAGGTATTCGCGCATGATGGCGGAGAGGTCCATCTCCGCGTCCGCGATCCTCAGAGGCTCCACCTCGATGTCTCCATCCTGCATCAGTCTCTGGACGCTCTCGCGCGAAATGATGGGGATCACCTTTGGGTAAAGCCTCATATTCCTTTCCTCGGCCTCCTCGGCACGGATGGCACGATTAGCTGCGCTATAAAACACAGCGAGGGCACGTCGCAATGAAAAACCCTGTCACCTGTGCTTCTTTTTCGATCCCGGAAGTACACCACCGGTCCAGTTTAATCACCGATCGCCTCGAGCGATCGCACTTTCTTTGGATTGACCACTTTTGCATCCTCGAGCGAGGCCTCGCGGATTGTGTCTTCGGCCGGGCCTACCTTGTGCGCATCCCCGTGTAGGAAGGCATGGATTCGCTCCGCCACCGCTGAGCCGAGCCCTTCTACCTCGCTCAGCTCCTCGATGCTGGCGGCGCGCACTCGCTTGAGGGATCCAAAGTGCCGCAGCAGCGCCCGCTTGCGACCTTCACCTACACCCGGAATATCCTCAAGCACCGACCGGAAATTGCGGCGGCGCATCAGCCGCTGCTGGAAAGTAATCGCGAAGCGATGGGCTTCATCCCGGATTCGGGTTAGCAGGAACAGCTCAGCGGAGTTCTGCTTCAGCACCAGCGGATCCTTTCGATTGACGAGGAACAGGCGCTCGGGGCTGCGATTCGCCTCATCCTCGCTCCCTCCCTCGTCCAGCTCTCGGCTCTTCGCCAGGGCCACCATTTCCACCCCCGTTACACCGAGATCGCGCATCGCGGCCTGCGCCGAGGCGAGCTGACCTTTGCCGCCGTCAATCACGATCAGATCGGGCAGGTCGCCTTCGCGGACCCCTCGAGCCAAGCGGCGAGAGATGACCTCGTGCATGCTCGCGAAATCATCTTGACCGGCAATGCTTTTGATCTTGAAGTGGCGATAGCGGGACTTATCCAGCTCACCATCGGTAACCGCAACCTGCGATGCGACGATCGTCGCTCCCTGAAAGTGGGAGATGTCATAGCACTCGATGCGCTTTGGAACTCGCGCAAGATGCAATCGCTCTTTGAGGTTCTCAAGGATCGCTCCGGTCTCCTCTTTGGTGCGCTTGCGGTCCTGAAACGCCTGCTCGGCATTGCGCTGACTCATCTTGACCAGCTCGAGCTTCTCCCCTCGGCGAGGCACCAACACCCTGACCTTCTCTCCCTTGCGGTCCGAGAGGAGGTCGGCCAGGGCGGAAATCCCCTCCGGCTCGGCGGGGAGCAGGACCTCCTTGGGCACAAAGTTCTCGTTGTCGTAATAGAGGTTGATGAAGGAGGCGAGCAGCTCGTCGTCGGGAAACTCTTGACCGCTGAATGGAAAGCCTTGGCCCCCGGTGATCCGACCGCGGCGAACATAGAGAGCGTAAATGAGCAGCCGATCTCCCTCGCGATAGAGGCTGAAGACATCCTGGTCCAAAGGTTCAGTGATCGCGATTTTCTGCCGCTCCAAGCTGCGCTCGATGGCGAAGAGTTGATCGCGAACCCGGGCCGCCTCTTCAAACCTCAGCCCGGCGGCTGCAGCTTTCATCCGCATGCGCAGCGCCTCCACCAGCTCACCCGCCTTACCTTCAAGAAAGAGGATCACTTCCTCCACGCTCTTCGCGTAGGCCTCCTCCGAGATCGGGTAGACGCAGGGCGCTGGACAACGATTGATCTGGTAGAGGATGCATGGCCGGCGTCGATTCTCAAGCGCGTGGTCAGAGCAGGTGCGGAGCTGAAAATAGCGGTTGATGATCCTGAGCGTTTCCCGAATCGAGCTGGCCGAGGAATACGGGCCGAAGTAACGGGCGCCATCTTTTTTGAATCTCCGCACCACCTCCAGCCGCGGATAAGGCTGGTTCGTCGCCAACCGCAGGCAAATGAAGTTCTTGTCGTCCCGAAGCTGGACGTTGAACCGCGGCTTGTGCTTTTTGATCAGCTCGTTCTCTAGAAGCAGAGCTTCCTTCTCATTGCCGACCAAGACCGTGTCCAAGTCGCCCACCAACTCGTCCAGCAGCGGGATGAAGGCGCGCGAATCGGTGGTCCGGGTGAAGTAGGACCGTACCCGATTGCGCAGGTTGACCGCTTTGCCGACGTAGATCACCGCGCCGTCGGCGTCCTTCATCAAGTAGACACCCGGGGCAGACGGCAACGAAGCCAGCTTTTCTGTCAACCGCGGGTGCACGGCTACCTCTTCTTGCGATACCTCGCCGGTGGACCTTTCCGGATGCGGAACTTCTCTTCGCGCTTGGGCGGTGCGAGAAGGAGCGCGCGAGACGGGGCTTTCAGCCCTAGGTCCATATCTTTAAGCAGCGCAAGTTTGTCGCGCCACTGCGCCGCTTGCTCGAACTCCATCTCGTCCGCGGCTTGCCGCATGTTGTTCGTGTACTCGGCAATCAGTTTCTGGATTTGATCCTTGTTGAGCAAATCATCGCCGCTCTCTGCGGCGAGGGGAAGCTCATATGGGCTCGCGTCGTAAAGCTGGGACGAGAGGTCGAGTATGTTCTTCCGGACCCCCTGAGGAGTGATCCCGTGCTCCTCGTTGTACATTCGCTGCGCATCTCGCCGGCGGTTCGTCTCGTCTATCGCGATGCGCATCGAATCGGTGACCACGTCCGAGTACATAATCACCTTCCCTTTGAGATTCCGGGCCGCGCGGCCGATCGTCTGCACCAATGAGACGTGCGACCGCAAAAACCCCTCCTTGTCGGCGTCGAGGATGGCCACCAGCGACACCTCTGGGATGTCCAGCCCTTCGCGAAGCAGGTTGATGCCGATCAGCACGTCAAACTCGCCCCTGCGCAGGTCGCGGATGATCATCGTTCGCTCCAGCGCATCGATGTCCGAGTGCAGGTAGCGAACCTTCACACCGACGTCGGCATAGAACTCGGTGAGATCCTCGGCCATCCGCTTGGTCAGCGTGGTGACGAGAACGCGCTCATTCGCCGCCGCGCGCTTTCGAATCTCGTCGAGCAAGTCATCGACTTGGTTCCCTACCGGCCGAACCTCGACCTCGGGATCCATCAA
>Ga0126379_10000160_pt1 | contig 33552 bp, 26 predicted proteins | sample PanSoiMetPlot_24_FD_92640 | JGI IMG/M metagenome (GOLD analysis project Ga0126379, IMG submission 92640) | Tropical forest soil microbial communities from Panama - MetaG Plot_24 | ecosystem: Environmental > Terrestrial > Soil > Tropical forest > Bulk soil | place: Panama | collected 2016-02-17
AAGGACGGCGCCAAGATGGTTCACGCCGTCGCCAACGCGGCCGTCCCGAAGTTCACGGTCATCATCGGAGGCTCCTTCGGAGCCGGCAACTACGGGATGTGCGGCCGCGCCTACTCGCCGCGCTTCCTCTGGATGTGGCCCAACGCGCGCATCTCGGTCATGGGCGGCCCGCAGGCGGCCTCGGTCCTTTCCACCGTCAAGCAGGAGCAGCTCGCGCGGGCCGCCAAGCCGCAGATGAGCGAGGCACAGGTCGCGGAGTTCGAGCGGCCGACCCGCGAAAAGTACGAGACCGAGGGAAACCCCTACTACTCGACCGCCCGCCTCTGGGACGACGGCGTCCTCGACCCCGCCGAGACCCGAACGGCGCTGGCGCTGGCCATCTCGGCGTCGTACAACGCCCCCGTCGAGGAGACGGAGTTCGGCATCTTCCGGATGTAGGCCGGACTCCGGCGCGAAAAAGCTAGAAGCGTGCGAGCTGGTTCAATGCGGAAAGCACGATCCAGAAGTTGACGCCGTCGCTGCAAGCACCCCAGGGCTGCGAGATGGATCCCGTCGGGAAGCTCCCCAGGGGGGAAAAGTCCGCGGCCTTGAAGAGGGTGACGCTCTGCGAGTCGTTGTTGGCCACCAGGATCCGCTGCCCGTCGAACGCGACCGCGACCGGGTAGGTCATGTTGTTTGCCGTGATCGTGGCGAGGATCGCTCCGGTCGAGGCGCGGATGACGGTCACGGTGCCGTCGAGATTGCCGGGAACCCAGAGGTTCGTGCCGTCGAAAGCCGGAAACGTGGGCTGGTTGCCTACGGTCACGGTCTGCAGGATCGCCCCGTTAGAGTCCAGCTTGAAGAGCCTGTTCGCGATTGCGTCCACGGCCCAGACGCTCGAACCGTCATAGACCATTCCGCGGAGGTCGGAGAAGCCGGTCGTGACCGTCGTCGTCGTCCAGGGTAAGGCTGCGCCCGGGGTGACGAGCTCGAGCTCGCCATTCGCGACCCAGATCCGGGTCCCGTCAAAGGCAATCCCCTGCGCGTTTCCCAGGCCGAAGGTCGCCACGGTTGTGGTCGCGCCGGCAGCCTGGCTCGGGTCGATCCGGGAGAGCTTGCCGTTTCCCGAAACGAGGACGCTTCCCATCGCGACCAGGACTCCGTAGGCGCCGGATGCTCCGGTCCACGTCTCGAGGAGGCGTCCGTCGCTCGCCCGCACCCGCGATACGCTGTTCGAACCGGAATTGGCGACCCAGATGTCCGTACCGTCAGAGGCGGCGAGGCGCGGCGCATTGCCGACGGTCGTCAACCCGAGCACGGTGGCGTTCTGGGTCGTCCAGAACTGATCGAGCGCGGCGCGCCGGCTTCCACGCTTCAGGACGCCGTCCACGGTCCGCGAGAGAAAAGCCGCCATCTGCAAGCGCGTCACGTTGGACGTTGGGTCGTAGGTCGTGGCGGTCGTCCCGGTCGTGATTCCAAGGTAGAAGATCTCGAGGACGAACGGGCAGAAGACGTCTGCGGCCACGTCGGTGAATGGCCCACACGCTCCCAGCAGTCGGCCCGCCGCGCCGGAAACCGCCACCGCAACGGCGAGCAGGGCCGCGACGGGCGCTGCGGGGCGACGACTCCGATTGGCCATCATGTTTGCTCTTCCTGTATACACCATCGCGTCGCGCGTTCGCTAGAATGGCGGCGATGTCTCTGGCTTTCGTGGTCCTTCTCGCGGCGGCCCAGCCCGCGCCGTCCGCGTCGCTCCAGGCCACGGTCGAGCCCGAGACCGACCTCGCTTTCTCCATCGTCGTGGCCGGCGGCGCGGGCGATCCGCAGGGCCGGATCAAGGTGGAGCTGACCTCCTTCGAGCTGACGGCGATGGGCGAGGCGCGAACGGAGGGCCGCGTCGTCCTCGCGATCCGGAATTCCTTCTCGTTCCCGATCTCGGCCGCGGTCTCGAAGTGCGCGGTCAAGGTCAACGGCGTGGAAATCGGCGAGGGCAATTCCGGGGATCGGAAGATCTCCGCGAAGAAGAGGAAGGCGCTGGAGATGCCCTTCCGCTCCGAGAAGAAGAAGTTCAAGGCCGCCGCCGGCCCGATGTGGGTCGAGGGCGCCTGGGTCCCCGCCGAGCTCGCCGGCTCCCTGACGCTGCGCGTCAACGGCAAGGACCTCCCGGTCGATTTCCACTTCACCTACCGGATGGGCACCGACGGCGCCCGCGAAGGCGTCTTCGCCCACCCCCTGGCCCGGTGAGCTCCTGACCTCACCGAACAACTCCCGGCTTCGCATCGAGCGGGGAGCCGTTGCGCGGGTCGCGCTGGCGCGGCCGGAGGTCCGGAACGCCTTCGACGACGCCCTGATCGAGGAGTTGACGGAAGCGTTCGCATCGCTCGGCGCCGACGGCGAGGTCCGGGTCGTCGTCCTTTCAGGAGACGGCCCCTCCTTCTGCGCGGGCGCCGACGTGGCGTGGATGAGGAAAGCCGGCGGTTACACCCGGGAGGAGAACGAGGCGGACGCCCTGCGGATGGCGCGGATGCTTCGAACGATCGACGCTTGCCCGAAGCCTGTCGTGGCGCTGGCCCACGGGGCGGCGATCGGCGGGGGCATCGGACTGGTCGCCGCAGCCGACATCGCGATCGCCGCGGAGGGGACGGTCTTCTCGCTGGCCGAGGTCCGGCTAGGGATCCTGCCGTCGGCCATCTCTCCCTACGTGCTGCGCGCCATTGGGCCGCGTCAGGCGCGCGACCTGTTCCTGACCGGTGACCGGTTCGACGCCCGGGAGGCCCATCGCATCGGTCTCGTCCATTCCGTGGTGCCGGCGGACGGGCTCGAGGAGGCGGGAAAGAAGAAGGTGGCGTCGCTCCTGGCGGCTGGGCCGGAAGCCGTCGGCGTGGCGAAGAGGCTGATCGAGCAGGTCGCCGGGAAGAACCCGGAAGAGGTAATGCCCCTGACCGCGAAGACGATCGCCGAGCGCCGCGCCTCCGGAGAAGCCCGGGAGGGACTGACGGCCTTTCTGGAGAAGCGGCCGCCCTCCTGGTTGCCGAAGTAGGACCTACATCGCTCGCCTCGCGACGAGAATGCCGAGTCCCGCAAGGAGGAGAGCCAGAAGGGCGAACGGCCATCCCTGGAGCATCGGGATCGGCGTATTCAGCGACGGGGGCGTCGCCGTTCGAGTCGGCGTCGGGGACGCCGCAGCTGTCGATGTCGGCGTCGGGGTCGGCGAGGATGTCGGCGTCGATGTCGGAGTCGGTGTCTGTGACACGCCCGGCCCTAGGACGAAGAAAGAGCTCGTCGCGGCAGCGGGCAGGTTTGCGGCGGAACCCGCGTAACTCGCGGAGAGCGTGAACGTCCCTCCCGAAAGCGGTGTCAGAGAGCAGCTCGCGAGGCCGTTGCCGCCGGTCGTCCCGGTGCAGCTCTGCGTACCGAGCGAGAAGAGGATGGAGGCTCCGGCGATCGCGACCGGCGGATTCTGGGACACGTCCACGAGGGAAGAGCCGAGCGTCACCGGTGTGCCTGCCGTGCCGGACGTCGGGAAAGAGCCGAAGCTCAGGAACGTCGTGTGCTTCCCGGTCCCCCAGGTGACCCTGGCGGTGTTGGACTTCAGCGTCGAGCCGCCAACGGTAACCGTCGCCGTGATCTTGTCCGTCCCCGCGAAGACGCCCGTGTAGCTGACCGAAGCCTTGCCGCCGGCGTCGGTTCTTCCCTCCTGGACCAGGGAGTTCGCTCCCTCGATGGCGAAGAAGACGGGGGTGTTGGCGGGCGCAGCCGCGTTGACGATCGTCGCGGTAAAAGTTCTTGAGGTGCCCTGGGCGGGGTTGGGGGAGACCGAAGACGGCGACAACGCGAGCACGGGCCCCGGTGCCGATGGGGCGAAGCTGCACGAGCCGTCCGCGGCGGTGATCCTGTCGACGCGGTCGCCGTTGGAAACATAGGCGCAGCCGTCCGGACCGGCGTTGATGAAGAGGGTGTGGGCGCCCCCCGTCGCCACGTTGGAGACGGCAGGCGGATTCTGAGTCAGGTCGAGCTTCGAGATGCCCACGTTCACGTTTGCGCCGCTGGCAAGGAGGAAGGGCGGACTGCCGGGGTTGGCCGGATTCAATGCCGGCAGGATGCCTTCGACGTTCGGAAGGGCGGTCGAGAGATAGGTGCAGGCGCCGGCATTCTGCGCGTTCGTTCCGGCGATCTTCACGATGTAACGAACGTTGGCCGTCACGGTTCCCCCCGGGAACGAGCAGGGCGGCGTCACGAAAGGAAATGCCTGCGTCCACAGCGTGCCGTCAGAAGTGAAGTTCATGCCGAGAGCGTGTCCGGGAGAGGAGTAGATCGAAACCACCGGCGTGGCGGACTCGGGGTTCGCGATCCGGTAGATGTTCTCCGTCCCCCCACCCGGGGGACACGGCGTCGAAACGAAGAGGTCCCCCGACAGAGGGTCCGTCGAGATGCCGGTCGCGCACGGGATACCGGTCGCGACCGTGCGAAGGATGCTCGCATCGGTCATGTTCAGCTCGACGACGTCGCCGCCGCTTCCGCAGAACTGGCGAGCGACATAGAGATGCAGACCGTCCTTCGAAAACGTCAGGCCGTGCGGGCAGGTCGGAAGCCCGATGGGAGGCGTTACGTCGGGAAGCGTTCCAATCAGAGTGCCCGCCCCGGCGGTTCCCCCCGCCGGCGGGAACTTGTAGAGCTTTCCGTTCGGGTAGTTCATGGCCCAGAGATTCCCGGCCGGGTCCCAGGCCGTTCCGGACACGCCGACGCAGTTGGTCGCCAGGGCGAACCCGGTCTCCGGACTCGAGATCGACCAGCCCGACTGCGGGACCTCCTGGCCGAGGTTGCAGTTGGATCCGCTTCCGTTGGTGAAAGACACCTGCGCCGAGCCGGGCACCGGCAGATTGCCGTCGGTGACGTCCGTGGCCGCATACGTGACCGTCTCGGTAAAGATGTCGGTGACGCTGAAGGTGACCTGACCGTTCGAGCCGGTGACGGCGGGCGTGGGTCCGGCGACGCTCGACCGCCCGTTTCCCTGCGAGAGGGTCACGACCTTGTTCACCGCTCCGTTGCCCTTGGAATCCTGGAGCGTCACCGTGATCGTCGAGGCGGCAACGCCATCCGCCAGGACCGTCGGGGGATTGGCGCCGATCCCGCCGGCCGTCGCCGGCGGCGAGACGAAACTCATCACGGCGGTCTGGGTCAGCGGGACACCGTCCGTCACGTCGGTGGCCGTGAGGGTCACGTCCTCGATCGTGGTGTTCTTGATGGTGAAGATCACGGCGCCGTTGGCCACGGAGGAGACGGCACTTGCTGGAGTGATGACGGCCTGGCTCCCCCCGTTCTTGGCGAGCGAGACGGTCTTCCCGGCGACCGAGTTGCCGTCGGCGTCGCGCAGGAACACGACCGCCTGTGAAGTCGAGGTGCCGTCCGCCGAGACCACCGTGTTCATCAGCGTGATGCTCGACTGGTCCGCGCTGACGGCTCCCGGGGTTGCCGGGACGAGGGCGAGATGCAGCAAGTCGACGTTGGGGGATCCGAGGCCGACGTGCGCGAAGTCGCTTCCCAGGCTTGCGGCCGAGTGGAAGGCGTTGGTATTCGCCAGGGGGTAGAGGAGAGGGTTGAGATTCCCCAGGTTCTGCCCTTGGGCTTCGTTCAAGAGAGCGGTGAAAGCCGCCCACGTCGGCGCCGCGCCGCTCGTCCCTCCGTAGCGCTGGGGCGAGGGACACCCCCCGGCACTGGCCTGACAGATGACGACTCCTCGGGCCGGGTCGGAGTTGGAGACGACGTCGGGCACGGAGCGCATCGAGGAGGGGTTCAACGCGTTCTGGTACGAAGGCTTCGAGAAAAACTTGCTGACGCCGAAGCCGCCCTGCCCGGTCGGCGGGACGTTCGACGAGCCATTCCACCAGGTCTCGCTGGCGTAGGTCGCGGCGGCGCCCGCAAGCACCGAGGAGCCGCCGACGGCCGTGGCGTTGGGCGAATCCGCCGGAACGCCGACCGTGTTCGGGCTGCCGTCCAGGCAGGTGGCGCCGGTATCGCCGCTGGCGTTGAAAACACTGATCCCCGAGGCCGCCGCCGTGGCCAGGATCGCGTCGATGCTCTGGGCGTCCGACGCCGTTGTCTGGTCCTCGCAGTAGCTCCAGCTGTTGCTGATGATCGTCATTCCGTCGTTGATCATCCGGTTGAGGAGCGTCTGGAAGCTCGTCCCCGCGCCGGTGAAGGGAGCGTCGTAGACGAAGACCTGGGCGCCCTGCGCGAGCAAGAGCACGTTGTCGATGTCGAGCAGGACCTCATTCTGGTTCGCGCCTGCCGGAGCGCCGCCGTTGACGTCCACCTTGCTGACATTCCCGATCACCGTGGGGGGGATTCCCACCAGGTCGATGTAGTTGCTGACGTCGCTCATGGCGAAGGTGTCGAATTCGAGCAGGCCGACCTTCTGCCCGGCCCCGGTCACATTGTTCCAGGCGACCGTCGAGGCGGCTGCCAGCGAGACTCTCGAAGAGGAGGGAATCGCCGTCGGCTTCGGCGGCTTGAAGTGGGTGCACCAGTTCTCCCCCTGGGTCCTGGCGTTCGACGTCCCCCCGAAGGTACTGACGCACTGGCCCACCGCCGTGATGCAATCGTCGTACTGCTGGTTGAGGTTCTTCTCGTTGGAGGACTGGACTCCGATGAGATTGCCCCAGAAGCCGCAGGCGATGCCCTCGAGGAGGTCCGTGCTGGGACTCGGCCGAGCGAGGTTCGTCAATCCGGCCACGGCAAGAACGTGCGGCGCGATCTCGTCCGGGAGCTCCGGATCTGCGTCGTTCGCATAGAACACGCGGTCGCCGAGCGCGTAATCGCCGATCCGGACTCCGAACGCCTGCTCGGCGGCCGCCCGCGTTCCGCGCGCGGTCAGCGTCAGCCGGTTCGCGGAGCCCTCGACCAGCGTCAGGCCGCTGCGCTTCAAATAACTCGCGACGAGATCGTAGGACTCGGGCGAAGGGCCGAAGCGCGCCGAGACTTCCCGCGGGGAAATCCACTTGCGGAAAAGGGGCGATCGAGAATCGTAGAGCTCGGCCAGGAATCTCTGGAACCCGGCCGGATCGTCGCGTTGGAGCACGACCGTCACCGTCAAGGGCGCCTCCTCGAGTCCAGCAAGCGCGGCGGACTGCGCTCGTGCGCCCGGCGGGCGGATGAGTGTCGCCCGCTGCAGGACGGGAAGAACGTGTCCCTCCAGCCGCGTCTTCTGCCCGGCTGACCCCGTCATACCCAGGATGAGCTGAGAGCAGATCCAAACCACCGCGACGATGCTCATGAGACGACGAGACATGACGCCACCTCCAGAGCGGAAACCGCTTGTCTTCTCGAGTGTCTAACGTGCTGAGCGGACTGAGCGTTTCTGATCTGTTCCCGCATGGAAAGACCGAGAGTAAAATGATCTGAGCGAGACAGCAGAATAGTACGGTCAGGAAATGTTCGAGGTCCTTTAGCGGCGCCTTAAATCTTCTAAATTCTTTCTTATTCGTCCCAGCGGATGAGCGAACAACGCCGGTTTTACGAGTTCGCAGGCTTTCGGATCGACGAGGGCCGCCGCCTCCTTCTGCGGAACGGAGAGGCGATTGCTCTGACCTCCAAGACCTTCGACACGCTTCTGGCGCTGGTGCGTCAACCGGGAAAGGTTTTGTCCAAGCAACAGCTCATGAAAGACCTCTGGCCGGCCACGCACGTCGAGGAGGGAAACCTCGCCGTCAACGTCTCGGTTCTGCGAAAGGCGCTCGGCGAGAGCCGCAGCGATCACCGCTTCATCCTGACGGTCCCGGGCGTGGGCTACCGGTTCGTCGCCGCCGTCGAGGAAGTCCTCGAGGAAGGCGGCTCGAGGGTCAACGGCGCCGCGCCCGCCGAGCCGCCTCCGCCGCCCACAAAGCTTCCGCCGCCGGCGTCCGCCGCCTTGCGTCCGTCGGCGCATTTCTTCTGGGTCGCGCTGCTGCTCCTGGCCTCGGCCGCCTTTGCGGGCTACCGGCTTGCGGGACATCCCGCCGGCGATCCGCCCGCGCCCGGACCCGAGGCGCCGGTGAGATCGCTGGCCGTTCTGCCCTTTCAGCCTCTCGTGGCGAACCGCCGCGACGAGTACCTGGGCCTCGGAATGGCGGACGCCCTGATCACGAAGCTCTCCGGCGTCCGGCAGCTGATCGTCCGGCCCACCAGCGCCGTGCTCCGCTATGCCGGCCGCCCGGCCGATCCGCTGGCCGCCGGACGCGAGCAGAAGGTGGACGCGGTCCTCGAAGGGACGATCGAGCGAGAAGACGAGAGCGTCCGGATGCGGATCCGGCTGCTGCGTGTCCGGGACGGCTCCTCCCTCTGGTCCTACCAGTGCGACGAGGCCGTCTGCTCGAACATCTTCCTGCTCCAGGACCTCGTGTCCGAGAAGATCGCCGAGGCGCTCCTCGTCGAAGTCACCGGCGCCGAGCGCACGACGCTGCGCAAGCACTACACCGAGAACGCCGCCGCATACGAGGCCTACGTCAGGGGCCGTTATTTCTGGAACGAGCGGACGTCGTCGGGCTTGCGAAAGGCCATCGAGTGGTTCGAGCGCGCCGTCGCGGAGGACCCCAACTACGCGCTCGCGTACGCGGGCCTGGCGGACAGCTACAGCCTCGGCGTCTGGTACATCCCGATTCCGGCGAGCGAGGCCGTCCCGAAGATGACGGCGGCGGCGCGAAGGGCGCTGGAGCTGGACGACCGGCTCGCGGAAGCGCACATCGCCATGGCGAACGTGCACTCCTTCGCCTGGGAATGGGCGGAGGGGATCGCCGAGCACCGCCGGGCGATCCAGTTGAACCCCGGCTACGCGACCGCGCGACACTGGTTCAGCCTGGCTTTGGCCCTGGAAGGCCGGATCGAGGAGGCGATCGTCGAGGCCCGGAAGGCCAGGGAGCTCGATCCTCTCTCTCCGAGCATCAGCGCGGACCTGGGGTGGGTCTACTACCTCGGCAGGCGGTACGACGACGCGATCCGGCAGTACCGGAGCACGCTCGAAGCCAACCCGGACTTCAGCCTCGCTCACTTCGATCTGGCGCTGGCGTACTCGGCCCGAGGGATGCATCGCCAGGCGGTCGAGGAGATGTCACGGGCGTCGGACCGGGGAAGCGACTACCTGGCCGGGCTCGGGTTCGTCTGCGGATCCGCCGGGCAGCGGGAACGTGCCATGCGCGCTCTGAAAGAGCTGGAGACGCTCTCGGCCCGAAAGTACGTGCCGCCGTACCACTTCGCCTGGGTCTATGTCGGGCTGGGCGAGCGGGACCGCGCGATCGCGTCCCTCCAGAGGGTCTATCGCGAGCACACGCAGCACGTGGTGGACTTCAAGATGAGCCCGATGCTCGACAGCCTGCGGGGGGACTCGCGCTTCGAGGACCTGGTGAGGCGGGTCGGCCTGTAGCCGGACTCTAGGAGCGTGTCCGACTATTTCTATTCGGGCACGCTCCTTCTCTGAAGCGGGGGACCTTGCGGTCCCCCGAACCCCCTAGCCGGCGGGCGGCGTCGAGTCCTTGTTCTCGGCCTCCGCGGGCGGCGCGGCCGCGGCAGCCGGCGGCGGCGTCCGCTTCGACGCCTCGTCCTCCATCTCCTTCTTGCAGAAGTAGCACTTGACCTTCGCGCCCGGAGCGGTGTCGGGGCGCCAGGCGAAAAAAACTTTTCCGCAGTTGGGACAGACGAAGCGCTTCTGGACCCCGCTCATCCCGCCTTCGATGGACATCTACGGCCTCCGAGTCTCCGGCCGGCGAGCATAGCGCAGATAGAATGATCGCCCGGAGGATCTCCATGAGACGTCTGCGCGTTGCCGCCCTCGCGGCCATCGTGATCGTGTCCGCCGCCGGCCTTGCCAGGCGGTCGGCCGCGCAGGCCGCTGCGCCCCGGGTCTCGGCCGCCGGAGATTCCGGCCTGATCGGAGAGGTCCTCTCGTCCCGAAACCGGATGGAGGAGGACCTGCGGGTCTTGACCGACGAGATCGGGGGCCGGGTCACCGGGAGCGCCGCCTACGAGGCCGCGCTCAAGTGGGGAGTCGAAGCGTTCCAGAAGGCCGGCGCGGATTCGGTCCGCCTCGAGTCCTACGACGCGCCCGCGCGCTGGGAGGCGGAGTCGGCCACCGCGTCCGTCGTCTCTCCCTACCGTTTCCCGCTCCGCGTCGCGTCGTTTTCCCTCTCGCCTTCCACGAACGGGGTCGTGACCGCGCCGCTGGTGGACGGCGGGACGGGCCGCAAGGCGGATTTCGAGAAGCTGGGCGCGAAGGCCAGGGGCGCGGTCGCGCTCGTGCGGACGAAGCCGATGAAGAGCTTCGAGGACCTCTTCGGCGAGTACCTGATGGGGCCCGAGATGGTCGAGGCGGCGAGGTCGAGCGGAGCGGCGGCGATCCTGTTCCAGTCTAGCCGCCCTCGCGACCTTCTCTACCGGCACCAGGTCAACCTCGACGGGAGGCTCTCGGTGATGCCGCTCGCCGAGATCGCGCGCGAGGACGGATCGCGGGTCGCCCGCCTGCTGGAGAAGGGACGTGAGCTGACGGTTTCGCTGGAGATCCGCAACCGCACCGGCGGGCCGTGGAAGCCGCAGAACGTCGTCGCCGAGATCCGCGGGGCCGAGAAGCCCGACGAGATCGTGCTCCTGGGCGCGCACCTGGACTCCTGGGATCTCGGCACCGGGGCGCAGGACAACGGCGTCAACTGCGCCCTCGTTGTCGAGGCCGCGCGCGCGATCGCCGCCGGGCCGCGGCCCAGGAGGACGATCCGGTTCGTCCTCTTCACGGGGGAGGAGTTCGGGCTGCTGGGCTCGCGGGGATACGTCGAGTCGCACCGGGCGGAGCTCGACCGCCACGTCGCGGCCGTCATCCACGACATCGGCGATGGGCGGATCAACGGGTACTACGACAACGGCCGTCCGGAGCTGGCCGCCGCGCTGAACCCGATCCTCGAGCCGGTCGCGGCGTGGGGCGCCAACGGGCTGGTGGACGAGGCGCTGCTCGGCACCGACAACTTCGACTTCCTCCTCGAGGGCGTTCCCAACCTGGTCGCGAGCCAGGACGCCGAGCGCTACCTGCCCGACTACCACGCCGAGTCGGACACCTACGACAAGGTGGATTTTCGCGAGGCGCGGATGAACGCGGCCATCGCCGCCGCCACGGTCTCGGGAATCGCCAACGCGCCGTCGCGCCTGGGCCCGCGCCAATCCCGCGCGGACGTCTCGAAGCTGCTGGACAAGAGCGGCCTGGCCGACCAGATGAGGACGTGGGGAATCTGGCCCGAGTGGGAAAAAGGCCTTCGAGGCAGGAAGTGAATTGATCCGGCGCCTTCTCATCGCCAACCGCGGCGAGATCGCGGTGCGGGTCGCCAGAACCGCGGCGGAGATGGGCATCGAGCCCGTCGCCGTCCACAGCGAGGCCGACGCCGGCTCCTTTCACGTCCGGCGGATCGGGAGGGCCGTCTCGCTGGGAGCGGGGTCGCCCCGGGAGACCTACCTCTCGATTCCCCGAATCCTCGCCGCGGCCCGGGAGTCCGGCGCCGACGCGATCCATCCCGGCTACGGCTTTCTTTCCGAGAGCGCGGAGCTCGCGCGAGCCGTGGAGCAGGCCGGGATCGTCTGGGTCGGCCCGCCCCCGGCCGCGATCGAGCAGATGGGGGACAAGGTCTCCGCCCGCCGGCGCGCGAAGCGGGCGGGCGTGCCCGTCGTGCCCGGCACCAACGGAGCCGAATCCTCGGACCAGGAGCTTCTTCGCAGGTCAAAGGAAGTGGGCTTTCCGCTACTGGTCAAGCCGAGCGCCGGCGGGGGCGGGAAGGGCATGGCCGTCGTCGAGAACGCTGCGGCTCTTCCAGCGGCGATCGAGCAGTCTCGGCGCGTCGCAGAGGCAGCCTTCGGGGACGGCCACGTTTACCTGGAGAAGCTCCTCGAGAGGCCACGGCACGTCGAGTTCCAGGTCTTCGGCGACCGCCAGGGCAACGTCGTGCACCTCTGCGATCGAGAGTGCAGCGTCCAGCGGCGCCACCAGAAGGTGGTCGAGGAGACCCCGAGCGCCGCCCTGGACGCGAGGCTCCGGGGAGCGATGGGCCGCGCCGCCGCGGAGGTCGCCCGCGGGGTCGGCTACGTCGGCGCCGGGACGGTCGAGTTTCTCCTCGACGAGAAGCGAAACTTCTACTTCCTGGAGATGAATACCCGGCTCCAGGTCGAGCACCCGATCACCGAGGAGACGCTGGGCATCGACCTGGTCCGCGCCCAGCTCGAGGTCGCCGCCGGCGAAGCTCTGCCTTCCTCGTGGCGGGCGGGCAAGCTCGTCCCGCGCGGCCACGCAATCGAGCTTCGCCTCTACGCCGAGGACCCGGAGACGTTTCTTCCCCGGTCCGGAAGGATCCTCGCCTGGGAAACGCCGAAGGGCCCCGGCCTGCGGGTGGACGCGGGCGTCGCGGAGGGCTCCGAGGTCGGGCTCGACTACGACCCGCTGCTCGCCAAACTCATCGCGTTCGCCGAAGACCGGCCAGCGGCGATCGCGCGAGCGAGGCGGGCGCTGGAGGAATGGGTCGTGCTCGGTGTCGAGACCAACCACGACCTTCTCCGGGCGGTGCTCGCCTCCGGGGAGTTCGAGTCCGGGGACTACTCGGTGGACCTCGTCTCTCATCTTCCCGCGCGCGAACGCCCGAAGGCTCCCGACGCGGCTTGGGTCGCCGCCGCCCTGGCTTTCTCGGGCCCCGCGCCGCGGGCCGGCGCCGCGAGCCCGGCCGTGGCGGAGCCGTGGGATGCCTCGACTGGATGGAGGGCCGGCGAGTGAAGGTCACTCTCGGAGACGAAACCCGGGAGGTGCGGATCGAATCCGGCGCCGCCGTGATCGGGGACCGGCGGGTCGAGTTCTCCGCGACCGGCGCGGGCGAGAGGATCGAGACGCTTCGCGTCGGCGGGGAGCCGCTAGCGGTCCGGATCGTCCGCGACCGGGACCGGGTCTTCGTCTGGTGCTCGGGGGAGGCCTTCGAGTTTCGCCGCTCCGGGGCTCGCGCTCCGCGGCCCGGCGAGTCAGCCGGGGGGCTCTCCGCCCCGATGCCCGGACGGATCCGGCGCGTCGTCGCGTCCGAGGGGAGCCGGGTCGCCCGCGGCGACGTGATCCTGATCCTCGAAGCGATGAAAATGGAGCACGCGATCCGAGCGACGGCCGACGGCGTCGTCGCGCGGATCTGCCACTCAGAGGGAGACCTGGTGGACGCCGGCACCGCGCTCGCGGAGATCCGCTAGATAATTACCGGCAATGGAACCCTGGGAAGAGCACGCCATCAAGCGGCCCCACCTCCCGTCGCGGGTCACGGTGTATGAGGTGGGCCCGAGGGACGGGCTCCAGAACGAGAAGGAGTCGCTTCCCGTGGATGTGCGCGTGGCCTACGTGGACAAGCTGACCGAGGCGGGCCTTCCCGCCATCGAGGTCGGCTCCTTCGTCTCGCCGCGCGCGGTGCCGCAGCTCGCGGACTCCGAGGAGGTCTTCCGCCGGATCCATCGCAAGAGCGGGACCCGTTATCCCGCTCTCGTTCCGAACCTCAAGGGGCTGGAGCGGGCGGCGGCGGCCGGAGTCCAGGAGATCGCGGTTTTCACCGCCGCCTCCGAGACCTTCAACCGCCACAACATCAACGCCGGGGTGGACGAGTCCATCGAGCGCTTCCGACCGGTCGTCGCTCGGGCCCGTGAGGAAAAGATCCGCGTGCGGGCCTACGTCTCGACCGCTTTCGGCTGCCCGTACGAGGGGCCCATCTCTCCCGAGGCGGTGCGAGAGGTCGTCCACAAGCTCCTGGACCTTCCCGTGGACGAGATCTCCATCGGCGACACGATCGGCGTGGCCACGCCCGGCGGCGTCTTCGAGGTCATCGAGACCCTCTACGACTCTGGCGTGACGCGCGCGGTCCTCGCCCTGCACTTCCACGACACGCGCGGGACCGGGCTCGCCAACGTCTACGCGGGGCTCGAGTGCGGCATCCCGACGTTCGACTCCTCCTCCGGGGGCCTCGGCGGCTGCCCGTACGCCCCGGGCGCGGCCGGCAACCTCGCGACGGAGGACCTCCTCTACATGCTGGAGGGTCTCGGCATCGAGACGGGAGTCAGCCTTCCCGGCGTGGTCGAGGCGTCGAAGCTTCTGGCAGGCGCGCTGGGGCGGAGGCCGCCGGGAAGGTACCTGTCGGCGGTTTGGTCTCAAGAACAGTCGAATGTGGGATGAGGCTTTGGACCAGTTATTTGACAGCCGATTCCGACGCGAGTAGCTTGACTTCCCGTTCAACAGCCTGACCTCCAACATGGGAAAGAAAATTCTTCTGGCCGATGACAGTCTCACGATTCAGAAGGTCGTGGAGCTGACGCTTTCCGGGACGGAGTACGAGCTCACCTGTGTCTCGAACGGACAGAAGGCGCTGGAGTCGATCGCGCAGTCGCGTCCCGATCTGATCCTCGCCGACGCCGTCATGCCCGAGAAGAACGGCTACGAGGTCTGCGAGGCCGTCAAAGGCAGCCGGGCGACCGCGCGGATCCCGGTGGTCCTGCTCTCGGGCATCTTCGAGCCTTTCGACCGGGAGCGCTCCGAGCGGATCGGCGCCGACCTCGTCGTCTCCAAGCCCTTCGACGCACAGCAGCTCCTCGACCAGGTGGAGTCCCTGCTCGCGCGCGCCGCGGCGATGCCGCCGGCTTCGCCCGAGGAAGACGAGCCGCCCTTCGAGACCTGGCCCGTGGAGGAGGCCGCGGCCGGCGGAGGGGAGCTGGCGCCGGAAGAGCCGCCGCCCGCTCCCGCGCACGAGATCCCGGAGACGATCCCGTTCGTGCCGGACTTCGCCGTTGCCCCCGTGGAGGAGCCCCTGCCGCCTCTTCCGCAGCCTGTTCCGGAAGGGCGGGGGCCGCGCGAGACGATCGAGCTGGTCCTCGACGACATCTCTGCGGAAGACGCCGACGCCCTCTTCGACATTCCCGGGGTACGGGCGCAAGCTCCGACGCTGGTTTCGCCGCCGGCGGTGAAGCCTGCACCGGCTCCGGCTCCCGCGGCCGCTCCGGCGCCGGCGCAACCGCCCGTCCCGCCGGCGACGATCGCGCTCGAGCTGACCGACGAGCAGATCGACCGAATCGCGGCCGCCGTCGTCGCGAAGCTCTCGGACCGCATCGTCCGCGAGATCGCCTGGGAAGTCGTGCCGGACATGGCCGAGATCGCGGTCAAGCGCCGGATCGCCGAGCTGGAAAGCGGCACGGAGTAAGCGCCGGTCGGCCCGCCTCCCATCCCGCTTGCGGGTTTTGATATTTTGGAAGGGGCAGCGCCCCTTTTTTCATGTCCGAAACACGATTGACCGCGGGTCCCGAGGAGGCAGCCCGAAAGCTTCCGAAGACCTTCGAGCCCGCCTCGTTCGAGGAGAGGTGGTACCGCGTCTGGATGGACGAGGGGCGCTTCCAGCCACAGGGCCCCGAGGGCTCGCCGCGGTTCGTCATGGTCATCCCGCCTCCCAACGTCACGGGCAAGCTCCACATCGGCCACGCCTACGGCCGCACCGTCGAGGACATCCTCGCTCGGTGGATGCGGATGCGCGGCTACCGCGTCCTCTGGGTCCCGGGCACCGACCACGCCGGGATCGCGACCCAGATGGTCATGGAGAGACAGCTCGCGAAGCAGGGGATCGACCGGCGGGACCTCGGCCGCGACAAGTTCATCGAGAGGGTCTGGGCGTGGAAGCGCGAGGCGAAGGACACGATCCAGTCGCAGTTGAAGAAGCTCGGCTGCTCGCTCGACTGGAGCCGCGAGCGCTTCACGCTCGACCCCGACTTGTCGCGCGCCGTGCGCCACGCCTTCGTCTCCCTCTACCGGGACGGCCTGATCTACAAGGGGCGGTACGTCGTCAACTGGTGTCCGAGGTGCGGGACGGCGGTCTCGGACCTGGAGGTGATCCACAAGGACGTCGAGGGGACGCTCTACCGCATCCGCTACGACGTGCCCGGGGTCGCGTCGGGCGCGATCGTCGCCACGACCCGGCCCGAGACGATGCTGGGCGACACAGCGCTGGCGATTCATCCCGACGATCCCAGGACGGCGAAGCTGCGCGGCCGAAAGGGAATCCTCCCGATCGTCGGCCGGGAGCTGCCGGTCATCGAGGACGGAATCCTGGTGGACCGCGAGTTCGGCACCGGGATCGTCAAGGTCACGCCGGCCCACGACGTCAACGACTTCGCGGCCGGCCGGCGGCACGGGCTGCCGGAGGTCGTCGTCATCGGCCCGGATGGGAAGATGACGGCGGAGGCGGGGGAGTTCGCAGGGCTCGACCGCTTCGAGGCCCGCAAGCAGGTCCTGGCGAGGCTGACGGCCGAGAACCGGCTCGTCGGGAGCGAGCCGCACAGGATGGCGGTCGGAACGTGCCAGCGCTGCGAGACGATCATCGAGCCCTACCTCTCCACCCAGTGGTTCGTGAAGATCAAGCCGCTCGCCGAGCCGGCCATCGAGGCCGTCGAGAAGGGGGACGTACGCTTCGTCCCGTCCAACTGGACCAAGACGTATTACGAGTGGATGAAGAACATCTACGACTGGTGCATCTCGCGCCAGCTCTGGTGGGGCCACCGCATCCCGGCCTTCACCTGCGCCAACGGGCACCTTACCGTCACCGAGGCCGACCCGAAGTCCTGCGAGATCTGCGGCTCGGAGAGTTTCGAGCAGGACCCCGACGTGCTCGACACGTGGTTTTCCTCGCAGCTCTGGCCCTTCTCCGTCTTCGGGTGGCCCGACCAGACCGAGGACTACCGGAAGTTCTACCCGACCGACACGCTCGTCACCGGCTACGACATCCTCTTCTTCTGGGTCGCGCGGATGATCATGGCGGGCCTTCGCTTCACGGGGAAAGCGCCCTTCTCCGTCGTGCACCTCCACGGGCTCGTCCGCGTGGGCGGCGAGAAGATGTCCAAAACGCGCGGCAACGTGATCGACCCCCTCGAGGCGATCGCCGAGTTCGGGGCGGACGCCGTCCGGCTGACTCTCGCCTCCGCGGCCGCGTCCGGGCCGACCGTGTCCGTCGAGAGGAGCCGCATGGCCGGCTCCCGCAATTTCGCGACGAAGCTCTGGAACGCCGCCCGATTCACGCTCGGGCAGGTCGAGACCGGGGGCGAGGCGGCCCCGCTTGCTTCTGCCCCGAAGACCCTTCCTGACCGCTGGATCCTGTCGCGCCTCTCGTCGACGGCCGAGGCGGCCAACCGCCACCTCGCCGGCTTCCGCTTCGATGAGGCCGCCGGCGCGGTGTACCAGTTCGTCTGGCACGAGCTCTGTGACGGCTACCTGGAGATGGTCAAGCCGCTGTTCTCCGGAAGGGACGGCGATTCCCCCGGCCGCGAGGGGGCCAGGGCGGTGCTCCTGCGCTGCCTCTCGGACTCCCTGGCCCTCCTCCACCCGTTCATGCCTTTTGTCACGGAGGAGATCTGGGAGAAACTCGCCGGAAAACCAGGGACGCTGATCGTGGAGAAATACCCGGAAGCCGACGCCTCGCTTCGAGACGAGGCGGCCGAGAGGATCGTCGAGGCGGCGCGGGAGGTGATCACGCGCGTGAGGAACTTCCGCAGCGAGCGGGGATTCTCCCCGACGGAGCCCGTGCGGCTGTCCATCGATCCCGACTCTCCCGACCGCGCCCTTGCGGGCGAGGTCCGCCCGCTCGTCCCCCTGTTGAAGCACCTGGCGAGGCTGTCGGACCTCTCCTTCGAGGCGCCGGGAGCGCAGGCGTTCCGTGACGTCGTGGCCGGCTTCTCGGTCGGCCTCTCGGTGGCCGAGCGCGCCGGCTCCGGCGACTCCAACCGCGTCGCGAAGCAGGTCACGGCACTCGACGAGGAGATCGCCGAGCTCTCGGCCAAGCTCCACAATCCCTCCTTCCTCGACAAGGCCCCGCGGCCCGTCGTGGACAAGGTCCGCCGGCGGTTGGTCGAGCTCGAAGAACGGCGCTCGGCCCTTTCCTCGGGAGGGTCGTGATTCCGTTCGCGGGAGGAGAGCTCGAGGCCCGGCGGTGGCGCGCGTTCGAGAACCTGATGTTTCTCGAGGAGACGCAGTCGTCCAACGACCTCGCCGTCGAGCTGATCGACATGTACTTCGAGGAAGACGAGCACTTCCCGACGACCGTGCTCGTCGCCGAATCGGAGCCGGGCGCCCATGGGCGCCGGGGAAAGTGGATCGCTCCGCCGGGCCGGGGCCTCTACTTCACCTTCGTGCGGCAGGCCCGGCCCGGGGAGCCGATCTCGCTGATGCCGATCGCGGTGGCGAGGTGGCTGCGAGACGCCCTGCGCGAAGCCACGGGCGCCCGCATCACGCTGAAGTGGCCCAACGACCTCTACGTCGGCCGGCGAAAGGTCGGCGGGATCCTTGCCGAGGCACGCACGCAGGGGGACGACACGTACGTCGCCGTCGGCGTGGGACTGAACGTTCTCGGGTCCGCCGGCAGCCTCGAGGTCGAGGGAGCGACGACCCTCGAGGAAGAGACCGGACGGGCATTCGCCCTCGCTCCTCTTCTCCAATCCGTCCTCGACAGCCTGGACGCGGAGCTCGCCTCGCCGCGCTGGGCCGAGGAGGTGCACGCCTGGGAGCGGGCGTCCGTCCACCGGCCGGGGGACCGCCTGACCGTGCGCAAGGACGACCGCGACATCACGGGCCGCTACGTCGGGCTCTCGCCGGAGGGTTTCCTCCGGCTCCAGACCTCCGCGGGAGAGACGATCGTCTCGACCGGGATGCTCGCGAAATGGTGACGGCCGGGAGGAAGACTCTTCTCGCCGTCGACGTCGGCAACACCAACACGGTCCTCGGGCTCTACGACGGCGGCGAGCTGCTGCGCCACTGGAGGCTGACGACCCGGCGCGAGGAGACGGCCGACGAGATCGCGCTCTCCGTCCGCGGGCTGCTCGAGGCCTCGGGGCTCGAGGAGCCGCCGCGGGACGTCATCGTCGCGAGCGTCGTTCCGTCCCTTCGTTTTCCCCTGCGCCAGGCCCTGCGGCAGATCTGCGGGCAGGAGCCGCTCTTCGTCGAGCCGGGAGTCAAGACGGGTATGCCCATCCTCTACGACGTGCCGCAGGAGGTGGGCGCGGACCGGATCGTCAACGCGGTCGCGGCCCACGCGAAGGTCGGCGGGCCTTGCATCGTGGTGGACTTCGGGACGGCGACGACCTTCGACGTCGTCACGGAGAAGGGGGAGTACGCCGGCGGCGTCATCGTTCCCGGCATCTCGATTTCCGCCGAGGCCCTCTTCGAGAGGGCGGCGCGGCTCTGGCGCGTCGAGATCCGCCGGCCGGACAAGGTCATAGGGAAGACCACCGCGGGATCCGTCCAGTCCGGGCTCTACTTCGGCTACCTCTCGCTGGTGGACGGGATGGTGGACCGCATCGCGAAGGAACTGGGGCGAAAGCCCCACGTCATCGCCACCGGCGGGCTCGCGGAGCTCTTCGGCGGCGGCTCGGAGAGGATCGAGGAGATCGATCCGCTGCTGACACTGAAGGGCCTCCTCCTGATCCATGAGCGAAACCGAGGAGGATAGGAGCTACTACCAGGCGGCCGAGGCGGCCTTCATCCGGCGCCGCGGGACTCCCTTCCTTCTCTCGCCGCGCGACTACGCGCTCCTGAAGGAGTGGCGGGCGCTCGGAGTTCCTCTCGAGGCGATCGAGCAGGGGATCGACCAGGCGTTCTCGCGCCGCGAGGAGCGGTCCGCGGTGGGGAAGGTCAACTCCCTCTCCTACTGTCGCGACGCGGTCCTCGAGGCGTGGGAGCGGCGGTCGGAGACGGCTGTCGGGCGGGGCAGCTTCGGGCCCGGTCAGGAGGCGGAGGTCGCTCCGGCCGTGCGAGCTCTTGCGGACCGGATCCGCGACGTGGCCTCGCGCCGCCCCGACCTCGCGGCGCCCCTCCAATCCGCCGTCCGATCGCTCGAGAAGCTCGCGAGCTCCGGCCGCGCCGCCGACACAATGGAGGCGTCGCTCGCGAGGCTCGACAAGCGCCTGGCCAAGGAGATCGCCGAGGCGCTCCCCGAAGCGGACCGCGGGCGCCTGGACCGGGAAGTCGAATCCTCCCTCTCTCGCGCCGGCCTCCGCATGGACGCCGAGACCGCGAAACGCACCGTCAGCGCCCTGACCCGGAGAAAGCTCCGCGAGATGCTCGACCTCCCACGCTTGACCCTTCTCTAGACAGGGGAGGGGCAGAGGAGCAGCCGAGGGGCGGAGGGGATTTTCCAGCGATCTCCTCTGCTCCTCCGCACCTCCGCTCCTCCCCTTGTCTTACGATCGCGAGCGTGATTCGCCGCGTCACGATCACGAACCTCGCGCCGACGGGGGAAGGCGTCGCAAAGACTCCGGAAGGCGTCGGGTTCGTCGCCGGCGCCCTCCCCGGCGAAGACGTCGAAGCGGAGGTCCTCGAGACCCGCCGGAAGTTCTGGAGGGGCCGCGCCGTCTCGATTTCCAATCCCTCGCCGCTTCGCCGGCTCGGCCCGCAGGAATCCTGCGCCGGGTGCGACTGGGCCTACTTCGACGTCGAAGCCGCCCTCCGCGCCAAGCGCGAGCTGTTTCTCGAAACCATGGAGCGGATCGGGGAGCTCTCGCCGGCGCTCTTCGGCGAGTTGCCGATCGAGCCGTCGCCGCTCGCTTACCGCCTGCGCAGCCGCTTCCACGTCTCCGGCTCCGGCGAGACCGCCGCCGTCGGCTACTTCGCGCCGCGCACCCACCGTGTCGAGACGGCCGAAAACTGCGAGGCGCTGTCCGTCCCGCTTCGGGCGCTGCTGCCCGGCCTGCGGGAGGCGATCGGGGCGAGCTGGGCGAGGTTGACCGAGATCGCGGTCGTCGAGGACCTCGACGCTTCGCGGCGGCTCGCTCGGGCGACACTCGCGGCCGATGCCGACCGGCGCGAGGCCAACGCGGCCACCGCGGCGATCACGCCCCTCTTCGACGGCGCCGCGGTTGTTTCCTCGGGCGGCGTGGTCCTGGGCCGGAGCGGCGAGCGGCGGTTGTGGGTCTCCGTCGGCGGTCGCGATCTCTCCCTGACGCCGGCCACCTTCTTCCAGGCGAACCGGCATCTCGTCGGCTCTCTCTACTCGGAGGTCCGGCGGCTGGCGGGAGCGAGGCCGCCCGGGCAGGCCCTGGACCTCTTCGGCGGCGTCGGCCTCTTCGCGGGGGCGCTCCTCGACGCCGGCCACGAAGTCGTGACGGTCGAGGCGAGCCACGCGGCCGTCGAGCAGGCGATCGCGGCGAGGAACCGGTGGAACGCCTCGCGATGGACGGTCGCCCACGGCGAGGCGTTCGAGTTCCTCGAGCGCCACCGCGAGGAGCTCGACGTCGTCGTCGCCGATCCGCCACGGGCCGGGCTGGGGCTGCCGCTCGCCGGCCTGCTCGCGCAGCGCGCCCCCGGGTTGCTCGTCTACGTCTCCTGCGACCCGGCGACGCTCGCTCGGGACCTCGCCGCGATGACCTCCTCGGGCCTTTCCATCGCCGGCGCGAGGTTGTACGATCTTTTTCCGCTCACTCATCGGGTCGAAGCGGTCCTGGCGCTCTCCTCCGGCGCGGATTGAGCGAACCAGCTCCCCCTTCCACGGCGGCCCCCGCGGCCGCGGCGGCGGTGTTCTTCACGGGCGGAATCCTCCTGGGCGCCCGCGCGATCTCCGGCGAGCTCGAATCCGCCGTCCTCGCCGGATGCTGCCTGCTTCTCCTCGCCCTGCGCCGAGGCGCCCGGCCGCGAACGGCGTTGTCGCTCGCCGCGGGCGCGCTCCTGTGGGCGAGCCTGGGGTTCCTCGATGGGCGGGCCCGGATCGCGCGGCCCGCGGAGGAAGCCCGCCGGACCTTCGCGGAGCTGCCGGCGAGCCGGGACCGCGCCGACCGCGTCGAAGGCGTCCTGACCGAGTTCTGGAGCGGCGCTCCTCCTCGCGCGATCGGCCGGATGCGCGCCGAGCGGCTCTGGACCGGCGGAGCCTGGCGGCCGTTCCCCGCCGAACTCTTCCTCTTCGTCTCCGGTCAGGGCGCCCCGGAGCTGCGCGCCGACCGCGGCGACCGGGTCGCCGTCACCGGCCGCCTGACGCCCGAGGACCTTCCCGCCTCGGAGCGCGACATCGCGATGCCGTGGCCGCAGTACCGCCTCTCCGTCAAGAGCGAGGTCTTGATCGAAGCCCGGGGAGAGACCGCGGCGTCGCTCCTCTCCCTTCCGAACCGTTGGCTGCACTCCCGGCTCCCGCCGCGCGGCTCCCGCGGTGAGCCCTTCGAGAGGGACGTGCGGGGACCCCTCTGCGCCCTCCTGCTGGGACGGACGTCGGAGCTCGACCGGGGCATGGTCGCTCGGTTCCGGCGCGGAGGCCTCTACCATATGCTCGTGGTCTCCGGCCTTCACGTCGCGCTCGCCTGCGGTCTCGCGATGTACGCGCTGCGCTCGCTCGGGGTCCGCGGGAAGGTCCGGGACGGCGTCTTCCTCGCCGTCGTCCTCGCCTTCGTGCTCGTCGGAGGCGGGCATTCTCCCGCCGTCCGCGCCGGGACCGTGTTCGGCCTTCACCGGGTGACGCGCCTTCTCGAGCGGCCGATCGGGAACCTCCAGGCGATCGGGCTCTCCGCGCTGCTTCTCTTCTCGTGCGATCCCGCCCAGGTCTATTCGATCGGGACCGTCCTGACGTTCGCGGCCGTCCTGGGGATCGCGCTCCTGGCGGGGCCGATCCGTTCCCGGCTTCCCGCTCGCCCGCGGGAGCTCTTCTCGGGCCTCGCCGCGGCGCTGGCCGCCCAGGGCGCGACCGCGCCCGTCCTCCTGTGGCGCTTCAACGTCGTCGCGGCGGGAGCCTGGCTGACCGCGCCGCTGTCGATCCCGCTGCTGGGCGGAATGATCGCGCTCGGGACCCTGGTGCTCGCCTTCTATGCCGTCGGCTGGGCGCCGCCGCCCCTTCTCCTGCTCTTCGAGCTCGGCACCCGCGCCATGGAGCTCGTCGCGGAACGGATCTGCGGCGCGTCCTTCCTCCGTCCGACGCCGCCGCTTTCGGCCGTCCTCGCGGTCGGCGCGCTGACGGCCGCCGGCGCCTGCGCTCTTCGGCGCTGGAAGGGATTCTGCTTCGGTTCCGCGGCCGCGCTCTTCCTCTTCCTGGCGATCCGCCCAGGCCCCGCCGGTCCAGGCAGGGGCTTCTCCATCGAGGCGCTGGACGTCGGCCAGGGCGACGCGCTGCTGCTGCGGTCCGACCGGCGCGCGATTCTGGTGGACGGGGGCGGCCCCTTCGACCTGGACCGGAGGGATTTCGGAAGGACACGCGTCCTTCCCAAGCTCCTCGACCGTGGAGTGACGGCCCTCGACGCCGCCGTCCTGACGCATCCGCATCCGGACCACGCCCTGGGCCTCTTCGCGGTCCTGGAGGAGCTGCCGGTGGGCGAGCTGTGGCGGTCGAGCGGCGAGGACGAGGCGGACCTCTTCAACGACCTCCAAGCCGTCGCGGCATCGAGGCGGGTGGCGGTCCGCGTCCTCGAGACCGGAGAGCGCCTCGAGCGCGGAGGCTTCTCGATGACGGTGGTCCATTCCGGGGGCCGGCGTCGCAAGGTGGACGCGACCAACAACCAGTCGCTCGTTCTCTTCGTCGAGAAGGACGGCCGGAGCGCCCTGCTGACGGGAGATGCCGGGGCGGCGACCGAAGAGGCGCTCCTGCGAGAGGACCGTATTCCGAGTGCGGACATCTTGAAAGTCGGCCATCACGGCAGCCGCGGCTCGACGACGCCCGGCTTCCTCGAAGCGGCGTGCCCGAAGGCCGCCGTTCTCTCCTGCGGGAGGGAGAACCGCTTCGGCCACCCGGCGCCCGAGACGCTGGCGGTCCTCGCCGCCGCCCGCGTCCCGCTCTTCCGGACCGACCGGCTCTCAGACGTCCGGATCGACCTCTTGCCCGCGGCGACGCGGCTCTTCTGGAGGGGCCTGCGGTGACGGATCCGAGGCTCCCGCTCCTCGTCATCCTGGGCCCGACCGGCGCCGGAAAGAGCGCCGCCGCCCACGAGATCGCCCGCCGGAGAGGAGGCGAAATCGTGTCGGCCGACGCGTTCGCGGTCTATCGCGGCTTTGACATCGGCACGGCCAAGCCGACGCCCGAGGAGCGCCGCGAGGTTCCGTATCACTTGATCGACGCCGCCGATCCTGTCGAGACGTTCTCGGCGGGACGCTGGGCGAGAGACGCCCGGGAGACGATCGAGGGAATCTCGCTCCGTGGCCGCCTGCCGATCGTCTGCGGCGGAAGCGGCTTCTACATCGAGGCGCTTCTCCGGGGACTTCCCCCGGGCGAGGCCACGGACCCGGCCCTTCGCGCCTCGCTCGCGGGGTGGGGAAAGAGCCGCCCGGACGAGGCCCGGCGCTTCCTGGCCGTCAACGATCCGGTCTCCGCGGCGAGGATCGCGCCCGGCAACCTCCGCTACGTCCTCCGCGCGATCGAGATCCTGCTCTCGACGGGGACCGCCGCGTCGGCGAGGCGGCGGGAGGGCGAGCGATGGACCTCGCGGTGGCGGGTCGTCAAGCTCGGCGTCCGGCCGGCGAGCGAGGACCTCTATGCTAGGATCGCGACGCGAGTCCGGCGGATGCTGGACGCGGGTTGGGACTCCGAGGTGCGGCGCCTGCTCTCGCGGGGGATCTCTACGGAAGCGAACGGTTTCCGGGCCATCGGGTATCGCGAAGTGGCCGATTGGGTCTCGGGACGTGCGGAGAGGGAGGAGACGGAGCAGAAGATCGTGGCGGCGACGCGGGCGCTCGCGAAGCGGCAGCGGACCTGGTTCGCTCGTGAGGCCGGAGTCGAGTGGGTCGAGCCCGAACGGGCCGTGCCGGCCGCCCTCGAGAGGCTTTCGGAGATTCGATTCGGGGAAGGAAGCGGGAGGACATGAACAAGGCTCCGATCAACGTCCAGGACTCGTTCTTCTACAACCTGCGCAAGGACAACGTCGTCATCACGGTGCGATTGACTTCCGGCGAGGACCGCATGGGAAGGCTTCGCCGCTTCGACAAGTTCGCGCTCGTGCTCGAAGTGGACGGGCGCGAGGAGATGATCTACAAGCACGCCATCGCCTCGATCCGCTCGGAAAATCTCCCTCCGGGGGCTTGAGGGCGGGCTTTGCCCGCGATCCGGCCGGCTCGAGGCCGCTGGAAGACCGGCTTCGCCATCGCCGCGACTCTTCTGGCCGCCTCCTGCGCCTCGACGACGAAGGCGCCGATCCCCAGGCGCGACAGCTTCCCGCTGGACCCTCGTGAGGAGCTCGCCGGTCCCTTCTCCTCCGAAGTCGTGAAGGGCTGCGTCGCGCTCGCCGAGGAGGACGCCGCGAGGGCGGAGACCGCCTTTTCCGCGGCCCGCTGGGGAGGCACGCAGTCTCTTGCCGCTGAGATCGGCTGGGTCGAGGCGGTCGTGATCGAAGGCCACGCGGGAAGAGCCCTCCCGGTCTGCTCGAAGCTCCTCGAATCCGGAGATCCCACTCTTCCGCTCCTCGTCGGATGCGGCGAGGCGCGCGCGGCGGAAGGCGATGCGCCGGGAGCGCACGACCTCTACAGCCGGGCGGTGACGCGGGTCTCCGACCGGTTGGGTCTCAACGCGAGGGCCGAGGAGCTGCGGATCGCGGCGAAGGAGGCGTGGCTCTCGCGAGCGAGCGAGGGCCTCCGCAAGTCGGAGTGGGAAAGCGCCCGCGAGGCGGCGGCCGAGGCCATCGCGCTCGCGCCCGAGTCCTCGGAAGCGCGGATCACGGCGGGCGACATCGAGGCGAAGGCGGGGGAAAGAGCGGCAGCGTTGAAGCGCTACCGCGAGGCGATGGAGATCGAGCCGCGTAACGCGGCGGTGCTCGAGAAGACCGGGACGCTGGCGCTGGAGCTCGGCGACTACGGCCTGGCGATCTCCGCGCTCGACCGCCTGGCCCGGGACAACCCGAAAGCGGCGGGCCGCGCCGCCGAGGCGCGCCTGGCTTTCCGCGTCGCCAACTGGCCCTCCGCGGAGAGAGAAGCCGCCCGCGCCCGCCGGCTCACCCGGGCGGCGGCGGCGGAGCTGGTGTGGTGGATGCTTCCGGAGGTGCGGGAGGCGCGAGTCGGATCCGGAGTCATCGCGAGCGACGCGGTCTCGCGCCGCGACAGCCGGGCGGTGACGAGGGCCGTGGCGCTCGGGCTCCTCGACGTGGACCAGGAGACGCACCGCGTCAGCCCGGACTCGGCGCTCACCCTCGCTGCCGGATCCAAGCTCCTGGTCCGGCTCGTCGGGATTCTGAAGCCGCCGCCGGGTCAGCTGGCCTGCCTGGGAAAATCGCCCCGAACGGGCAGCCCGACCAACGCCGAGGCGGTCAAGCTGGCCTCCGCTTGCGGTCTGCTCACGGAGAAGGACGGTCCCGTCGTCTCGGGCCCGGCCTTCCTCAAGGCGCTCGACCGGATCCGCTCGCTGGTTTCGGAGGAGGCCGTGTCGTGACCGACGCTCCCAGGCGCCTGCGCGGGCCCTGGACGCTGCCGAACTTCATCACGCTGCTCCGGCTGGCGGCCCTGCCGTTCTTCCTTTTCTCGATCGCAGCGGGGCGGCTCGATGTCGCCTTGCTGATTTTCGTCGCGGCGGGGATCTCCGACGGGATCGACGGCTACCTCGCGCGCCGGTTCGACATGAGGTCCGCTCTCGGCGCCTACCTCGATCCGATCGCCGACAAGCTACTGATGATGAGCTCCTACCTGTTCCTGGCCGTGCCGTCCTTTCCCGCCGCGGTGAAAGTTCCGGTCTGGCTCGCCGTCCTCGTCATCTCGCGCGACCTCCTGCTGCTGACCGTGGCGCTGCTTCTCATCCTGACCTCGGGCCACCGCCAGTTCCCGCCGACTTGGCTCGGAAAGGTCACGACCGTGACGCTGATCCTGACGATCCTCTTCGTCCTCTGCGCGAACCTCTGGAGCTGGCCGATGGCCATCGTCCAGATCGCGTTCGGGGCCGCCGCGACGACGACGGTTCTGTCCGGGTTTCATTACGTGTACCTCGTCTCCAAGTCCCAGGGGGAGCGTTGACGCGTCTGACGATGCTCTCCCGGCCCGGCTGCCACCTCTGCGAGGAGATGCGGCGGCAAGTCGAGGAGATCCTGGCGGGCACGGAAACCTCGTGGGAAGTCATCGACGTCGATTCGGACGAGGCGCTCGCGAGCCGCTTCGGCGAATCGATTCCCCTGCTCTACGTCAACGGGAAGCTCTTCGCGAAGACGCGCCTGCCGCGGATGGCGGTGGCGCTGAGGCTGCGGAGAGCCGCCGGCCGGGGCGCCTAGGGTCGGAAACCGAGCGTCGGAGGGCCGGGCCGGACGGGCCGGGACGAGAGGGCGGGATGGGCGCGATCCGTGACTGAAGGGACCGTCGCGCCGTTGCCGTAGAGCCACTGGATCGCCTGGATGTCGTCGGTCTGCGGGGTCGAGGGGGTCGAGTTGGGGATCACGGAGGTCATCACGGCGGAGGATCGCTCGCTCGAGGACGTCGTCGAGTGCACGCTTGCTCCCTGATCGGAGTGTCCGAGGCCGAGCGTGTGCCCGACCTCGTGGAGAACGGCGCTCCGGAAGGTCCGCCAGGAGTAGCAGCCGCCGGTGACCTTGCGCATCCAGACGTTGCCCGAGGTCACCGCCGCGTAGTTGCCGTCCCCCTTGTAGCTGCCGCCGCTCGATCCCACTCCCGGTCCCCCGAGGCCGATGACGCCGCCGCTCGTGCAGGACAAGGGCTCGGACCAGTAGCTCCCGTGGCTCGAGACGTCGAGGTTGACGACCACGGCGGCGGAGCCGGCGGTCGCGCTGTAGCGGACGAGGGCGCCGGCGACTCCGCTCCACTGGAGCGCTGCGTTGGCGACGGACTCCGTCCCGTCGGACCCGTCGGAGAGACCGCTCTGGGTCCCGCTCGCTAAGACCCGCGCCTCGGGGGAGCGGCCCGTGTCCCAGAACCAGCGGTAGAGGCGGTTGGTCCCCTCGGACCCGCCGAGGTTGACCCACGACGGAGCGAGCGATCGCGGAGCGCGTGTCTCCGCCTGCGGCTCGGCATAGACGACCGGCGGGAAGTCTGCCCCGGCGCTGGTTGCCTGGAGCGCCGCGACGAAGGATTCGGCGTCGCGAAGCGCGGGCCCGGAACCCTGTCTCTGCGGAACCGCGCCTCCGCGGCCGGAGAGGACGTCGTCCTCCCGCGCGCCGAAGACCGGCCGCACCGCGAATCGCCGCCCGCCGAAGTCGGAGACGACCTGGAAGCTCGACAGGCCGAACTCGGTCAGACGGAAGTGGCCGGGCTGTTCGTCGTCGAGCGGCGCGAGGAAGAGGATGACTTCCTGCTCCGCCGAGAACACGGGAGTCCCAGGGATCCGGTAGGACAGGCCGTCCACCTCTCCGCCGGGAAGCTCGATGGAAAACTCCTCGCCGGGCACGCGTCCCTTGAGGACCTCGAGGGGCTGGAAGCGCGTCGCCGTGATGACGATGTCGCGGCCTTCCACCGCGGCCGCCCGGGGTTGGACGGCGACGACGCGGGCGCGGACGACGACCGGCGCTCCGGAGGCGAGGTCGGCGTCCGGAAGGGGCAGGTAGCTCGCGCCTCGCGCGGGTAATGGAGAAACAATGGCGGCGATCAGGACGACGAGAAAGAGCAGACGGGCACCTGGAGTCATCCGGGGGTTCCTCGAGAAAGAAAGAGTGGAAACTCCTCGTTAATCCTAGAAAGCGTCGGTCGCCTGGATCGGCTGGAAGGCCGTTCCCTGCGGGTTGACGTAGACGCGCACAGCGCCCGTCTGCGTGTCGGTGACCGTGATGATCGCGTTGACGTTGGTCAGGCCGCCGGCGAAGACCCAGAACTTCCCGTTGACGGCGCGGCCGTCCACCACCTTGATGACCATCTCGACGTTGTTGGCGGAGAAGAACCAGAAGTAGCCCGTGTCGCCCGTCAGGGAGACGGCCTGGCCTGCCCCGGACCTGCCGTCGGTCGTGTTCCAGGTCACGCGGACCTGGAAGCGCCCCGAGTTCAGGCAGAGCGTCGTCGAATCGGCGTTGCAGGCCGCCTGCGCCGCGAATCTTCCCGCGGCCAGCGACGAAACCTCGGCCGCGGCCTTCGCGGCCGCCTCAGCCGTTGTCGCGGCTTCGGGTCCCGAGGGGGAAAGGAGGCTCTCCTCGGGCGCCATCGAGAAGGCGTCGGTCGCCTGGATCGGCTGGAAGGCCGTTCCCTGCGGGTTGACATAGACACGGACGGCGCCGGTCTGCGTGTCGGTGACCGTGATGACGACGTTGACGTTGGTCAGTCCGCCGGCGAAGACCCAGAACTTCCCGTTGACGGCCCGCCCGTCCACGACTTTGATGACCATCTCGACGTTGTTGGCCGAGAAGAACCAGAAGTACCCCGTGTCGCCCGTCAGCGCGACGGCCTGGCCCGCGCCGCTCGTCGAGTCGGGCTTCGTCCACGTGACCTGGACCTTGAAGCGGCCGGAGTTCAGGCACAAAGTCGTCGAGTTCGCGGCGCAGGGAGCGTTCGCCCCGGGGTAGTAGTACTGGATCGCCTGGATGTCGTCGGTCTGCGGGGTATCCGGGTTGGACGGGGGGACGACGGAGTGCATGACCGCGTTGTTCCAGTCCGTCGAGGAAGTCGTCGAGTGGGTGCTCGTTCCCTGGTCGGGGTGGCCGAGGCCGAGCGTGTGACCGAGCTCGTGGAGGACGACGCTGCGGTAGACCGCATTCAGGTAGCCGGTGCCGCAGGTGACCTTCCGGATCGAGACGGTCCCGGTGGTCGGCGCGTAGTAGTTGTTCTCGCCCTTGAAGATCTTGGGCCCGCTCGAGGGCCCTGGGCCTCCGAGGCCGAGGACTCCACCTCCGCATCCGATGGCCGTCGTCCACGTCGCGCCGTTGTCGTAGCTCGAGAGAGCGTCGAGGAAGACGGTCACGTTGCCGGCGGCCGTCGCCTCGCTCGGAACCGCACCAGACGGGGAGACGGTCGTGCTGCTGCTCACACCGCTGTAGCGAACGTCGGAGCCGGCCACGGCGTGCCACTTGTCCACGGCGTTCTGGACCCCCGCGATGGGGTCGGCGCCGCCCGTGAGGTTGGTCTGGGTCCCGGAAGTCGAGATGACTCCGTTGGGCGACGCGCCCGTGTCCCAGTACCAGCGGAAGAGGCAGGGCTGGCCGCCGCAGTTGCCGGGCTCCGGTCCGCCGATGTTGACCCAGAGCGGCTTCACGCCCGGAGACGAGCGAAGGGCGCCTTCCGGCGCAGCGTAGACGACCGGAACGGAGGGATCGCCGGCGGCGGAGGCACGCAGGGAGCAGAGAAAGGAATCGAGGTCCCGCGCGGGCGCCGCTCCGGCCCTCTGGACACGAGCGGCGGCCTGGTCGGGGCTCGGCCCGCGGCCGGCGAGGTAGTCGTCCGAGGCGGAATCGAACGCCGGTCGGACGGCGAACCGGCGACCGGAAGCGTCCACGAGGATGTCGAACTTCGAGAGGCCGAATTCGGTCAAGGCGAAGACCCCCGGACCGGCCTTCTCACGGGGCTCGAGGAAGAGCAGGACTTCCGCGTCCTTCGCGAACTGCGGCGTCCCGGGCACGCCCCAGGCCACTTCGCCGACGACGCCGCCGGGAAGCCGCACCTCGAAGACGCTCGGGATCTCTCCCTTCAGGATCTCGATGACCCGGAGCGTCGTGACGGTGAAGGGATGGTCCAGGCCGCGGATCGTCTCGATCCGCACCTCCTGATCGACCACGCGGGCTTGAACGATCACGGGCGAGCGCTCCGCCAGCTCCCTGTCCGGAAGAGGCAGGTATGTGGCTCCGCGCAGCCCGGAGGCGACAGCCGCAGACACCGCCAGGCCCAACCAGAAACGCCGCGACCGCAGTGCTTCTCTCATGGAGGTTCTCCTGGGGAAAAACTCAGTATGTGAGTTGAGGCGGATATTGTAAGCCTGCCCCGACCGCCTGTCCATCTTCGCGTCGGAGACCTTCGCTCGACCTCCCGGCTTCGAGGGCCGCCCCTCCTTAAACCTCCGTCGCCCGGCGCCTCGTCTTGTTGTTCGCGACCTGCTCCGGCCCGAGGTCCAGGGCCTTCGGCCGCGCGCCGCTACCTCGCGTTCCTCTGAGAAAAGCCTCCGGGGCCCCCGCGGCCTTCATCGCCACTGGCCCGCGCCGCGAAGAAACCATCCCGCGTCCCGACTCTCATTTCCCGGCGTCCCTGCCCCGCGAGAGACACGGCCGCGCGAGGCCGAGAAGCAGAGAAGCGAACTCACCGGCCGAGCAGTCGCACCTCGCTCTGAGGAAATGGAATGTCGATGTTCTTGCCGCGGAACCGTTCCACGATCGCCTGGTAAACCTCCAAGCGGGCCGGACCATAGTCGTCGACCTTGACCCACGGCAGGATCGAAACACTGATGAATGAGTCGCCGAGCGTCGTGATGCCGACGACCGGCGCAGGATCCTTCAGCACGCGCGGGTTTTCCTCCAGGATGTCGTGAACGACGGAAAGTGCTTGACCGAGATCCGCGCCGTAGGCGATGCGGACGTTGAGACCGAGCTGCCGAACAGCGCCGTAGTTGTGAAGGATTTCGCCGATGATCTTGCGGTTCGGTACCGTGACGACGGAACGGTCGGCGTGTATCAGCCTCGTCGAGAACAACTCGATGTCGGTGACCCGGCCTTCGACGCCGAGCAACTCGATGTACTCGCCGACTCGAAACGGCTTGGTGAAGATGATGGTCAGGCCGGCGACCAGGTTGCCAAGCATCCCCTGCATGGCGAGCCCGATCCCGACGCCGACCACACCCAGAGCGGCGACGATCGGCGCGATCTGGACCCCGAACTTGTCCAACGCGAGGACGACGGCCATCGCAAAGACGAGGAGCTTGACGGCCCGGACGATCAGCTGGCGGATCGGAGGCTCCAGGTTCTTCTTCTCCAGCCAGCCTCTCGAGAGCTTGCCGGCCCAGGCTGCCAGCAGTGCCCCGACGATGAGAATGACGACGGCGCCGAGAATTTGAAAGCCGTAAAGGACGAGGAAGTTCTGGGCAGCCCCGCGAGCCTTGTCGAGATCCATCGCAGTCGACTCTACACGATCAGCCTCCGATCCCGGTCCCCGCCGGCCTGCCCGAGCGAGAACAGGGGCCGGTTGCTTGATTGCCATGTCGTCTGACTGCCTTCTCAGGGTGGAAGATGAGTATCCCGGTCTGGGCTTGAGCACAGAAAACCCGCTCCCGCGCGGCGCGAACGCGAGTCGCCGTCGCTTCTCTCGCGGACCACCTCGGCATCGCACTCGAATCCGGATCAGGAGACCCCGGCAAGGACTGGGGCTCGTTTCTCTACTTCGCCTTTCCGAGCTCCTTCACGTAAGCGACGAGCACCGGGTACTCTTTGTCGGGGATGATCCCCTCCCAGGTCGGCATCTTGACGCCCGGCTTGATGAGCCCGGGATTGCGGATCCAGGCGATCAAGTCCTTGTCGTTCGGGTAGTGCTGGGCCGCCTGGCGCAGATCCGCGAGGGCCGCGCCGGTCTCGCCGTGGCAGGACACACAGCCATACTTGTTGTACAGCTTCTTGCCTTCGCTCGCGTCGGCCGTGACGAGGTGCTCGGTCCGGGCGACCGCGTTCTTCAGCTTCGGCACGGACTTCAGGTAAGCGTACAGCGCCGCGGTGTCCTCCTCTGTCAGCTCGGGCATCATCTCCATGGGGTAGACCAGGACCTTCTTGTCGGGCCGGACGCCCTCGCGCACGGCGCGCGTAAAGTCCGCCTCGGACCATTTGCCGATGCCGGTCTCCTCGTCGAACGTGATGTTCGCGGAGCGGACGATCGCGCCGGTCTGGTCTCTCAAGGGGTTCCCACCACCCATGTACCCGGCGGACTTCTCGGGCTCGCGCTCGTTCATCGTCTTGAAGTCCCTGGAATGGCATGAGTAGCAGCCGAGGGCGTCACTCAGATAGCGGCCGTACGCCACCTTGTCCGAAGCCGGCGGCGCGGAGATCCGCTGGTTCGGGAAGGGCAGCGGCTTGAACAACGTGTGCGCCAGGAACTTCGTAAGGAACGTCGGCTGCGTGCGCCCCGGCGGGTGGTCGGGCGACGCTCCGACCAGCGGGTCGTCCGAGCGCACGAAGGCCACGATGCTCTCCAGGTCGTCGTCGGAGAGGTGCGGAAGCTTTACCATGTAGGGCGGAACGTACTGTCCGGTCCGGTCGACGCCGGTGCGCAGAAAGTAGATCAGCTCCCCGTCAGTCCAGGACCCAATGCCGGCCGTCGAGTCGCGGGTGATGTTCTTGGAGAAGACCAGGCCGAACTCGGGCGGCGAATCGGCCATGCGCTTGCCCGTGAGCCTGCGCGTCGTCGGATCCATGTGGCAGGACGCGCACAGCAGGCCAGCGAACTTCTTGCCGCGGGCGACCTTGTCCGGGGTGACCTCGACTTTGACCTGGACCTTTCCGGGGGCGTACCGCGGGATCCCGGTCATTGCCACGTAGAGCAGGAAGGCGCCCACCGCCAGCACGGCCCCCAGGGCGGCGAAGAGCAGGACCTTGAGCGGTTTCCTCATCTCGGTACCCCCGGATTCACTTTGGCCAAAGCCAGCCGAGGGCGCCTGCCGTCAGCATTCCGTACAGGAGGCCGTGGAGAGAGAACGCGAGCCGGCGGGCAGGGCGCGTCCCACGACGTATGCGGCGAAGACTCCGACGACAACACAGTAG